>Ga0307375_10000295_pt1 | contig 66509 bp, 66 predicted proteins | sample TR1MG_FD_202531 | JGI IMG/M metagenome (GOLD analysis project Ga0307375, IMG submission 202531) | Soil microbial communities from Risofladan, Vaasa, Finland - TR-1 | ecosystem: Environmental > Terrestrial > Soil > Coastal area > Acid sulfate soil | place: Finland: Risofladan, Vaasa | collected... | reverse complement strand
GCGCTTTGCCTCGGGCTTCCTTCAGACGACCAGTCACCCAAATCGCCCTTGCCTCTGGCTAACTCTTCCCCTTGCCGGGTGAGTAGAGGACTTTCACCTCCAAGCAGGTGCGCCCTGCCGGGCGCACAAAAGCAAAGGCACCCGTGGGTGCCTTTGTTAATGCTTCTCATGAAAGTTTCCCCGGTCAGGGCAACAACACCCTGCCAATACGGTATGACAGCCTGACTCCATCGACGGCATCTTGCCGCTCCTGCACGTCACTGATGATATCTACCGAGATCAGCAGATGTTCTGCATTGAGCCATGCGATCTGCGGTGGGTGGCTCATGCTGTCGGGGGCATACCGAAATGCCAACGTCTCGCCACCCGATTCTCCCGCACGCACGAATACCGAAATTACATCCGAGTGGACGAAGTCATCGCAGACTACCTCTTCGACGCGGACATCACGCTTGGAACCTGATAGCCCCGCGACGATGTGACTATCGGTGGCACAGTTCTGAGCCTTCCAGCTTGACCACTGGTGCTTCAGCACGGGAATGAGGCTCAACCCGGCAAACAACAGGATTGCAAGAAGCGTGAACAGTGATCTCTTTCCGATCCGCACGACTGAAGCCCCCCTGGTAATGAACTTTGCCGATCAAGGTGCCCTTTCTTCCGACTCGCGCAGGAAGCTGCGCAGGAACGGCACGGTGATTCGCCGCTGCGCCGCCAGCGAGGCCCGATCCAGCTTGTCCAGCAGATCCAGCAATGCCCCCAGATCCCGTGCATAGCGGGCAAACAGCCAATCCAGCACGCTGTCATCCAGCTCAATGCCGCGCGCGGCAGCCTGCGCCTTCAGCACGATGCGGCGTTCGCCGTCATCCAGCAGCTTGAGCGCGAACTGGGTGCAGGCACCGAGGCGCGAGCACAGGTCGGGCAGTTCGATGCCCAGTGGCGACGGCGCAGATTCGGCGGCGAACAGCAGCGCGCTGCCCTCGGCCTTGGCTCGATTGTAGAGATCGAACAGGGCGTGTTCCGCATCGCGATCACCCGCGATCACGCCAAGGTCGTCCAGCGCCAGCAGTTCGCTGCCGCTCACCCCACGCAACGCCGCCGCGCGATTTCCGAGCGCAGCCAGCGGCAGGTATTGCACGCGCCGGCCGGCCGCACTCGCTGCCTGGCAGGCCGCCATCAGCAGATGACTGCGACCGCTCCCGCCGGCGCCGTGCAGATAGATCCACGACGCGCCCGGCTCAAGCGCAAGTGCCTGCACCGCCGCCACCGCCGCGGCGTTGGCGCCCGCGTGGAAATGCTCGAAACGCTGGCGCCGCGGCCAGCGCAGCGCCAGCGGCAACTGCGGAATCATGACGTGGCCTGATCGTCCGGTGGTGTCGGCGCAACCTTGCTGACCATATTCACCTCGCCATCGGCATGCGCAACGGCATCCACTTTGGCAATCACCGGATCATTCGAGCTGGCCTGGTTGTAAAGCTCGCTCAGGCGGTAGCGCTCGATCAGGTAGCGCAGCAGCACCATGATCACCGACGCGGCCGGCAGCGCCAGCAGTACGCCGAGGAAGCCGAACAGGTAGCCGCCGGCCAGCACCGCAAAAATCACCGCCACCGGATGCAGGCCGATCTTGTCGCCGACCAGCTTGGGCACCAGCACGTAGCCTTCCAGCAATTGCCCAATGAGGAACACGCCACCAACCAGCAGCACATGGGTCCAGTCGCCATACTGCACCAGCGCAGCGATCATCGCGGCGACGAAGCCGATGATGAAGCCCAGGTAAGGCACAAAGCTGAGCAGGCCGGCAACCATCCCGATCAACGGCCCCACGGTGAGCCCGACCAGACCCAGGCCGGCGCCATAGAACACGCCCAACGCCAGCATGACCAGCATTTGCCCGCGCACGAAGGCGCCAAGGATGCGATCGGACTCGCGCGCCAGGTGCGCGATGGTCGGCTGCAATGAACGCGGCAGCATGCGATCGATGGTGCCCATCAGCCGATCCCAGTCGCGCAGCAGGTAGAACGCCACGACTGGAATCAGCACCAGGTTGGTCAGCCACATCGCAATGCCCAGACCGGAACGTGAGACCTTGCCCAGCACGGCCCCAGCCACGTCGCCGATCGAGCCCATATGCGACTTGATGGTGGTCAACAGGCTATCGCTGTCAAAAGTGTGCGGGTCGAGATTCAAGCGCGTCTGCAGCCACGGCCACGCCACGTTCTGGGCCCAGGCACCATAGTGGGGCAGGTTGGCGATCAGGTTTTCGATCTGCCTGGAGACCAGCGGGACCAGCAGCAGCAAGACGCCGACCACCGCTACCAGCAGCACCACGAACACGATGGTGGAGGCCCAGGCGCGATTCAGCCCCACTCGCTCCAGCCGGTCGGCCAGCGGATCGCCGAGGTAGGCCAGCATGGCGGCCACGGCAAACGGCATCAGTACCGGTGCCAACAGCCAGATCAGGTACGCGATGACCGCCGCAATCGCGAACAACTGCCAGCGACGTGAAGCGTCGTGCCCCACCCTAGTGCCCCTGCAACCAGCGCAGGCTGGCATCGGCACCAGGGTGCGATTCACCCTGCAGCAACAGGTGCCCGCCGGCGGCGAGGTTCGCCGCCAGCCCGCTGATCGGGAAGCTAGTCTTGACCTCCAGCATCACGCCGTCGTTTTGTGCACCGACGGTAGTCACCTGTTGCACGGATGGGGTTTTCTGCAGGATCGACAGCAGGTTGGCATAGTCCATCGCCGACGTGAGCCCACTGACCCACAGCTTGCCGACGCTTGCGCTGGCACCGATCACGTTGAGCTGTTTGCCCAGACGATCGACCATGCCGTTGGCCGCATCGGCGAACAGGACCTTTTCGCTGGTGCCCTGTCCGCTCCAGTGCTGAGCCTGTCCACCGGAAATCAGCGTCCAGTCCGCCAGACCACCGTGCAACTGACCCACAAGCACCAGGCCGGTGTGGTACTGATCATTGATGGAAGCCAGCACGGCCGGATCGGCGGCAGCGACCTTGACCGTATCCAGCGCACTGCCCACGGCGGGAAACACCACCGTGGTCCCGCGCGCAGCTGCGCCCGCGGCCAGGCTGGCCAGGGCAGTTTGATCAAGCAGGTTGCCGTCCGCGCCTTTGACCAGCAGCAACACTGGCGGTTTGATGCCCGCACTGGCCACACCAAGCGTGGATACCAGCCGGCGCACCGAGGCCGGCGCAAAATCAACGTTCAGCACCATGCCGGTGGCCGCCCGTTGGTACTGGAATTTCTGCACCAGCGAGCCGGCGCCTGTCAGTGCGCTGGCGTAACCCGGGTTGCTACGCAGGTCCTGCCCGCCGGCGATCCTGGTCATCACCTGCCCCAACGCCGTGGCAAAGGCCTGATCGCGCTGGCCATCGCTGGTGTCGGTGACCGGCACGGTCACCGAATACGGTGACCCCGCCGTCTGCGCATGCAGCACCGGCAAGGAGGCAAAAGCCAGCAACAGGGTAACGATCAACAGGCGGGACAGGCGCATGGTCACGGGCATCTTCTAAGGAAAGCTCCGGGGAAGTCTGCCCAATCACGCACCCAGCGTCCATCGACACGGCCAGGTGACTGATCGACTGGCCCACAAACTGCTAAACTTTCGCGTTTCATCCACGCCGGTTTTCGCCATGTCAGACGCCCTCACCTACCGCGCCGCCGGTGTTGATATCGATGCCGGCAATGCCGTGGTCGAACGCATCAAGCCACTGGTCAAGCGCACCTTTCGCCCCGAAGTGATGGGTGGACTGGGTGGCTTCGGCGGCCTGTTCGATCTCAGCGGCCGTTACAAGGAGCCGGTACTGGTCTCCGGTACCGACGGCGTCGGCACCAAGCTGAAGCTGGCGCAAATCCTCAACCGGCACGACACGATCGGCATCGACCTGGTCGGCATGTGCGTCAACGACGTGCTGGTGCAGGGCGCCGAGCCGCTGTTTTTCCTCGACTACTTCGCCACCGGCAAGCTGGACGTGGAAACCACCGTGGCCGTGGTCGGCGGTATCGCCACGGGTTGCGAGCTGGCCGGCTGCGCCCTGATCGGCGGCGAAACCGCCGAGATGCCGGACATGTATCCGCCGGGCGAATACGACCTGGCCGGCTTCACCGTCGGCGCGGTGGAGAAGTCGCAGATGCTCACCGGCGCGGCGATCGTCGCCGGCGACGTGATCCTCGGCGTGGCTTCGTCCGGCCCGCATTCGAACGGCTACTCGCTGGTCCGACGGATTCTGGAACGTGCCGGCAACCCGCTGGAGCTGGACCTTGGCGGCGTGAAACTGGCCGACGCGCTGATGGCGCCGACCACGATCTACGTCAAGTCCATGTTGGCATTACTTCACGCGAGTCCATCGCAAAACCCCGCACATCCAGGTGCGGACTCTTCGATTTCGGTGCACGGCATGGCACACATCACTGGCGGCGGCCTCAAGGAAAACATCATCCGCGTGGTGCCCGATGGTCTGGGTGTCGCGCTGGACGCATCGGCGATCGTGCTGCCACCGGTGTTCGACTGGCTGATGCGCGAAGGCAACGTGGCACGCGAGGAAATGTGGCGCACCTTCAATTGCGGCGTCGGTTTCACGGTGATCCTGCCGGCGGGCGCCGTGCCCGCGGCCGCGAACCTGCTGGCCATGCATGGCCTGGCCAGCTCGGTGATCGGCGAGATCGTGGCCGCCGAGGGCGACGAACGCGTGCGGATCGGCTGATCCTTGCCGCCAGACTGTTGCTGATGACGAACCCCTTGCCACGCGTTGCCGTGCTTGCCTCCGGGCGCGGCAGTAACCTTGCCGCCCTGCTGCAGGCTCGCGCACGCGGCGAGCTGCCGGTGGAGTTCGTGCTTGTCGGCAGTGACAAGGCCGACGCCGGCGCCCTGCGGCTGGCCGAGGCCGCCAACATTCCTACCCTGGCACTGGACCCGCGCGGGTATCCCGACCGCCTCGCCTTTGACATGGACCTGTTCGCGCGCATCACGGCCAGTGGCGCCCAATGGCTGGTGCTGGCCGGTTACATGCGCATCATCGACGGGGCCGCGCTGACTCCGTGGGTCGGTCGCATGATCAATATCCATCCCTCGCTGCTGCCGAAGTACCGCGGCCTGCACACCCATCGTCGTGCATTGCAGGCAGGCGACCAGGAGCACGGTGCCAGCGTGCACTTTGTCACTGCCGAACTCGACGGCGGCCCGCTGATTGCCCAGGCGCGCATCGCGATCGGCCCCGACGACAGCGAGGAGCATCTGGCGCAGCGCCTGCTGCCGCTGGAACACCAGCTGCTGCCCGCCGTGCTGAACCTGCTGGCTGCCGGCCGGCTGCAATGGCAGGACGATGCACCACAACTGGATGGTCAGGCACTGGCGGCGCCGCTGTTGCTGGGTGCCCACGGCCTGCAGGTAACCGAGTGACCCTCGGTTCAGCGCGGCATCGGCAGACTGCCGGCATGACGACCCGACCGCTGCTCACCCCGCTCCTCGGCCTTGCCCTGTTGCTCGCCAGCCTGACCGCCGCCGCAGCCGTCCCGACCGGCTTCACCGCCCGCTACAACGTGACCCAGAATGGCGCGCCCATGGGCGTGGCCACGATCAGCCTGCACCCGGGCGGCGATGGCACCTGGATCTTCAGCAAGGATGTCAAGGGTACAGCCGGGCTGGCCGCAATGCTGGGCGCCCGGATCAGCGAGACCTCGCGCTTCCGCTGGAGCCACGATGTGCCCGAAGCGATCAGCTACGACTATCGACTGCGTGCGTCGATCAGCAACAAGCAGCGCCACCTCCGGGTCGACTGGAATAAAAATCAGGTTACCGTCGACGAGGGCAAGGGGCCGCAAACCTTCGCCGCCCGTCCCGGCATGGTCGAGCGCAATACGGCGCCACTGGCGATCGGCATCGCCCTCGACGATGGCCTGAAGAAAATCGCGCTTCCGATCGCCGGACGACGCGACGTGCAACTGCAGCACTTCGGCATCACCGGTCGGGAGTCGATCGACGTTCCGGCGGGCCGTTTCCATGCCATACGGGTGGATCGCACCGATGCGGAACTGGGTTTCAGTGCCTGGTACGCACCGGGACGCTTCCCCCTTCCGGTCAAACTGTCGCAACACGACGGTGGCAACTTGACCATGGAACTGGTGAGTTTCAGCTCGAAGTAACCGTTGGGCTAAGGCAGGTAGCGATCCAGCTCACTCGCGTGAGCTCGCAACCAGCGCCTTGCGCGCGGCTGAGCCCATGCAAATTCATTGATGAATCCTGCGACGGGAAACGCGACCAGCCCCAGCAGCAAACCATGATCGGCCTGCGGCCAGATGAGATAACCCACACCGGCGAACAATAACGCGCCGAGCATGTACCCCGTCACGGTAGCCAGCAGGTGGCGTACGGTGAGGCTGCGTGTCACCGCCTCGCTCCAGAGTCGTCGTTGCCGGGCTGCGGGCACCACCTGCAATTCCGGAATGTCACGCAATCGCCAGTACACCGCCAAATGCCTCATGCTCCCGCCATTGCCAAGGCCCTACTCAGTTCGGCAGGCGCCGGATCTTCGCGCCCAACACACCGAGCTTCTCCTCGATGTTCTCGTAGCCACGGTCAATATGATAGACGCGGTCGACCACGGTCTCGCCCTTGGCCACCAGGCCGGCCAGCACCAGGCACGCCGAAGCGCGCAGGTCGGTAGCCATGATCGGCGCACCACTCATCTGAGTCACGCCCTGGATGACTGCGGTATTGCCCTCAAGCTGGATATTCGCGCCCAATCGCTGCAGTTCCTGGGCGTGCATGAAACGGTTTTCGAATACTGTCTCGGTAACCACGCCGGTGCCTTCGGCGATGCAGTTGAGCGCGGTGAACTGCGCTTGCATGTCGGTCGGAAACGCGGGGTAAGGCGCGGTGCTGATATTCACCGCCTTGGGTCGCCGTCCGCCCATGTCCAGTTCGATCCAGTCATCGCCGCAGGAAATGTGCGCACCGGCCTCCTCCAGCTTGGCCAGCACCGCATCGAGCGTGTCGGCGCGCGCATGGCGGGCACGTACCTTGCCGCCGGTCATCGCTGCGCCCACCAAAAAAGTACCGGTCTCGATGCGGTCCGGCAGCACGCTGTACTCGGCACCGTGCAGGCGTTCGACACCATGAATCACCATGGTGGAGGTACCAGCACCCTCGATCTGCGCGCCCATCGCGATCAGGCAATGCGCCAGGTCGACCACCTCGGGCTCCTGCGCCGCGTTCTCGATTACCGTCGTGCCTTGCGCAAGCGTCGCTGCCATCATGATGTTTTCGGTACCGGTAACGGTCACCATGTCCATCAGGATGCGCGCGCCCTTGAGCCGCTTGGCCTTCGCCTTGATATACCCGTTTTCCACAGATATCTCGGCGCCGAGTGCCTGCAGGCCGCGAATATGCTGGTCCACCGGACGCGAACCAATCGCGCAACCGCCGGGCAGCGACACCTCAGCCTGACCAAAGCGCGCAACCAGCGGGCCCAGTACCAGGATCGACGCGCGCATCGTGCGCACCAGGTCGTACGGCGCCACGCAGGTACTGGTGGTGCGCGGGTCGACGTGCATCTTCATGCGGTCATCCAGCACCAGTTGCACGCCCATCTGGCCGAGCAACTCAATGAAGGTGGTGACATCGTGCAGGTGCGGCACATTGCCGATGCTCACCGGCTCATCAGCCAGCAAACACGCGGCCAGAATCGGCAGGACTGCGTTTTTGGCGCCAGAAATGGCAACCTCGCCTTGAAGCGGCGTACCGCCACTGATCAGGATCTTGGCCATGGATTTCCTTGAATAAACGGGACGGGAGGTGCGGCTGCGACCATCACTGGCGCGCCGCGGCTTCCTCGGGGGTCAGTGTTTGCAGGGCCAGCGCGTGGATTTCGCCACCCATCAAATCGCCCAGGGTGGCATAGACCAGCCGATGGCGAGCCAGCGGCAACTTGCCGGCGAACTGGCTGGCGACTACGGTGGCCTCGAAATGCACGCCATCGGCACCGGCCACGTCGGCCCGCGCACCGGGCAGGCCGCCTTCGATCATTGCCTGGATGCGGGCTGAGTCCATTGGGGTTCCTGCGAGAGCTTGAGTCGGCAAAACGCTGGATTCGATGGCCCTCGGAATCCATTGCACTGACTTATGAAGGTAAAATGCGAATATGCCATGGTAATGGAAATCCGCTGGCGCAGAAATGACGGCGGCTCCCAGGCGGGAGCCATCCATGACGCGGTGCCACGATGTCGGCTGCAACCGCCCCCTCAACACCTGAGCGCTCATGAACGCACGCATTGCCCCGAAACCACCAACTGAGCTCAATCCGGATGCCATCATCCGCAGTGCGTGCACCGTGATCAGCACGGAAGCCGCCGCGGTGGATGCCTTGGTGCCGCGAATCGGGGCCGAGTTCGTCGAGGCCTGCCGCCTGATCCTGGCCTGCAAGGGCCGGCTGATCGTCAGCGGCATGGGCAAATCGGGGCATGTGGCGCGCAAGATTGCCGCCACCCTCGCCTCCACCGGCACGCCCGCATTCTTTGTGCACCCGGGCGAAGCCAGCCATGGTGACCTGGGCATGATCCTGCCGCAGGATGTGGTGCTGGCGATTTCGTATTCGGGTGAGACCGACGAATTGCTGTTCATCCTGCCGGTCATCAAACGTCAGGGCATCCCGCTGATCGCGATCACCGGCAAGCCCGGTTCCTCCTTGTCGCGTGATGCCGATGTCCACCTGGATGGCAGCATTTCCAGCGAAGCCTGCCCGCTCGGCCTGGCCCCGACCACCAGTACCACCGTGGCCCTGGTGCTGGGGGATGCGCTGGCCATAGCCCTGCTGGAAGCGCGCGGCTTCACCTCGGACGATTTTGCTCGATCGCATCCCGCCGGCAGCCTGGGGCGACGCCTGCTGCTGCACATCAGCGACCTGATGCACACGGGCGACAGCGTGCCGCAAGTTCCGCCGGACGCCAGCCTGACCGCAGCACTGATGGAAATGACCCGCAAGCAGCTCGGCATGACGGCGGTGGTCGATGCCGATCAACGCCTGCTCGGCGTGTTTACCGATGGCGACCTGCGCCGGGCGCTGGACGACGAGGGCGTGGATCTGCGCGGCGCCACGGTGGCCTCGCTCATGACCCGTGGCCCCAAGACCATCAGTGCCGACAAGCTGGCAGTGGAAGCGGCGCAACTGATGGAGAAGCATCAGATCCATGCGCTGCTGGTAGTGGACGACGCACAACGGGTCGTGGGTGCGTTGAACATTCATGATCTGCTCCGCGCCCGTGTGGTGTGATAGCGAGGAATGAGTGTGGAGGACCTCCACACTCACTATCTCACCCCTCCACACTCACTACTCGCCCATACCGTGACCACGACCTATCTCGCCAACCTCCCTGCCGACCTGCTCGCCCGCGCGGCCAAGATCCGTCTGGCGGTATTCGACGTGGATGGCACGCTGACCGACGGCCGCCTCCGGTACAGCGAGGATGGTCGCGAGACCAAGGTATTCCATGTGCACGATGGGCTCGGCCTGAAACGCTTGCAGGCGAACGGAGTGCAGGTGGCCCTGATCACCGCACGTGTCAGCCACCCGGTCGCGCTGCGCGCCGAGGAGCTGGACATCGCCCATGTCTATCAGGGGCAGAACGACAAGCGCGCCTGCCTGCTGGAACTGCTCGATGCCCTGCACCTGCAACCGGAGCAGGCCGCTTTTGTCGGTGACGACCTGCCCGACCTGGCGCCCATGCGCATGGTCGGCATGGCCGTGGCGGTGGCCAATGCGCATCCATGGATCGCCGACTACGCGCACTGGCAGACCAGCCAGCGTGGTGGCGAAGGCGCGGCGCGCGAGGTATGCGATCTGATCCTGCACGCCCAAGGCAAGAGCGGCGCCGAGCGGGCACGCTGGCAATGAGCCTGCGACGATGGCTACGCGACCGGCGACTGCCGGCGGTTACCCTGCTCATCGCCCTGACGGCCGGCGCCAGCCAGGTATTGCTCTGGTGGCTGGGACCGGCGCCGCAAACCAGGGATTTTGTCGGGCCGCCGCGCTCTGGCTATACACTGATCGACGCCAAGGTGACCGAATACAACCTCGACGGCCAGCCGGGCATGCGCGTGCAATCACCGCACATCGAACGCCGCGAGGGCGACGAGTCGCTATACCTCAATTCGCCCACTTTCCAGATGCCCGCCAAGCAACCGGGTGTGCCGGACTGGCAGGGCGAAGCGCTGTATGGCTGGGTCAACAAGCCAGGCACCCTGCTCAAGCTGCAGGGACCGGTCTTCATCCATCGCCCGGCCTTCACCGCCATGAATGGCACGACGCAACCAGAAACCACCATGCATACGTCCGAAGTGACCGCATGGCCGAAGGAAGACCGCATGGAAACGGCCGAGCCGGCGCACATCGTGCAAGGCGCCCGTACAATGGACGGGGTCGGCATGCGTGCCAATCTCAACGACAATCATCTGGAGTTGCTCGATGACAGCCATGGCTCATTCCCGCCACGCAAGACCAAGCCGTAAGCTGGCCGCTGGCTTGGCTGCTGGCTGCCTGTTGCTGATCGCAGTCCCTGCCGGAGCGAAGCAATCGGATCGCGAGCAGCCCATGAACTACGCGGCGAAGCACACCGACGCCTTCAATAAGCCAAATTCCGTGACCACCCTCACCGGCAACGTCAAGATTGCCCAAGGCACCCTGCTGCTCACCGGTGACCTGGCCAAAATCTACCTGGACAGCAACAGTCAGATCGCCCGTGTGATGGTCTCCGGCAAGCTGGCTCACATCCAGCAACTGGACGACAGCAACAACCTGATGACCGGGGACGCTGCCCAACTCGACTATGACAACGAGCACGGCATCGCCGTGCTCGCCGGAGACGCCTCCGTGAAGCAACAGGGTCGCGGCGAGTTCCACGGCGACAAGCTCACCTACAACACCCAAACCAGCCAGATTACCGGCGACTCCAATGGTGACGGCCTGGTGCATGGCGTCTTCTTGCCCAGACCAAGGTCGGCACCAGCACCCGCTGCGGCTACCATCGTCAACAAGCCGGCCGATCCATCCCGCTCGCCGGCCATGCCAGCCAAGGCCGCCAGCAGCCTGGCGCCGAAGGGACATCGCTAACTCCATGCTCTCCGCCGAAGGTCTGCAAAAAAGCTTCAAGACGCGTCAGGTTGTGCGCGATTTCGCCTTCTCGATCCGCGAAGGCGAAGTGGTTGGCCTGCTCGGCCCCAATGGTGCCGGCAAGACCACCTGTTTCTATATGGTGGTCGGCCTGATCGAGGCCGATGCCGGCTCGATCAAGCTCGACAAGCAGGACATCACCGCATTGCCCATGCACGCGCGAGCCAGACTCGGCATCGGCTACCTGCCGCAGGAGGCCTCGGTGTTCCGCCGACTCAGCGTGGCCGACAACATCATGGCCGTACTGGAGTTGCGCGAAGGCCTCAGCGCCCAGCAGCGCAATGGCGAGCTGGAAGAACTGCTCGACGAACTGAAGATCGGGCACATCGCGACCCAGAAGGGCATCAGCCTGTCCGGCGGCGAACGGCGACGGGTGGAAATTGCCCGTGCACTGGCCGCGCAACCGCGCTACATGCTGCTGGACGAGCCTTTCGCTGGCGTCGACCCGATCTCGGTTGGCGAAATCCAGCGCATCGTGCGCCACCTCAAGGAACGCGGCATCGGCGTACTGATCACCGATCACAACGTGCGCGAGACGCTGGGCATCTGCGATCGCGCCTACATCCTGAACGAGGGCGCGGTGCTTTCGCGCGGAACACCGGCGCATATCCTGGCTGACGAGAAGGTGCGCGAGGTCTACCTGGGTCGCGAATTCCGCCTCTGATCCTCCGCCCTGCGGGATTTGGGACGGTTTACCTGCCATGGCTCTGGCCGCATCCGCAGCCACGCGCTAGGATGGTTCCACGTCCCTCTGACTTGGCTGGTATGAAACCTGCACTTCAGTTTCGCCTGCACCAGCAACTGACCCTGACGCCTCAATTGCAGCAGGCGATTCGCCTGTTGCAGCTGTCGCAGCTGGAGCTGGAGGCCGAACTGCGGCAAATCGCCGAAGGCAACCCCTTGCTGGAGTTCGCCGAGGAAGTCGAGGACGGCGAAACAACTGACGAGACGGCCACGGAAGATGAGTACCCGGCGATCGAGACGGTCGCCGCGCCCAGCAAGAACAGCGATGGCGAAATCGAAGAGGCCAGCGACTGGACTGATCCCGGCGGCGCCGCTGAATCTCCGATCGATTTCTCCAGCAACAGCGTCGGCAACAACACCGGATCGCGTGGCGAGGAGGATTTCGAACCGCAGAACGCGGCACCGGAAACATTGCAACAACACCTTCTGTGGCAACTCAACCTGGCATCGTTCAATTCGCGCGAGCACATGATCGCCGCGGTACTGATCGACGCGCTCAATCCTGCCGGCTATCTGACTGAAGGCCTGGAGGCGGTGCTCTCGGCGCTGCCCGCTGATCTGCATGCCACGGTCGAGGAAGTCGAAGCGGTTCGCTGCCAGCTGCAGTGTTTTGACCCCACCGGCGTGGGCAGCATCGACCTTCGTGATTGTCTCACTGTGCAATTGCAGCAGTTCGCCCCCGATACGCCGCAGCGGGATCTGGCACTGCGCATTGTCGACAGTGAACTGGAGCTGCTGGCACGCAACGATATCGTGCGACTGGCGCGGCGCCTGCGTGCGGACGAGAACGACGTCACCGACGCGGCCCTGTTGATCCGCAGTCTGGATCCACGCCCCGGCGCCGCACTCGACGCCACCCCAGTGGAATATGTGGCGCCGGATGTCTACGCACTGCGCGACGGCAGCCGCTGGCGGGTAAGTCTCAACCCCGACTCGCAACCGAAACTGGGTCTCAACCAGCACTACTGCGGCCTGATCGCCAAGGCCCGCGGCGAAGACGCCAGCTGGATGCGCGGCCAGTTGCAGGAAGCGCGCTGGCTGATCAAGAGCCTGGAATCGCGCGCCGAAACCCTGCTCAAGGTGGCCGACGCCATCGTGCGGCGCCAAAGCGCCTTTCTCGACTACGGCCCCGAAGCCATGCATCCGCTGGTGTTACGCGAAGTGGCCGAGGAGGTCGGCATGCACGAGTCCACCATCTCGCGAGTCACCACGCGCAAGTACATGCACACACCACGCGGCACGTTCGAGCTGAAATATTTTTTCTCCAGCGGCGTCTCCACCGAAGATGGCGGCAGCGCATCGGCCACGGCGATCCAGGCCATGCTGCGCAAGCTGATCGATGCCGAAGACAGTCGCAAACCCCTTTCCGACCTGGCGATCGCCGAGGAGCTGAAACGCAGAGGCATCCAGGTTGCCCGCCGCACTGTTGCCAAGTATCGGGAGGGCCTGCGGATTCCCACATCCAGTGAACGCCAGCGCGCGAGTTGACCCCGGCCGATCAAATCGCGGGAACTTGATTGACGTGCATGCGTTCTCATATCTGCACCGAATGATTGACGATCTGCCGGCACTGCAACGGTATCGGTCGATCCACCCCGCCGCCACAAGCGGCAAGCACCACCAAGGAGGCGCACTATGCAATTCCAACTCAGCGGCCAGCATATCGAAATCACCCAGGCCCTGCGCGATCACGCCACCGCGAAGCTCGAACGCCTCACGCGCCTCGACGACAAGCTGATAAGTCTTGTCGTCGTGATGTCCGTCGACAAACTCCAGCAGTTCGCCGAAGGCACCCTGTGCGTGAGCGGCGCAAAACTGCACGCCCAAGCGGCCGAAGCGGATATGTACGTGTCGATCGACATCGTTTTCGACAAACTGGTCAGCCAGTTGCGCAAGCATCGCGAAAAAATCAGCGACAAGCATCAGCAAGAAACGCGGGAAGCCCGCCTCTACGGCTGAGCCCTGCCCCGCAGCTCGCCCGTTCTGGGCGGGCTGCCACCCCTGAGAACACCCGCTCCCTCCAAGCTGGCACAATGGTCACGTAGCCGCAGCGGCCCACCGGGCCAACCACGCGGCACTAGGACCTCTGCTTGGACCGTATCAGCGCACGACAACTTTTCGATGGCGTCCACGAACGCATGGGGCTGCGCTGGCTATCCGGCATGCGCGGTGAATCGCGCGTGCTTGAGCCTGGCGCCACCCAATCGCGCAGGCCATCGCTGATCGGTTACCTCAATGTCATCTATCCGAACAAGATCCAGATCATCGGCTCGGAGGAGCTGAACTTCCTTGACGCGCTGGACTCGCGCCAGCGCTGGGAAGTCATGCACAAGGTCGCGGCCTACCAGCCCGTGGCCCTGATCGTCACCAAGGATCAGGCGGTTCCGAGTGACCTGCGAGAGGTAGCCGAGGAAACCAACACGCCGCTATGGATCAGCCCCAAGCGCGGCCATGAGTTGCTCACCTACCTGCAATATCACCTGGCGCGTACCTTGGCGGCGAAGACCACCTTGCATGGCGTGTTCCTCGAAGTGTTTTCAATCGGCGTACTGATCACCGGCGAGGCGGGCTCGGGCAAGAGCGAGTTGGCGCTGGAGTTGATCAGTCGCGGCCACCGGCTGGTCGCTGACGACGCCACCGAGTTCACCCTGATCGCGCCGGACGTGATCGACGGCACCTGCCCGGAGCTGCTCCAGGACCTGCTTGAAGTGCGCGGACTGGGCGTACTCAACGTGCGCGAGATGTTCGGCCACATGTCGGTCAAGACGTCCAAGTACCTGCGCCTGGTCGTTCATCTGAAGCCCTTGCGCGACGGCGAGGAGACCGATGCGCTGACCCGCCTGACCGGTGACATTGGTCATCGACAGATCCTCGACGTGGCGGTGCCGATGATTACCATTCCGGTGGCGCCGGGGCGCAATATCGCGGTACTGGTGGAAGCCGCCGTGCGCAGTCACGCGCTCAAGAGCAAGGGCATCGATCCGGCACAGACTTTCATTGACCGGCAAGCGCATCAGCTGCGCCGGCTGCCTCCCTGGTGATTGCATGAGCGACGACAATACCTCCCTGCTCAATCCGCAGGTCGATCCGCGCGAGATCCACCTGATCGTGCTCACCGGCCTGTCTGGCGGCGGCAAGACGGTGGCCTTGCGCGCACTGGAAGATCTGGAATTTTACTGCGTCGACAACCTGCCATCGGCGCTGTTGCCGCAGTTGGTCAATGCGGTGATCAAGGGTGGCGGCAAACAGCACCGGCGCATCGCGGTCGGGGTGGACGTGCGCAACCGTGGTGCTGACTTCGAGCAGATGCCCACTGTGCTGTCCGAACTGGCCGCCGCCGGGGTGCAGGTGCACCTGATCTTTCTGGATTGCCGCGACGAGGTGCTGATCAAGCGTTATTCAGAAACCCGTCGACGCCATCCGCTGGCTGCGCAAGGCCTGTCGCTGGCCGATGCCATCGTCGAGGAACGCAAACTGCTGCGCCCGCTGATCGCCATTGCGGACAAGGTGATCGATTCCAGCGAACTCAACGTGCATCAACTGCGCCGGCTGGTGGCAACCGGCTATGCGCAGGCCACCGAGGGGCTCACCCTGATGTTCCAGTCGTTCGCCTTCCGCCGCGGACTGCCACTGGATGCCGACTTCGTATTCGATGCGCGCTGCCTGCCGAATCCGCACTGGAAGCCGCATCTTCGCCCACTCTCAGGCAAGGACGCGCCCGTGCGCGACTTCCTCGACAGCGAGTTGATGGTGGGCGAATACTTCACCGACACCGCGTTATGGCTCGACCGATGGCTGCCACGCTTCGAACAGGACGACCGCAGCTACCTGACCATTTCGATCGGCTGCACCGGGGGCCGGCATCGCTCGGTCTACCTGGTAGAGAAACTCGCCGCGCATTACCGCAATCAGCGGCAGGGCGTACTCACTTTTCACCGCGAGCTGGAGTGATGATCATGCCCTCGATCCACGCTCTCCTTTCAGGCCACCGAACATGACCGTTGGCGTACTGCTGATGACGCACGAGGCGGTCGGCAAGGCGCTGATTTCAGCCGCCCATCACGTGATGCCGAAATTGCCGATGCGCGTGGATGCGGTGGAAGTGCCGCCCCAGGCCGACACCGACGTGATGCGCACCTTGACGGCCCATCATGCGCGCGAACTTGACCACGGCGACGGTGTCTTGATCCTCGCCGATCTTTATGGAGCCACGCCCTGCAATATCGGTCTCTCGCTGGGTGCGCTCGGCGTGCATTTTCGCTGCGTATCGGGGCTCAACCTGCCGATGCTGCTGCGCGTACTCAACTATGCGGAAAAACCATTGGACGAACTGGCCGAGATCGCGGCCAGCGGTGGCCGCGGGGGAATTTTCATCGACCATGCCTGACTTTCATCATGCTTGAACAAGAAATTGTGGTTTCCAACAAACTCGGCCTGCACGCGCGCGCATCCGCCAAACTGGTGCAACTGGTGCAAGGCTTCAAATCCACGGTATGGCTGATCAGCAAGGGCCGCGAGGTCAATGCACAGAGCATCATGGGCGTGATGATGCTGGCGGCCGGCATCGGCACGTCCCTGACGATCCGGGCCGAAGGTCCGGACGAGCAGTCGGCGGTGAGTGCCGTGGCAGAATTGTTCGAGCGCAAGTTCGACGAAGGAGCATGAGCATGAGCATGAGGCAGGGAACGGGAAACAGGGAACGGGGCACGAAAAAGGCGTTGCCTCGGGCGCGCTGCCGGCCCGCGATGGTTCCCCGCTCCGCGTTTTCCGCCCCCGCTTCCAGCTGCGCAAGGAGCCAACCGTGAGGCATGTACTTGCCGGCACGGTGGCCGCACATGGCATGGCGCTGGGCCGGGCCCGCCTGGTGCATCCCAGTCGCTACACGGTCGACACCCGACCATTGGCGGATGAGGAAATCAACGGCGAGCTGCATCGCCTGCATCACGCGCTGGACACAGCCCGGCTGGAGTTGCGCGAGCTCCGTGGCAGGCTGCACGGCGCACTGGCCCGCGAGGTCAACGAGTTCATCGACGCCCACACCATGCTGCTGGACGACCCCGAGCTGTTGCGCGGGCTGGATGACCTGGTAAGGATCGGTCATTACCGGCCGGGCGCTGCGCTGCAAAAACAGCGCGACCGCCTGTGCGCCGTGTTTGAGGCGATGGATGACCCGTACCTGCGCAGCCGCAAGGAAGATGTCGAGCAGGTGATCAACCGGGTGATCTCGGCACTGCAACGGCAGACCAGCCCGGAAGAGCGCAAGTTGGCCGCGCGCGTGGGCGAGATCCTGATTGCGGACAGTGTTGCCCCGGCCGATATGGCACAGCTGGCCGGCAACGGCCTGCTTGGCGTGGTCGGCAGCTCCGGCAGTACCTACTCACACAGCGCCATTCTCGCTCGCAGCCTTGGCCTGCCAATGCTGGTCGGCACCCGGGACGCGTTGTCGCACATCCACGACGATGACCTGATCCTGCTCGACGCCGAGCGCGGCGAGGCGGTGGTGCATCCCACCGCTCAGGACCTGGCGCACTACCGAGCCTGGCAGCGCGAGGCCGCCAACGAAGGACGCCGGCTGGCCAAGCTGGCCAATGCCCCTTCGCGTACCCGCGACGGCATCGAGCTGTGCCTGCTCGCCAATGCGGAAACCGGCTCCGACGTGGCCATGGCGCGGGCCCGCGGCGCCGACGGTGTGGGTCTGTACCGCACCGAATTCCTGTTCCTTAAAAAGAAAGTGCTGCCCTCCGAAGAAGAGCAGTTCATTGCCTACCGCGATCTGGTGATGGGCATGGGCGGCCTGCCGGTGACCATTCGCACCATGGACCTCGGTGCCGACAAGGCCGATGCCGCGGGCCTGGCCACGCGCGGCGAGGAGAACCCTGCGCTCGGCGTGCGCGGGGTGCGCCTGTCACTACGTCACCCCGCCGTGTTCTCGACCCAGATCCGCGCGATTCTCCGCGCCGCATGCTACGGGCCGGTGCGGGTGCTGGTACCGATGGTCACCCAGCCGGACGAAATGATCGCGGTGCGCACGCTGTTCAAGATCGCGCGGCAGGAGCTGAAACGCGAGAACATCGACCTCCCGGAAAAGCTCCCGCTCGGCGCCATGATCGAGGTGCCGGCAGCGGCGATCAATGTGCGCGCCTTGCTGCAATGCTCCGATTTCCTCTCCATCGGCACCAACGATCTGGCCCAGTACGTGCTCGCCGCCGACCGCGGCAACGACGCGCTGGACAACATCTACACACCGCTGCAGCCCGCTTTCCTGCGGCTTCTTTCGCACGTGATCAGCGCCGGCCGGCGGGCGAACAAGCCGGTCAGCCTGTGCGGCGAGATCGCCGGCGACGTCAACTTCACCGCCTTGCTCCTGCTGCTGGGCTTGAAGGAATTCAGCATGCATCCGAGCCAGATCCTGCACGTGCGCGAACGACTCGCCACGCTTGACCATGCGCATCTGCGCAGCCACGCCAGCAAGCTGCTGCGCGCCTATACCCATGAGCAGGTCGAAGCATTCCTCGGTGAGATCACGCGCTGAAACGAACGCGGATCCCAGCATCAGAGCTTCGTCGTCACACCGGCTGCCGTTTGCACCTCCATTTTTAACGATCCATTGCGATATTTTTTACGCCAGGGAGTGCAGCGTTGCCCGCAGGGGTACCCAAGGATACACAGGCTGATATCTCCTTCCAGACCTTGCGGCATGTCGGTGACATGTCATACGCGAACGCTCCCCAGCCACGAGAGGATCCATCATGAAGACTCTGCTCGTCGTGGCCCTGCTTGGGGCCTTGTTGATGCCCTCGACGCTGATGGCACAAAGCGCGTTCGACGGCACCTGGAAAGTCGACCTGGACAAGGTGCACCCACCGAAAAAGCCCGACGTGCTGGTGCTCAAGAACGGCATGTTCGAATGCAGGACCTGTGTGCCGCCCATCGATATCAAGGCGGATGGCCAGGATCAGAAGGTGGTCGGCAACCCCTATTTCGACACCATGGCAGTCAAAGTCGTTGACGACCACACCATCGAAAGAACGGAGAAAAAGGATGGCAAGGTCGTGTTGACCGCACAGACCACCGTTGCTGCCGACAGTAAGACCGCGAGCTTTGAATTCACCGACAACACCAGCAGCAATGGCGCCACCGTGACCGGCAAGGGCCGCATGATCCGGGTGGCGAAGGGGCCATACGGCTCGCACGCCATGTCGGGCTCCTGGCGAACCGCCAGCTACGGCGGTGTTTCGGACAACGGCCTCAGCTTTACCTACAAGGTCGATGGCGACAAGGTCAGCATGACCACGCCCACCGGTCAGTCCTACGAGGCGAGCTTCAGCGGTGCTGACGCGCCCTACATGGGCGACCCCGGAACCTCCAGCATCTCGGTGAAGAAGCTCGGCAAGAATGTCATCCAGGAAACCGCCATGCGTGACGGCAAGGTCATCAGCGTCAGCAAGTTGATGGTTGCCGCCGATGGCAAGACCATGGATATCGCCGTGACCGACACCTTGCATCGAACGACCATGTCGTTTGTGGCCGACAGGCAGCAGTAGCCTGCGCTTCCCGCGCATCGCCTGACTGGCGGAGCGCAGATTTCCCTGTGGCCCGGCGGTTGACGCTGGGCTTTTTTTTGACACGGCTTACCGGGAAAGACAGATCTGACTGCCCGATCAGCATTGCTCCAGAAAAGCGTCGAGCAACGCCCCCTGGTATTTCTGCCGATGCAGCAACAGCGAGAGTTTTCGTCGCAGATCCAGGAACGGTGTTTTCAGCGCGTTCAGCCGTCCGGTTGCCAACGCATCGGTCACCGCTACCGCGGGCAGGCAGGCAATGCCCAGGCCGGCCACCACAACCTGCTTGATCGCCTCGATTTGATCCAGCTCCAGCACGGTTTCGCCCGGCGGCAATTGCGCGAGCACACGTTCACTGGTGGCACGGGTGGCCGAGCCCGGCTCACGCAACACCCAGCGCGCGCCCGCGAAATCGGCCGGCTTCAGGCCACGCTTGCGCGACAACGGGTGATCTGGTGCCGCGCATACCACCAGCAGATCATCACGCCAGGGTCGCACTTCCAGCAGCGGGTGGTTCACCGGGCCTTCCACGCAACCGATATCCAGGCTGTGATCAAGCATGCTGGCGGCAATTGTCTCCGTATTCGCTACGCGCAGGCGAATAGCCACTTGCGGGTGCGCACGCACGAACCCGCCCAGTAATTCACCGACGCGGTAGTTGCCGACGGTATTGCTGGCGCCAATGCGAAGCTCACCGCTCAGCGCTGTCCCCGCCTCGCTGCCACGCCGGCCAAATTCGGCATGACGCTCCAGCAGCTCCTGCGCCAGTGGCAGCAATTCGCGGCCACGCGCATTGAGGTGCAGGCGTCCGCGTTCCCTGGCAAATAGCGGCGCATCGAGCTGCCGCTCCATTTCCGCCAGCGCCATGCTCGCGGCGGGCTGGGTCAGATGCAGCCGGTCGGCGGCGGCGCGCACGCTGCCAAGCAGCGCAATCTGCACGAAGACCTCAAGCTGGCGCGGACTGATGTTGATCATCAGCTCATCTTATACATGTAATAAGACATTCCAATTTTTTCTGATCAGTTCACGCAAGCACAATACACCTGTCAACGGAACCACCACATGCGTACCTCATCCATCGCCAACGTCATCCACCCCGACATGCGCAGCCGTGCGCCCGGCCTGCTGCTGGCCGTCGCCCTCGGCGTTGCCGCCCTGCTGCTGGGCCGCTGGGAGCCGCTGGTCGGCGGACCGGTGTTCGGCATCGTGCTGGGCATCTTGGTGCGCAACTTGCTCTCGCCGGACGCCCGCTTCACCCCCGGGATCCAGTTCGGCGGCAAGCAGTTGCTGCAATGGTCCATCATCGCGCTCGGTTTTGGCCTAAGCCTCGGTCAGGTAGCCAGGACCGGCCTGCAGTCACTGGCGGTGACCGCGGTCACGATGGGCACGGCTTTCTTCGCCGCCTGGCTGCTGGGCCGCTGGCTCGGCGTACACGACAAGCTGAAGATCCTGATCGGGGTGGGCACGGCGATCTGTGGCGGCTCGGCCATAGCCGCGATCACGCCCATCATCCGCCCCGACGATCACGACACGGCCTTCGCGATCTCCACCATTTTCCTGTTCAACCTGGTTGCCGTACTGTTGTTCCCGCTGCTGGGGCACCTGATGCACATGTCCGACCTCGGTTTCGGCCTGTGGGCCGGTACCGCGATCAACGACACCTCCTCGGTGGTTGCTGCCGGCTACAGCTACAGCCACGCTGCCGGCGACTACGCCACCATCGTCAAGCTGACCCGCGCGACCCTGATCATCCCGGTCAGCCTGGTGCTTGCCCTGGTGGTGGCCGCTCGCGAAAAGCGTCGGCACCAGTTGGAGGGCAGCGTCGGCCATTTCAGCCTGGCGAGCATCTTCCCCTGGTTCATCCTGTGGTTCCTGGTCGCCTCGGGCATCCGCAGCGCAGGGCTGCTCCCGCTGGCGATCCAGCCGGCCATCCATATGCTGGCACAATTTCTGATCATCGTGGCGCTGACCGCCATCGGCCTGTCCGCCAACCTGCGCAAGATGGCCTCCACCGGTGTGCGCCCTATCCTGCTGGGCCTCGGTGTGTGGATTGCCGTGGCGGTGAGCAGCCTGCTGGTGCAGTGGGTGATCGGCCAGCTTTGAAGATGGATATCCAGCAGACGAAGGTGGTCACGACCATATTGAATATTCCTCCGCCGAGAGTCAGTCCCAAGCCACAGGCACCCACGGGGTGCCATGGGCGCAGGCGGTGAACGTCATACAGATGAGCCTGCAGCCACCCGCCTCACTCACGCCTGCGCACTGATCTCCTCTGACTCGTTGATCACGCCCGCCGTATTCGATCCGGCACGAGGAAACGCCAGCGTCATCGTGGTGCCCTCGCCAAGCTGCGACCGCACATCGACAAAGCCGCCCCACTGCCGCATCAGTCCATAGACCTGCGCCAGACCCAGTCCGGTGCCCTTGCCTTCACCCTTGGTGGTGAAATACGGCTCGAACAGCCGCTCCTTGATCGCCGCGCTCATACCCGAGCCCTGATCGCTGACCGAGATCGTCACATACTCGCCCGGCGCCCGTATCGAACTGGCCGCCTCATCGGAAATCGACAGGCTGCCGAAGGCCACTGCAATCGGCCCGGTTCGCTCGCAGGCGTCGCGCGCATTGATGCACAGGTTCATCAACGCCTGTTCGATCGAATGCGGATCGGCGAAGGTGAGGCATTCGCCTTTCGAATCATCCACCAGAAGACTGATGCCCGCACCCATGCTTTGCCGGATAAATCCCTCGATGCCACTGACGAGAGCATGGACGTCAACCAGTTCCGGCTTGTAGGCGTGTACCCGGGCGAAACCGAGCAGCCGCTTGGCCAGGATCGCCGCATGCCGCACACCTTCCATGGCGTATTCCAGCATCCGGCGCTGATCGTCGGCGAGCCGCTCAGGCCGGTCCAGCACCGCGCTGAGACTCATGGTGGCGGTCTGCAGCATGTTGTTGAAATCGTGGGCGATGCCGGCCACCAGTTGGCCGATCGCCTCGCTTTTCTGCGCCTGGCGCGAAACCTGTTCGGCCACCGACTGGGCCAACGTGGCGATATCGAGCTTTTCCTGCAACGCCGTCTCGCGTTGCTCCCCTGCCTGGCGCGCGGCGCTGACCACGGTAAGCCGGGTCTTGATGTTGCGGGTGATCGTATCCAGCGCGTCTTGAACGCGCACCTGTTCAGTGATTTCGCGGCTGATGCTCAGCACGCTTTGGACCTGGCCGGCGTCATCAAGCAAGGGAGTCAGCGTGGACAGCCACCACTTTTCCTCACGCTTGAGGCCCGAGGACATGCTGGTGAACTGCGTTCGTTTGCCACGCCGGGCACCCGCCAATGCCTCGCTCGCGCGCACACGTGAGGATTCGGGCCACAGCGACACCCAGTCGCGCTGAATCGATTGCGCAGGCTCCTTGATGCCCAGCAGCCGACAGCCGTTGCGGTTGGTGAAAGCAACATGTCCGGCCGCATCGATCTGCATGACGCCATCCAGTGATGCCTCAACGATTTGCTTGTAGTACTCGCTAACACCCATACTAAAAATCCTCGTGTCCTGCAGGATAGTCCCTTCGGGCCATCACCGTGTGTACACGGTGCGAGCGACACTCTCGCACCTCAATATCGTTGGATACCCATGCCCCCCTTGGACGATCAAACCATCCTGCTGGTTGAGGATGATGTGAAGGCCCGCGAGATCGCCACCATGATCCTCGAGGCCGAGGGCATGCATGTTTATGCTGCCGCCAACGCCAGCGCCGCCTGGGAGCTGTTTGGCCTGCACCCCGATCTCGACCTGGTCATCAGCGACATCAACATGCCCGGCAGCATGAACGGGATTCAGCTGACGCGACGAATTCGCCAGGATGATCCGTCGATGCGAGTGGTCCTGGTCTCCGGCAATCCACAATCGAGCTTCAACGATCTACCAGACGGCATCCTGTTTCTGCCCAAGCCGTTTGATCGGCAGGCGCTGCTGGGTGCCGTGCGGGCATCACAGTTCCACTGAGGTACAGGCCGCACGCTCCAACGGAGCACGGTGGCGCAGGCGCTTGATCTAATGCCGTGGACATCCTGACCGGCGCCAGCGCTCCGCCGTCCCCTCCAGCGGAATCGCCACCTTGATCGAACAACCCCTCGCCCTGCCCTGTGGCCATACACTCGCCAACCGATTCTGCAAGTCCGCAATGACCAAAGGTCTGGCCAACCCGCTCGGTCGCGCCACCATCGCCCACCAGAAGCTCTACGAGACGAGGGCCAAGGGCGGCGCGGCCTTGCTGTTCAGCGGCAACATCATGATCGACCGGCGCTATCTGGAGCGCGCCGGCAACGTGGTGGTGGAAGACGACTCGGGCATCGACGCGCTCAAGGCCTGGGCGGGCGCCGTCCATGCCAACGGCAGCCAACTGTGGGCGCAGATCAGCCACCCCGGCCGGCAGTGCCCGCGACTGGTGACCCTGACCTCGCTGGCACCATCTGAGGTACAGCTGTCGGTAGCCGGCAACTTCGGCAAGCCGCGCGCGGCGACCGAGGCCGATATCCAGGACATCATCGCCCGCTTCGGCCGCACCGCTACCGTGCTGAAGGCCGCCGGCTTCGACGGCGTGCAGATCCACGCCGCCCACGGCTACCTGCTGTCACAGTTCCTGTCGCCACGTACCCACCGGCGCAGCGATCGCTGGGGCGGCTCGCTGGGGCGGCTCGTTGGCCCACCGCGCCGGCCTGCTGCTGGAGGTGGCGCGTTCGGTGCGCGCCAGCGTGGGCGCGGATTACCCGATCGCGGTGAAGCTCAACTCCTCCGACTTCGTGCAGGGCGGCTTCACCCTGGAGGAGTCCATCCAGGTGGCGCACTGGCTCAGCGAGGCGGACATCGATTTGCTGGAGATTTCCGGTGGCACTTACGAGCAGCTTGAATTCTTCAAGGCGCACGATCCCGACGAAATTCGCGACAGCACGCGCCAACGCGAGGCGGTGTTTCTGAAGTACGCCAGCTCGATCAAGGCGGCCGCCAACATGCCGGTGATGATCACCGGCGGCGTCCGTACCCTCGCCGGCATGGAGGCGGCGCTGCAGGATGGCGACACCGACATGATTGGCCTCGCCCGCCCGTTCTGCCGCGACCCTGACTTCCCTGCCCGCATGCTGGCCGGCCCCCTCGCCACCCTTCCGGTGCCGGAAGACCGGCTGGTGCTGGGCAAGGGTTATTGGGGCCCAAACAGCTGCAGCCACCACATGCGCGCCTTCAACAATCAGGCCCAGGCCGGCTGGTACTACCATCAGATCGAGCGCCTCGGCGCCGGTCTCGCACCGCAAGCGGAACTGTCGCCGTGGCGTGCGCTGCTGGGGCACTTCAGAAAGGACTTCGGGCGGGCGATGGCGCGCAAGCGGGCGCCGACGGAGCCGCCGGCTGTGGCGGGGCTTGCCCGGGCACCATAGCGAAATGTTGGGCAGCCGCGCATTGCCCCTTGAGGAGTGATCGCAGGGGCCATTCTGTTGTCAGTTGTCACCGGAGTTTTGGGGCAATTCCTTGAACCTGGACACATTCAGGCAGCCGAAAACTCAAGTCCAATCGTCTGGCACCGTCATCGTGGGCAGATCGGCTCATCAAATTCGGCCAACTCAACCGGCCAAGATCGGCGGAGCAAGTCATGATGTAGGGTGGAAGGCGTGACGGCACCCGCATGCATCGGGTGTTTGCGGGTTAGTCCGCTGATGCCCGCGGGTCCACGGCTACGGCTGGAAAAGAGGAGTATGAACGTCCATGTCTCCGGATCGCGCCACGTCGGCAGCTGCCGACACTCAGTCTGAGCGGTCGTGGCCAGAGCGTCTGTCCGAGTTGTTCCTGAGCGCGGACCCGCGACGACGAATCCGGATCACCCAGTGGGGGACCACCGTCATCGTCTATGCGATCAGCACGCCGGCCGTAAAGCTCGCCTTGCGGCCAGCTCCCGTGGATCACATCGGCTATGCCAGCTGGTGCACCTTTCTGGCGATCTTCCTGACCGGCGTCTACGTAGCGCTGCGCAGCGGGTGGAGCGAGCGCTTTGCCGACCCCGCACTCACCACGGCACAGATGATCCTGGGCGTGATCGGCGTGGAATGGGCCTATGTGATCTGCGGACCGGCGCGTGGCGCGACTCTTTACCCCTTGCTGTTGATCTTCGTCTTCGGTGCCTTCTCACTGAGCTGGCGCCGGATCATGTGGCTGACGCTGTTTACGCTCGTCAGCCTGATTGCCACCGTAGCGGCGCTGGATGCATCAAGATCAGGCGATTCCAGCGGCCTGCTCAGAGCCAGCGAGCTGCGCCTGGATCAGACCAACGTGCTGATGATCAGCATCGTGCTGCCGGCCTTGTCGGTCATTGCGGCGCGCCTGTCGATGCTTCGTTACAAGTTGCGCTTGCAGCGCAGCGCGTTGACCGAGGCAATGGAGGAAGTCCAGCGACAGGCAACCCACGATGATCTGACCGGACTGGTCAATCGACGTTACATCCAGCAACGGCTGGCCCAGGAGCAGAGTCGCTTTCGGCGGCATGGCAGTCCATTCAGCGTGGTGATCATCGACCTCGATTTCTTCAAGCAGATCAACGACACCCAGGGCCATGCCTTCGGCGACCACGTGCTGCAGGCGTTTGCCGCCGAAGCCGTGGCCACGCTGCGCACCTCCGACCTGATCGCGCGTTGGGGTGGTGAAGAGTTTCTGGTGCTGCTGCCGGACACCCGCGCGCCGCAAGCGGCAACAATCATCCAGCGCTTGCTCGCACGCATGCACACGATGCCCCACGGCACCTGCCCCCAGCTGACGTTTTCGGCGGGAGTGGCCGAATGCCACCGGGACGAAGCGGTAGAGGATGCGGTTGCCCGTGCGGACGCCGCCATGTACGAGGCAAAGGAATCGGGGCGTAATGCGGTGCGGCAGAAGCAGCCCGCGGCCTACCAGGCCGGGCAACACGGCCCGGTTCAGGGGTGATGGGTGGCGCCGCAGGCATGCCCAAGATCATTGCCGTCAGCAGCAGCCTTCGCACGCTTGCCGACACGGGAAGTTGCCGGGTATTGTCATCGCCACGGAGCAACCGACCGCTGCCTCGGAAATTTGCTTGCTGGTTTGAATCGTTTCACGGACTGGGCGACTCTAATCTACGTTGGAGACCAAGCGTTCCCGACAAAACCCGACATCCCACCTGGAGAATCCAATGAAAATCTCGCTAAAGCTGGCCTCGCTGGCCGCCCTGACTGCCGCCATCGTTGCCCTGCCTGCCGCGGCAACCAGCATGGGCGCGGCCCAGGCCAAATGCCAGCCCGCATCAAGCATGACCAAGTGCGGCGCGAAGTGTGCGGGCAAGTGCGGCGCGAAGAAGCACCATCACGCGAAGCACCACATGAAAGCCAAGTGCGCTGCCGCCAAATGCGCGCCGAAGTGTGCCGCCAAGCACTGATGACAACTGCGTCTGGCCGGCAGTCACCGACTTCGGCGGCGCGCCGGAAGAAGTCCGCCGGCCAGCACCTGCTCGATGTCTACGCCACACTCGCTGCGCGCGGCGAACATCTGCTGCACGACCTGCTGAAAGGTCAGCCGCCGGTGCAATGGCAACACTATCCCGAGGACGATGCGATCGACCCGGACAGCGGCTATCAGTGGTTCTACCACTCGCACTCGCCGGACGATCGCTCCGACACCACCGAACATGGCCATTTCCACCTGTTTGCCCGGCGTTCGCTATGGTCACGGCGCCTGCAATCGAAGGCGGAGCGCGCGTTTGCGGCGCTGACCGGCCACCCCGACAGCCAGGTCACCACACGTCATTTGCTGGCCATCGGCCTGGACCCCAAGGGGCTTCCGATCAGTGTGTTCACCCTCAACAGCTGGGTCACCGGCGACCTGATGCTCAGCGCGGCCGGTACCGAGCGATTGCTTGCCGGCATGCACCTGCAGACCGGCCATGACGCCATCGATACCGTGCTGGAATGCGTGGTCGCGCTTTGCATGGACGATATACGCACGATGCTCGCCACACGTGACACGACCCTGTCCGGCAGGCGCAAGGGTGACGTGCTCGCCGACACCGGGCCGGAGATCCTCTCCTCCCAGGCCATCGCGCTGGATGCGAAACTCCGCGCGGCGTCCTAGCCGCAAACTCTCAAGGGCGCCGGCTACCGCGAAAGAAATGCAGCGGCGCCCGCTCAGGTACGTCGCAGGTGACGAACGTGCCGCCACACATACAGGCCAATGGCGATCAGGATGGCTCCCGCAATCAGCGCATCGAAGCGATGAAAATAGACACCCAGTGTGTCCCAGTGCTCGCCCAGCTTCATGCCGATCCAGGCCAGACCCCAGCACCAGAGAAAGGAGCCGAGGAAGGTATACACACTGAACCGCCACAGCGACATGCGCACCACGCCGGCAGGAAACGCGATGAAGGTGCGGATTACCGGCAGCAGGCGACCGGCAAAGATGGTGATATCGCCATGTCGTTGAAACCAGCGATCGGCCAGATCGAGATCGTGGCGGGAGATCAGCACGTACTTGCCGTAACGCTCGATCAGCGGGCGGCCGCCCCAGGCGCCGATGGCGTAAGCGAGCCATGAACCCAGCAGGCAACCGACGGCTCCAGCCAGCGCGACCATGCCAAGGGTCATCGTTCCCTTGAATACCAGGTAGCCTGAGAACGGCATGATGATCTCCGAGGGCAAGGGAATGCAGGCACTCTCGATGCCCATCAGCAACACAATGCCCAGATATCCCAGTCGGGAGATCACCGCGATAACCGCACCGGCGAGCAAAGCCAGCAACTTTCCCAACATGCGACACCCTTTATTTTTCTGGCAGTGGAATGCGATGGTACAGCGTCGGCACGAATGGCTGTGCTCACCGCGTTCCGGAATCGCCCAACCGAAGCGGCACATCCGTGGGCAAAGGGTTCGGCGGAACTTGCTCGCGTGGCATGGCCCGTTCAAGCCCGGTGCTATAGTTTTCACGGGTTCTGACTCACGCGAGGTGGACGATGAACACGATGCGCATCCATGTTTTCGCCGCGATGGCCGGCATGGCGCTGCTGCTCGCCGGCATGGCTTCCGCAACGGCACGCGCGGACGAAACCACCGGTACACGCGTCCACGTGACCTACGCCAACCCGCAAAATTTCTCCGAGAACCGGCAATACGGTACCCAGGACCGCTTCAACAACGTGGACTATCTAGGCCCGCTGAAGGCCAATCTCATCAAACGCGCCACACCGATGCTCGGCCCCGGGCAGCAGCTGGACATCACGATCACCGACATCCAGCTCGCCGGCGGCTACGAGCCGTGGCTGCGCCTGGAGATGAGTCATGTGCGCATCATGCGAGACCGCTACCCGCCGCGCATCGATCTCCAATTCAAATGGATCGGCAGCGACGGCAAGGTGCTGCGCGAGGGCTCACGCAAGCTGAGAAACCTTGGCTATCTCTACAACGGCATGGTTTCGCCCGGTGACAACGATTCGCTGCGCTACGACAAGGCATTGCTCGACAACTGGCTTCGACGCGGGCTGCACAAGTTGTAGACGCCGGAACGGGGCCATGTCACTACCGCGCAAAAATACCGGCGCATCGAGGTCGAGATATACCCACCCGTCGCCCCGGGGCAGCCCCTCGGGAAGGGAAGCTGAGCTCACGGATTCAAGCCTTGCCCTGCTCCACCAGGGTCAATGCCACCTTGTTGCGCAGGTACACCGGCAGGGCGAGCTCCGGCGCCTGCGCGCGACCGGCCTTGAACTCACGCACCGCCAGCTCGGCGACGTGGGCGGCTTGCGGATAGCGCATGCCGTCGGCCGAGTGCAGGATGCCGGTGAGGCGCTGGCTCAGCACGGTGGCGTAAGTGGCCCAGCCGCTGCCCACCACCTGCCATGCGCCGGCCTCGGGCAATTGCAAGGTGTCGGCCGTGCAGATGCGTTCTTCGTCGAGCGCGATCAGGCCACCATGGTCGTCACGGCGGTAGCAGGCCGCGTAGATCTCGCCCATGCGCGCGTCGATCACGGTGAGGATGGCGGTGTCGTCTTCCTCGGGCGCCTCCAGCGCAAGCGCGGCCAGCGAGGAAATGGTGATTACCGGCAGGTCCAACGCCAGCGCCATGCCTTGCGCCAGCGACACGCCCAGGCGCACGCCGGTGAAGGCGCCGGGCCCGCGGCCCACCGCGATCACATCCAGCGCGTGGCGGCCGATGCCGGCTTCGGCCAGCAGCATGTCGGCCATCGGCAGCACCAGTTCGGTATGTCGCCGTGGCGCGATCTCGCTGCGCACGATCAATTCGTCGCCGTGGATCAGGGCGACGGAACAGGCTTCGGTGGCGGTTTCAATCGCAAGCAGATTCATGATCGTTCCATGATAGCGGCTGCTGGCTGCACCGGCTCGGTTGAAGTAGGTACGCAGGCATACCAGTCGATGCGTCGGGTCAGGTACATCATCAGCGCCACCATCACCAGCAGCACCAGCGCACCGATCAGCAAGGCGTATTGCTCGGCCGTGATCAGGCCATACAGCATCGCGTAGATCAGCCCCAGCACGCCGCCCAGCAGCAAGCCTGCACGACGCGCGCGCAGCACGGCCATCGCGTAGCCACCCACGATCAGGACGACGGAGGCAGCGGCCAGCGCGTAAGCCAGAGCAAAGCCGATCTGCTCGGACAAGGCCAGCAGCACCACGTAGAAGGTAGCCAGCGCGGCGCCGACCAGCAGGTATTGCACCGGATGCACGCGCAGGCGCTTGAGTACCTCGAACAGGAAGAACGCGACAAAGGTCATCGCGATGAACAACAACCCATATTTGCCGGCGCGCACATTGCGCTGGTAGACATCGACCGGTTGATACAACTGCACGCCGAAGCTCGACGCCTGCAGCGCCTGGTTCATGCCATTGTCGGCATCGGTCCAATGCTGTCCATAGCTGCGGTTGAGATCGAGCAGGTGCCAGTGCGCGCTGAAGCCGCTGGCATCCAGCTGGTGCTCCAGCGGCAATGCTGCCCCCACAAAGCTCGGGTCACGCCACGGCGCGTGCATGTTTACGTCGGTGCTGCGAGCCAGCGGCAGCAGCTGCAACGATTCGGTGCCGGCCAGCTTGAGCGTCATCTCCAGATCGATCGGCTTGTCGCCCAGCGCATCCAGATCCATCGGCACCACCACGTTCGGCCACGGCCCCAACCGCTCGGCCGACGAATCGAAGCGTACCGGCTGGCCGTTGATGCGCAGCTCGCTGACCTCCTGCAGCCCGCGCAGATCGCCGATCGGCAACCGCAGCTCGGCCTTGCCGGCCTGCCATGTGGCGCTGCTGTCGTGACGGAATCGGGCCAGGTCCGGGGCCCGGAACTGCGCGCTCAACTTCACTGTGGAAACGAACACCGGCGCGCTGTAGATACCGTAACTGCGGGTCTTCACCGCCATCGCCACATCCATTTTCAAGCTATCGGCCAGCATGCTCTCGCTGCCTGCACGCTGCTGGTATGGCTGGCTCTCCGCCACACTGACCTGGCGCAGCGTCGGCACCACCAGCACCAGGCCGCCAAGGACCTGTGGCCCACCCCAGCCCCGGGCGATCTGGGTGATCGCCGCCTGACGCAGCTGCTGGCGCTCCTGTATCAGGCTGCCCACCTGCAGCAGCGGTATCGTCATCACCAGCGCCAGCACGCCGATACCCAGCACCTTGGCGGTCACTGTCTGTGTCCATGCAGCCATTGCGCACTCCTGCCTCGAAGGGAGGATGGATCACAGCAGGGGCAGCGGCCCGGCTGCGGGCGAGCTCGGCCCGCAAGCTGGCCGCAAGATGGCATGGTGGTGTCCGTGAAACTTCGCACACCGGCGACGGTCACCTGTAGTGACCTGTCGCGGCATCATCCCGCCCGGTCCGCTCACTTATCCATTGGAGGGGAAACCATGCGCTCGATCGCGAAGTTTCTGGCACGCAACAAGGGCTTCATCGCCTTCCTGCTGTGCATGGTGATGTTCCGCAGCGCGGTGGCCGACTGGAACGTGGTACCGACCGGATCGATGCAACCCACCATCAAGATCGGCGACCGCATCCTGGTTGACCGGATGGCTTACGACCTGCGCCTGCCGCTGACCCACGTCAGCCTGCTGCATCTGGCTGACCCGCAGCGCGGCGACATCGTGGTGCTCGATTCGCAGGCCGCGCACGAGCGGCTGGTGAAACGGGTGATCGGCCTGCCCAGCGACCAGGTCGCCATGCGCAACAATGTGCTCTTCATCAATGGCCATCCGGCCAGCTACAGCGCAACAACCCGTAGCGGTATCGATGACGACGTGCAAAACCCCGCGCATTATGAAATCGAACGCTACGGCGCCATGAGTCACGCGATTCGGCTATCCGACCACTGGCCCAGCCAGGCCAGCAACTTCGGCCCGGTCACCGTACCCGCGGGCCAGTATCTGCTGCTAGGCGACGACCGCGACAACAGCATGGACTCGCGCTACTTCGGCTTTTTCCCGCGCGGAGAAATCCTGGGACGCTCACGTCATGTGGTGGCATCACTGGATCCGGATCATCACTACCTGCCGCGTACCGACCGCTTTGGTGCACCACTGGACTGATGCACCTCACGCCGTCGGCTGCCACAGCTCGATGCGGGTGCCTTCGGGATCCATGATCCAGCCAAAGCGGCCGAACTCGCTTTCCTCGATGCGCTCGTCCACCTCGACCCCCTCGGCGTGCAACTGCTTCAACAGCGCGTCCAGATCATCGACACGAAAATTGACCATGAATGGCTGCGTGCTGGGCGCGAAATAGTTCGTGTCGGCAGCGAACGCGGACCACAAGGTGTAACCGGGGCGATCCTCGTCCTCGTCGAAACGCACGCCGCCCCAGTCATCGACCTGCAGACCCAGATGCTGCGTATACCAGGCCGCCAACGCAGCAGGGTCGCATGATTTGAAAAAGATGCCGCCCAACCCGATTGCCCTGGCCATCGCCCGTGCCCTCCGCTGTGATGAACTCACGCCCTGTGGACCCGCGGTCGACCATGCGGGTCCTGGTGTCACGATCACCGGCGCCACTCTTGGCCCAGTTTTTCCACAGCACCCGCGAGGCGCCCCTCGCCTTCAGGGTGCTGTTCGAAGTTATCGGCGGCCAAGTCAACGACCCGGCTTGCTGCTCATTGCGAAGGCAACAAGTCGAGCGCCATCACGATCGCATCCTCGCGGCCCTCGTGGGCCGGGTAGTAACGCGGTCGCCGACCGATCTCGCTGAACCCTACGGATTCGTAAAGCGTCTTGGCCAGCGGGTTGGATGGGCGCACTTCGAGAAACACCCGTTCGGCGCCGTTCCAGCGTGAGATATCCAGCAGGCGTCCCAACAGGTACCGACCCAGGCCTTGGCCACGGAAGTCCGGCGCGACGCAGATATTCAGCACATGCGCCTCGCCCGCACCCATCGACAGGATGCCGTAGCCGGCCGTCACCTCATCCACGCTCAGTATCCAGCAGGGATGACCCGCTTTCAGGCAGTCACTGAAGATGCCTTGCGACCAGGGGAATTCATAGGAAAGCACCTCCAGGGCACTGACTGTCACCAAGTCATCGGTGCGCATGCCACGTACCTGGATCACCGGCTTGACCACCGCGACCATGACGCTTAGTTACCCACGTTGGCCAGCGCCCGGCGCAAACTGCGCAACGCGCTCCACAGACGACGCTTGGCAGCAGCGCTGCTCAGCACCAGGGCCGGCTCGTCGGCCAACACGATCTGCGCACGTTGCATCACCGCCACCGGCAACGAGCGGCCCAGAGCATGCGCCTGGGCCTCGCCGAACACCAGATAGACGGCCGCCCCGGGCACATCGGCACCGAGCTGACCTGCACGGGCGCTGATCCGTGCCGCACGGGCCAGACCTGCTCCGCACGCGCTCAGCGCGCGTCCGATCAGATCCAGCTCGCGAGTGCTGCACTGCTCAGGCAACACCACCACGCAGGCGACCTCGGACGAAAGACTCCCCTCGGGCGGGGCCGTCGCGGCGGCGCCCACTACCGTAACCGGTACGGTGCGGCGCACCCATGGCGTGATATCCAGCGCCTGCAGCACGCGGGCGCGGTGACGGGTGGTCGCCGACTGGCCCAGCGCCCCGCTCATGCCGCGTGGCGCCGTGCCCGGCGTCGATGGGTGAGCAGGCTCCACATTGTCCACACCGGCCCGGAAAGCAGGTACAGGCTGAAACCCGCGAATAGCACCCGTGGCGGGTCCAGGATAAGCAGAGCCAGCAACAACACCGCGCCGACCATCCACACGAACGGCACGTGCTGGCGCTCGCCGATGGGCAGCGATTTGAAGCTGAAATAGCGAAAACGGCTGACCATCAGCAAGCCGGCAATCACCATGATCGCCGGCGTGACAAAACAGAGATCGGCGCCGGACAGGCCAAATTTTTCAATGCTCCACACAAACGACATGCACACCGCCGCTGCCGCAGGGCTGGCCAGCCCCTGGAAATAGCGCTTGTCAGCCACGCCCACCTGGGTGTTGAAGCGCGCCAGCCGCAAGGCAGCGCAGGCGGCATAGATGAAGGCGCTAGCCCAGCCCAACTTGCCCCACAGAGGGCCGTAGTCGCGCAAGGCCGACAGTGACCAGGTGTACATCACCAACGCCGGCGCCAGCCCGAAACTCACCAGGTCGGACAGCGAGTCGTACTGCACTCCAAATTCGGTCTGGGTTCCGGTCATCCGGGCGACCCGGCCATCCATGCCGTCCAGCACCGCCGCGATGAATACTGCGACGGCCGCATCAGTGTAATGTGCGCCGATGCTGGCGATAATCGCGTAGAAACCCGCGAACATGGCACCGGTAGTGAACAGGTTCGGCAGCAGGTAAATGCCCCGGTGTCGGGGCGGTCGGATGGGCAGGGGTTCGCTCATGAATCAGGACCGTGACGAGATGCACGCAGTGTAAACCATTGCCTGCTTGAGTCCGGGGCGTCAGAGTGATAACAAGGTCAACCATATTTTTCCCCTGAAATGGAGAACACCCATGCACCGTTCACTGATCGCCGTGGCGCTGTTGTTGCTGGCCACGATGGCCAATGCCCAGGTCTACAAATGGACGGACGCCGGTGGCACCACGCACTACTCGGAAGCACCGCCCGCCCAAGGCATCAAATTCAGCAAGGTGACCACCACCGGCACGGTGGAGCCGCTGGAGAAGCCGGCAACCCGGACTCCGAATCCAGAAGGGGCCATGGTGGAACCCGGCGTCGAGCAGAAGCCGATGGCTGACACGCCCGAAAACCGCGGCAAGCTGTGCGACTCGCTGAAAGCCAACCTGGCTGCCTTGCAGGGCGGAGGTGCTGTCGTGATGCAACAAGGGGGCAAGACCGTGGCGCTGGACGGCGACCAGCGCAAGCAACAAACCGACGCTGCGCAGGCCCAGTACAACCAGTATTGCCAGGCCAAATAGCCGCCAGCCGCGGTGTGAGGGCGGCGACACCCCGCACCTGCTGATGTGCGCTCCGGCGGTGCCGGCACCCCGCTACAATGGGCGCCTTCATTCACGCCGGAATTGCCCGCATGCGTCTCAGCCAATTTCACCTGGCCACCGTCAAGGAAGTGCCCGCCGATGCCGAAATCGCCAGCCATCGGCTGATGTTGCGGGCCGGCATGATCCGCCGGCTCGCCTCGGGCCTGTACACCTGGAGCCCGCTGGGCCTGCGCGTGCTGCGCAAAGTCGAAAACATCGTGCGCCAGGAAATGGACCGCGCCGGCGCCATCGAAATGTTGATGCCGTCGATCCAGCCCAGGGAGCTGTGGGACGAAACCGGTCGCTGGGAGAAGTTCGGCGGCCAGCTTCTCAAGATCAAGGATCGCAAGCAGCAGGAGTTCTGCTACGGCCCGACCCATGAGGAGGTGGTGACCGACTTTGCGCGCAACGAGCTGAAGAGCTACAAGCAGCTGCCGGTCAATTTTTATCAGATCCAGACCAAGTTTCGCGACGAGATCCGCCCTCGCTTCGGCGTGATGCGCGCGCGCGAATTCCTGATGAAGGATGCTTATTCATTCCACCTTACCCAGGAATCACTGGCCAACACTTATGCCGTGATGTACCAGGCCTACGTGCGCATTTTCACCCGACTGGGGCTGACCTTCCGTGCGGTGCAGGCTGACACAGGCGCCATTGGCGGCAATGCCAGTCATGAGTTCCAGGTGCTGGCCGACTCGGGCGAGGACGCGATAGCCTTTTCCGATGGTTCGGACTACGCCGCGAACCTGGAGAAAGCCGAGGCGCTGGCAACCAGCGAGACGGCCCCGGCTCCCAATGCCCCGCTGCAGCGCGTGGAAACCCCCAGGCAGAAAACCATCAACGATGTCGCCGACTTCCTGAAAGTTTCCCCGCGGCAATGCGTGAAGACCTTGCTGGTCCGTGGCAACGACGGCCTGGTGGCGTTGTGCCTGCGTGGCGACCACGAAATCAACGAGGTCAAGGCGGCCAAGCTGGCCGAGCTGCCAGGTGAATCGGTACTGGCCAGCGAAGAGGAAATCCTGGCCGCCTGCGGCACCCGCCCCGGCTTCATCGGACCGGTCGGTCTGCCCGATTCGATCCCGGTCATCGTCGATCGTGATGCCGCCGTGCTGGCCGATTTTGTCTGCGGCGGCAACGCCAATGGCAGCCATTACACCGGCGCCAACTGGAGCCGCGATGCACGCGTCACTCGTATTGCGGATCTGCGCAACGTGGTCGAGGGCGACCTGTCGCCGGATGGCCAGGGTGTGCTGCATATCGCCCGGGGCATCGAGGTAGGCCACGTGTTCCAGCTCGGCCAGAAATACGCCGAAGCGCTGGACGCCACCGTGATCGACGACAACGGCAAGGCCCAGGTCATGACCATGGGTTGCTATGGCATCGGGGTCAGCCGCATCGTCGCCGCCGCGATCGAACAGCGCCATGACGAGGCCGGCATTGTCTGGCCCGAGGCGATGGCACCGTGGCGCGTGGCCGTGTGCGTGATCAACCCGAAAAATGCGTCCGCCGCGGTCAACGAAGCCGCCGAAGCGCTGTACCAGGCACTCAATCAGCGCGGTATCGAAGCCGTACTGGATGACCGTGGCTTGCGCCCCGGCGGCATGTTTGCCGACATGGAGCTGATCGGCATTCCGCACCGTGTGGTGGTCAGCGAGCGAGGACTGACCGCCGGCACGCTGGAGTATCGCGCCCGCACGGACGCAGAGAGCCGCTCGCTCACCGAAGCGGAACTGTTTGCGCTACTCGCCGGATAGTTGGACCCGTGCATTGGCAAGAAGGGCCACTCATTGTGGCCTTTTCTCTTTTCTGCCCCGGTATAAAATCACACCAACGATTTATATCGATCAACTGGTATGGCGATAATCACCATCAAGGTGAATGCATGCTCTATTCCAAACATATCGCTTTACAAATAATGCAAATATCATCCAGAATCATCCCGGCAACAATTTTTCATGCGTGCAGCGGCATCCCCAATAATCGCTGGCACGTTTAACCCGACACTCACCCCGGGAGTTATTCATGGCCGTCGATATCAAGAACCTCAATCATAACCAGCTCAATGACCTGATCAGCAAGGCGCAGATGCGCCAGAACGAGCTGCGCAAGGAAAAGGTGGTCAAGTTGCGTGAAAAAGTTCACGCCATGATCAAGGCTGAAGGTTATGCGTTCGAAGACATTTTTGGCGGTACCCGCGGCAAGACCAAGCGCGTCGGCACTCCGGTGGCTCCAAAATACCGCAATCCGGCCAACCCGGAGCAGACCTGGTCCGGCCGCGGCAAGCGTCCGCATTGGTTCAACGACGCGCTGAAGGCCGGCAAGAAGGAAAAGGATCTGGCGATCTGAGTCGGCAAGCCATATCGCAGCAACCCAAAGAAAACGCCGGCTCGTGCCGGCGTTTTCTTTGCTCCTGATTCATGCGCATCCGTTGGCAGTAAACAGGGCCACAACTTTTCAAGCGATTGTCCGCTCTGGCAGACAATGCGCGCAAACCAGAAAACTCTCGATTAGAGTGAGCGCCGCGGCGACACCAGCAACTCGCCGAACATCAGCCCGGCCACCAGCGATACCAGCAGGGTCATCAGCAATACACCGGTGTCCACACCAAGCTCGGTATTGCGATCAAGCAAAAACGACATGCTGCGAAAACCGACGCTGCCTGGCACCAACAGGATGATGCCAGGCTCTCGAATCACCGCACCGGGGCGACCTGCAAACCGCGCATACAAATTGGCCAGTGCACTGAGCGAGAAGCCACCGAGGAAAACGCCGAAGGGTGCACCGGGCACGTCACCAGATATTTTCCCACCCCAACGGGTGGTGAGATAACCCACCACTACCGCGCCCATGACCACCAGCCAGTCACGGCGCGCAGCACGGAACAGGATCGCGAAGCCGAACGCACCCAGCAGCAGCGAGGGGTAATCCATCCAGTTCGGCAACGGAGGCAAAACGTAATCGCGCGCCTCGATACCCACGGCCGCGCACAGCTGGGTTGCAGCCACAGTGCCGAAGGTCAGCTTGAGCAGTGTCGTCACCGCGCCGCCCATGCGCGCCATGCCCGACACCAGGTGCTGGCTGGACAGTTCGCGCACCGCCGTGGTCAGCGACATGCCGGGAATCAGCACGATCAGGCTGGCCAGTACCACCGCCTTGATCGCCAACGGCACCACGAAGGCGCTGACCACGATCGCGATCGTGGTGGCAACCATCGCGCACACCGCCTCGCTGGCAATCGCCAGCCGTGGCCGGCTTGCCGCCAGCACGGTGATCGAGCCGATGATCAGCCCGATACCCGCGGCAGTCAGCAGATCGGGCCAGGAACTGTGCAGGAACAGCGCCACGATGCTGGCGGCCGACAAGCCATAGCTGCCGATCACAGCCGCCTTGGCGCCTCGGCTGTCCGGGCGGCCCAGCTCACGCAGGCGCCGGAACCCCTCGCGGAGATCAAGATCACCGGAAATCACCTGATCGGCAATCTGGTCGGCCTCGCACAAGCGGGCCAGATTCACATCACCCGGCGCCAGTCGCATCACCTGGGTGCTTTGTGCCACGCCCTCATCACCCTGTCCCAAGTCGGCGAACGAAATGATGATCGCGGTAGGGCTGGACCACACGTCAGCCGCCAGCCCCATGCGTTGTGCCACCCCGGCAATCGCCATCTCCAGTCGTGGCGCGGTGGTGCCGTACTGATGCAGCCGTCGCGCCAACTCAAGCAGAAAGGCGATACGGGTAGTCAGCGCCGTCGTGGCGAACGGACGGCTGACGGCAGGAGGAACGCTCATACCGAGGCGCGCACCTTCAGTGTGGTGCCATCGACGGCCACTACTTCAACCGTGCTGCCCAGCGGCAGGTCTGGCCCGCTGACCAGCCACTGGCCATCACCGACGCGGGCCTTGCCGCGGCCATTGACGATCGGTTCGATCAGTTCGTAACGCTGACCGATCATCTGCTCACCGCGACGGTTCAGTCGCTCGCTACCGGCATCGCGACGCTCCAGCCTCGGCCGCAACCAGCGCGCATACGCCACGCAAACAGAGATCGCCAACACGCCGAACAGAATCGCCTGCGCCAGCATACCCAGCGAAGGCACCATCCACAGAAACACACCCATCGCCGCCGCGGCCAGGCCGATCCACAGCAGAAAATAGCCCGGCAACAGGATTTCGCCAGCGATCAGCAGCACCGCCAGAATCCACCACAGATAATGCGCAGAGAGTTCCCACATGTCCTGGTTGCTCCGGTTTCAGCGCAGCGGCGGCTGGGCGATCGATTTCTGTTGCTGGCTCAGCGACTCCTTGGCCAGCTCGGCGATACCCGCCAGCGAGCCGAGGATGCCGGTGGCCTCGATCGGCAACAGCAGCATCTTCTGATTGGGCGACTTGGCCATTTCCTTCAGCGCCTCGACGTAATTGTTGGCGACGAAGTAGTTCAGCGCATTGACGTTGCCGCCGGAGATCGCGTCGGACACCATCGTGGTCGCCTTGGCCTCGGCCTCGGCCGAACGCTCGCGCGCCTCGGCGGCGCGATAGGCGGCTTCCTTTTCGCCCTCGGCGGCCAGGATCACCGACTGCTTCTCGCCCTCGGCCTTGAGAATCGCCGCCTGGCGAAAACCCTCGGCGTCCAGGATGTTGGCGCGCTTCTCGCGCTCGGCCTTCATCTGCCGCGCCATCGCGTCGATCAGGTCGCGCGGCGGCGCGATGTCCTTGATCTCGATGCGGTTGACCTTTACGCCCCACGGGTGGGTCGCTTCGTCCACCACTTTCAGCAGCTTGGCGTTGATCGCGTCACGCTGGCTCAGCGATTCGTCCAGGTCCATCGAGCCCAGCACGGTGCGGATGTTGGTCATCACCAGCGCCAGCGAGGCCTGCTCCAGGTTGGAGACCTCATACGCCGCCTTGGAGGCATCGAGCACCTGGTAGAACACCACGCCATCCACGCGCACTACCGCATTGTCCTTGGTGATCACGTCCTGGCTCGGCACGTCGAGCACCTGTTCCATCATGTTGATCTTGCGCCCGACCGCCTGGTAAACGGGAATCAGGAAATGCAGGCCCGGGCTCAGCGTGGAGGTGTACTTGCCGAACGTCTCCACGGTCCATTCAAAGCCCTGCGGCACAATCCGCACCAGCTTGACGATCGCGACCACAATCAGAAAAACCACGACCAAAGCAAGAATCTGTCCCATATGCCTTCCCCTATCCATAATGAAGCCACGAGTATAGGCGAGTAGAAGCTACCGAACCGTCAAGGCCACCCCGTTACCCGGCAGCGCATGCTCAACGCGTGTGCGTCATTGGCAACAACAAGCTCACCCGCAGGCCACCACCCCCGCGATTGGCCAGCAAAATACGACCACCGTGCGCCTCGCTGATCTCGCGCGCCAGGGCCAGGCCCAGGCCGGTACCGGAACGCTTGGTCGAATAGAACGGCAGCAAAGCCTGCGCCAGCACCGCCTCGCTCATGCCGGGGCCGCGATCGGCGACCTCGATGCGCAGCTCGCGTCCGGTTTCCAGCAGCGACAAGGTGACTTCCTCGTCTGAACCACCGGCTTCATGTGCGTTCTTGATCAGGTTGATCAGCACCTGCTCGATCTGCGCCGCATCGAAACAGCCCGGCCGCTCCGGTACCGCTGTGGCCATCCGGTATTCGCAATGCAGGGCCAACCCTTCCAGAAACGGCGCCCACGCCACCGGCTTCGATTGCGGCGTGGGCAATTTGGCAAAGCTGGCGTAGCCGGCGATGAAACCGTGCAGGTGCCGGGCGCGCTCACCAATGGTGGCGAACACATGGGGCAGGCGCTCCAGATCACCGCGCCGGGCAAGCTCCGCGCCGGAGTGGGCCAGTGAGGAAATCGGCGCCAGCGAGTTGTTGAGCTCGTGGCTGATCACCCGGATCACCCGCTTCCAGGTCGCCACTTCCTGCCGCGACAACTCGCGCGTCATGCGCCGGAACAGTTGCAGCCGATGCGGACGCCCCTGCAATCGAAACGCCCGCTGCGACAGGTGGAAGGTCTCCTCGCTGCCATCCATCTCCACACTGAGCAAGGCGTCTTCACCGCTCTCTACCGCCCGCCGCAGCGCCTCCGGCACACCGGCCAGCAGCTCGGAAAAATCGAGCCCGATCAGGCTGCGTCCTTCGTTGAACAGGTGCCGCGAGGCAATATTGGCGTAGGCCACACGACCCACCGCGTCAGTGAGTACCAGCGCCACCGGCGTGTTCTGTACCACGGTGTCGAGCAGCAGTTCGCGCTGCACCAGATGCTGACGCTGCTCGCGCAGGGTCTGCCCCAGCGCGTTGTGCATGCGGATCAGCTCGCCCAGCTCGTCACGCCGGTCGATGGCGATGGAAAAGCTGAAATCACCATCGCGATAGCTGGCCACCGCACCCTCCAGCGCGCGCAGCAATCGACTCACCGGCGCCATCACCCGCGCGGCCAGCCACACCGCCACCAGCAACAGCAGGACAAAGCCGATACCCAGCGCACCGTAGACACCAAAATGCAGCGCCTGGGCCGGCGGCGCGGCCGCATCGATCTTGACCGTCAACTGGGTTTGCAGCCACAGCAGGAACGGCGGCAGCGGCCATTGGGTGACGCCCGCGTAGATCAGCACGCCGGCCACGCCCGCGGCGAACAGCAGCAGGCTCAAGCGCGCGCGCAGCGAATTCAGCCAGCGCCACATCAACAGCGACTCCCCGCGCCAGCGTGTGCACTCAATGACATGAAGCGTCTATCGGCGTGAACGCCCCATGGACCGGAGGCGCCGTTTCCGCCGTCGCGACGGCGGCGAACAGCATGCCCGGCAAGATCAGCAAACCTCGAAAGCTCACGACAATTCTCCGGCGAATCGGGTGCAGGCATCTTTGTACACCGCCTCTCACACGGCAAGCTGACAGCCCTCAATTTGACGCGGCCAGTCCATAGCGCTCCATCCGCCGATACAGCGCCTGTCGCGACAGACCCAGCTGCTGGGCAGCGCGACTGACCACGCCATCGGCCCGGTGCAAGGCACCCTCGACTGCCTCGCGACTGGGTTCGTCCAGATTGCGCGTGGTCGCCGCTACATGCTGCGGCAGGTTCAGCAGTTCAGGGCTTATCTGACCACCACCAGCGAGCAGGGCAGCGCGTTCGATCGCGTTCTTCAGCTCGCGCACATTGCCCGGCCAGGGATAACCCAGCAACGCCTCGCGCGCCGCGTCACCGAGCTCGCCACGACCATTCAGAAAGTACTCGGCCAGCAGCAGGATGTCGTCAGTGCGCTCGGCCAGTGGCGGCAGGTTCACCTCAATCACATTGAGCCGGTAGTACAGATCCTCACGGAAGGTGCCTGCACGGATCATCGCTTTCAGATCGGCATTGGTGGCGCTAAGCACACGCACCTTGACCCGACGCGTGCGGCCGGAGCCCAGGCGTTCGAACTGGCCGGTTTCCAGCACGCGCAGCAGTTTCATCTGCCCCGGCAACGGCAGGTTGCCGATTTCGTCGAGGAACAGCGTGCCACCATCGGCCAACTCGAAGCGGCCCTCGCGCGCCTTGTTGGCGCCGGTGTAGGCACCCGCATCGGCGCCAAATAGTTCGGCCTCGATCAACTCGCCGGGCAGTGCCCCGCAGTTCACCGCCACGAACGGGCCACGCTTCACTGCGGAGTTCGCGTGCATGATCGTGGCGATGCGCTCCTTGCCGGTGCCGTTGGGGCCGGTGATCAGCACCGACACATCGGAACGGGCGATCTGGCAAGCCAGGTCCAGCGTGCGCGCCATCGCCTCGGAGGCGAACACCAGGCCATCCAGCTCGTATTTGCGCTGAAGCTGTTCGCGCCGCAGCCGACGCTCGCGCCGGCTGCGGCTCATCTCGCGGCTGGATTCGGACAGCTCCAACAGGTTCTCCACCGTGGCCAGCAGTTTGCTGTCATCCCAAGGCTTGGACAGGTAATCCGCTGCGCCGGCCTTGACCAGCTCCACCGCCGTTTCCAGATGCGTCCAGGCGGTCAGCAGGATCACTGGCAAATCCGGGTGGCGCTCGCGGATCGCCCGGAACAGCGCCACGCCCTCCTCGCCCGAGGTGGTGTCGGCGGTGAAGTTCATGTCCTGGATCACCACGTCGATCGCCTCGTGATCGAGCATGGCCAGGCCGTCATCCGGCGTCAGCGCGGTCAAGGGGCGAATCTCGTGCAGCGACAATGCCAGCGACAGCGCATCGCCCACGGCCGGGTTGTCGTCGATGATCAGGACTGTTCGCATTTTTCTTCCGCACATGTGGACATGGATGCCGCTCCTGCCCGGAAGGTTGCCATGACCATCGAACTATCGCCAACCGGCGACGACCCCGACGGCCTCAAATCGCCGTGGGATGCGCCGGCGCCGTGCCCGCCTTCACCGCCGCAATCCATGCATCGGTACGTGCCTCCAGCACGTCCAGCGGCAGCGCACCGCCGCCGAGGATCTTGTCGTGGAAGGCGCGGATGTCGAACTGGTCGCCCAATGCCTTCTTCGCCCGCGCACGCAGTTGCAGAATCTTCAGCTCGCCGGTCTTGTAGGCCAGCGCCTGGCCCGGCCAGCTGATGTAGCGATCCGTCTCGGCCTGCACGTCCGGCTCGTCCTCGCTGGAATAGGCGTGGAAGAAATCCACCATCTGCTGGCGCGTCCAGTGCTTGTAGTGCACGCCGGTGTCCAGGACCAGCCGATCGGCGCGCAGCAGTTCGTCGGAAAGACGGCCGTAGTCGGACAGCGGATCCTTGTAGAAACCGACCTCCTTGCCCAGCTGTTCCGAATACAGCGCCCAGCCCTCGATATACGCGGTGTAGCCGGCCTGCTGGCGGAATGGCGGCAGCTTCGGCAACGTCTACGCGATCGAGATCTGCAGGTGATGGCCGGGGATGCCTTCGTGGTAAGCAGTCGATTCGATCGTCAGCACGCTGCGGTTGGCGAAGTCACCGGTGTTGACGAAGATCTGCCCCGGCCGCGAACCATCCGGCGTGCCGGGATGGTATTCGGCCGCCGCCGCCTCTTTCTCGCGGAACGCCTCCACTGGCTTCACCACCACCTCGGTCTTCGGCAACAAACCGAACAACTTGGGCAACTCCGGCTGCATGCCGGCGATATAGCCACGGTAGCGATTGAGAATGTCCTCGCGCGAGGTGGCGTGTGTCTTCGGGTTGGTCTTCAGCGACGCGCGGAAGCTGGCCAGATCCTTGAATCCCTGCGCGTGAGCGATCTGGGTCATTTCGCCCTCGATCCGTTTCACCTCGGCCAGGCCGATCTCGTGAATCTGCGGCGGCGTCTCCTCGGTCGTGGTCATCTGCTCGACATCGAAGCGGTAGATCGCCTCGCCATTGGGCAGGGCCCACACACCCGGCTGGCTGCGCCCGTGCGGCGCGTAGTCCCTGGCCACGAATTCACCCAGCTTGCGGTAGGCCGGGCGCACGTCCTGCGCGATCGCCGCCAGAATTTCGTCATGCAGACGCTGCTGGTCCGCCGCCGATACCGACTTCGGGAAATGCTTCAGCGGCTCGGCAAACACGCTGTCCATGCCCTGCGATTTCTCGATGCTGTCGATCTGCGTGACGACTTTTTCCAGCAGGTATTTCGGCGGCATCATCTTGTCGCGCATGCCCTGCTTCGCCACCGCCGCGACCTGGTCAAAGAGTTTCGGCACTGCCTTCAGGCGGGCCAGGTAATCTTCGTACTCCTTGACGTTGTCGAACGGAATCGAGCTGACGAAGCCGGCCAGCTGCAAATGGATACCGCTCATCTGGTCCAGCGGCATCTCGTTGAGCTTCAGCTGGTAACTGCGTAACTGATCCTGCAACTGGCGCACCATCAACTGCCGGTTGAGCTTGTCGCTGTCGGCAAACCCGCGGGTGTCGATCGCCTGAAAGCGCTTGAGGAAAATTTCGGTCGCCTGATGATCGGCCGCCTGATGCGCCAGCGAGGCATCGCTCCAGCGGTCGTTGTAACGCAGGTCGCCCAGCATGGTGGCGAACTCCGGCGTGTTCTTCAGGTTGTACTGCCATTGCTCGGCCAGCAGCGCGTTGAGCGCCTTGACCCGGCTAGCGACATCCGTCATCGACGCCGCCTGCGCCGCAGGCGCCGCATGCACGGAAGGGATCAGGGTCACCGAGCCCAGCAGGGCCGCACAGATCAACAATGGCAAGGTCTTCATCAAGTGGCATCCCTCGGAGTTTGTGTGGTGGTTCGGACCCCTCGATTGTGACCGCCGCGGCGCGCACCATCCCGTGCCAGATAGCATGGTTGTCACACTGACCGCGTCGCCACCACCGGCGGCACGGCGGCGGCACGCAGTGCGGGGCCGAGCACTGCCAACTGACCCAACAGCCACAGCGCCAGCGCGGCGAAAGGCAGGTAGTACAACGGCAGCCGGGGCAATTCGTAGTGCTTCATCAGGAGGAGATTGATCGCGAACGCCAGCAGCATGCCAAGCACAATGCCGAAGGTGACAATCAGGAAGTTCTCGGTCTGGAAGTAGCGCAGGATGTCCCTTCGGGTAGCACCGAGCGCGCGGCGGATACCGATCTGCCGGCGTCGCTGCTGCACCCAGAAACTGGCCAGGCCGACGATGCCCAGCGCGGTGACCAGCAGCATCGCAGTGATGACGCCGAGCAGGATATCTGCCATGGTGCCGTCCTGCTGGAAGAAGCTTTCGCGCAGGCTGGCCACGCTCTTGCTGGCGGCAGTGTCCAGCACCGCGTCGGGTGCGACGGTGGCGATCGCCGCACGCGCATCGCTCAGCACCCGCGGCAGTTGCGCTGGAGTTGCGCGCAAAAGGTAGGTGCCAGCGAAGTGCGCGCCGGGCTGCGATGGCACGAACACCGACCAGTCAATGGTAGACGGGCCGCCCTCACCTGGCGAGGGTCGCGCCAGATGCGCCACCACGCCAGCCACCCGGAAGTGGGGCTTGCCAACCCAGAACTCCTTGCCCAGCGGATCGACACCGGGCCACGCGTGTTCGGCCAGCGACTTCGTAATCCACACCAGCGCATCGTCGGGCACAAAGTGGACCACGGGCTGATAGTCGCCATCCTGCGGCGCGCGTCCCGCGATCAGTTGAAGGCCGAGCGCCTTGAAGCTGCCCGGCCCGCCCGAGTAGAAATTCACCACGCCAGCAAACTGTTTGCCCTCGGCATCCGTGGTGATGCCTGCGTTGTTGGGGGAACCGCCGAACGGGACGGCGCTGATCACGCTGACCGACTGCGCACCTGGGATCTTGGCCAGACCGTTGAGCACTCGGGCATTGAGATCGACGCCCTGGTCTTCATCAAAGCCGGTGAGCTTGATGGCGGCCAGTGCGCCTTCATCGACGCCGCTGTGGGCATGGATCTGCTGTACCCGGTTGACGATCAGGAAGCAGGCATTGCACAGCACGGCGCAGGCCAGTGCGATTTCCACGGAGATCAAAAAGGTTGCAAGACGATGCTTGCGCAGGGCGGCGAAAATGGGGCGGATCTGCATGACCAGTGTCCTCAAGTGATCTTCAGCTGCAGGCCGGGCGCCATGCGGCTGGCGCGCAGTGCGGGCAGCAACCCAGCCAGCAGGCTGGTGGCAATCGCCAGCGCAAACGTGAGCAGGAACATCGCCGTATCCAGGTGCACCAGGTCGGCATAGGCCACTGGCTGGCGACGTACCAGCCACAGTCCCAGCAGGGTCAGCAGCAGACCGCCGACACCGCCCAGCAAGCCGATCAATCCCGCCTCGACCAGGCACTGCGCCAGTACCGCCGCACGACTGGCGCCCAACGCACGCCGCACCCCGATCTCGCCGGCCCGGCGCAGGAACTTCGCCAGCAGCAGGCCCACCGTATTGAAAAGGCAGATCAGCAAAAACGCGAAGGCAAGCCACGTCTGCAGGCGCACATCGCTGGGCACCACGCGGTTGAAGTCCAGCCATTCCATCAGGCTGCGCAGCTGGGTGTCGTCGGCACGTGAGAAACGGCCAAGAGCCTTCTGCTGGGCGGCGTAGTCGGCGACGAAACGCCGATAGCCGCGGACCTTGGCCACACTGTCAAGCTGCACCCACAACGTTACCCAGACGCAGGGCGATGTCTGCATGTTGGTGTCCTTGGGCATGCTCCAGCAGGTAAAGAAGTTGAAGCCGCCAGGATTGATGTCCAGCGAACTTTCGAGCGGGAGAAAGACGTCCTCAGGCCGACCGTAAAAATCCCCCGTCTGCCCCCCATCGAAGCGTCCACCCGCCACGTCATAAAACAGCGGCGAGGGCCGCCACGGGCGCAGCACGCCGACGATACGCACATCGGCGTCCTGCAGCCGCAGCGTGCGGCCCACGCTGTCGGCGCCGTTGAACAGCTTGTTGTTGAGATCGGACGAGATCACCGCGATGCGCGTGCGATCGGCATCATCCTGCGCGGACCAGCCATGGCCGTAGCGAAACGGCACGTCGAACATGGGAAAGAAATCGCTGGTGGTCGACAGCACCCGCGCCATCAGCGGCGGCAGTTTCGACGTCGGCGAGGTCAGCTTCATCTGGCCGTGCGCGAACAGCGCCTGGCGATCGGCGCGATGCGCGCTCCACAGATCCACCGCCGAGCGGTAATCCATCATGTCGTAAGGCTGCCTGGGCGCGTCCACGTAAGGATTCGGATTGACCTGCGGAAAGAACAGCGTGGCACTCTTGCCCGGCAAAGGATCGCCGGACAGCAGATGCATCACCGTCAGCGTGGTCATGCTGGCGCCGATACCCACCGCAATCGCCAGCACCATCAGCGCAGTGAGCACCCTGTTGCGCTTGAGGCTGCGCAGGGCGAGGTCGAGGTAATAGGCGAACATGTTCAGTACTCCGTTGCTTTCAAAGCCCCTCTACCCTTTGGGGAGAGGGGTGGGGGTGAGGGGCCGCTTGTCGCGGCAAGCACCACTACCTCTGTGATCTGCTTTTTTTCACACGCACTGGCTGAAACATTCCCGCGAGCACCCGCCCCTCACCCCAACCCTCTCCCCACCGGGGAGAGGGGAAAAGCCAGCATCACACGCTGCGCGTCGCCACCACCGGCGGCACTGCCGCGGCGCGCAGCGCGGGGCCGAGCACGGCGAGCTGGCCGAGCAGCCATAGCGCCATAGCGCCGCCGGGCAGGTAGTACCAGGGCATGCGGTTCATTTCGTAGTGCTGCATCAGGTATAGGTTGATGCCGAAGGCCAGCGCCATGCCGATCACCACGCCGGCCGTGCTAAGCAGAAAATTCTCGGTCTGGAAGTAGTGCAGGATGTGGCCACGCGTGGCACCCACGGCGCGGCGGATGCCGATCTGCCGGCGCCGCTGGCTCACCCAGAAGCTGGTGAGGCCGACGATGCCGAACGCGGTTACCGCCAGCATCACCACGCACACCAGCACCAGCATCCACACCATGGAGCTCATGTCGGCAAAATACTTGTTGCGCATCTCGCTGAAGGTCGTGCCCTTGACCACCGCCTGTGGTGCAAGCGCGCTCAGACCCTGCACGGCTTCGCGCACGATACGCTGGCGATCCTGTGGTGCACTGCGCACCACGTAATAGCCCAACTCCTTGCTCTCGCTCAGCGGAAAGAACACGGTGTGATAGAAACCCGGGTTGCCATCCATCTCGCGTGCGGGACGCAGCACGTCGGCGACCACCGCGACGACGGTGTAACTGAGCTTTTCAACGTAGACGCGCTTGCCCAGGGCCAACTCTCCGGGCCACATGCGCTTCGCCAGGCTGTCGGTGACGGCGATGACGTGCGTGTTGGGCATGTAGGAGTCGCCGAGCGTGCTGTCCGCATATTCGTCCGCGTTGAACCAGCGCCCCTGCAGCAGTCGCAATCCCAGCGCCTGCTCACCACCGCGAGTGAACAGATACACCGACGCGTTGACACTGCCCTTGGCGGTCACCAGCGCGTCGGGTGTCGTGCTGAGGCTGGTCATCCATTCATTGCTGTTCAACGGCAAAGTGTTCGTTGCTGCCGCTGCCTGCACGCCTGCCATGCCGCGCAGAAACGTGAGATAACGCGGAATGTCGTCGACCGCCTGTTTCGGATCGGTGCCTTGAATATCGATGACCGAGATGCCCTGCTCATCGATGGCATTGGGCAGATGGATGTCGGTCACACGTTGACCGATCATGAATACGGCGTTGCACAGCACGGCGCACGCCAGCGCGATTTCCAACACGATCAGCAGGGCTGGAATGCGGTGCTTGCGCAGGCTGGCCAGGATGGGACGGATTTCCATGGTCGTTCCCTCAGGCAGCTTTCAGTTGTGGGGCCGGCGCGACCATGCAGGCGCGCCACGCAGGCAGGAGGCCCGCAACCAAACTGGCCAACAGCGCCAGCACGAAGTTGGCTAGAAACATCGGCAGATCGAGATGAGCGAGGCTGGCGTATTGCGCCGGCTGATGGCGGACCGCCCACAACCCCAGCTCCGCGAACACCAACCCGAATACGCCGCCAGTCAGACCGATCATTCCTGCCTCAACCATGAACTGCGCGAAGATCGCCCATCGCGATGCGCCCAGTGCCCGACGCACACCGATCTCGCGGGAGCGGCGCAGGCACTTGGCCAGCAACAGGCCTACCGTGTTGACCACGCATATCAGCAGGAAGCCGAACGCCAACCCTGCCTGCAAACGCACGTCGTCCGGCACAATCTGCATCGAGCGCAGCCACGGCATCAGCGCCGGCAGCGCCACTTCGGGACGGTGCAGGCGGCCGAGTGCAATCTGCTGCTTTACATAGTTCGACAAGAACGACTTGTATGCCACCGCGTCCAAAGCACTGCGCAACTCCACCCACATGCCAAGCCACATGCACGGCGCGGTTTCCAGCTTGCTGACATCGCCCACCGCGTAACAATTGTTGCTTTCGTCATCCATGCCATCGGCGCGCGCCGACAGCAGCGGCATGAACACTGCATCGCCATTGCCATAATTGTGTCCGCCCAACATATGCGCGTAAAAGCGCGGCTGCGGCGACCACGGCTTCAGTACGCCAACGATGCGGTAATCGTGTTCGTTAACACGGATGGTCTTGCCCACACTGTTGGCACCGTCAAACAGCTTATCGTTGAGAAAACCGGCGATCACCGCAACCCGCGCACGATCGTTTTCATCTGCCGCGCTCCAGCCGCTGCCGTACTGGAATGGCACGTCGAACATCGCGAAGAAATCTGCTGTGGTCATCACGCCGTCGCTGAAGAATGGTTTTCTCGCACGCTCCGGCGGCGTCACCTTGGCCTGGGTCAGCGCCGTCACCACTTGTCTTTCGGCCTTGCGTACATGCAACAAGTTCATCGCATCGACATAGGTCAACGTATCCTGCGGTCTGGTTTTTCCGGCCACATACCCGGCCAGTGGCAACGGATCGATCTGCGGATAAAACAACCGCGCGCTTTTTTGCGGTATCGGATCGCCGGACAGAAGTTTCAACACAGTTAGCGTGGTGATACATGCACCAATCCCAAGCGCCAGCGACAGCACCATCAGCGTGGTCAGCACCTTGTTACGCTTGAGGCTGCGCAGTGCCAGGTCGAGGTAATAGCCGAACATTCGGTGTACTCCGTCAATGATTGAAACCACGCGCCGCCCTGTAGGAGCGCACCCTATGCGCGATGCTCTTCGTCACCTGTCGCACAAGCATCGCGCACAGGGTGCGCTCCTACAGATTTCCGATTTCCGTTCACACGCTCCGCGTCGCCACCACCGGCGGCACCGCCGCGGCGCGCAGCGCGGGGCCGAGGACGGCGAGCTGGCCGATCACCCACAGCAGCACGGCGCCGATCGGGAAATAAACGGCCGGCAGGCGCGGCAATTCGTAGTGCAGCATCAGGAACAGGTTGATGCCGTAGGCCAGCAGCATGCCCAGCGCGATGCCGATAGTGGCGAGCAGGAAATTCTCGGTCTGGAAGTAGCGCAGGATATCGCCGCGGGTGGCGCCCAGCGCGCGGCGCACGCCGATCATCCGCCGCCGCTGCGCCACCCAGAAGCTGGCCAGCCCCACGATGCCCAGCGCAGTAACGATCAGCAGCGCCACAATCACCCCGACCAGGATGCCGGCCATGGCGCGGTCGTTCTGGAAGTACCTGTGGCGTAGTTCGTCATAGGTGCGCTGCTCCAGCACGATGCGATTGGGATCCATGCGCTTGAGCGCCGCCACGGCGGATTTCAGCACCTGCTGGCGATCCTGCGGTGTGGTGCGGATCACATAGCTTCCGCCCTCCGCCGCGGTCAGGCGTATCGGAAACACGATGCTGTTCTGGGCACCCATCTGCAGCATGGTCGGCCGTGCCAGTGGCGAGCTCACACCGACCACCTGCATTGGTATGTCGTTGCCAAAGTAGATCGTCTTGCCCAGCGCGTTCTGGCCTGGCCACAGACGCGCGGCGACTTCCTCGTCGATGATCACGGTGTGCGGCAGATTTTTCAGATCATCGCTGTGCAGCGCGGGCAGCGCGGTTTTCAGGTCGACCAGTTCTTCGGGCTGAAAATCGCGCCCCGCAATCAGCCGTACACCCAGCGTAGCCAGCAGGTTCTGCCCGTAGTAGCTCGCCACCTCGAGCGAGTTCTGCTGCTGTTGAGGGCGCAGCTTGATGCCGCTGTTGGACATGGAATAACCACTCAGCGGCAGCTGGTTCACCAGGGCTACCGCCTGCACCCCGGCGATCTGCCGCAGTGTCGTCAGATCGGTTTGCGCCTGCGCATAGGCATCTGGTCGATTGCCGATATACCCAAACTTGATCTGCAGCAGATCGTGCTCGGCGATGCCGCTGGGAATATCCATCCGCTGCAGGCGTTGATGGATCAGGAACACGGCGTTGCACACGATGGCGCATGTCAGCGCAATCTCCAGAATCAGCAGCCATGCGGTGACCTTGTGCCGGCGCAGGGTGGAGAGAATCGGCAGGATGTCCATATCAATTACTCTTCAATTGCAGGCCGGGCGCGATCTGGCAGGCGCGCCAGGCCGGCAGTACACCGGCCAGCAGACTGGCACCCACCGCCAGCACGAGCGTCATCAACAGCATCGCGCCATCCAGATGCGCCAGTAGCGCATAGTCTGTCGGCTGTCGACGCACCAGCCATAGCCCGAGATAGGCCAAAAGCAGCCCGCCCAGGCCGCCGGCCAGCCCGATCACACCGGACTCCACCAGCAACTGGGTGAACAGCGCACGCCGCGATGCGCCCAGCGCACGCCGCACGCCCAGCTCACCCGCGCGGCGCATGAACTTGGCCAGCATCAGGCCCACCGTATTGACCAGGCACACCAGCAGGAATCCGAGTGCCAGCCAAGTCTGCAGGCGCACGTCGCCGGGCACGACATGCTTGTAGTTCAGCCACTGCGTCAGATTGCGCAGGCGTACGTTGGGTGGACGCAGAAAGCGGCCAAGTGACTTTTGCTCCTGCGAGTAATGGATCAGAAACTGCCGGTAAGCGGCGGCCTGGGGCGGCGTGTCGAGCTGCACCCAGAACTGCAGCCACACGCAAGGTGCCGTGTGCGTCGCATCGTCGCCGCCATTGCCCCAGCAATCGGCACCGCCGAGGTGCGCCAGATGCAGGTCCTGCGAGGTGGACAGCGGCAGGTAGACGCCCTCGTTTTCACCGTAGTTCTTCACATTGAGGTCGTAGAAATGCGGATTCGGTCGCCAGTCGCCCAGCACGCCGATGATGCGCAGCGCGTGGCCTTCCAGGCGCAGCATGCGTCCGGTGCTGTCGCGCCCACCGAACAGCTTGTCGTTGAGCTTGCTGCTGATCACCACCACACCTGCGCTGGCGGCATCCTCCGCCGCACCCCAGGCATGACCGTAACGGAACGGCACGCCGAACATGGGAAAAAAATCGGCCGTGGTGTAACGGGCCGTCTGGAAAAAGGGATCGAGCCCGGACTGCGTTGGCTGGATGGCCACCGAACCGCCTGTCATCAGTGCCTGGTGATCCGCCCGCTTCGCCTGCAACAGGTTCATGCCGTCGATCCAAGTCACCTGATCCGGCGGTTCGTCATGCGGTTGATAGTCACCCATGTCGCGCGGATCGAGCTGCGGGTAATACAGCTGCGCGCTGCGCCCCGGCAGCGGATCGCCCGACAGCACGTGCAGCACCGTCAGCGTAGTCATGCTGGCGCCGATGCCCAGCGCGATCGCCAGCACCATCAGCGCGGTCAGCGCCTTGTTGCGCCTGAGGCTGCGCAGGGCGAGGTCGAGGTAGTAGGCGAACATCACGTCACTCCATCCATTGACCATTGCGCATTCGCCGCCGAGACGTGCCGCATGCGCAAGCGAGGCTGTGCAGGGCGGGCACGGCCCGCCGGTTCGTGTCACTCACGGCCCAATGCGTGGCGGCGGGCAGTGCCCGCCCTACGAAGCCAAGCCCCATGCGGGACAGCCACTCGGGCTCAGTCATATCCCATATCTCTTTGCCGGGGAGTGCCGCCCTGCGCGTGAGTGATCGATGGGCGTATTCATCACACACTCCGCGTCGCCACCACGGGCGGCACGTTGGAGGCACGGCGCGCCGGCACGAACACCGCGGCCTGCCCCAGCGCCAGCATCGCCAGCACGCCGACGACCACGTACAGCACCGGCATGCGGGTCATCTCGAAGTGCGTCATCAGCCATTGGTTGAGGCCCAGCGCCAGCAGCACCCCCAGCACCACGCCGGCGCCGGCGATCAGCAGGTTCTCGATCTGGAAGTAGCGCAGGATGTCGATCTTGCGCGCGCCCAGCGCGCGGCGCACGCCGATCTGCCGATGCCTCTGGCCGACCCAGAAGCTGGTGAGGCCGACGATGCCGGCGGCGGTGACGCCGAGCAGGATCAGGCATACCGCACCCAGCAAAATCGCGGTGCCGCGATCGCCGCGATACGCCTTGCTGCGGATCTGCTGCATGGTCTGGAGGCCCCAGGTATCGGGCATCTCGCGTATCGGGTTGACCGCGAACAGGGCCGCGCGCGCCGCGCGCATGACCGCTTGCTCGCGACCCGGCCGAACGCGCACGGCATAGCTGGCGCTTGTGCCATCGAGCCGCACCGGCAGCAGTACCGAGTTGTAGGCCCAGCTGCTGCCCCAGGCGGAGACGGTGGGCGTCTGCAGCTGTTTCACGATCCCCACTATGGTCGAGGGCCGCACGTCCAGATAGATCGTTTTGCCCAGCGCACCTCCGCCGGGAAACATCGCGTCGGCCACCGCCTTGGTCACGATCACCACCGGCGGGGCCTTGGTGCTGCGGATCGTGTGGTGATCAATTTCCAATGAAGTGAAATTGCGGCCGGCGATCAGGCGCAGACCCAGAGTCGGCAGCATGTGTTCGTCGCCGTAGTACAGCGCTGCATGGGTGGTACCGCGCTTCTGATCCGGTTTCAGGCGCAGGTCGGCACTCCAGATCGCGCCTTGCAGCGGCATGCTGTCGCTCGCTGCCACGTCGAGCACGTCGGGAAGCTGGCGCAAGGTGGCCAAATCGGTGCGCTGCAAGGCGTCGAGCGCCTCCACCGTGGCGGCATCCTCGCCGTCGGGTGCATTGAGCCAGGTCTGCGAGATGCGGATCAGCCCGGCCTCCTGCACGCCGGTGGGGCGGTTCAACCGCTCGATGCGCTGGCCGATGATGTAGATCGCGTTGCACACGATGGCCAGCGTCAACGCAATCTGCAGCACGATCAGCAGCACGCCGGCCTTGTGCCGCCGCAGCGCGCGAAGGATGGGATGGATGGTCATGGCGATCAACTCGACTTCAGCTGCCAGGCGGGCTGCACCCGCGCGGCACGGAAGCTTGGGTAAAGCCCTGCAAGCAAGGTGCACAGCACGGCCACGATCAGCGTCGTCAGCAACAGCGAACCGTCCAGTTGCGCCAACGCCGCCAGCCTCGGCTGCAGCACCAGTCGGATAGCGGCCACGCCCAGCCCAGTCAGAACAAGGCCCAGCGCACCGCCTGCCAGGCCGATCACGCCGGCCTCGGTGAGGAGCTGCGCATGGATCGCGCTGCGCGGCGCACCCAGCGCACGACGCACGCCGATCTCGCCGCTGCGGCGCAGAAACTTGGCCAGCAACAGGCCCACCGTATTGACCTGGCAAACGACGAGCAGCCCCAGCGCAACCAGAAACGACACCTTCGTATCGCCCGGCACGACATGCTCGGCATCGAGAAACGCGGGCAGATCGCGCAGACGGTTGTTCGGCTCGCCCTGGAAGCGGCCGGCACGCCGCTGCTCACCGGCATAGTCATCCAGGTAACGGCGATAGGCCTGGACCGCCGCCGCACTGTTCAACTGCGCGATAAAGGTGATCCAGACGCAATCGGACTGTTTCAGACCGGCGAACCCAGGCTGGCCCGGCTCCTTGTCACAGGCGGTGCGCCCATTGGCCAGCTTGGCCGCGATGGCGCGCGTGAAGGGCATGAACAGACCCGGCCCCTCCGGCGTGAACCCACCCGTACCGAACACGTCGTAGAACACCGGCTGCGGATTCCAGTCGTCCGTCACGCCGACCACGCGATAGTCGTGGCCGCCAATATCGAGCATGCGACCTACGCTGTCGGCGCCGCCGAACGCCTGGTCGTTGAGTTTTCGACTCAGCACCACCACCGGCGCGGCCGCATCATCCTCTTGCATGGTCCAGCCTTGGCCGAAGAGAAACGGCACGTCGAGCATGGCGAAGAACTCGCTGTACACGCCGTAGCCGCCTACCGTGGATGGATGCTGGCCGGCACGCGCGGGAAACACGGCAGGCCCGATGCCATAGATCGCCGACTGCTTGGCGGCGCGGTGATCGCGCATCAGCGCCATCGCATCGGTATAGGTAAGCGCATCCAGCGGCTCGCCGTCCGCGCTGCGCGCCGAGGTTTGCCAGATATCCAGCTGCGGCACGAACAGCTTCGACGATTTCCACGGAATCGGATCGCCCGACACGCCGCGGAACACCGAGTACGTCGTCATTGACGCCCCCACGCCAAAGCCGATCGACAGCACCATCAGCACGGTGAGTCCGGGGCTGCGCCTGAGGCTGCGCAGGGCGAGTTCCAGGTAGTAGGCAAACATGCTGAGTACTCCAGGAAGCGAGCCCCTCTCCCTTCGGGAGAGGGGTGGGGGTGAGGGTTCGGGCGGAGCGAAAATTCACGCTTCGACCGCACCCTCATCCGCCCTTTGGGCACCTTCTCCCGGAGGGAGAAGGAAAGTGCATTTCACACACTCCGCGTCGCCACCACCGGCGACACGTTGGAAGCTCGACGGGCGGGCACGAACGCCGCGAATTGCCCAAGCACCAGCACCACGACTACGCCAACGACGACATACCAGAGCGGCATCCGATTCATCGCGAATGCGCGCATCAACATCAGGTTGATCGCCAGCGCCAGCGTGACGCCTGCGAGACAACCACCACCGGCGATCAGCAAGTTCTCGATCTGGAAGTAGCGCAGGATGTCCAGCTTGCGTGCGCCGAGCGCGCGGCGAACGCCAATCTGTTTGTAACGCTGATTCACCCAGAAACTGGTGAGCCCGGTGATGCCGACGCCGGTGACCACCAGCAGGATCACGCTGATCGTGGTGAGCACCTGGGCCATGAAAATGTCCAGCGCATAGCCCATGCTGCGGATTTCTGCGAATGTGTGAATGCCGCTCGGGTCGTAACGGTCGCCCTGCTGGATCACCCTCATCGGATCGACCGTAAACAGCGCATCACGCGCCTCGCGCATCGCCACCTGCATCCGCCCCGGGCGAGCGCGCACTGCGTATAGAGTGGAAACGTCATCATCCCGCGCCGGAATCAACACCGCGTCCCACGCGATTGAATCCCAATCGTCGGGGGCCGACGTCAGCATCCGCGCAACCACCCCCACGATGGTGCTGGGAGCGGTGTTGTTGTTGATATAGATCGGTTTGCCAAGCGCATCGCCATGCGGGAACAATTTGTCGGCCAGCGCGTGGGTCACGATCACCGCTGGCGGGCCGATCCTCCCACGCATCGCGCGATGGCGAACATCGGCGCTGGTGAAATCGCGTCCTGCTATCAGCCGCAGGCCGAGGGTCGGCAACATCTGCTGGTCGCCATAAAAGACATTCACATTGGTCATGGCGTGCGGCTGGCCGGGTTTCAGCGATACCCCCTGAACCCAATTTTCGCGAAGCAGCGGCAGCGAATTGACTGGCGTCGCCGATTGCACGTCAGGCAAGCCGCGCAATGCCGCCAGATCGGTCAACTGCATTGAATCGAGCTTCTCGAGCGACGCGCGATCACTGCCGGTCGGTGCGCCGACATATGACTGGTTGATCAAAAACAGATTGTTCTCGACCAGCCCGGTCGGTCTATGAATGCGCTCGATGCGCTGGCCGACGATGAAGATCACGTTGCACACAATCGCCAGCGTCAGCGCGATCTGCAGGCCGATCAGGAATACGCCGGCCTTGTGCCTGCGTAGCGCCGCGAGAATGGGATGCATCGTCATGCTGCGTTCCTCAATTCGACTTCAGCTGCCACGCGGGTTGCACTTGTGCAGCGCGGAAAGTGGGATACAGCGCGGCCAGCAATGTCGCGACGATGGCAACGGCCAGCGTCAAGCCCAGCAATTCCGTATCCACTCCCGTTAACGCCGACCAGTTTTCGGGAAACCGCGCGCGCAACCACAACATCGCGAACCAGGTGAGGAGTACGCCGAGCACCCCACCCGCCACCCCAATCACGGCGCCTTCGGTCAGGAACTGCGCATAGATCGCGCGACGCGGCGCACCCAACGCGCGGCGCACGCCGATCTCGCCGCTGCGGCGCAAAAACTTGGCCAGCATCAGCCCCACTGTGTCGACCAGGCAAACGACCAGGAGACCTAAACCGACCAGCCGCAGGATCTGGATGCTGCTGGGGACTGCTTGCAGGTAATTGAGCCACGCCATCAAACCGCGCAGACGGATGTTTGGTGGCCAGCTGAATTGTTGCCGCGCAAACCCTTCCAGGTAATTTCGGTATTGGCCCACTGCTTGCGCGCTATCGAGTTGCGCCATGTAGCTGATCCACACGCAGCTCGAGTGCAGCAACCCGACGAGTCCGGATTGTGCTGGCGATGACGTGCAATCGGTTTCACCGTTGTGAGGAATCCCTGCCGCAATCGCGGTATTGAACGGCAGGAACAAGCCGATCGGCTGCAACATGAAACCGCCGAACGCCGGCACGTCGTAATACACGGGCTGAGGATTCCAGTGGCCCAATACGCCAACCACGCGGTAGTCGTGGCCATCAATGTTCAAGGTCTTGCCGATGCTGTTGCCGCCGCCGAACACCTTGTGGTTTAGCGCGCCGCTGATCACGACAACCTGCGCACGCTGGGCGTCATCGGCGCTGCTCCAGCCGCTGCCGTATCGGAATGGCACATTCAGCATTGGGAAAAGCTCGCCCGATACCGCGAAACCATCGGCCTTGAACGGATGCTCACCCACTTTCGAGGGCACCACCGATGGCGAGAGCCAGTACGCGGGCGACTGAAATCGCGCGCGATGATCGCGCATCAGCGCGACTGCCGTACCGTAATCCAGCAAGTCCGGCGGTTCGTTGTCACTTGACGCGGAGGACCGCGACGACGGGCCCCACATGTCAATCGTCGGTACGAACAATTGCGTCGATTTCTCCGGGATCGGATCGCGCGACATCATCTGCACCAGCGACCAAGTCGACATCGCCAGCGCAACGCCAATGCCGATACTCAGCACCATCAGCACGGTGAGGCCGGGGCTGCGCCTGAGGCTGCGCAGGGCGAGTTCCAGGTAGTAGGCAAACATGCTCAATGCTCCGTCAATGCTTGAAACCACGCGCCACTCTGCAGGAGCGCACCTTGTGCGCGATGCTCTTCGTCACCTGTCACAAAAGCATCGCGCACAAGGTGCGCTCCTACAGATTTGCGTTCATACACTCCGCGTCGCCTCCACCGGTGACACGCGTGAGGCCCGCCGCGCTGGCGCCAGCACCGCGCCCTGACCCAGCAACAGCAGCACGACCACACCGACCGCGACATAGGTCAGCGACATCCGCGCCATCTCGAAGCGCATCATCATCCAGAGGTTGATGACGATCGCCAGCACGGCACCAAGGGCGACGCCGCCCAGGCCGATCAGCAGGTTCTCGGTGAGGAAGTAAGCGAGGATGTCGCCGCGCGTGGCACCCAGCGCACGCCGAACGCCGATCTGCCGGCGCCGCTGGCCGACCCAGAAACTGGTCAGCCCCACGATGCCGGCACCGGTGATCGCCAGCAGCACCACGCTAACGATGCCCATCAGAATGGCCATGCCGCGGTCGCTGTCGTAGACCTTGTGACGGATGGTGGCGTAGTCCTGGATACCGTCCTTCGGGTCGATGATGCGCATGCGGCTTTGGGCGTACAGCGCCTTGGGAGCCTCGCGCATGGCGGCGACGATCTGGCCCGCCCTGGCGCGCACCAAGTAGTACAGGCCGCGCGACACATCCAGGCGTTGCGGCCAGATCAGCGCCTGTCCGGCGTAGGGTTTGTCATATTTGGAGGTGCCCTGCCGGTGCAGACGGTCGACAATGCCGACGATCGTGCTCGGCGTCGTTCCCATCGCATAGAACGACTTGCCAATCGCTGAGCCGTCGGGAAACAGGCGATCAGCCAAAGTCTTGGTCACGATGACTACGGGCGGGATGATGATCTGCTGGTTGCCCAGCATGCCGACCTCGTCAGCGCGGAAGTTGCGACCGGCGATCAATCGTGTACCCAGCGTGTCGATCAGATGTTCGTCGCCGAGATATACCGCTGCATCGGTGGTCGGCTTGACCTGATCGGGCGTCATGGTGATGAAATTGTCCCAGCCGCTTCCCTGCAACGGATAGCCGTTGGCGGGTGCGGCATCGTGCACGCTTGGCACCTGCCGCAGCGCGACCAGGTCGGCCTGCACCTGCGCGTCGATCTGCTGCTCAGACAGGTTGCCTGCCCACTGGTTGTGGACCACGAACACTTTGGCTTCGTCTACGCCGCTGAGTTCGGACATGTGCGCCAACCGTTGGTGGATGATGAACAGCGCGTTGCAGACGATCGCCAGAGTCAGGGCGATCTGCAAGGCAATCAGCAAGGCACCGGCCTTGTGACGGCGTAGCGCAACGAGGATGGGTTGGATCTGCGTGCTCATCTTCGTTGCCTTAATTGGATTTCAGCTGCCAGGCCGGCTGCACTTTCGCCGCACGCCAGGCGGGATAGAACGCCGCAACCATGGTGGCGAGAATCGCGACCAGCAAAGTCAGCCCCACCAGCGAAAGGTCGAGATGCGCCAGCCGCGCGATCTGCGGCTGAAACAGCAGGCCTACGCCGGAGATCCCCATCGCGGTGAGTAGCAGGCCGAGCACGCCGCCGGCTAGACCCACGGTGGCCGCCTCGATCAGGTATTGCGTATAGATCTCGCGGCGCGAGGCGCCCAGCGCGCGACGCACGCCGATCTCGCCCGCGCGGCGCAGGAACTTGGCCAGCAGCAGGCCGATGGTGTTGACCAGGCAGATCACGAAAAAGCCCAGCGACACCAGCAGCGAAATGCGGCTTTCCGGCGGCACGACATGCTCGTAGTCAAGCCATTGCATGACGTTGCGCAAACGCACGTTAGGCGCCCAGGCGAAACGCCCGGCATGCTGCTGGTCCGCAGCATAGTTCTGCAGGAACTGACGATACCGCGCGGCGTCGGCCGCACTGTCCAGTTCCACCCACGGCGAGGCCCACACACAGTTGCTCCGCAGCCAGCCTCCCCAGGTGGTGAAGGTCAGCTGGCCGCGACAGCTGTTGCGTCCGGCGGTGTGCACCTTCAGATCCAGCGCACGGGTGAACGGAATATAGAAATCCGACGCGTCGTCAAAACCGCTGGTGCTGAACTGGTCGAAAAAGCGCGGGTGGGGATTCCAGTGGCGAGTCACGCCCACGACGCGGTAATCGTGCCCAGTGAGGGTCACCGTGCGCCCCACGCTGTCGGCACCAGCGAACAACCGCTGATTGAGCCCGTCGCTGAGCACCACCACTGCGGCGTGGCTGCCGTCATCACTCGCACTCCAGCCATTGCCGTAGCGCAAAGGCACCTCGAACATCGGAAAGAAGTCGGCGTAGACGGCATAGCCGTTCGCCGCCACCGGCAAGCTTCGGCTCCCACTCGGCAACACCGATAGCTGAATTGGATAGAGCAACGTCTGCCGCTTGGCCTGATGCGCATGCATCAACGCCATCGCGTCAACATAGTTCAAAGCCTCCGGCGGCTCGCCCTTGAGATTTTGCTGTGGCCCCCAGCTGTCGATCTGTGGCGTGAAAAGCTGAGCGGATTTCTCCGGAATCGGATTGCCCGACACGGCACGGAACACGGAATACGTGATCATCGACGCGGCCACGCCGAAGCCGATCGCCATCACCATCAGCGCGGTCAATGCCGGGTTGCGGCGCAAGCTGCGCAGGCCGAGCTGAAAGTAGTAGGCGAACATGACTCCACTCCGCGAATATTTCTTCCGCAGGAGCGCACCCTGTGCGCGATGGCTCCTGGAACACATTGAAAAAGCATCGCGCACAGGGTGCGCTCCTACGGGTTTGCTTCCACCGGCGGCGACGCGGCGATCGGCACGCCATGCGCAACCGATGCACCGCTCACTCCAGCAGCTTGTTGATGTCCTGCAGGTCGCTCACGCTCACCGAGCCGGCGGCCTGTTTCAGCAGCAGCTTGTTGAGGATGAATTGGTGGCGCACGTAGGTGTATTCGTTCTGCACGTTGGCCAGCGTCTCGATCGCGAACACCACGTTGGTGAGGCTCTGCGTGCCGATCTCGTAGCCGGCGCGCATCGACGCCAGCGATTTGCGCGCCGCCTCGACCGAGGTGCGCGCGGCGTCGACCTGGTCGATGCCGTCGACCACCAGGTTGTAGTAGTTGTGGGCGTCGCGCGCGGCCTGGCGGCGGCGGCTTTCCAGCGTGCCTTGGTCTTCATCACGCTGGGCCAGCGCCTGGCGCACCTGCGATTGGGTGAGGCCGCCGCTGAACAGCGGCACGTTGAGCGTGAGCCCGATGGTGGTGACGCCGGGGCCGTACGCGGCAGCACCCGGCACCGCGCTGGACCAGCTGCCGAACTTGCCGTACTGCAGGGTGGCGTTGAGCGTGGGCAGGTGGCCGGCGCGCGCGGCGGACACCCGATGCTCGTCGGCGGTGACCGCGTAGTGCGCGGCGAGGATCACCGGATTGCCCTGCATCGCCGCATCCACCCAGGCCCTGGCGTCGGCCGGCTTGGGCGGCTGCATCGGCAGATCGTCGCGCAGCTTCTTCAGGCCATCGACGGCGTGGCCGGTGATCTGCTCCAGCGCGCGGCGGGCGTCTTTCAGATTGTCCTGCGCGCTGATCCGGCGCGACTTGATGTACATGTAGTAAGCCTGCGACTGGCTCACGTCGGCGGCGGTGGCCAGGCCGTTCTTGAAGCGCACGCTGGACTGGTCGAACTCCTGCTTGTAGGCGTCTTCGTAGGAGTGATAGACGTCCAGGTTGTCCCGTGCGACCAGCACGGTGAAGTAGGCCGCAGCGACGCGCACGTAGAGGTTCTGCAGCGCGGCGCGGTAGATTTCGCCCTGTGCATCGCTAGTGGCGTGCGCGGCGCGCAGGTTGGCGATGGCGGCCAGGTTCACGATCGGCTGGCTGAGCGTGGTGCTGAGGTCGCGCTCGCGGATGTGACCGGCTATGCCGGTGGCCACGATGTTGCCGTTGCTGCTGGTGATGCTGCCGCTGCCGCCGCGGATCTGCGACAGGCCCAGCCCGGCCGAGAGCTGCGGCAGCAGGGCCGAACGCGCCTGCGGCACGTACTCGGCCACCACCAGCCGCGCGGCATCGGCCGTGCTGAGCACGGGATCGTTGGCGATCGCCTGGCGATAGGCGTCCATCAGATCCTCGGCGTGACTGCTCAGTGGCAGCAGGCCGAGGCACAGCAGCAGGGGCAGCAGCTTCAGGCGCATCGGCGGCATCAACCCGAATGGGCCTCACCGGCAGCCTGCGCGCAGGCATGGAAGCGTGGCTCTTCCGACAGATCGACCACCTGGCCATCGATGATGTGCACGTTGCGCTGGGCGCGCGCGGCCAGCTCGGGGTCATGCGTGACCATCACGATGGTGGCGCCGTCGCGATGGATTTCCTCGATCAACTCGAGCACGCCGCGGGCCATCTGGGTATCAAGGTTTCCGGTCGGTTCGTCGGCGAGCAGCAGGCGCGGGCTGCCTGCCAGCGCGCGGGCGATCGCCACGCGCTGCTGCTGGCCGCCTGAGAGCTCGGCCGGATAGTGCTTCGCGCGCGAGGCGAGGCCGACGCGCTCCAGCGACTCCATGATGCGTTTTTTGCGCTCGGCCGACTTCATGCCGCGGTAGCGCAGAGGCACCTCGATGTTGTCGAACACGTTGAGGTCGGGGATCAGGTTGAAGGCCTGGAAGATGAAACCGATCTTCTCGTTGCGGATCTTCGAGCGGGCGTTGTCGTTGAGGTTGCTGACCTCGATGCCGTCGAGGTGGTACTCACCGCCGCTGAAGGTTTCGAGCAGGCCGGCGATGGTCAGGAAGGTAGTCTTGCCAGAACCGGACGGCCCGGTAACGGCGACGAATTCGCCCTCTTTCACGTCGATGTTGAAATCGCGCAGTGCATAGGTTTCCACCACTTCGGTGCGGTAGACCTTGGACAGGTGGCTCATCTTCAGCATGGCTTGAGTTCCTTCGGTGGTGGAGTCGTTGAACCCTTCTCTGCACAGAGATCAGGGAAAATATATGGTCAGTTGCTGATCGCGACCCTGGCCGCGCCCTTGAAATTGTCGGTACCGGAAATCACGATCCTGTCGCCCTGCTTGAGACCTTCGAGAATTTCCACCTTGTCGATGCTGGAGGCGCCGACGCGGATCGGGGTTTTGGTCGCGATGCCATCGCGCACCACATAGGCGTAGCTGCCGCCGGATTCGTCGACGAAGGAGCCGCGCTGCACGGTCAACACGTTCTCGCGCCGATCCAGCAGCACGCGTACCGACAGCCGCTGGTTCTGGCGCAACTGTTTCGGCGTCTCGCCGTCGAAGCGCAGCCGCGCGGCCACTTCTCCGTTGACCACTTCGGGCGAGATCGCGCTGACGATGCCCTTCCAGGTATGGCCGTTGCCGCTGATCTCGCCGGTCATGCCGATGCCGAGGTCGCGGGCGAAACTCTCCGGCACCTGCATCTCGACCTGCAGCGCAGACAGATCGATCACGCTGAGCAGTTGCGCGTCCTTGGCCACGGTCGCCTTTTCGGCAATAAACAACTGGCCTACCTGGCCGTCCACTGGCGACTTCACATCGAGGTCGTCGACCTGGCGCTTGAGGTCGGCCACCAGCAGCAGCTGGCGATCATGCGCGAGCTTTTTCGACTGGATATCGAAGTTGAGGCTGTCGTTGTCCATGCCCAGGTCGGAGCGCGCGTGCTCGGCGGTGATGTTGGCCTTGTCCAGGGTGTCCTTGGCGCGGTCGACTTGCATGCTGGATACGGCACCCTCGCTGAAGGCCTTCTGGTTACGGGCGAGGTCACGCGCTGCGGCCTGCTGGTCGATCTTCGCGTTGTCGAACGCCTGCTGCAGCGCCGAGCGCTGTTTGCGTGCATCGATCTGCGCGCGCAGGTAATTCACCTGCATCGCGTCGGCATTGCTCTCTTCCTGGGCCAGCTTGTTGGTGAGCTCGGGGCTGACGATGGTGGCCAGCACCCGGCCCTTCTTCACCGTGTCGCCAGCGCGCACGTGCAGCGTCACGGCACCGCCGGAAGTGGCGTACATGGTGGGGCTTACCGCGGCGACCACCTTGCCCTCGGCCGCGATGTCGCGCACGAACAGGCCGCGCTCGACCGTGGCAAACGACAGCCGCGAACTGCTCACCGAACCGGAAGCCGAGAACAGCCGACCGATGCCCGGCGCCAGCCACACCAGCAAGGCCAGCACGACCACACCGGCAGCGGCCAGGATCAGCTGTCGCTTGCGCTTGGGTTTGACCTCGACCAGGCGGTCGGTGGCGGAGGTGTCGCGAATCATCGTGTGGCCCCTGACCGCGTACAGCGCGGCTATACGGTGGACAGAGCAATCCACGTGCCACCCGAGGAAACCCACGAAAATGAAGCCGTTTCAGCATGTTGCGGTATCATCGGCGTGACAGGACCGTGTCCGCGGACAATCCACGGACAACCGGACGGCCACCTCGGGACGCTTCGGGCGAGCCTCAAACAGCCGCCATCCCGGCGAAAGTTGCAAACCCACGTCGGCTGCAACATCCAGAGCACTGGCTATTCAGGAACGTCGAGTCACCGGTCAATTCACCCGCGCGCAGCCACCCAGCGCGAGTTCACCTCGTCCCGCACGATCCGCGCCGCCAATGGCCGGCTCAGCGGCGACAAGGCGGAGCTGGCTTCACCACGAAGCAGTTGCAGGCCGGCAAGCGAACGCGTGTGAAATCGAAGCCGGTGTGCGCTGGCCTGGTCGCCGTCGAGGGCACGCAAGCCAATCTCTAGCACGCGCCCGCCTGCAGCGCATCCCAGGCCAGTTAGTCCGTGTCGGGCAGCAGGTATAGACGAGCGCGCGTCTGGCCGTCCGCATCCAGGCATTCGATCCATTCCCGCGGCCCTTCGACCGTAATCGCGCTGGCCGCCAACAGCGAACGGCACGGCAACAACGGCGCCAGGCAAATCGATTCCAGCAGCACGCCCGGCGGCAACTCACGCAACAGCGCACCGCTGGCATGGCCGGACGGGTAGAGCACATCACCCAGCGCGGACAGGCCGGCGATCAGCCGCCCACAGCCCGCTCCATGCGTTGCGCGATCGAGGCATCCAGTCGCGGCAACAACTCCAGCGCATCGAGATTCTGCGCCAGTTGCTCGAGCCGGCTGGCACCCAGCATCACGGTGGACACGTGCGGATTGAGCAGGCACCAGGCAATCGCCAGTTGCGCCATCGATGTGCCCAGTTCGTCGGCGATCGGCTGCAGCGCACGCACCTGCGCCAAGCGCTCGTTGCCCTTGCCCAGCACCGCCTCGCCCAGCCACTCGTAGCCCGGTTGTGCCAGCCGCGAATCGGCCGGCACGCCATGGTCGTACTTGCCGCTCAGCAGGCCCGAGCACAGCGGCGACCAGATCGTGGTGCCCATGCCGTAGGCCTCGTACAACGGCGCGTACTCCTGCTCCACCCGCTCGCGGTGCAGCAGGTTGTACTGCGGCTGCTCGACCAGCGGCGTGTAGAAGTGATTCTCGCGCGCCACGCGATGCGCCTCGTGAATCGCCTCGGCCGGCCATTCGCTGGTGCCCCAGTACAGCACCTTGCCCTGGCGCACCAGGGTGTCCATCGCCGCCACGGTCTCGACAATCGGCGTGCCGGGATCGGGCCGGTGGCAGAAATACAGATCCAGATAATCCACCCGCAAGTGCAGCAACGCCTGATGGCAGGCCTCGATCACATGCTTGCGCGACAAGCCGCGCTGGGTCGCTATGCAGAGCTCTACATAGCGACCCCTATGCGCAGGTCGTAACTATGCGCAGGTAGCTGGATGGAGACGGCGCTAACGCAGGCGTGGTGCGTCATACAGCGAGGTCGCTCGACGCAGAT
>Ga0307375_10000293_pt1 | contig 66808 bp, 76 predicted proteins | sample TR1MG_FD_202531 | JGI IMG/M metagenome (GOLD analysis project Ga0307375, IMG submission 202531) | Soil microbial communities from Risofladan, Vaasa, Finland - TR-1 | ecosystem: Environmental > Terrestrial > Soil > Coastal area > Acid sulfate soil | place: Finland: Risofladan, Vaasa | collected... | reverse complement strand
GGGGAACCGGCCCGGCGTTCTTCGTCACCATGATCATCGCCGAGATGGTGCTGGGCATCCTCGCCTCGATCATCGTCATGTGGTTCTCGCGCCGGCGCGAGTTCATCGCCGACTCGGGCGGCGCGGCGCTGGCTGGAAAGGGCGCCATGATCGCCGCGCTGGAGCGCCTCAAGGCCCAGCACGAGCCCGCGCCGCTGCCGGAGAAGATGGCCGCTTTCGGTATTTCCGGTGGAATGGGTTCAGGCTTGAAGCGCCTGTTCATGACCCATCCGCCGCTGGAAGAGCGCATCGAGATGCTGAAGCGCCTTAAGGTATAGCGCTATCCAAGCCGACCCATGCGGTAGGCTCTACCCACCAATCCTGAACCTGTATTCTCCTGCGGCTGTTTTCAGCCGTAGAGGGAGGTATCGCCTTTAACCTGAGACAATTTGAACGTAACAATGAATAACGTAATCTCCGTTGGTGAACCCTGGATGTGGGCGGCCTTCATCGCCTTTGTGCTGGTCATGTTGGTGTTGGACCTGTTCGTGTTCGGCGGCAGGAAAGCGCACAAGGTGAGCGTCAAGGAGGCGGCTACCTGGTCGCTGGTCTGGGTGAGCCTTGCGCTGCTGTTCAACGCCGGTCTGTGGTGGTACTTGAACGGCACGGCCGGACAGGAGATCGCCGACCGCAAGGCGCTGGAATTCCTCACCGGCTATCTGATCGAGAAGTCGCTGTCGGTGGACAACGTGTTCATCTTCCTGCTGATTTTCTCGTCTTTCCACGTCTCCGCCGAATACCAGCGCCGGGTGCTGATCTATGGCGTTCTGGGCGCCATCGTTCTGCGCGCGGTGATGATCCTGGCCGGTGCCTGGCTGGTGCGGGAATTCAGCTGGGTGCTCTACTTCTTCGGTTTCTTCCTGGTGGTTACCGGCATGCGCATGCTGGTCATGGCAGAAAAGGAGCCCGACCTTAACAAGAACCCGGTGCTGAAATTCGCGCGCCGGCATCTGCGCATCTCCGAGGACCATCACGGCGAGAAATTCATCGTCATGAAGGGCGGCATGCGCTATTTCACGCCGCTGTTTCTGGTGCTGATCCTGATCGAGGTGTCCGACCTGGTGTTCGCGGTGGATTCCATCCCGGCCATCTTCGCCATCACCACCGACCCCTTCATCGTCTTCACCTCCAACATTTTCGCGATCATGGGGCTGCGGGCGCTATATTTCCTGCTTGCCGACGTGGCCGACCGCTTCCACCTGCTGAAATACGGCCTCGCCATGGTGCTCACCTTCATCGGCGCCAAGATGCTGATCGCACCGTGGTATCACGTGCCGGTGGCGGCTTCGCTGGCCATCGTCGCGGTGCTGATCGGATCGAGCGTCATCGCCAGCTTGATCGCCACGCGCAACAAGCCCTCCCATTGAAAATCTGCTCATGAACGGAATTACGCCATGATTTTTCGCCTCTTCGTCTTCGTTCTTTTTGTGCTTACCCTCGGCGGTTGCGCCGAGCCGCCCTACACCAACGTCGATAACGCCCAGTTGAAGGCGCTGCTGGCGCAGGGCGTACCCTTGTACGACATCCGCCGGCCGGATGAATGGCGCCAGAGCGGCGTGGTGGAGGGTGGCCGCAAACTGACTTACGTGGACGCAAGCGGGCGGCCCAATCCGGAATTCCTGTCACGCTTTACCGCCGAAGTGGACAAGAACGCCCCCGTTGTTTTGATCTGCCGCACCGGCAGCCGCTCCGACTCCTTGGCGCGTGAACTGGCGGAGATGGGCTATACGCAGGTTTACAATGTGCGTAACGGCATCACCCGCTGGATAAGTGAAGGCAATCCTGTCGCGCGTCTATGACCCGAGTACCCACTTGGGACCACGAGCAAAGCAGGGGCGTTCTCTTGCTGCATAACTCTTAACCGGGATTGTCCCGCGCCCTTTCTCCTTGCCCACTGAATGTGGGACAATCGATACCCGAAGAAGCCTGATCCGGTGCGCCGGGTAACCCTCATTCGGATTGTTGCCCGTCCTTGAACGGTCGTGTCGCGCTTCCACTTTGCGCGGGTACCACGCCGCCCTGCCACCTACAGTTCAAAAACAGATTACGTCGAGGCTCCTTGATGGGAAGTGTTTCTCAAGCAAAATCCGCGGTGCACCCGAAGCGGCGCATGGGGATAGTGATGACCGGCATGCTGCTGGTTGCGCTGGTCGCCGGCGTCTGGACCTGGCGTTCTCAGGGCGAGGCGGCCAACCCCAAGGGAAAGACAGTTGGAAAGGTCGAGGTGGTGAGCGCTGCAGTTACCCAGGGCGATGTGTCGGTCAGGCTCACGGCCAATGGCACGGTATCGGCCCGGCAAACGGTTGAGGTGCGTCCTCAGATCAGCGCCACGGTCAAAGCCGTGCACATCAAGGAAGGGCAGTTCGTGGACAAGGGCGACCGGTTGTTTACGCTCGATACGCGCACCGAAGCCGCCAATCTCAGCAAGGCCGAGGCGCAGCTGGTCAAGGACCGTGCCGACCTGGCGAACGCCGAGCGCAACCTCGAACGCCAGCGCGAGCTGTTCCGACAAAAATTCATTTCTCAGGCTGCACTCGATACGGCGCAGAACCAGGTCGACGGGTTGCGCGGTCAGCTTGCGGTCGATCAGGCGGCTGTGGAAACGAGCCGTGTGGCGCGTAGTTTCGGCGAGATTGCCGCGCCGATTGCCGGCCGCACCGGAGCCATTGCCATCTATCCGGGAAGCCTGGTGCAACCGAACGGCGCCGCGCTGGTGAGCATCACGCAGATCGACCCGATCAATGTCAGCTTCACATTGCCGGAACACGAGCTTGCGGCTTTGCAGCAGGCGTTTGCCAAAGGGGAAGTGCCCGTCAGCGCAGCACTGGATGCGGCAGGGCAGGAGGCGCGGAAGGGTCGGCTGGCATTCGTCGATAACGCGGTGGATACGGCCAGCGGCAGCATTCGTCTCAAGGCCGAGTTTTCCAATGCTGACAACCGTCTCTGGCCGGGCATGTTCGTCACTGTGGCGCTTGCGCCGCACACCTTGTCCGGCGCCCTCATGGTTCCTGTGCAGGCGGTACAGACCGGCCCGGAAAGGAAGTTCCTTTACGTGATCGGGAAGGATCGCAAGGTGGCCGCTGTGCCGGTCAATGTGCGCTTGATTCAGGACGGACTTGCCGTGATCGAGGGCGTCGCGCCGGGGATGCGCGTGGTCGTGGAGGGCGCACAAAATCTGAGGCCGGGCAGTGTAGTGACCGAGGCCGGCAAAAACTTGAAGGAAAAAGCTGACAAGGCTAATAACGCGCAATCCAGCCGCGCAGAAGCGCAATGAACCTCTCCGAATTATGTATCCGCCGCCCGGTCATGACGGTGCTGCTGTCGGTTTCTGCCGTGGTGGCCGGCATCCTCGCCTACGGCGGCATTCCGGTCGCCGCACTGCCGAGCTATGACTCTCCGACCATCTCGGTCAGTGCATCGCTTCCCGGCGCAAGTCCCGAGACCATGGCTTCTTCGGTGGCTACCCCTCTCGAGCGGCAGTTTTCCACCATCTCCGGTCTGTCGGTAATCAGTTCGACCAGCACGCTGGGCAGCACCTCGATCACCCTGGAATTCGACCAGGATCTCGATATCAACAGCGCCGCCATTGACGTGCAAGCGGCATTGCTGCGCGCGCAACGCGCACTGCCGACGGAAATGACTTCGCCGCCGTCCTATCGCAAGGTCAACCCCGCCGATGCGCCGATCATTTTTCTTTCCCTGACATCGCCTTCGATGCCGCTCTCGGAGCTGAACAGCTTCGCCGACAATCTCATTGCGCCGGTGCTTTCCACGCTGTCCGGAGTGGCGCAGGTGCAGATCAACGGGCAGAAAAAATTTGCCGTGCGCGTGCGCGTGAATCCGGAAGCATTGGCGGCGCGCAACCTGACCATCGACGATATCGCCAGCGCGTTGCGCAGTGCTAACGCCAACTCTCCGATCGGCACACTGGAAGGCCCGCGCCAGACGCTCACCATCCAGGCTAACCGCCAGCTCAGAAACGCCGCGGCGTTTGCCAACCTGATTGTCGCGACCGCGCCGGGCGGGGCTCCGGTGCGGCTTTCCGAGGTGGCGACGGTGGAAGACAGCGTGGAGTCGATCAAGACCGCAAGCTGGGCCAACGGCGAACGCGCCATCACGCTTTCGGTGCAGCGTCAGCCGGGGGCCAACACGGTCGCCACGGTAGATGCGATCAAGGCAGCGATGCCCGGGCTGATTGCCCAGATGCCATCGTCGGTTCAGCTCAAGTTGCGCAACGACCGTTCGGTGTCGGTCCGCAACGCCATCCACGACGTGCAGATCACGCTGGCGATCACCATCGCCCTGGTCGTCATGGTGATTTTCCTGTTCCTGCGCAAGGCTTCCGCCACTTTCATACCGGCGCTGTCGCTGCCGATTTCGCTGCTGGGAACAGTGGCGCTGATGCATGTCTTCGGCTACAGCCTGGATAATATTTCGCTGCTCGCCATCACCATTGCCGTCGGGCTGGTGGTGGACGATGCCATCGTGGTGCTTGAGAACATCGCGCGTCATGTCGAGAATGGCATGCCGCGGCTGCAAGCTGCGTTGCAGGGGTCGAAGGAGATCAGTTTCACCATCATTTCGATTTCCCTTTCGCTGGTCGCCGTATTCATTCCGATTTTCTTCATGCCCGGCGTGATCGGGTTGCTGTTCCACGAGTTCGCCGCAGTGCTGGGAATTTCGGTGCTGGTGTCGGCCGTCGTGTCGCTCACGCTGATCCCGCTGATGGCCAGCCGCTATCTGGCCCACCAGGAGCACGAGGGGCGCAGCCTGCGCTGGACCGCATGGTTCGAACGCGGATTCAACGCCGTGCTGGCAGCCTACGAACGCGCGCTGGACTGGGCATTGCGCCACCGCCGCGTGGTCCTGGGTATTGCGCTCGGCACCTTTATTGCCACCGCAGCGCTGTTCGCGGTCTTGCCCAAAGGGTTTTTCCCCAATGAGGATATCGGCCAGGCGCTGATCACCGTCGAGGCCGTCGAGGATATTTCCTTTCCCGCCATGGCCGCTTTGTTGCACCGCACCGGGGAGGTGATCCGCGCCAATCCCGCCGTCGATACCCTTATCGTCAATGCCAACGACAGCAACAGCGGGCGCCTGTTCATGACCCTCAAGCCGCGCGGCGAACGCCCGCCGATCGAAACTGTGCTCGAAAGCCTGCGCCGTGAGGTACGCCCGATTCCCGGCGTCAAGGTCTTCATGAACCCGATTCAGAACCTCAGGCTCGGCGGCCGCACCAGCAAGAGCCGCTATCAGTACGTCATGCGCAGCGTCCGCGCCGAAGAGCTGCGCACGGCGGCGGATGCCCTGATGGCGCGCATGGGCGAGGAAGCCATGTTTCGCGATGTCACCAGCGACGCGCAACTGAAGGGCCTGCAGGCGCGCCTGAATATCAACCGCGACAAGGCCAACCTGCTGGGCGTGCAGATAGCGGACATCCGTTCCGCGCTTTACAGCGCTTTCGGCGAGCGCCAGGTCTCGACGATCTACACTTCGAGCGATAGCTTCCCGGTGATTATGCAGGTTGCCGATCAGGACCGCACAGACGAAAGCGCCTTCGGCAAAATTCATGTGCGCGCGAAGAATGGCGCGCTGGTCCCGTTATCCAGTGTGGCGACCGTCGAGCGCGAAGTCGGGCCGGTCGCGATCAATCATGCCGGGCAGCTTGCCGCGCTGACGATATCTTTCAACCTGGCGCCCGGCGCGGCGCTGGGCGATGCTTCCAGGCGCATCGAGCAGTTCAAGCGCGAGCTCAATCTGCCGGCGAGCATACTCACCAGCTACGGCGGTGATGCTGCGGCATTCCAGTCATCGCAGACCAGCCAGGTGGTGCTGATCGTCGCCGCGCTGTTGGTGATCTATGTACTGCTCGGCGTGCTCTACGAAAGTTATATTCATCCGCTCACCATCCTGTCCGGGCTGCCCTCGGCCGCGGTCGGTGCACTGGCGACGTTGTGGCTGTTCGACATGGAGCTTTCGATCATCGCCATGATCGGCATCCTGATGCTGATCGGCATCGTCAAGAAGAACGCCATCATGATGATCGACTTTGCGCTTGACGCGCAGCGCAACGGCGGCATGGCCCCGCATGAAGCGATCCGCACCGCCTGTCTGTTGCGTTTCCGTCCGATCATGATGACCACTTCGGCGGCGCTGATGGGGGCATTGCCCATCGCCCTGGGCTTTGGCGCCGGGGCCGAACTGCGCCAGCCGCTGGGCCTCGCCGTGGTGGGTGGGTTGCTGTTCTCGCAAGTGATCACCCTTTTCATCACCCCGGTGATCTACCTCTATCTCGACCGCTTTTCGGGCAGCGGGCCGCTCAAGTTGGCGAATGACGATGCGGCGCCGGCGGTTTTGCCTCCGGAAACGCGGCGGCTAGCTGAATAGCTGCTTTTAGCAAATCCTCCAGCATCTTTCCAACCGTCACCGGGTCGCGCTCGGTGCGCAACGTGCGGTGCAGTGCCTCCGCTTCCGGGTAGGCGGCGCGGATCATTCCCAGCCATTGCTTGAGCCGCCCCGGCGCGTGCTTCGGGTCCATTCTGGCACGCAACTGGTCATAGTAATCGATGATCCAGGGTAGCAGTTCCGGCCAGGGCATGGCCTCATTCCCCGTCTTGATGCGCCGCATCAGGTCCGGGCGGACGATGGCGCCGCGTCCGATCATCACGTCGGTGCAGCCGCTGACCTGGCATATTTTTTCAGTATCCTGGGGCGTCCACACTTCGCCGTTGGCCACCACCGGCAGCTTTACTGTTTCGCGGATATGGGCGAGCCACTCCCAGCGCGCAGGAGGGCGGTAGCGGTCGGTCTTGGTGCGGGCATGGACGGTAATTTCGTCGGCGCCGCCTGCCTCGATGGCGCGGGCGCAATCCAGCGTCAGCGAGGTATCTTCCAGGCCGAGACGCATCTTGGCGGTGACCGGGATGTGATCCGGCACGGCGCGGCGAACAGCGGCTACGATGGTGCGGATTTGTTCCGGGTGCTGAAGCAGAATAGCGCCGCCGCCGTGGCGATTAACCGTGGGGGCGGGACAGCCGAAGTTGAGGTCGATGCCCGGCGCGCCCAGACCGGCGATGTATGCGGCGTTTTCGGCGAGGCAGACCGGGTCGCTCCCCAGCAGTTGCACCCGCACCGGCACCCCGGAACGCGTGCAGCCGCCAGTGGCCAGCTCCGGCACGGTGCGCAGGAGCACTTTCTCGGTGAGCAAATGGTCGGTGACACGCACGAATTCAGCCACGCACAGGTCGATACCGCCCAGGCGTGTCAATATGTCGCGCAGGCTCTGGTCGGCAAGGCCCTCCATAGGGGCGAGAATCAGGCGCATGGGGTTTTTGGTAGTTGCGGGGGAGGTTATTTTAGAAGAAATGCACGCGGATTGCTGGAAGGATTTTGAGCTTGCCCCAAAGACTATATAAGGATAATCGTGTCTGTCCCATTTGATTTGGTGACTAGAACACTCGGTCGCCACGGCCTCAATTCGACCTACAAGCGGCCGATGTAATTTTCTGCAAGCAGCAGACGTTCAGAGTCTGAATTGATTGGCGTGCTCAGCTTTTCGTGTAGGGCAGGCGGCAGAAGCCGGAATTTCGTTCAGCCCGATTCAGGCCCGTGCCCGGATACCAGTTCAACCTCCATTCCCAAGGTGAGCAAGCCGCCACGCAGCACCCGGCAGCAAACTCCTCCGCGCCAATCCGGGGTCAGGGCGTCAAACAGGCCGGGATGTACCGCCTTCATGCGCGAGCAGGGATCGGTCTCGCCGGTGATCTCCAGCACGGCATCGCCGATCACAATGCGTGAACCGACGGATTGGTACAGCGGTAAGTCTCCGACCAGAAGATTGGCACGGCGGTCTGTCCAGGGAAAAGTCATGCCGATTGTATTGCCGGCTGCTTGCCACGCTGCCAGAGACAGAAGTGTTACCTGACGGGGACCGGGCTTGCCACGGCTGTCGCCGACGAGGCCCTCGCGCAAGCTTAATTCTCCCGCGCTGAGTAATTGCATAGGCTGCAAGCGTTGCGGCTTGATGGCTATGCCAAGCAAACTTGCCTTCACTCCTCGTTGTCCTCGATGCGCATGCATTCGTCGAGTATTTCCCGCATCCGCGCTGCACCAATCTTCTCCAGGGTGCGGATGTTTCGTTCCGGAATTTTGTCTGGACGGGCATATCCGGAGATCGCTCGCGCCAATCCCTCTTCCCTCAAGAGATGAAGAATCGGGTAGGGAGAGCGGTTGGTGTAGTTCTCTGCGTCGTCAGCCTGTGTGCCGGCAAACTGATAATGTGGATGAAAGCTAGCCACCTGAAATTCACCCTCGTATCCCCCTTCGTCGATCAATGCATCGACGTCGCCGAGAAAGTCATTGTAGTCGAGGAAGTCGTTCAATACGTCGGGATGGATCAGCACTGTGGTCTCGATTTCCCCGGCATCCGTTGTGCGCAGGAACTCCAGTTCCCTATGAAGATCTGCCAGCAGGTCTTCCGACCGATCCGCTGCACTCACCACATAGCGCACTTGCCCGCTCTCGTAAGGCTTGCGGGCGAATGGGCAGAGGTTCAGTTCAACCACCACGCGCTCGATCCAGCAGCGGGTGCTAGCAATGATCGTTTCGATGTTTGAATGATTTTTCATGACCGAATAATACCAGTGATGGAGAGCAAGACCTTATCGAGTGGATGGAAATACTCGGACGTCTTCTTCGGGCACTTTGTTACGACTTTCAATCAGTATCAATGTTGCACCAATCTTGCTCAGATGGAGCAGTAGCGCGAAACCCATAAAACAAAAAGGGCGCCAAAATCGGCACCCTTTTATAACACTTGCTTCAGCCTGCTAAAGTCCGCTCACCCTTCGACATGCTCAGGATGAGCTGCGCATAAAATCAGGCGAAGTTCTTTGCCACGAAGTCCCAGTTGACCAGACTGGTCAGGAAGGTCTCGACGAACTTGGGACGCAGGTTGCGGTAGTCGATGTAGTAGGCATGCTCCCATACGTCGACACACAGCAGGGCTTTGTCGCCGGTGGTCAGCGGGGTGCCGGCAGCGCCCATGTTGACGATGTCGACGGAGCCGTCGGCCTTCTTCACCAGCCAGGTCCAGCCGGAGCCGAAGTTGCCGACAGCGGAGGTCTGGAAGGCTTTCTTGAATTCATCGACAGAACCCCACTTGGCCATGATGGCGTCAGCCAGCGCGCCGGTGGGCTGACCGCCGCCGTTCGGCTTCATGCAGTTCCAGAAGAAGGTGTGGTTCCACACCTGGGCGGAGTTGTTGTAGATGCCGCCGGCCGGGGCCTTCTTGATGATGGCTTCCAGGTCCAGATTTTCGAATTCGGTGCCCTTGATCAGGTTGTTCAGGTTGGTGACATAGGCCTGATGGTGCTTGCCGTAGTGGTATTCGAAGGTTTCTTTGGACATGTGGGGCTGCAGGGCGTCCATGGCATAGGGCAGTGCTGGCAGTGTGTGTTCCATAGTGATTGTGCTCCAGATGTTGGGTGGGTTAAAACAAGTCGTTAAATTAGACTAAGTTTAATTGTATCGATTTTCATCGCTTGCGGCAACACTCAATGATAGACCAAATCTCTTGTCTGGAAAGCACAGGGTAAACGCTATAACATAGCCGCTTTTAGTTTTATCCTAAGAACCCCATAGTTCGTTAACCGCAAAGACGCGAAGGCACAAAGGAAACGAAGGGCATAAAATCCATCTGGTATTCACCTGTCCGGTGACTGGGTGGATTCAGATAACACATTGTTTTTACTTTGCGTTCTTTGCGCCTTTGCGGTTCAAATGCTTTTTTTAGGTTTAATAGCATAATCCATGAATTTATTGAAGGCCTTGGCCGCAGTCGGCAGCATGACCCTGATTTCCCGCATCATGGGTTTCCTGCGCGACACCATCATTGCCCGGGTGTTCGGTGCGGGGCTGTATTCCGATGCATTCTTCGTCGCCTTCAAGATTCCCAACCTGCTGCGGCGGCTGTTTGCCGAGGGTGCGTTTTCCCAGGCGTTCGTGCCTATCCTGGCGGAATACAAGTCCAAGCGCGGCCATGATGCGACGCGGGATCTGGTGGATCATGTCGCGACACTGCTGGCGCTGATTCTTCTTGTCGTCTCCGTGATCGGCGTGCTGGCCGCACCGGTGCTGATCTATATCAGCGCGCCCGGTTTTTCCGCGGTGCCGAGCAAATTCGACCTGACCGTAGATCTGTTGCGCCTGACTTTTCCCTATATTTTCTTCATCTCGCTGGTTTCTCTGGCCGGCGGCGTACTCAACACCTACAGCAAGTTTTCCGTGCCGGCCTTCACCCCGGTGCTGCTCAACCTGTCCTTCATCGGCTGCGCGCTCTGGCTGGCGCCGTATTTCGATCCGCCGGTGCTGGTGCTGGGCGTCGCGGTGCTGCTCGGCGGCTTGCTCCAGCTCGGTTTTCAGCTCCCCTATCTGGCCAAGCTCGGGCTGCTGCCGCGTTTTCGGCTGAAGCTCAACGACGAGGGGGTATGGCGGATTTTGAAGCAGATGGGCCCGGCGGTCTTCGGTGTGTCGATCAGCCAGATCAGCCTCCTGATCAACACCATCTTCGCCTCGTTTCTGGTCACCGGCAGCGTGTCCTGGCTGTATTACGCCGACCGCCTGATGGAATTTCCCACCGGCATACTCGGCGTGGCGTTGGGTACCATTCTGCTGCCCAGCCTGGCCAAGCATTACGCCGATGCCTCCACCGTGGAGTACTCCCGCCTGCTCGACTGGGGCCTGCGCCTGACCCTGATGCTGGCGCTGCCTGCCGCGCTGGCGCTGGCGATCCTGTCGGTGCCGCTGATTTCCACGCTGTTTTTCTATGGCAAGTTCACTCTCACCGACCTGTGGATGACGCGAGAAGCGCTGCTCGCCTACAGCCTCGGGCTGGTTGGCCTGATTATGGTGAAGGTGCTGGCACCGGGTTTCTATGCGCGGCAGAACATCCGCACGCCGGTCAAGATCGCACTGTTTACCCTGTTCGCGACGCAGCTGATGAACCTCGCCTTCATCTGGCAGCTCAGGCATGCCGGGCTGGCACTTTCCATCGGCTTGGGGGCGTGCCTCAACGCCGGCCTGCTGTTCTACCACCTGCGCAAGCACGATATTTACCACCCCCAGCCGGGCTGGCTGAAGTTTTTCCTGCAGGTGACGGCTGCTCTGGCGGTGATGGGTGTGGTGCTGTGGTTCGCCATGGGCGCAGAAGAGGTCTGGCTCAAGGGCGGCATCGTTTCCCGCGTGGTGCATCTGAGCTGGACTGTCGTAGCCGGAGCCTCCGCCTATTTCGCCGCCCTGACCCTGTTTGGCGTGAGGGTCAAGGATTTTATCCGCCACGGCGCTAAATGACGTACTGCTGGAAAAAATCATGGACCGCAGAGGACGCGGAGGACGCGGAGTAATGCAAAGGCTTACGCGCCATAAAGCCCTCACTAGAGTTAGGTCTTAAACCCTTGTTTTTCCTCTGCGTCCTCCGCGTACTCTGCGGTGAAATGCGACTTTTTGAGTTATAATCCAATCTTTTTTTCACCCGGCTATGTTGATTTACCGCGGAACACCCGCCCAGCCTCTTTCACCGGTCGCGCTCACCATCGGAAATTTCGATGGCGTGCATATTGGACACCGGGCCATGCTCGCCCGTCTCACGCAGGCGGCGCGGGAACGCGGACTGTCGCCCTGCGTGATGACCTTCGAGCCGCATCCGCGCGAATTTTTTACCCCGGAGCAGGCACCGGCGCGCCTTTCCAACCTGCGTGAAAAGCTGGAGTTGTTCGAGCGATTCGGCGTGGAGCGGGTCTTTATCCTGCGCTTCAACAAACGCTTCGCACAGGTCAGCGCAGAGGACTTTATCGACCGCATCCTGCACCAGGGTTTGCAGGCGCGCTGGGTGCTGGTGGGGGATGATTTTCGCTTCGGCGCCAAACGCGCCGGCGATTTCACCATGCTGCAGCAGGCCGGGAAGCAACACGGTTTCGAGGTGGAGGCCATGGACAGCGTGACCGTGTCCGGCCAGCGCGCATCCAGCACCATCGTGCGCGAGGCGCTGGCGAATGGCGACCTTGAGCTTGCCGAGCGCTTCCTCGGCCGCCATTACAGCATCAGCGGCAAGGTGGTGCACGGCGAAAGCCTCGGGCGCAAGATCGGCTACCCCACCGCCAACATCCAGATGAAGCACAACAAGCCGCCGCTGTCCGGCATTTTTGCAGTCGAGGTTCACGGGATCGGCGACAAGCCGCTGCAGGGTGCTGCCAGCTTGGGCGTGCGACCCACCATCAACGACAAAGGCAAGGCAACGCTGGAAGTGTTCCTGTTCGACTTTGAAGGCGACCTTTACAACAAGCACCTGCACGTGGAGTTCCTGCTCAAGCTGCGCGACGAGATGAAGTTCCCCAATCTGGAAGCGCTGACCGCACAGATCGCGGTGGATGTGGAAAACGCGAAGAAATATTTTACGAACTCAACCGCAAAGGCGCAAAGGCGCTAAGAATGCGAAGAGTAAAATAATCATGAATGTAGATGAGCTGAACCGAGTCAGTAATGTTGTGATCGGATCTGCTATTGAAGTTCATCGTGCTTTGGGGCCAGGCTTACTCGAATCTGCTTATGAGGAGTGTCTTGCTTGGGAGTTGGAACGGGCAGGCCTGTCTGTGCAGAGGCAAATTAATATTCCGATCCGATACAAGGAATTGCATATTGAAAATGCTTATCGGGCAGACGTGCTGGTGCAGGATGAGCTAATTATTGAGCTTAAATCAGTAGATGCCTTGCAACCAATCCACACAGCGCAATTACTAACATATTTGAAGTTGATGGATAGTCGACTTGGATTATTGTTAAATTTCAAGGTGGATGTGATGCGCAATGGAATCAAACGAATCGTTAATAATTTATAGTTTTCTTCGCGCCTTTGCGCCTTTGCGGTTAATTAAATATGGCTGATTACAAAGACACCCTGAACCTGCCCGACACTCCCTTCCCGATGCGCGGCGATCTCGCCAAGCGCGAGCCGGGCTGGCTGAAGCAGTGGCAGGAAAGAAAGCTCTACGAGAAGATTCGCGAGGTCAGCGCCGGACGGCCCAAGTTCATCCTGCATGACGGTCCACCCTATGCCAACGGCGACATCCACATCGGCCATGCGGTCAACAAGGTGCTCAAGGACATCATCGTCAAGAGCAAGACCCTGTCCGGCTTTGATGCGCCCTACGTGCCCGGCTGGGACTGCCACGGGTTGCCGATCGAACTGCAGGTGGAAAAGCAGCATGGCAAGGAGATTCCCGCCGCCAGATTCCGCGAGCTGTGCCGGGAATATGCGGCGTCCCAGATCGAGCGGCAAAAGGCCGACTTCATCCGCCTCGGCGTGCTGGGCGAGTGGAATAATCCTTACCTGACCATGGACTTCAGGTTCGAGGCCGACATCATGCGTACGCTGGGCCACATCAACGCCAACGGCTACCTTTACCAGGGGCAGAAGCCGGTGCACTGGTGCGTGGACTGCGGTTCCGCCCTGGCGGAAGCCGAGGTGGAATACGAGGACAAGGCTTCGCCGGCGATCGACGTCGCCTTTGCGGTGAAGGATGTCGCCGCGCTGGCCAAGGCGCTGGGAATGAAACAGCCAAACCAGCCCATTTACGCGGTGATCTGGACGACCACGCCGTGGACCTTGCCGGCCAACCAGGCAGTGTGTGTGCATCCCGACTTCATTTACGACCTGATCCAGACGCCGAAGGGCATCCTGATCCTGGCGCGCGATCTGGCGGAGGCCTGCATCACGCGCTACGGTTTCGATTCGGTGGAAGTGGTGGCGACCGTGCAAGGCGCGGCGCTGGAACATCTGCAATTGCAGCACCCCTTCTACGACCGCAGCGTGCCGGTGATTTGCGGCGACCACGTCACGCTCGAAGCCGGTACCGGGCTGGTGCACACCGCGCCGGCACACGGTCTGGAGGACTATGCCGTCGGCAGCAAATACAATCTGCCGGTAGATTGCCCGGTGGGCGGCGATGGCAAGTTTTACGCCGGCATTCCCCTGGTCGGCGGCCAGTCGATCTGGGCGGCCAACAAGACCGTAATCGAAACCCTGGCAAACAGCGGCGCGCTGCTACTGGAAATCAAGCTCAAGCACAGCTACCCGCACTGCTGGCGGCACAAGACACCGGTCATCTTCCGCGCCACGCACCAGTGGTTCATCGGCATGGAAGCCAGCGGGCAGCACAGCAGCTTGCGCAAAGCCGCGTTGAAGGCGGTCGAGAACACCGAGTTTTTCCCGTCGTGGGGCCGCGCCCGGCTCGAGGCGATGATCAAGAACCGCCCGGACTGGTGCGTCTCGCGTCAGCGCAACTGGGGCGTGCCAATGCCGCTGTTCGTGCACAAGGAAACCGGCGAACTGCACCCGCGCACCGCGGAACTGCTGGAGCAGGTGGCGCAGCGCGTGGAAGGGCAGGGCATCGAAGCCTGGTTCAGCCTGGACGCAAGCGAGCTGCTCGGCGCCGAGGCGGAAACCTACAAAAAGGTGAGCGACACCCTCGACGTCTGGTTCGATTCCGGCTCGACCCACGCCTGCGTGCTGAAGCGGCGCGACTATCTGCAGCATCCGGCGGACCTGTACCTGGAAGGCTCCGACCAGCACCGCGGCTGGTTCCAGTCCTCGCTCCTCACCGGCTGCGGGGTGGATGGCCACGCGCCTTATAGAGCCCTGCTCACCCATGGCTTCGTGGTCGACGGCAGCGGCCACAAGATGAGCAAATCCAAGGGCAACGTGATCGCCCCGCAGAAGGTGGTGGATAGCCTCGGCGCCGACATCCTGCGCCTGTGGGTCGCTTCCACCGACTATTCCGGCGAACTCACCATTTCCGACGAGATCCTCAAGCGGGTGACGGAAAGCTACCGCCGCATCCGCAACACCCTGCGCTTCCTGCTCTCGAACATCGCCGACTTCGATCCAGCGCAGCACGCTTTGCCGGTCGAAGAGTGGCTGGAGATCGACCGCTACGCGCTGGCGATGGCGCGGGATTTCGAGAACGACTGCAAGGCGCACTACGGAAAATACGAGTTTCACTTTATCGTCCAGAAGCTGCAAGCCTTCTGTTCCGAGGATCTGGGCGGGTTCTACCTGGACATCCTGAAGGACCGTCTGTACACCGCCGGTGCCGATTCCCGCGCCCGCCGTTCGGCGCAAAACGCCTTGTATCACCTCACCCACAGCCTGGTGCGGCTGATGGCGCCTATCCTGTCCTTCACCGCCGAGGAAGTGTGGCAGGTGCTGGCCAAGAATCCGGAAGACAGCGTGTTCCTGCACACCTGGGACGACGTGCTGCCGACCCAGCCGGAAGAGGACGTAATCAGGCAGCGCTGGGTGCAGTTGCGCCGCGTGCGTGCCGATGCGCTGAAGCAACTGGAAGAGGTGCGGGTGGCCGGGCGGATCGGCTCATCTTTGGCCGCCGAGGTGGATTTGTATGCCATCGGCGAAATCTTCGACCTCCTCGATTCTTTCGGCGACGACTTGCGTTTCGTGTTCATCACCTCTCAGGCCCGTTTGCATCAGGGCAGCCATCCTGAAGCGGTGGCCGGTGAAACAGGGGTGGGCATTCGTGTGAGCGCCAGCCCGCAGCAGAAGTGCGAGCGCTGCTGGCACTACCGCGCCGATGTGGGTGCCAATGCGGCCAATCCCGGCTTGTGCGGACGCTGTGTTTCCAATCTGCACGGCGAAGGCGAGCCGCGCCAGTATGCGTAACGGGTGGGGTTGGCTGGCGCTCAGCGCGGTCGTTATCGTGCTCGATCAGCTGAGCAAGCAATGGGTGTCGAAGTCGCTAGCCTTTGGCGAGATGATACCGGTGATGCCCTCCTTCAACCTGGTGCTGGCCCACAACGCCGGTGCGGCGTTCAGCTTCCTGGCCGGGGCAGGAGGGTGGCAGCGTGGGTTTTTTATCGGGATCGCGGTGGTCGCGGCAGTGGTGATCGTCCACCTGCTGCGCAAGCATCACGGGGAAAGGCTTTTCTGCCTGGCGCTCGCCCTGATCCTCGGCGGCGCGCTCGGCAACCTGATCGATCGCATCCTGCTCGGCCACGTGGTGGATTTTCTCGATTTTTACGTGCAAGGCTACCATTGGCCCGCGTTTAATGTCGCCGATATGGCGATCACCGGCGGCGCAGGGCTGCTGATCTGGGACAGCCTGAAAAAGCCTGAAAAAACCGTGAGGGGTGAAGAGTGAGGGGTGAGTGGAAAAGGCGCCACGGTTGCCGGCTTTACTCCACACTTCTCATTTTAGAGTAGTAAATTTAGGAGGCGACCATGAGCAAACAAACTGCCGCTGCCGGCGATAAAGTGAGCGTGCATTACACCATCTCTGTTCCAGAGGGCGAGGTGATTTTCGACACCTACGAGGAAGACGAACCTGTCGTCCTGGAGATCGGTGTGGGTGAAATTGCGGAAAACCTGGAGAAGTGCCTGATCGGGCTGGAGCCGGGCGAGCAGCGCGTATTCCATCTCGAGCCCGAGCAGGCGTTCGGTCTGAGCGACCCGGAGCTGGTGCAGCGGATCGAACTGGAAATGTTCCCGGATGACGTCGCGGTGGAAGTCGACAGCCTGATTGAATTCAACCTGCCCAGCGGCGAGGCCGTCATGGGGGTGATCCTCGACAAAACCGAGACCGATGCCTTGGTGGATTTCAACCATCCCCTGTGCGACTACCCGCTGCGGTTTGAAGTCGAGATCCTGGAAATTCTGGAGTAAACATGGAAGTACTGCTCGCCAACCCGCGCGGCTTCTGCGCCGGCGTGGATCGCGCCATCGAGATCGTGGAGCGCGCGCTGGAGCTGTTCGGTGCACCGATTTACGTGCGCCACGAAGTCGTTCACAACAAGTTCGTGGTGGAGAGTTTGCGCGCCAAGGGTGCGGTGTTTATCGAGGATCTCGCCGAAGTGCCGTCCGGCAGCACGCTGATCTTCAGCGCCCACGGCGTTTCCCCGGCGGTGCGGCAGGAAGCCGAGGCGCGCGGCCTTAAGGTGTTCGACGCCACCTGCCCGCTGGTCACCAAGGTGCATCTGGAAGTGGCGCGAATGCGCGCCCAGGGCAAGGAGGTGGTGATGATCGGCCACAAGGGCCACCCCGAAGTGGAGGGCACCATGGGCCAGGCGGCGGGCGGCATGCACCTGGTGGAAAAACCGGAGGACGTGGCCGGCTTGCACGTTGGCGACGAAAACAACCTCGCCTATGTCTCCCAGACCACCCTGTCGATGGATGACGCCAGCTGCATCGTCGCCGCGCTGAAACAGCGCTTTCCCAACATCAACGGCCCGAAAAAGGACGACATCTGCTACGCCACACAGAACCGCCAGGACGCAGTCAAAACCCTGGCGCAGCAGTGCGACGTGGTGATCGTGGTGGGTTCGCCGAACAGCTCCAATTCCAATCGCCTGCGCGAGGTGGCGCGGAACATGGGGGTGGACGCCTGGATGGTGGACAACGCCGGCCAGATCGATCCGGCATGGTTGAGCGGCAAGAAGAAGGTGGGCGTCACCGCCGGCGCTTCCGCACCCGAGGTGCTGGTCAAGGAAGTCATCGCCCGGCTGGAACAGCTCGGCGCGGAATCGGTTAAAAATCTCCAGGGAGTAGAGGAAAATGTGGTGTTCCCCCTACCCAGGAACCTGACTTCAACCGGGATTGTTCCTTAGCCAGGAAATCGTGGTGCCGTAGCATCCAGGGTATAAATTCACGCGTTCAGGCCGTTTGTCTACCTGATATGTCCGTTTGTCTGCTATCTGATGAAATCCAACAAGAATTAAATTAGTATCGAAAAAAAAGAAATAACAGGCTTGGAGGCTGTCATGAAAATCAAGAATACCGCCGGTTTTACGCTGATTGAGTTGATGATCGTGATCGCCATTATCGGCATCCTTGCCGCGGTTGCCTTGCCCAGCTACCAGCAATATCTCATTCGTGGTCATCGCGCGGCTGCGCAGTCCCAGATGATGGACATCGCCAACCGCGAGCAGCAGTACATCCTTTCGAATCGCGTCTATACCGCAACGGGCGCGGATCTGGGATACTCGCTACCGAGTGACGTTGGCGCCCGTTACGGCTATTCCATCGCGGCAGACAATGGCTCTCCGCCTTCCTTCACCATCACCTTTACGCCTAAAGTGGGAACCTCACAGGTCAGCGATGGCACTCTTGTTCTCACCAGCGAGGGCGTAAAGACACGCGCTGGCGACGCTTCAAAATGGTAGATTTCTCCCCCATTTCCATCCAGCGCGGCGCGACCATGATTGAAGTGCTCGTCACGATGGTCATCCTGGTTTTTGGCCTGCTCGGTCTGGCCGGGTTGCAGGCACGCCTGCAGGTGTCGGAGATGGAATCTTACCAGCGCGCCCAGGCGCTGATCCTGCTCGAGGATATGGCCAATCGCATCACGACCAATCGCTCCGCGGCTGCGGGCTACGTCACGGGCAGCCCGCTCGGCGCGGGCATGACCTGTCCCACAGACACTTCCACCGTGCAGAAAGTTGATGCCAAGGAGTGGTGCGATGCATTGCAGGGGGCTGCTGAAACCTCTGGCGTCAGCAAAGTCGGCGCCATGATCGGAGCGCGCGGCTGCGTCGAAAGCGTGATTGCCAACGAATACCTTGTGACGGTTGCGTGGCAGGGGTTGGCCTCGATATCCGCTCCCCCGGACAGCGTGACCTGCGGGCAAAATGCGTATGACGGCGGGGCTTGCACGAATGACCGTTGCCGTCGCGCCATCACCACAGTTGTACGCATTGGCACATTATGATGACCCTGAAAACATTAGCGTCTGGCCGGTCGAAGACTGATTTCCGCATCACGCTGGCGCGGCAGGCGCAGTGCGGTTTCACCATGATTGAGTTGATGATCGGCATTGTCCTGGGCTTGTTGATCATGGTGGCGCTGAGCGAGCTTTTCGTCAACATCACCCGCACCAATAGCGAAATGGCCAAGACCAATGCCCAGATCGAGAACGGTCGCTTCGCAATCCAGTTGTTGGGGGGCGACATCGTCCATGGCGGGTACTGGGGGGGCTACGTCCCGAAATTTGACGATTTGACCGTGCCCGCCACCGGTTATGACGGGACGACAATGGCGCCCACCGACCCTGTTCCCGACCCCTGCCTGGCATACGCAAGCTGGGACGCGGCTTACAAAAACAAGCTCCTCGCCATCCCCGTCCAGAGTTACGAGAGCTTGCCTGGGTGTGCCGTAGTCGCCAACCAAAAAGCCGGCACCGACGTGCTCGTGGTGCGGCATGTCGAAACGTGCTTGCCGGGCGCGGTCAATTGCGAAGCCGATACCGCCGGCAAACTGTATTTTCAAGCCCCGCAATGTGAGGATGAAATTTCCGCTGCGGTGCAGGCGGCTACTGCCACAACCATAACCCTGCCTTCATTCGCTTCGGCGGTTAGTGATTTTTATAAGGGCAGTACCATTCGTATCATATCGGGGCCCGGGAGCTATCAATCCCGCTTGATCAGCGCCTACGATGGCGCCACCAGGGTTGCCACCCTGTCCGTCGCCTGGACGACCACGCCGGACAACACATCGAAGTACACTTTCGGCGACGGATATGTGCTCGACACCGGCGGTTATGTCTTCCACAAAAGAAACTGCACCGCGCTCGCTGACAAACGAAAATTCATTTCCAGCATTTACTATATCCGCGATTACGCTGCAACCGTGGGCGACGGCATCCCCACCCTGGTGCGTTCACGGTTCGACCTTTCCGGCGGCGTGCTGGCGCATCAGCCTGCCGAGCCGCTGATCGAAGGCATCGAAGGCTTCAGGGTTGAATTCGGTATCGACGGCATTGGTGATGCGGGTACTGTGGTCGATTACACCAAAGCCGTTGAATGGACTGACCCGCTTACCCGTGACACGCCCAAGAATCGTGGTGACGGCGTCCCAGAAGGCGCATTTGTGCGCTGCACCACAGCAGCGCCCTGCACCGCGTACCAACTTGCCAATGTGGTGGCGGTCAAGCTGTATGTGCTGGCGCGCAACAGGGATATCACGGTGGGTTATACCGACGGGAAAACCTACACCTTGGGTACAGCCACGCTGGGCCCCTTTAATGACCACTACAAACGCCATGCGTTTCCCACGTCCGTGCGCCTGACCAATATCGCCGGAAGAAGGGAGACCCCATGAGCCGGCCGGTCCCCTCTCATGCCCAGCGCGGGGCAACCTTGGTCGTCGGCCTGATCATGCTGGTTATCATCACTCTGATGGTGACCACCGCCTTTACGCTCAGCACCACCAACCTCAAGTCCGTGGGCAACATGCAGTTCCGCAATGAGGCGGTCGCCGCCGGCAACATCGCCATCGAGAAGGTGCTTGGCTCGCCCTTTACCGCCGCGCCAAGCGCTGAAGAAATCCTCGTGGACATCAACAATGATGGAATAAATGATTATGCCGTTTCGATCGCCACTCCCGTCTGCGTCCGCGCGTCGGTGGCGGCCCCGCCGGTGCTCAGTAGCGTGACGTTGGTGTCGATGTCAACCTCGTACACCTGGAATACCGTATGGGACATCGACGCCACGGTGGCGCCGACCAGCAACAATCCCGGCGCGAGCGGTACATCGGTGCATGTGCATTCGGGTGTGCGCGTGTTGCTGTCGCAGACGGATAAAGACGCAGTGTGTCACTGAAGCAAGCGCGTAAATAGGAGAGCAACATGAAAAATTATTTCCCCCCAAGATGGCTGGCGGCCGCCTTCGCCCTGCTGGTGTTTCATCTGCCCGCGATGGGGGAAGATATCGACCTGTTCGTCGGGCTTCCCCCGTCCGCGGCCGATGCGCCGAATGTGCTGATCGTCCTGGACAACACGGCGAACTGGAACACCGCATTTACCAATGAAATGGCGGCTTTGGTCAACGTCGTGAGCGGATTGCCCGCGGACAAGTTCCGCATCGGGCTGATGCTGTTTACCGAAACGGGAGGCGGCAATTCCGGCAACGATGGCGCCTACGTGCGCGCGGCGGTGCGCCAGATGGATACCGCCAACAAGGCCAAATACCAGGCACTGGTGAGCGGGCTAGGTCAGACCGCCGACAAGGGCAATGCGGGCAAGGTCGGCAAAGCCATGGAGGAAGCTTATCTGTACTATGCGGGCTTGGCGCCCCACGCCGGCAACAACAAGAACAAAACAGATTACATCGGGAACGCGTCCGGTACCGCCTCGTCGAACGCCATCTATGCGCTGCCCGGCAACGCGCTGGCATCGAAAGCCGGCACCCCCTATGCCAGCCCCCTTGTATCGGGCAGCTGCGCGAAAAACTATATCATCTATATCAGCAATGGCGCGGCACAGGATAACTCATCAGATATCTCTCAGGCCACGGCGGCGCTGACCGCGGTTGGCGGTAGCACGACCACCATTCCTATTTCTCCCAGCGGTTCGCAGGATAATGTGGCCGACGAATGGGCGCGCTTCATGAAAAAGAGCCCCTTAGGCGTCGTCACTTATACGCTCGATATCAACAAAGTGACCACGGGCCAGGGGCCGGGCTGGACCGCGCTGCTGAAAAGCATGGCGAATGTGAGCAGCGGAAAATATTTCGATGTCGCCAGCTCCGGCACCCAGATTGCCGATGCCCTGAACAAGGTTTTTTCTGAAATCCAGACCGTCAACAGCGTGTTTGCCTCGGTCAGCTTGCCGGTGAGTGTTAACACGCAGGGAACTTACCTGAACCAGGTGTATATCGGCATGTTCCGGCCCGATGCGGACTCCTTTCCGCGCTGGTCGGGCAACCTGAAGCAGTACAAACTCGGCATAGTCGGCAACGCGCTCAAATTGCTGGACGCGAACGGCAACGGCGCCATCAACTCCCAGACCGGCTTTATTGGAGAGTGCGCGCGCAGTTTCTGGACGCCCTCTACCGTGGACACTTACTGGGCATTCAGGCCGCAGGGAACCTGCCTGACGGTGGCCAATGCGGATATTTCCAACTATCCCGATGGCAATATCGTGGAAAAGGGCGCCCAGGCCTACATGCTGCGGAGCACGACGGCGCGCACGGTGAAAACCTGCTCTTCGACGTTTGCTTCCTGCACTACTATGACCGACTTCAATAACACCAACGTAACCCAGGACATGCTGGGTGCAGCCAATACGACGGAGCGGGATGCGATCATCAACTGGACGCGCGGGCTGGATATCGATGACGAAAACACGAATGCGCTGACCACAACCGAGATGCGTCCCTCGGCGCATGGCGATGTGGTGCACTCGCGGCCGGTGGCGATCAATTACGGAACCGATGCCGCACCCCAGGTGGTGGTGTATTACGGCGGCAACGACGGCGTGTTGCGCGCCGTCAATGGCAACCGTAGCACCAGTATCGGTGGTGTCACCGCAGGCAGCGAACTCTGGTCGTTTGTTGCGCCCGAGTTCTACACCAACCTCAAGCGCATTCGCGACAACACCGTCACCATCAGCTTCCCCGGCAATACCACGGGCACAACGACACCGCTGCCCAAGCCTTATGCCTTCGACGGGCCGGTCACCGCTCACAAGGCGGCCTCCAATGCCTGGATATACGCCAGCATGCGGCGTGGCGGACGGGCGCTGTATGCCTTTGACGTGACCTCCCCGGCCAGCCCAAGCCTGAAATGGAAGATAGGCTGCCCTAACAACTTCCCCGCTTCTGGAACGGTGAACGATACAGGCTGCACCACGGGTTTCGCCGGCATCGGCCAGACCTGGTCCCAGCCCAAGGTCATCAAGGCGCCGGGCTATGGCGCGGGAGCTACGCCCATGCTCATCATGGGCGGCGGTTACGATACCTGCGAGGATGTCGATTCCACTACGGCAGCCTGCGCCTCTCCCAAGGGCAACAAGATTTATGTGCTGGACGCCGACACCGGGGCATTGCTCAAGACGCTGGATACGGACCGGAGCGTGATTGCCGATCTGACGGTTGTGCCGGACAGCTCCGGACTGTCCAAGTATGCCTACGCGGCGGATATGGGCGGGAACCTCTATCGCATTACGATAGGTTCGGCTGCGCCGGCAAGCTGGACGATTACCAAGATCGCCTCCCTTGGCTGCGACACGGTAGGTACTTGTACGCCCAACCGGAAGTTCATGTTCGCACCGGATGTGGTTGAGGATAATGGCACTTATTTCCTGATGGTTGGCTCCGGCGATCGCGAAAAACCGTTGACCAGTTACACTCAAGCCGCCCTCGTGGCCAATCATTTCTTCATGGTGAAGGACAAGCCAATGGAAGCTGCTTGGCTGAGTTCAGAGAATGGTACCTGTGGTGCGGACGTGATTTGCGTAAGCTCGCTGCTGCCGATCACGACCAGTGCCAATCCGACACTGGTTCAAGTGGATGAGAAAAAAGGCTGGTATCTGGGGTTGGCTTCGACCGAACAGGTGGTCACTTCCGCCATCACGGTTTTCGGCGTGACGACATTCAGTACGCACCAGCCTGCCGTTCCCACGCCCGGCTCCTGTGGCCCTAATCTGGGAACGACCCAGGTGTATAACATCAGTTACACTAATGCGGCGAGCGCCAATGGAACCGGCCTTCGCTACCAGGAGGTCGTTGGCGGCGGTTTGCCGCCGTCACCCGTAGCCGGCATGGTGACGCTGGATGACGGCACCACTGTTCCTTTTATAATCGGCGCCAGACCGGATTCTCCGCTTGAAGGCGCGCCGCCGGCCTCGCCTTCAACGGTGGTTCAGCCCAAGAGCAGGGTTTATTGGTATATCCAGCAATAATGGGAAAAACGAGGATAAAATTCAGTCGGCGTCAGGGGCGAATGACTCACTTGCGGGTGCCGATCCAGCAGGGTTTTAGCTTGATCGAATTGATGATCACCATCTCGATATTGGGAATTTTGCTGGCGATCGCGGTGCCGTCTTTCACCGATGCCGTGCTGGGCAGCAAACTCCGCTCATATGCCAACAACTTTCTCTCCAGCACCTATCTGGCGCGCGGAGAGGCCATCAAGCGCAATTCAGTGGTCAATCTCTGCGCCTCCTCCAATGGCACAAGCTGCACGGGTGACTGGGAGCAGGGATGGATCGTATTGACCGGGACGACAGTCATCCAACGTCAGTCGGCATTGTCCTCCGGTATGAAAATGACAGAATCGGGTGGCGTCAGCAGCATCAATTTTCAGCCGACCGGGGTGGGCGTCACGCCGGCCACTCTGACTGTCTGCCGTGCTACGCCCAGCGTGGGTGGCCAGGAGCGCGTGATTTCTATCAGTGCAACCGGTCGCGCTTCGGTCGCCAAGACAACGACTGGCTCCTGCCCGTAAAAAAATTGCACCCTTAGCCTGAACAGTCCGCACGCTGATCATATTCGTTTCCGGTAGTCCAAAAGTATTGTCTACGCTATCAGGGTATCCCATTCATGTATGTTCCAAATGCCAACTCGTGGTTGAGCTATACCGATAGCATAAGCCGGCTGGCGGCCGGTTTGCTGGAATCGGCGGCAAAATGGGGGGAATGAAAATTTGAATCCTGACTTTCTGATCGTCGGCGGCGGCGTCATCGGCTTGAGCAGTGCCCTTGAACTTGCACGGCAAGGGGCCGGGGTGGCAGTGCTGGAGCGCGGGGTGTGCGGAGGGGAATCTTCCTGGGCGGGCGGGGGGATTTTGTCGCCGCTGTTGCCTTGGGATTATTCGTCTGCTGTGACCGATCTGACGCAGCTGAGCTGTCGGCTTTTTCCGGATTGGGTGGGGCGTGTTGCCGATATCAGCGGCATCGACCCGGAATACCGGGTCAGCGGAATGCGGGTCTTGCCACCGTTTGATGCCGAGAGGGCCATACCATGGTGTGCCGGTCATGGTGTGCGGCTGGAGCGGGATGGAGAGGCTTTGTGGTTGCCGGACGTCGCGCAGGTGCGCAATCCGCGCCTGATCAAGGCGTTGCGCCTCGCGCTGGAACGGATGGGGGTGCGGATTGTGGAACACACCGAGGTGACCGGGATCGTTTCCACGGAAGATCGGGTGGAGCGACTGGATACCACGGCTGGCCCTTTTGCGGCGGGGCGCTATGTCGTTGCTGCCGGGGCCTGGAGCAAGAAGCTGCTGGCCGAATGGGGTGTGCAGCTCGATATCAAGCCGATGCGCGGCCAAATGCTGCTTTACAGGGCGCGGCCCGGACTGCTGCGGCACATTATCCTGCAGAATGGCACTTATCTGATTCCTCGCGATGACGGGCATATTCTGGTCGGCAGCACTCTGGAGGATGTCGGCTTCGACAAGGCGACGACCGAGGAGGCCCGGGTTGCGCTTCATTTACGGGCACTGGGCATGCTGCCTCAACTGGCCCAGGCAGAGTTTATCAAGCACTGGGCGGGGCTGCGCCCAGCTGCACCCGATAATATCCCGACCATTGCCCGGCATCCACAGCTTGAGAACCTTTTTCTCAATAGCGGGCATTTTCGCTACGGCGTCACCATGGCACCTGCGAGCGCTCAGATTCTCGCAAATCGGTTATTTAACCGGGAGCAACCCTTCGATGTTTCAAGCTATGATTGGCCAAGGTTGAATTAAAATTATTAGACAAAGTCCAATGCTTGGTTTAGTATGAATTTATGGATATGAAAATTTACACTCGCGATAACATGGCTGATCTGCTGCGGCAGCACTCGATCAATCCGACGCATCAACGACTCGAGATTGCCTATGCGTTGTTCTCGAGGCAGGAGCACCTTTCCGCCGATCAGATTCTTGCGATCGTCAATACCAAGCACAGCGAAACCTCCAAGGCAACGGTCTACAACACCCTCAATTTATTCGTGGAAAAGAAGCTGATCCGCGAAGTGATCGTGGACCCCAGCAAAGTGTTTTACGACCCCAATACCCACGAGCACCATCATTTCTACGATGTGGTCAGCGGCCAATTGACCGATATCGACGCGACGGACTTCAAGATCAGCGGCTTGCCCATGTTGCCGCCGGGTGTGATTACCGAAGGCATCGACATTATCGTCCGTATCCGCCCGCAAGCGGTTGCCGCCTGATCAAAATTCCTTATCGCTTAACGTGAATTATTCGTTCGACCCGTTATGGTGCGCTGCAACGGTTGATGGCTGAGGGCGAAGAGGGATATAATGCCGAGCTTGTGTGCCGATGTAGCTCAGTTGGTAGAGCAGCGCATTCGTAATGCGAAGGTCACCAGTTCGATTCCGGTCATCGGCACCACCCCATACTCCAAAGCAGTCCAAAGAAGGCCGTAAACCCCAATAAATACTAAGGTTTGCGGCCTTTTTCACGTCCAGAGCAGTCCTGGCTAGTCCATTGCAATCCCAAATTATTGACGGTATATTTGACGGTACATGCAGATACCGTCAAGCGAGATACCGTCAAAAGGGGTTTCAATGGCACTGACAGCGATAGAAGTAAAGGCAGCAAAGCCGACAGACAAGCCATTCAAGCTATCCGATGGCGGCGGTTTATATCTGCTGGTGCAACCCAACGGCGCAAAGTATTGGCGGCTTGATTACCGTTTTTCAGGCAAGCGCAAAACATTGGCCGTGGGCGTTTATCCGGACGTAAGCCTGTTAGACGCAAGGGAACGGCGCGACGAGGCGCGCAAGCTGTTAGCCGCTGACATCGACCCCAGCGCGAACAAGAAGGCGAAAAGAGCCGCCAAACAGGGGCAAGCCGCAAACAGCTTCGAAGTGGTGGCCCTGGAATGGCTGGAAAAATTCGGTGCCAAGAAAGCTGCATCAACCATCGAGAAAACCCATTTCATCCTTCGGCGCGATGTCTTCCCCTGGCTGGGGGTGCTGCCCATTGCCGAAATCAAACCGTTTGATCTGCTGACAGCCCTGCAACGGATTGAAGGCCGTGGCGCACTGGAAACCGCCCACCGTGCCAAGCAATACGTGGGGCAGATATTCCGCTATGCCGTGGGCACCCAAAGGGCCGAACGGGACATATCGCAAGACCTCAAGGGGGCATTGCCAGCGCCCAACGTCAAGCACCGCGCCGCGATCACCGACCCGCTGAAATTCGGCGGATTGCTGCGCGCCATTGATGCCTTCGCCGGCACCTTTACCGTCAAATGCGCCATGAAGCTGGCCCCGCTGATCTTCGTGCGGCCGGGCGAACTGCGCCGGACGGAATGGGCCTGGGTGGATCTGGACGCGGCGATGATCTGCTACCCGGCTGCGGTGATGAAAATGCGCGAAGATCACATCGTCCCGCTGTCCCGGCAGGCGGTGGAAATCCTGCACGAGATCCAGCCGCTTACCGGGCAGGGCAGATATGTATTCCCCGGCATCCGAACCGGCGAGCAGCCGATGAGCGAAGCGGCTATTAACGCGGCGCTGCGCCGCTTGGGATTCGACAAAACGGAAATGACCGGGCACGGCTTCCGGGCCACTGTTCGGACTATCGGGGATGAAGTGCTGGGCTTTCGTGTAGACCTCATCGAGCACCAGCTAGCCCATGCCGTGAAAGACCCGAACGGGCGAGCCTACAACCGCACGGCGCACCTTCCCGAACGCAAGAAGATGATGCAGCAATGGGCGGATTACCTGGACAAGCTCAAAGCCGGGGCCGAAGTCATTCAGCTGCACGGCAACGTGGCATAATGATTTTGCTGCGCCTAGCCCGAGGCTGATCCCCGAGGGCGAATACCGGTCACCCTTACCCGGCTGGCGCAGCTTCTTAATCAAGGGACGCTGATAGGGGGCTCATTTTGATATCCAAAAACAAGCCGAAATATGGCGGGGTGTTGGGTAAGCCGATACCTCAGCGGTTGGCATTTGCCGCGCTGTTAAAAGCTAACAATCCGGAAGACGAGGCGAAAATATTTAGCGAATGGCGATCAGAAACTGATGTCGAACGCTTGTTCTTGCTCTTGAACCATTATGAAATTGGCACTGATGAAGATAGTAAGTGGCTTTTTTTGGCTTTAGAGCTGGCGCGTGATCATGTTCCGGGATTTACCCTTTCAGAAGGAAAGGGGCCGGGTAGACCGAGAAAGGTAGGGGGTAGGTTAGCTGATCTCATGCGACTACCGCGCAAACCCGGCAGACCAAAAAAGGAAAGGAATTTAACTGGTTTTCTAGGGTTGGTTGAGAAAACTAAAATTGAACATAAGCTAACTGGTCGCGGCTCAGATAAGCGAGCGCTGGAAATTCTTCTTACCGCTGACGCGAAAGATAAGAATGAATCTGTAATTAAAGTATTAAGAGACGAGCTCCCTTATTTCCAAAAACGCTTGTCCGAAGCGCGCAAGCTTATTCCGAAAATTCGAGAAAATTACCCAGAATAGTTTTTGCACTTTTATCGGATTGCAGGGCTTGTATTGTTAAACCCGTCGGCCCCCAGTGGCCTTACTTTGACGGGAGTAATCTTAGATGCACAAACTACCTGAAACGGGCTTTCTTCGCCTGCCCCAAATCATCGGCAATCTCAAAGCCGAACCGCCGATCCCCCCTGTAATCCCTGTCTGCAAATCCGCGTGGTGGGCTGGCGTCAAATCCGGGCGCTTCCCCCAACCGGTCAAACTCGGGCCGTCCACAACTGCGTGGCGGGTTGAGGACATTCGCAAACTGATTGCATCGGCAGGGGGTGAAAAATGAACCAGCGCCCCACATCCGACACCGCCACAAAAGAAAACGCCCCAGCAAGGGCCAGGGCGGAAAGTAATACAGACAACAGCCATCATAACGACAACAGTGCCGACTCGCAACGAGCCAAAATATTGGCGTGGTTCAGGACGTGCAGCACTCTGACCACGCTACAGGCGCGGCAACTTTTGGACGTGATGCACCCGGCAGCGCGGGTACAGGAATTGAAAGGCCTGGGCTTCAAGATTGATACCGTCTGGACTACCGACACGACACCGGAAGGAAAGGCCCACCGTGTAGGCAAATACGTTTATCAGCCTTAAGCGGGGGCCCATCATGAATGATGATTGGCTTGAACGCCTGCAATGGCTGTTAAATCGCTTCTCTGGGCTTGGCATCACTGCTGATATAGGCGCAATGGGCTTAATTGACCTGTGGGGGCTGTATTGCCTTCTTAACCGCTTGGCGGGGGAGGCGTGATGGCACGAAAGAACCGTTACAAGGATGCAGCGGATAAGCGGGAGGGCGGCGGGTTCGTTGCCCTTCCCCATGCCGTGATCCGTTCCCATTCCTACAGCCTGTTGAGCGCCCATGCCATCAAGCTGCTGTTCGATCAACTGTCGCAATATAACGGCGGCAACAACGGCGACCTGAGCACGGCCTGGACGCTGATGAAGCCGAGGGGGTGGAAGTCGAAGGAAACTTTGAGCAAGGCCATCAAGGAACTGGTCGAGGCGGGATGGCTGGAACTGACCCGGCAGGGGGGAAGGCACAAGCCCAGCCTCTACGCCGTTACTTTTTACGCCATAGACGAATGCAATGGCAAACTGGATGTGCAACCAACCCGCACCCCCAGGGGAACATGGAAGCAGAACGAGCCATTGCCGCCCATGCCGAAATTAAAAGTGGTGCCCCGCCTACCGGGTCAATTATCCGACGACTACCCCGCCAGCCGTACCAATTCAGAGGAGGTAACATGCTGATTGACCCGCCAGCCGTACCAGTCAGGCCATATTGCCGCATTCAATTGACCCGCCAGCCGTACACCTCTATAGATTTACCATGTAGGGGTGCTGTTCTTTTGTTGTCTGCTGAGGCTGTGGGTGATAACCAATAGGAATGAATAATGACGATCAAACCGAAGAAGCCGACAGCGAAGCCAACGGCACCACGCAAAGATAAACCCATCACGCTGCCAGATGAAAACCGCAAGGTATTGCCGATTGCCGCGACTAACGAGGACGAAGCAAGGAAGCGGCTTGCCGAACTTTACCTGCTGCCAAACCTTTACGCGGCACGACTGGTACTGGCCTACAACCCGAAAAGCTCGCTGGATCTGGTGGGGGTGGCGGCAAAAATGCGGGAACACTCCCAGGAGGTCAACGGCGGCGATCTGTCGCAAGCCGAGGCGATGCTCATCAATCAGGCGCAAGCCCTGCAAGCCATATTCACCAATTTTGCCGAACGAGCCTACAGCCAAACAGGCGTGGTTCAAATTCAAACCATGCTAGGGCTGGCACTCAAGGCGCAAAGCCAGTGCCGTGCCACCCTGCAAACGCTGGTGGACGTGAAATACCCCAGGCAGGCGACTTTCATCAAACAGGCCAATATTGCCAACCAGCAACAGGTCAACAACGGCGCCTTGTCACCCGGCGAACCTTCGCGTGAAGAAAAACCGATTCAATCAAACGAACTTTTGGAGGATCAACATGGCAAGCGGATGGACACCGGAAAGACGGGCGCGGCAAGCGGCGCTGATCCACAACTGGAAACCGTGGGCGCGATCAACCGGGCCTAAGTCTGAGGAAGGGAAGGCAGCCAGTTCCATGAATGCCAACAAGCACGGGTTACGAGGGCGCAAGTGGCTGGATCTGGCGCGTGATGTGAATGATTATGTGCGGCGGTGCAAAGAGGTTGTCGATTGAAAAGAATCAAATAAATTATTGAGCCGATGCGGCCACCGAATAATCCATTAATGAGTTAAAAATTTTATTATTAGCTCCTCTCGTTGCTGGCTAGAGATGTTCGCCATAAATTTAAATCCCTTGATGCGTTCATCCTCAGAAACTGTTGCAAGATGTTCAAGAAGTTTTCCACGCTGACTTTCTGAGAGACTATCGATCTCCTTGATAGCCCGCTCACGCTCACTCTCAGAGAGGCTCAAGAGCGAGTTTCTTAATACTCCCAGCTTACGCGAGCGTACTTCTTGCTGCTGCACGTCCATTTGCTGCTGTTGCATCTGGATTTGCTGCTGTTGCATTTGAATCTGCTGCTGTCGCAATATCATTTGTTGCTGCTGTACCGCGCGTTGATCCATAAGATCCATCAAACTGGGGCCAACTTGCATGTCAAACTGACCTGCAAGTTGCATACAACCATTTCCCCCATTGCCGTGATAGCAGTCCGCAATGGCAGCAATGGGTGAATATAGTAATGCAGAAAATAAAATCAATAGCTTATACATAATTTCACCCCTACTTATTTATGTGACATACTCATCTTTTCTCAATAAATATGCAATGAAGAGGAATAATTTTAAAGGGTGGATGCAATGAAACAAATAATGCTAATTGGTATAATGATTGCTTGGATCTTTGCATCTAATATAGCAGTGGCAGATTGTAGTTGTGTCTGTATGCGTGGCGAGGTTCAAGCGGTTTGTAGCAGCACCTTAGATATCCGGCCAATCTGCGCGCCAAGAATTTGTCCAATTACACCACCTTCTGTTGAACCGATTCAGCAACCACGTGTACCTCCGATTGGAACGTCCAATTGCACCCAACAGCAGGTGTATAACGAATATTCACACATGTATGAATGGAAAGAAATTTGCTATTGAGCTTGCCATTGATTAAAGAGATATATTGAAGTGTGTTTGACTTGGTGAACTGGCGGGTAGAAAAAATAATTGTCGGTACATTTGACGGTATTTTAATAAATCATAAAACGTAGAATAGCCAAGCGCGCCATTTTCATGCTATTGTTTCATGCCGGTCATCGCACCATTTATCCTGCTAGTCAATAAATACAGTCTATGCCTGCACAGGGTGTGCAGGATTCCAGCGTAAACCCTTTTTGCCAGTAACATTCTTCCCATACTTGGCGAGCGATTTCTTATTCGCCCCCCCAGGCTGGTTTTGACTTCTTACTGGCCGGCTTTTAAATAGCCCGATTACGACGAAGGGGCTGATGCAGCTTTGCCGATTTTACTCGGATAGGCCCAGCCGTTGCGCCAGGCGCCGATCACCATGTTGGGATACTCCGGCCTGCCCAGGCTGCCATTGTAGCGGCCCAGGGCGCGGAACAGATCGCCCTTTTCGACGTTGAGGTAGTGCCTAAGGATGGTGCAGCCGTAGCGCAGGTTGGTGCGGATGTGGAACAGGTTCTGGTCGGGAGTGCCGATATGCTTGACCCAGAACGGCATGACCTGCATGTAGCCACGTGCTCCGGCATAGGATACGGCATATTTCTTGAAGCCGCTTTCCACCTGGATCAAGCCCAGCACCATTTGGGGGTCGAGGCCCGCGCGGGAGGCCTCGTAGTGTACGGTTTTGAGGAAGTCCAGGCGCACGGTACTGTCCGGAATGCGCTTCGCCAGCCGCTGTGACATTTCCGCCATCCAGATATTGGCATCGGTTTGTGAGGCAAAGACGAGGCGCGGAGAAGCGCCATCGCTGACTGTTTTATGCAGCGCCGCCTGTACGCTGGCGCTCAACGGCTCCTCACGCTGTGCGCCGGCGTGGGCTGTGGTGGATATAATCAGCAGCAGGGAGAAAAAGAATCTTAACCACGAATGACCACGAATGACCACGAATGACCACGAATTATTCGTGTGAATTCGTGTGAATTCGTGTGAATTCGTGGTTGAGTTTTTTAATTCCCGCATGCCATTGATTTTATGTGACTCACAATATTTTGCAAGGGGATGGCTGTGGCCTTCTCATCACGGCGCCCCTGGTATTCCACGTTGCCGTCCTTCAGTCCGCGCTCGCCGATCACGATACGGTGCGGGATGCCGATCAGCTCAAGGTCGGCAAACATTACGCCGGGGCGTTCGTCGCGGTCGTCCAGCAGAACTTCGACGCCTGCGGCCGTGAATTCGGCGTAAAGCTTCTCGACTGTTTCTTTCACCAGTTCGCTTCGGTTGATGCCGATCGGCACGATGGCGAGCTGGAACGGTGCCATCGCGGGCGGGAAGACGATGCCGTGCTCGTCGTGGCCCTGCTCGATGGCGGCGGCGACGATGCGTGAGACGCCGATGCCGTAGCAGCCCATTTCCATCACCTGCTCCTTGCCATTCTCGTCAAGAAAAGTGGCTTTCATCGCTTCGGAATACTTGGTGCGCAGCTGGAAGATATGGCCGACCTCGATGCCGCGGCACAGTTCCAGCGTGCCCTTGCCATCTGGGCTGGGATCGCCCTCGACCACGTTGCGGATGTCGACCAGTTCCTTCAGTTCAGGCAGGTCACGGCCGAAATTGACGCCGGTGAGGTGGTAGCCGTCCTCATTGGCGCCGCAAACGAAGTCGCTCATCGCCGCCACCGAGCGGTCGGCGATGAGCGTGAGGTTCAGGCCGACCGGGCCGAGCGAGCCGGCGTTGCAGCCGGCGGCGGCACGAATTTGCGCGTCAGCGGCAAAGCGCAGCGGCTGGGCAAGCTGGAGCAGCTTGCCGGCCTTGACTTCGTTGAGCTGGTGATCGCCGCGCAGCAGCAGCGCCACGACGCCGCCGTCGTGCCCTTCCAGCAGCAGGGTCTTGACGGTTTTGTGCGCGGGGACTTTAAGAAATTCGCAGACTTCCTCGATGCTGTGCTTGCCGGGCGTGGCGACTTTTTGCATCGCTTCGGCGGGAGCAGGACGCGGGGTCGTAGGGGACACCGCTTCGGCCAACTCGATGTTGGCGGCATAGTCGGAACTGGGGCAGAAGGCGATGGCGTCCTCGCCGGAATCGGCCAGTACGTGAAACTCATGCGAGCCGGTGCCGCCGATCGCGCCGGTATCCGCCGCCACAGCGCGGAATTTCAGGCCGAGGCGGGAGAAAATGCGGCTGTAGCAGTCATGCATCACCTGGTAGGTTTGCTCCAGGCTGGCGAAGTTTGCGTGGAAGGAATAGGCGTCCTTCATCACGAACTCGCGTGCGCGCATCACGCCGAAACGCGGGCGGATTTCGTCGCGAAACTTGGTTTGAATCTGGTAGAAGTTCACGGGCAGCTGGCGGTAGCTCTTGATTTCGCGGCGCGCGACATCGGTGATCACCTCTTCGTGGGTCGGTCCGAAGCAGAAGTCGCGCCCATGGCGATCCTTGATCTTCAGCATCTGCGGGCCGAACACATCCCAGCGCCCGGTTTCCTGCCACAGCTCGGCGGGAACCACCGCCGGCATCAACAGCTCGACCGCGCCGCTCTGGTCCATTTCCGCGCGCACGATGTTTTCGACCTTGCGCAGCACCCTGAGGCCGAGCGGCATCCAGGTATACAGGCCGCTGCCGATGCGCTTGATCAGGCCGGCGCGGAGCATCAGTTTGTGGCTGACCAACTCGGCTTCGGCGGGCGCTTCCTTGAGGGTGGACAGGAAAAATTGTGATACACGCATGGGGAGTCCCGTAATCAAATTCAGAATTCGCGATTTTAACCGAAAACAAGGCGTATATCGGATTGATTTGGACTGGAAATAGCAGTAGCCTATAATTGATATTTACCGATTAATAAGATAAAGGGAGACGATCATGTACACCGAAGTCGATGAAGCGGCCGATATCAGCAAGGAAAAGCTGGTTGCAGATTTTAAAGTGGTGGTGGCCGATGCAGAAGCGCTGCTCAGGGCGACCGCTAATGATGCGGGTGAAAAGGTAGTGGCTGCGCGCGAAAAAATCCAGTCCAGCCTGGTCGAAGCTAAAGTACAGTTGGCACGGGCTGAAGCGGCGATTATAGACAAAACCAAGCAGGCCGCCCGGGCCACCGATCAGTACGTGCATGACAATCCGTGGAAGGCGGTGGGTATTTCCGCCTGTGTCGGGCTGGTGATTGGCGTCCTGATCGTGCGTCGCTGACATTCGGATAGTTATGACGGAAACTGATGCAGGCATGGCGCGTGCCACTGGATTGTTTGCTTCCCTGCGCAATTTTGCCGCCACGCTAACGGCGGTAGCCCAGACAAGGCTGGAGTTGTTGGCGAATGAAGTGGAGGAGGAGAAGCTCCGCTTTGGTCAGTTGCTGTTGTTCGGTAGCATCGCGCTGTTTTGCTTGGCTGTCGGCAGCGTGTTTCTCGCGATATTCGTCACCGTCCTGTTATGGGAGAGTCACCGGCTGTTGGTTCTGGGCGGATTGGCCGTGCTTTTTTTTAGCCTCGGCGGTGTGGCTGTCGCGATGTTTCGTGCCCGCGCTTCGGCCGGGAGCAGGTTATTTGCGGCCAGCCTGGCAGAGCTGGGCAAAGACCGCCAGCAGTTGTTGCCATAATCCTAGAAACCTCAGTTGACCGCTTGACTGGACATTTAATACCGTGATTTCAATAAACTTCTTCATGATTTACCGTTTCACCCGGTTGGTGAGTCCGCTACGGGGTGGATTGCACGGTTTTTGCGGCGCATGGCGGCGTTACAACTCCTTGGAATGGAACGGCCATTCCGCGTCGTTGTGCCTTGCCCTGCACCCCAGAAACCGCACACTCCACCCCGTCCAACTGAGGTTTCTAGGATAATGGGGGTCGAGCAAAGGTTGGTCGAGCTTTCCCGACGGCGTGCCGAGCTGGTGGCACATAGCGCGGCACAACGTGCTGAATTGGGCGAACTCTGTCATGTCTGGCGTCTGCCGATGGCGATTGTCGATCAGGGCGTATCCGTATGGCGTTTCTTACGCGTGCATCTGGCCTTGCCGGTCGGGCTGGGTGTTGCATTTGCGGCGGCGCGGCCGCGCAGGGCGCTAAAATGGCTCGGTCGTGGCTGGGCACTGTGGCGCTTTTTCCGCAACATGGCCGCCGGACAAGGGAAGCCGAATTGATTGGCAGTAGCCGATTTTCCTGGAAATAGCTTTTAACCACGAATTTACACGAATAGCCCAATTTCTTTCCTTGCCGCATCCTGCCGGCAGGCGTGAGTCGTTCTGCATCCTTCCTGACACAACCCGGATATATGAAGTGGAGCGGCTGGGATTGCCTTTATTTTTTTTCTCCATCGAGGTAACAATTGGGAATGTTTTTCGGACGACGTATTCATAAAGCGGTAGCCGCAGGTGATGTCGTAGACGTCAGCGAGCGCGACGGCGTACGTTCGTTGCATCTGGGCAGTCAGACAGTGCAAAGTTCGATGCGCATCAGCGCGCCCAACGAGCTTGAGCTTGCTTATACCCGCAGCATGATGGGTTTTCTCCTGTTCAACCCTGATCCGGTGCGCTTCCTGATGGTTGGGTTGGGAGGGGGGTCATTGGCCAAATTCGTTTATCACCGCATGCCGGCCACACGCATCGCGGCGGTGGAGCTGAACTCGCAGGTGGCGGCAGCTGCTCGTGCCTATTTTCAGCTGCCTCCGGAAGACGAACGATTCGAGGTGGTGATCGCCGAAGGCGGCCAGTATGTGGCTGACCATCCTGATAGCGCAGATGTGCTGATGGTGGATGGCTTCGACGGTGTTTCACTGGCCGATACACTGGTTACCCAGCGTTATTACGACGATTGTGCCGCCGCCCTGAGTGAACGGGGGGTCTTGGCGGTCAACCTGTGGGGCAGCGACAAGAATTTCGATGTCTACTTGCAGCGTATCGAGACCAGTTTCAATGGCCTGACGCTATGCCTGCCTACGGAAAAGCATGGCAATATGGTCGTGTTCGGTTTCAAGCGCAGCCCTGGCAATCCGCGCTGGGATGATCTGCGCCAGCGTGCCAGAGAACTGGAGCAGGCGTATGGACTGGAATTTCTCAAGTTCGTGGAAGGCCTGCGCAGCCTTAATGCCCACACCGAAAAGCGTTTGCTTGTTTAGATAGGATTTTGTGTGGAACCCATGCCTTATGTCCTTGTCACATGATTAAAGATAATGCGGTGATTTTTTCGGAATGCCGGGTATATGCTGAGTCTGCTTCAGTCGCAATCGTGACTTCGGTCATGGGTGTGAGTTATTTGGCTTTCATTGCCGGGTGAAATGTGAAAAAATTACGTTTAATTTAACGGATTTGAGGTGTTTCACAAATGATAGACCGGGACGGTTATCGCCCCAATGTCGGCATCATTCTATGCAATGCAAAAAATGAGGTTTTCTGGGGCAAGCGTATCAAGGAGCATTCCTGGCAGTTTCCGCAAGGTGGCATCAAGGCCGGGGAATCCCCCGAGCAGGCAATGTTTCGGGAGCTGGAGGAAGAAGTCGGGCTGCAGTCGCAGCACGTGAAGATTATCGGCCGCACCAGGGACTGGCTGCGCTACGATGTGCCGCAGAACTGGGTGCGGCGGGAGTGGCGCGGCAGTTACAAGGGCCAGAAGCAGATCTGGTTTCTTTTGCGTTTGACCGGGCGCGACTGCGATGTGTCGTTGCGCGCATCATCGCACCCCGAGTTCGATGCCTGGCGCTGGCACCATTACTGGGTACCGCTGGAATCGGTGATCGAATTCAAACGCGATGTGTACCGCTTGGCGCTCAACGAGCTGGTCGGCTACCTCAATAAATCAGAATAAACTGGAGTCAAGATGGTTGAATTTTTACCACTACCGCCCAGCAACCTGGTGCAAGGGGCGACTTATTACCAACCCCTGCAAACCTCGCCTGCCCATGTCGAACTGGGCGACCCGGCGGTGCGGGTGATGACTGACCTGAAAGAGGTGATGGCGGTCACCATCGGGCCGGAAAAGACGGTGGACGCTGCCAGGGAGCGCATGGTTCGGCACAGCGTCAGGCTGCTGCTGGTGATCGACGATCAGGAAACCGTCCTCGGGCTGGTTACCGCAACCGACATTCTGGGCGAGAAACCACTGCAATTCATCCAGAAGTCCGGCGGCAGGCGGGAAGATATCCTGGTGCGCAACATCATGACGCCGCAGGAAAAGCTGGAAGTGCTGTGCATGAAGGATGTCGCCGCGGCGAAAGTGGGTCATATCGTCGCAACCCTGAAAAAATGCGGCCGCCAGCATGCCTTGGTGGTGGATACCGAAGGGCCCGGCCAGATTCAACGGGTACGAGGGATTTTTTCCACTTCTCAGGTTTCAAGACTCCTGGGCACGGAAATCCAGACACTGGAAATCGCCCAGACCTTCGCTGAAATTCAGGCGCAGCTCGCCAAATAGTTTTTCGTTTTTCCCGCTTCTCTTTCCCGGATTTTCCTGGTTTGGGCAGTTTTCTTCACATCGTCTATTCTTTCAGTTCGGACGAGGAGAAGGAAAATGTTGCAAAATTGGATTTTGAAACAGGTCGCTCAGCACGTTCGCCGGGAGAGTCTGCCCGTTAATTTCGAGCTGTGGAATGGTGAGGTTCTGAAATTTTCCGATTTCCCGAGGGTGACGGTCAGCGTGCGCTCGTCCAAGGGGTTGTCTTCCCTGATCAGACCCACCTTGGGCAAGTTTGCGCGGAATTATGTCGAGCAGCACATCGATCTGGTCGGCGGGGCCAGGGAAATCATGCGGCTGGGCGAATCTTTATGTGAAGCATCCGGCCGAATAGCCCAAAAAAATGCTTTTTCACTGAGCTGGTTGCGCCACGCCCGCCTCGATAGTCGTCGTGCGATCAGTTACCATTACGACGTCTCCAACGAGTTCTATGGATTGTGGCTGGACCAGCGTCGTATCTATTCCTGCGCCTATTTCCGTTGCCCGGACGATAGCCTGGATGTGGCTCAGGAGCAGAAGCTGGAGCATGTCTGCCGCAAGCTTGACCTGAAAGAAAATGAGGCTTTTCTCGACATCGGGTGCGGATGGGGTGGCTTGATGCTGTGGGCGGCGGAGCGGCACGGCGTAAAGGCAGACGGTATTACCCTGAGCCAGAGCCAGTACGATTATGTGCGGGAACAGATTCGGGTGCGCGGGCTGGAAAGTCGCTGCCGCGTCCGTTTGATGGATTACCGCGATCTGCCGGAAACCGAGTCGTTCGACAAAATTGCCAGTATTGGCATGTTCGAGCATGTCGGCAGAAAAAATTTCCCCGCTTATTTCGGCAAAATTTACCGCCTGCTCAAGCCCGGCGGACTGGTGCTGAACCATGGCATCACCACGGTGCGGCTGGATGGTGGCGAGCTGGGTAGCGACCTTGGCGAGTTCATCGACCAGTATGTCTTTCCGGGCGGCGACCTGGCGCATGTGTCGGCGGTGACCGAGGCGATGTCTCAACAGAAGCTGGAATGCTGGGATGTGGAATGTCTGCGCCCGCATTACGCGAAAACTTTGTGGCACTGGGTTGATCGCCTGGAGGCCAAGCAGGATGAGGCTCGCTCCATCGTCGGCGAAGCCCGGTTCCGTATCTGGTGGATTTACATGGCGGGTTCCGCGTATGCCTTCGAACGGGGCTGGCTGTCCGTGTTCCAGGTGCTTGCCGTCAAACCGCTGGAGAACGGTGCCGTACCTTATCCGCTGACGCGGGAGCATGTATACATGTGATACGGAAGAATCGGGGAGGGCAGTGCAGCGGGCGGTGTTACGGGGTATTATTCGGTCTTCCGAGACACTGCTTTTGACCCATGAAAAAAATTCTTGTGCTGTTTTCATTGCTGCTTCCCCTGATGGCGTCCGCCGAGTGGGGGAAATTCGAATTCGAATTTGATGAGGAAAAGCCGTGGGCCGAGATCGAGGCTCAGCTCCCGCCTTATCCAAAGGAAGAAAACCTGCTGCCGCTATTCGTTAGTGCCGCCACTGATAACAAGTTCTTTGTCGATGCCGCTTCCATCAGCACGGGCGAGGACGGCATAGTGCGCTACACGATGATCGTCAAATCATCGGCAGGTGCGGTCAATGTGAGCTTCGAGGGTATCCGTTGCGCTAGTCGCGAAAGGAGGCTTTACGCTTTCGGGCGCAAGGAAGGATCCTGGTCGAGGGCGCGCTTCGCCAAGTGGGAACCGATCCGTTACCAGGACCGTAACCGTCACCATCATATGCTTTACGACGATTTCTTTTGTCCCAGCGGCATTGCCGTGAAGACCCCGCAGGAAGCGGTCGATCTGCTGAAGCGTAGCTTCAGACCTTAGTGATCGAGCAAAAACAACTTGGACAATAGCCGGTCTCCTAAGATGAAAAATTATCCGCTTATGTAGGTTGGGTTAGGCGTGGTTTTTTGCGCCGTAACCCAACAAACCCAAACATTCACCAAAAGTAGGCGCCTCTAGGCGACACCGGTGTTTAGAAGGAAGATTGGGTTTGTTGGGTTACGCGGTAAAGCCGCTAACCCAACCTACATTTATCTGCGTAATCTGTGGTGAGTGACTCCGTGTTCAAGTTATTTTTGCTCGATCCCCTAGCCTTCACTGCAATTTAGTGCTGCTCTTCAGAGCAGCACTAAATTGTCTCGATGGATCAGTTCAGGTTCGTCCACGTAACCAAGAACTGATTCGATCTCCGTACTGGCGTGGCGCAGGATTCGCCGAGTTTCCTGCGCGCTGTAATTGACCAGGCCGCGGCCAATTTCATGGCCTTTAGCGTCCAGGCAGGTCACCACTTCACCACGTTCGAAATCGCCGCTAATCGCGGTCACGCCGATCGGTAGCAGGCTTTTCCCTTCCTTGCGCAGGGCATTGACCGCGCCATCGTCGAGCGTGAGTTTGCCGCCGACCTGGAGGTGGTCGGCGAGCCATTGCTTGCGTGCCACGGTCTTCATTTCGCCGGCAATCAGTTGGGTTCCGATCGCTTCGCCTTGGGCGAGGCGGATCAGCACGTCCGGCTCTCGTCCCCAGGCAATCACGGTATGGGCGCCGCTGCGAGCCGCACGCTTGGCGGCGAGAATTTTGGTCAGCATGCCGCCGCGGCCGATATCGCTGCCGGCTCCGCCCGCCATGGCTTCCAGTGCCGGGTCGCCGGCGCGCGCTTCGCCCACCAGCGTGGCTGTAGGGTCCTTGCGCGGATCGGCGGAATACAGGCCGGTCTGGTCGGTCAGGATCACCAGCGCATCCGCGTCGATCAGGTTGGTGACCAGGGCGCCCAGGGTGTCATTGTCGCCGAAGCGGATTTCCTCGGTGACTACGGTGTCGTTTTCGTTGATGATCGGGATGGCGTTCAGTTCGAGCAGGGTGCGCAGGGTGGAGCGGGCATTCAGATAGCGCTTGCGGTCGGCGAGGTCGTCGTGGGTCAGCAGGATTTGCGCGGTGTGCAGGCCATGCTTGCGGAAGCAGGTTTCATAAACCTGCACCAGCCCCATCTGGCCCACTGCGGCTGCGGCTTGCAGCTCGTGCACGGCGCTGGGGCGCTTCTTCCAGCCGAGGCGTTGCATCCCCTCGGCGATCGCGCCGGAAGAGACCAGCACCACTTCGCGCCCCATGGCCTTGAGGGCGGCAATCTGCGCCGCCCAGGTGGCGATGGCTTCATGGTCGAGGCCGGCGCCGCTGTTGGTGACCAGGCTGCTGCCGACTTTTACGACCAGGCGCTTCGAGTTTTCGATTACGGATTTCATTCGTTTAGTTTACCGCGGAGGCGCAGAGACGCGGAGAAATTCAATTACTGGCTTTCCTCGGCGTCTCCGCGCCTCTGCGGTTCAATCTCTTGTTCAAGTTCACGGTTCTGGTCGAGAAACTCCATGATGGCGTAGACCACTTCCTTGCAGCCTTCTCCGGTGAGGGCGGAAATGATAAAACATTTTCCGTCCCAGCCAAAGTCCTTGAGGAACTGCTGTCTGTACTGGTCGCGCTCGTCGGCGGGCAGCATGTCCATCTTGTTCAGCAGCAGCCAGCGCGGCTTCTGGTAGAGCGATTCGTCGTATTTCTTGAGTTCGTTGACGATCGCATGCGCTTCTGCCACCGGGTTGGCGGTTTCGTCGTAGGGAGCGATGTCAACCAGGTGCAGCAGCAATCGTGTGCGTGCCAGATGGCGCAGGAACTGGTGGCCGAGACCGGCACCTTCGGCTGCGCCCTCTATCAGGCCCGGAATGTCGGCAATGACAAAGCTTTTATCGTGCTCCACGCGCACCACGCCGAGGTTGGGGTGCAGCGTGGTGAAAGGGTAGTCAGCCACCTTCGGCTTGGCCGCAGAAACAGCGCGGATGAAAGTGGACTTTCCGGCATTGGGCATGCCCAGCAGTCCAACATCGGCCAGCACCTTGAGTTCCATTTTGAGTTCACGTACTTCACCCAGTTCGCCGTGTGTGAACTGGCGCGGAGCCCGGTTGGTACTGGACTTGAAGTGCAGGTTGCCGAGACCACCCTTGCCGCCCTTGGCGATCAGGGCTTTTTCGCCGTCCTTGGCGAGGTCGGCGATGATTTCATTGGTGTTGATGTCAGTGATGACTGTGCCGACCGGTACGCGCAGCACCATATCCTCGCCGCCTTTGCCGTAGCAATCCGAGCCCATCCCGTTTCCGCCACGTTCAGCGCGGTGGATGCGGGCAAAGCGATAGTCCACCAGGGTGTTGATGTTGCGGTCGGCAATCGCATAAATGCTGCCGCCGCGCCCGCCATCACCGCCGTTCGGCCCACCCTTGTCGATGTACTTCTCGCGCCTGAAGCTGGCCGAGCCGTTGCCACCGTCGCCGGCATGGACTTCGATTTTTGCTTCGTCAATGAATTTCATGGTGATTACTCAGTGATCAGCTGTCAGTGATCAGTTTCTCAGTGGCTGGCTTTCCCGTTTCTGAGAACTGACAATGAGGGCTGACAACTCAAATAAAAAAGCCCTATCGTCCGATAGGGCCTAAAGGCTCCACTATCCGGCTGGTTTAAGCCGGAGTGATGGTAACCACTTTGTGCTTTGCCGCGCCTTTGATGGCGAAGCTGATGGTGCCGGTCACCTTGGCGAACAAGGTGTGATCCTTGCCCATGCCGACGAAGTCGCCGGGGTACATCTGGGTGCCGCGTTGGCGCACGATGATGCTGCCGGCGGAAACCAGCTCGCCACCGTAGCGCTTCACGCCCAGACGCTTGGAATGAGAGTCGCGGCCGTTGCGTACGCTGCCGCCTGCTTTTTTATGTGCCATTGCTGATTCTCCTTACTGCGCCGTGATGCCGTCGATGCGGATCTCGGTATAGTTCTGACGATGTCCCTGATGCTTCTGGTAGTGCTTGCGACGACGCATTTTAAAAATCTGCACCTTATCGCCGCGACCATGCGCGACGACTGTCGCCTTGACCGTAGCGCCGCTTACCAGGGGCGTGCCTACTGTGACTGCTTCACCGTCTGCAACCATTAATATCTGATCCAGTACGATTTCGCTGCCAATGTCTGCCGGTATCTGTTCTATTTTCAATTTTTCGCCAGGGGCAACGCGATACTGTTTGCCACCGGTTTTTATGACCGCGTACATATTGAGCTCCAATTACTTAGCTTTTAAAAAGGAACGCGATTGTACCAGAATTTTGTGGCGAGGGTTAAATTATTGTTTAGAAATCAGGGGCAGGGCTGGAAAAACTTGACACCGAATTGCTCTCGTTCCTACCATTAGCCCTTTTTCACTCAACCTCTGGATTTTCTGTGTCGCTGGAAGCCATACGCAGTCCCATCGAGTCGGATATGCTAGCTGTGGATGAAGTCATCCGCAAGCGGCTCTATTCCGAAGTCGTGCTGATCCGCCAGATCAGCGAATACATCATCAACAGCGGCGGCAAGCGCCTGCGCCCCGCGCTGGTGCTGCTGTCGGCGGGTGCGTTCGGCTACTCCGGCGGCTATCATCACGTCCTGGCCGCAGTGGTCGAATTCATTCATACCGCCACCCTGCTGCACGACGACGTGGTGGACGAATCGAACTTGCGGCGCGGCAACGCTACCGCCAACGCCCTGTTCGGCAACGCCGCCAGCGTGCTGGTGGGCGACTTCCTCTATTCCAGGGCTTTCCAGATGATGGTCGGGGCGGGTAGCGTGCGCGTGATGGAAATCCTGGCGGATGCAACCAACACCATCGCCGAGGGCGAGGTGCTGCAACTGTTGAACTGCAACGACGCGGACATCGACGAGGCGCGCTATCTCCAGGTGATTCACTACAAGACCGCCAAACTGTTCGAAGCCGCCACCCGCCTCGGTGCGATCCTGGGCAATGCCTCGGCTACCGATGAGGAAGCCATGGCAGTCTATGGGATGCGCATGGGCACAGCGTTCCAGCTGATCGACGACGTGCTGGATTATTCCGGCGACCATACCGAAACCGGTAAAAACGTCGGTGATGATCTGGCTGAGGGCAAACCTACGCTGCCCCTGATCTATGCCATGAAAAACGGCACACCGCAGCAAGCAGAGGTGATCCGCAGAGCGATCGAGCATGGCGGCCTGAACGAGCTTGATGCGGTGATGGCCGCGATCCGCGACACGGGCGCGCTGGATTACGCGAAAAGCCAGGCGAAGGCTGAGGCCCAGGTGGCGTGCGAGGCGATTTCGCATCTGCCGCATTCAAAATACAAGGAATCTTTGCTACAATTGGCAGACTTTTCGGTAACGCGAAACTACTGAAAGAAATCACAACGGGGTGTAGCTCAGCCTGGTGGAGCGCTGCGTTCGGGACGCAGAGGCCGGAGGTTCGAATCCTCTCACCCCGACCAAATTAAACCAATGAAAACCGCCGATTAGGCGGTTTTTTATTTTCCGCCTCTGCTTATTTTTTAAGCAAAATACGCCTCGGGAACAGTGCCACTGTTCCCGTTTTGTTCCCATTTATCCCCAACTATCCCGCCTTGCCTGTGACCGTTTTGTGCCCAAATCGAACATGCCCCATTATTTCTCAATTCCGCAGAAATTGAGATAGTTGATTGATTAAATACGGAAATATATTAAAAATCGCTTGACTTACGCGGCAACGTGAGGATAATGAGAGATACAAGAGGTTAGGCGGCGAGTTCGGCTGCCAGGTGCGCAAAGTCGGGCGCGCCCACTCCGGCGCTCCGGGGAAAAGGTGGCTAGTTCCCCTGCTGTTTTTTCAGGCGGCAGGGCTCAAGACACGGACGGGCGGGCCTGGGAGGCCAGAAACAAAGCAGCAAACCTGTCTGATGAGCTTGAGTTCTTGATGTTTTTTGTCAGGAATCAGAGACAACGCCGATTTTTGGGGGGTGACTTCCAGAATCCATGACCTGAGCAGATGCCACCCTCAAACGCAACTCCTGTGCCGCTTGCTGCAGCGGTTCCTGACTGCCCGCCTTGCGGGCGGTCAAACAGGAGTTTGACATGCCCTCAGATCTTCAAATCCGCACTCCCCGCGGGTCTTCCAGCATTGATCTTATCCTTGCCGCCTGTGGTGGCCAGATCCTCATCCCCCTCGCTCGCGCCTGTGCGATAGCTGGTTTCAGTTCCAAAACATGGCGGAACTGGGAAAGCGCCGGCAAAAAGCTGCCCTTCCCTGCCACCCCTGGCCACCGTCGTGTCGATGCTCGCGATCTCGCCGCCTATGTCGACTCATTCCAAAATCAAACAAGGCCGGCGGCAGTCCAAAAACCGGAAACCGCCCACATCTCACACCCCAAACGTGGCCGCGGCCGCCCGCCCAAGCGTCTGCAGCAGGAACGAGGTGCGCAATGAACGCCGCCCTCACCCTCGATATCCAAGGCAACTTCCTGCCTCAAATTAAGAACAAGGCCGAGGATTACTGCCTCGATCTGGATGATGCCAAGCAGGAGGCTTGGTGCGCCATTGGAATGGCCATCCAGTCCTTCAACCCATCCCGTGGCACTCTTGATGCCTGGGTGGCCACCAACATCGACATCAAGCTGCGCCAGCTGGCCTATGGACACTCCTTTGATCCTCTTTTGTTCGCCAGTGAGTTGGACGACGACCTAGCCGTTGAAAACCAAGAACAAGACGACCAAGAGATACCGCCGCTGGCCGGAATCTACGGTCGCATTCGTGACCTAGCGCTGCGCGGCAAGGACACCAAAGAAATTGCCACATCTCTCAGGCTCACCAGACGGAGGGTGGAGCAGCTGCTGGCCGACAAAGCGGCGATTCGTGATGCCGTGAGGTTTGCCCAGGTGCAGAGGGATTTGTTTGAGGGGGTGATGGCATGAGCGGCTTTGTAACCATCAAACACGCGGTCGAGCGCGACTTCACTGTCCTTAACAACAAAATCATTCGAGACGACAGGCTCAGTTGGAAAGCCACAGGCTTGCTGGTGTGGCTTCTCCATCTTTCTCCTGAGTGGAAGCTTTACCTCACCGCCATCAAAAAGTTTAAAAAAGACGGCAGTGAGTCGACCCGATCTGGCCTGCAGGAACTGATGAATATTGGATACGTGCAGGTCAAAGAAATAAGGGAAGGAGGGAGATACAAAGGAACGGAGTGGATTATTACAGATAACCCTGGAACGCTCACCAACAAAGGGATTCCACCGCGTTCGGGAAACCCGAATACGGTTACCCCGGAGGCGGCACTCCCGCGCACGGGGAACCCGCAGCTAATAAATACTAATTCAACAAGAACTAAAAATAATAAATCTTTAAATCCTGCTACTACTGCTGCTACTGGCCTGGTAGATGAATACATGTATAAGATTCAAATAAAAAATGAGGACGACCAGGCTGTGATGAAAACCATTCAGTCCTGCACAAAGGAAGAAGTCAACCTTGCCCAACAGAGACTCGGTCCGCGGCGCGGAAAATTCCCCTCCGTCATTCTCAAAGAGCTTTCTCGATTTGCAGTAGCGCTCCAGCCTGACAAACACCAGCGCCAGATCGGCGACAAGCTGACGCAAGGCAAATGGGGCGGTTTTGAGGAAAAAAACTACAGGGACGAAACGAATCCGGATGGCAGTTTTTAAAGGCAAGCAAGCAGCCATCCGGCTGCTTGCCCCATGCGCCCATCCGGGCGCCAGTCTGTAGGAGAAAGTAATGGAAGAACTCGAGCGCAAAAAAATTTATTACCGGCTGCTATTCATAATTCTGCGGGGTGATGGGCATATGGCCGCTTTTGCCAAGGCCAACCACATCACTTGCAAGCCCTCAGAAAGCGCCGTGGACGCGGCGGTACGGCTTGGTCTTGCCGTTGACCCATGGGAGGCTGTTGAATTGATTGCGGCCACCATACTGCCAGATCCCCGCCCCTTCGCCCGCGAGATCGCCGATCTTGCCCCTTCTTTTTGAAGACCAGTGCCCGGATGGGCACAGCAGCCCTCCCCGGATGGGGCGGGCTGTCCCACCCCAGCGCTGATTTCGCACCGCAGGGATTACAGACAAGAACAACCAACACAAGGAGTTTGAACATGCGTAAGAAAATCTTGCTTATGAGCGCCGTTGTTTTGGCAAATGCCAATCCAAGCGCCTTCGCTGGTTCGGTTGCGGGGAACGGAGGTGCCACGGAAATTACTCAAATCATGAACAACGCCGAACTGGTCACTTCAGTTGGGCAACAGGCTGATATGGTGGCGACACAACTCCAGCAATACATCCTGCAGCAAGTACAGACAAAAATCTCCCAGCAGAACCTTCTTCAACTGCCAACCAATCAGATCCTGCAGAACCTTGGCCCCTTTCGCGGAATGGTAGAGCCATATCTACGCACCCTAGATGTCACCAAGCAGCTGCGCGACTCGGCCATGCGCGCATCTACCCTCATGAGCGGCGAGATCAGCGCCATGGCGCGGCTGGGAATGGATCCGAGTACCTACACCGAGAAAATGCTCCAACTCGCAAAAGAGAAAGGCGGTTATTACAAACAGAGCTTGGATGACACCACCAATGCCATGCAGGACGTGCAGAAGCGCGGCGAAGCGCTGGCCATGATGCACGACCAGATTCCCGGCATCGACAGCAACATTAAAGGCATGCAGACCCTTGCCACCTCCAACATGCAAATGACTGGCGAGATGCAGAACATGAATGCGACGCTCCTGCAGATGAAGGCGCAGAACGAATCCAAAGGGATGGAGAGCGAACAGGAAAAGCAGTTGGCGCGAGAAGCCATGGCGCAACACATACAAGATGTAAAAGCGAGATATGACGCAGACCAGGAATTTTGGAAAAAAGGAGCCCTCAAATGAACTATATCAAGTCGCGCAACGCCCTGAAGCTTTTTACCCGCAAGTTTTCCCCGGAAATCCAAGCCGAAATGCGGGAAGCGGCAGAGATAAGAAGTGCGGGGGACGTGTGGGCGGGGAATCAAAAGATCGATGCGGTCCGCCAGCGCATAGCGCTTCCTAAACTGATCAGGGCGGGGGTGCTGCTGGCCTGGGGATTTTACACAGTCGCCGCCGACTCTCCTCTGCTGCTTCTGGCTGGAATCGCCGCAATGATTTCCATCCCCATCCAACTCATCGGGAGGATTTTGTGATGGAACTTTTTCAAATTCTAACGAACATCTCCAGCTCGATCGACGCGGCCGGGAAAGCAATGTCCACAAACCTGACGGACGGTAATTTTTCGACTTACGTTCTCATGATCTGCTTTGGGTTGGAAATCGCCTGGCTGCTGGTCCAGGTGGCCCTCGACGACGATGGCGGTGGAGCCGTAGCCAAAGGCATCCGCGCCATAACCATCGCCATGATCTCTTGGAGTCTGATCTTACATTGGCCGGCCGTGGCGGACGACATCACAAAAACAAGCGCTGCGGTAGTGCATAAAATCGGTAAGAATCAGGACCTGGGAAACATCGTCTCCGGCACACTGGACAAAGCGCTCCAGAACACAAACGTGGATCAGGTTTACGCCGGAGCTAAATCGACGAACTTGATTTCAAGTTTTTCGGTCGGCCAAATCTTCGACAAGTTTTTGGCTGGGTGGTTGGGGATGGTGAACGGCGGGGTGGTCGGGATCGTCGCCGCTATCTCGATTTTCATTATCCTCTTGGGCAAAATTGTTTTGTGGGTCGGCGTGGTATTCGGCCCACTATGTGTGGCCTTCGCCCCCTGGAAACCAGCGCGGAAGATCACTGAGTCTTGGGCCAGTTTCACGTTTGCCAGCATGATGTTTCCCGCCGTGGCGGCGGCGGTTTTGATCCTGTCTGGCGGAATCTTCGACGCCCTGGCTAGCATGGCCCAGAAGGCTGGCTCACAAACCTTACCTTCCACCGTTTATTCGATTGCTAGCTTGGCAATCGCAGTGGTAGGCGGAATGGTGATGTTGCAGGTACCGAGTATCACGCAGGCAATCTTCGGAAATGCGCTTGGTTTTGATTCGCCGAACCTCCCATCCGCCCAGCAGATCGCAGCTGCGGCGGCCTGATAGCATTTAAACTCCACTCCCTTTTGTCCCCGCCCCGGCGGGGATTTTTTTCGTCCTCAGTTCAAAGACTAGTTTGTTCACACCTAACCCCCACAGGGGCTGCCAGCTTTCGCCGCGTTCCGCGCCGTTGCTGGCTTTTGAACGGCAGCCGTCTGGCAGACCGATTCGCACGAAAAAAATATTTTCCTCTCCGAAAGCCCCGCCAGTCCTTGGCAGCCAGTGGCAGCCAAACGACAGAAATTTCGCAGGGCGGGGATTACATAGTGAGCAAAGAGAAAAATGCTCAGTTACCAACTGAACAGGAGCAAAGAAATGAACACCATCGACAAACTGCTGGAGCAGAAAAAAACGCTGGAAGCCAGAATCCGGCACGAGCTAAAACGCGAGCAGGAAAAGCAGCGCGCGCGCATCTATTTACTGGCCGCAGAAGCCGGAATTTCCAACCTTTCAGATGAAGTGTTGAAAGCTGCGTTTTTTCGCCTCGCAAAAGCACACCAGCAGGAAAAAGCGGGGGGCGTGAGCGATGACTGAGCCACGCGTAACCGTTCGCTTCCCTGAGTCTGAAATCAAGGCGCTTTCCCAACGTGCTGCCGCGCTGGGTGTGGGTAAAGCTGAGTACATCCGGTTTGCTGTTGGGGCGTCGATCCAGCAAGAAAAAATCGAGGACAAAATCGGGACTGCCATCGATCAACTGAGTAGCCAAATCGCAAACTTCCAAGCCCGTGAGGCGAAGCTCTGGAGACTGCTTTTGCGCTTCCAGAATGCCCCAGAAAAGGCAGTGGAAATGCTGGAAAAAATCATCGAATTACATGCAGGAGTCGAGCAATGAACAGAGCAATTCAGCATCAGGATGTTCTCAACATCAAAACACGGTTCCGCTTATTTTTTCTTTCAATAATTTTTGGCTTAGTCGTGGGTGCAGCAAGTGGCTGGCAATGGACGCACAAAGGCATGAGTACAGTCGAATCCGATGTCTTCGATATCTACACGCAGGCCTGGACATACCAGCAAACCGGCTTTGGAAATCTTTCAATCCAAAACTCTGAAAGTGGTAGTGAAGGTCTAGCAATGGTGATCCTGCCTATTGAAAAAACAACGTCAGAAAAACACCTGATCACCGCAACTGAATTCTTGAATTTTATGCATCAGCAACACCCGAAAATCGCTCAGGAGTTCGACAAAAAATCGATGCTGACATTTGTTTATCTACCCGTTGTCGGAGCGCTGGCAGGAGCAGCTTTGTTGCTCGCTTTGACTGGACTGATGCAAAAAGAAGAAAGGAACTGAAATGGAAATTTTGTTCATCGTTACTTTCGTTGCAGGACTCGTGGTGCGCTACACCGTGTGGCGTGAAGATCAGCCATGGCAGTGGGCGTGGATAGTTCGCCCGTTGTTGTGGGGTGCGCTACCTGTTGCCGCTTTCTCAACTTCTGGGAAAGGCGTCGATAAAAATGCTCTCACTCTCTTCGTTATGGCTTGGGCAACAGGTTCGGCAATCCGCTGGACCGTCAATTATTTTGGCTTTCTTAAAAGGAATAAAAACAAGGACAGCAACCGGCGCGGCGTCAACATTAAGGGCAGTCAAGATACGACAGCCTTGGGCGAAAATGACGTGGCTCGGATGATCAAAAAAGCCGGGAAAGAAACTCACGGCTATCTGGGTGGAGTGCCAGTCCCAATCGACGTAGAACCGCTCCATTTTCTCATGTCCGGCGCTCCTGGTTCGGGCAAATCCTTGGCTTTCTACCAGAGGTTGGTAAGCGCGCGGCAACGCCAACATCGGGCGATCATTTCAGACCCTGGCGCTGAGTTCTTGAAACGGTTTTGGCGCGAAGGTGATGCAATCTTCAATCCATTCGACCAGCGAGGCATCGACTGGTCGCCGTTTGCAGAAATGCGCCAGCCCTACGACGCCGATCGCATTGCAGCTTCCATGATCCCTATTCCCAATGACCCAACCAAAGCTGAGTGGAATCAATATGCCAATTCTATTTTGAGTGCTGTTCTGGAGAGATTGTTTGAACGCGACAATCCCACCAATGGCGACCTGGTTTATTACCTGACGACCGCACCAATGAGGGAATTAAAGGAACTGGTTGAAGGCAGTCCGGCGCAGCGCTTTTTTGCAAAGCTGGACTCTGGCATGTTGGCGAGCGTGATGAACATCATTGTCACCTATATCAAGCCCTATTCTTACCTCAACTCAGCTGCCGGTAAAGACGCTTTCAGTGTAAGGCGTTGGATCGAAGATGATGGCAAAGACTGGCTGTTCCTGAGCTTTCGAGACGATCAACTCCAATCCATCCGCCCCATGATTGCCGCAGTCCTGGACGTTGCATCCAGCGCCGTCCTCAGTCTGCCAGCAAGCTTTGCCCGCAGGATTTTTTTTGCAATCGACGAATTTGCAACATTGGGTCTAATCAACAGCATTGAACCGCTGCTGACAAAAGGTCGTAAATGCGGCGCCGTGGTCATGCTGGGAGTGCAGGCCATTTCTCAGCCCCGTGCCACCTACGGACGGGAAATGACGCAGACCCTTCTTTCTTGCCTGGGCACTTGGCTGGTATTGAAGCAGCCTGACGCGGACACCGCGGACTACATGTCGAAATATGTAGGAGATGAGGAAATCCGCCGTGTTTCCAGTAGTGGCAACCAGCAGGGCGGTGGCTGGCAGGAACAAATCCACCGGCAGCGCGCCGTTATCCCCTCTGAGTTGCAGAACCTTAATCCTCGCGTTGGGATCCTCAATATTGCCGGCGCAATCCCGCCTTGCTGGACCACCATTCCTATCACAAAGCTGCCCGACCAAATCGAGGCATTCCAGGACAAGGAAATGCGCCCCACTCGCTCTCCAAAGCCCTTGCCGGTAGATGCAGGCGCGGCCACTCAAGAACGGATTCCAGAGGCAGCCCCAGAGCAGGAACCGGAAACCGTCAGCAGCAGTACCGCAGCTGTGGCCACCGAGATCCAGCACGGCGACGATCCTTTTGCCGACCTGATCAATTGAGGAATACAAAATGCTATCAGTTTCCAAAATTGGTGCAGGTGCCAGCGCTAGTGCCGTGGCCAACTACCACGAAAAAGAAGGCGAAAAGGCTACAAAAGAGGACTACTACAGCGCCGAGAAGGCCGGCGTCTGGAAAGGCGAAATGGCCCGTGAGTTGGGAATCGAAGGCAAGCAGATCGAGAAAGGAGAACTGCTTGCCTCGATGCAGGGCTACAACCCGGAAACCGGGGAAGCTCTGGCCAAGAACGCAGGCGAGGCCCACAAAGCCGGCTGGGACTGCACTTTTTCAGCGCCGAAGTCGGTCAGCATGGCTTGGGCATTCGGTGACGAGAAGACCCGGCAAGCTTTGGAAGCCGCGCACAGCAAGTCGGTGGAACGCGCGCTGGCTTACACACAGAACGACACCAGAGCCTTCACAAACAAGGACAGGGCTGGAGAAAACGCTGGTGCAGCTGCCGACAAGATCCTGGTGGCAACTTACCAGCACGGGGCTAGCCGCGAAGGAGATCCACAACTGCACTCCCACTGCATCGTAATGAACATGACTCAAAGGGCAGACGGCACCACCGCCGCCCTGGACATGGACATGCGTTGGAAGATGGCAATGGGCGCGGCCTACCGTGCCGAACTGTCCGCAGAACTACAGAAACAAGGCTACCAGATCGAGCGCGACAAGGATTCATTCAGAATCGCCGATGTTTCCAAGGAGCATGAAGCCGAATTCTCAAAGCGTCGGGAACAAATCGAGAAGTCATTGAAGGAAAGCGGCCACTATGGCGCAGCAGCGGCCAGTGTGGCCGCTCTGAGCACCCGCAAGGCCAAGGAACTCACCCCGGAACAGCTGGAAGCGTCCTGGAAACAGGCCGCCAAGGAAATCGACTGGAAGAATCCTTCCACCGACCCGCAGCACCAGTCTGTGCCGGAACCAATGCCCACCCACGCCGAGTTATTGGACAAGCTGACCGTGCAGGCCAGCACAGTGACAGAGCAGCAGCTGCAGGCAGAGGTGTTCAGGGAAGCGCAGGGCAAAATGTCACTGGAAGAAGCCAAGTCTTACTTGGCCGACCTCAAGGCCTCGCCAGAGATTGTCCATTTGGAATCCTCAAAACCTTCAATGCTTCAGCGCGGCACCACGCACGACCAAGAGAACCGCTATACCTCGCGCGAGATGTGGCAGCTAGAAAAGAACATGGGTGAGCAGGCAGTGCGCATGGCCGGCGAACGCGGACACCAAGTCAAGGACACTAGCCTCCAAGCCGCCACTGCCAGCCGCACCCTAAGCGACGAGCAAAAAACAGCACTCAAGCACATCACTCAGGACAGCGGCAGGATTGCCGTGGTGCAAGGCACCGCCGGCGCCGGGAAAAGCTACATGCTGGATGCTGCCCGTGAAGCATGGGAACGTGACGGCTACACCGTCCGGGGCGCGGCCTTGGCTGGAAAAGCTGCCGAAGGCCTGGAGAAAGCCAGCGCCATTCCGTCTCAAACCCTTCACAGCCTGGCATTTGAACTCCAGCAGGGGAAAACCACTCTGGACGCCAAAACCGTGATCGTGATCGACGAGGCCGGCATGGTGGGCAGCAGACAGATGGCCGAATTGATTGATCGCGCCGACCAGGCCGGGGCCAAAGTTGTGCTGGTGGGTGATACACGCCAACTGCAGCCGATCGACGCCGGCGGCGCCATGCGATCCATCCAGGAGCGTGTTGGACGGACCGAGATGAACGAGATCCGCCGGCAGCAAACAGAAGAAGGCCGGCAGATGGTTCAAGACCTGGCGGCAGGCAGATCAGACAAAGCCCTGGAAGCCCTCGACAAAGCTGGGTGCATACGCGAGTACCAGAACCGCGACCAAGTGCGCCAAGGAGCCGCAAAAGAGCTGGTGAACGACCTCAAGGAAGGCAAAAGCGCAATCCTCTTGGCCGAAACCCGCGCCGAAGTCCACAAGATCAATCAGCTGGCCAGAGAGGACGCCAAAGCAGCCGGCCTGGTGAAGGGTAGCGACAAGCCTTTCCAGACCGAGCGCGGAGAGAGGCAATTTGCCGTGGGCGACCGCGTGATCTTCCTCAAGAACGACCGCCAGCTGGGCGTGAAAAACGGTACCACCGGAACCGTCGAGAAAGCTCAGGAGGGGCGGATCACTATCAAAACCGACGACGGCAAGACAGTGAAGGTCAACGAGTTGGGCTACAGGGACATCGATCATGGCTATGCCATGACCGTGCACAAATCCCAGGGCGTGACCGTCGACCGCGCCCACTTCGTGCCCGGTCAAATGTCGCATCGTGAACTTGCCTATGTTGCCGCCAGCCGCCACCGCGAGAGCGTCCACATCCACACCACCACCGATGCCAAAAAAGACCTGCAGCAAAGCTTCGAGAAAAGCCAGTCCAAAGGCACCAGCCAGGACTACAAGGCCAAGGAACATTTAACAGACAAACAAAAAGAAGATCACGGCAAAAATCAGCAAGTGCGCGAGAAATCTCCCCGAGTCCAGCGAGACGCCGAACTGGCGACGAAAGCCCTTGAAGCTCACAAGCGGGGCGAAAAGGCACTGGACGGCAAGAAACTGGACAAAGCGATCAAGGAAGGCAAGGCGCACATCGAGAAAGACAGCAAGGGCCGTTCCTATGTCGTCAATCACAAGGGTGGCAAGGTGCAATGCCGCGACCTCTCCAAACAAGTACGTGAAACAAAAACCGGCCTCACCACCCGCTACATCAAGACCGACAAGACGCTCAAGGTCGCCGGCATCGACACGCGCATCAAGACCGGCACGCAGATCCTCAAGAGCCAGGGCTACACCGCGCGGATGGCGTCCAACATCAAGAAGGACATCAACCAGGACAAGAAGCCTTCCAGCTGGATCAAATCACCAATCCGGCAGGTTGCGAACAAAGCGCTCACCAAAGCCGAAGGCTGGGAACGTGCCGGCAGGATCGAGAGCATTGGGGCGCGGATCAAAATGGCCGTGGAAGAACGGCAGGCCAAAAACGAGGTACTGAAAGACCTCAAAGAGCAGGCCGCCAAGGTAGCGCCAGAGAAGAAGGAAGCCGGAAAAGAAATGGATCGAGTGGAGAAGGCGAAGGAAATTAACCGCGAGATCGACAAAATCGGCAAAGAACCGGAACACCACAAACCCAATCAGGAACACAAGCACGATGGCGAACGTGAGACGGAATCCGCGAAGGAGCCGGCACCGACACCAGCACGGGAGCCGGAACGCGAGGCAGAGCGGGAACGGTAATTCATACAAATTGCATAAAAACGTCCTGTTTTTGTAGATAACAGTAATCGCTTGATCTCAGGCACATTAGATTTCGCAGGGCTGGGATTACTAAGTGCCAGCAACAAAAAAGGAGAAAAAATGAACGAGAAAACCAAATCGATCCTTATCAAGATCGGGCGTGGCTGTCACTGGATTGCCCAGGGACTGTTTGCAACATTAATAATTTTAGCGGCGCTGGCGATAGCGGCTTCAATCTTTAAATGACTCCCTTTTAACCAAACAAAAGGAGAACACCATGAACACAGAAACTGAAGATCCTGTCTTTGTCGAGCTACGCGCTTCCTTCGCCCGACAGGCAGAGGTGCGAAAGCAGGCGCTGAAGGAAGCGGAGCAGTCCGAGCGCCGAACCAAGTTTGCTCACTCGGTTGCGAAGAGTGTCCGACAAATGCTTGCCGCGAATTCGGGAGTGGCAATCCTCGGGTTTATCTCTTTTGTTTATTGGGGAATTCAGCTGGACGACTGGTTGCAGGGCAATATCCACGCCGCTTCCGACTGGCTGATCGCCCACATCAATGTCGTATTGGATGCTGTTTTCCACACCCTCCACTTATACACGCCCTTGTGGGGTGGATAAGTGGCCCCGGCCTCCTAGGCGTGGTGTGCGCCGGGCCGGGCAAGGGGCGTGGAAAACATCAAATTTCGCAGGGAATGGATTACTAAATGCCAACAACCAAAAAAGGAAAAATCATGAAAAAACTTCTCGTCCTCACCGCCGCGTCAATCGTGCTGCTGCCCGGGTGCGCCAACGTCCCAGGCAGCACCGCCGGGCTGGGTAGCGGCGATTTTAGCCGCGCTCAGGCACGACAGGTGATGAGCGTCCAGTTCGGCACAGTGCAGGCTGTCCGAGCCGTTCAGATCGAGGGCGGCCAGTCCGGAGCAGGAATGGCGGCCGGCGCAGTAGTGGGCGGATTGCTCGCCAGCCACGTCGGCACGGGACGCGGGCAGACGGTTGCCGGTTTGCTGGGTGCAGTCGGTGGAGGCATTGCCGGCGCAGCCGGCGAGAAGGCCATGACCAGGACGGCTGGGGTAGAAATCACCGTCAAGCTGGAAAACGGTCAAGCGCTGGCTGTCACTCAAGCCGTCGAGCAAGGCGAAGTCTTTAAAACCGGCGACCGCGTGCGCGTCCTGACTGGCGGCAATACGGTTCGGGTTGCTCTTTAACTCTGAGAAGGAGAATTAAAATGGACTTCATTATGGGTTTGATTCTGATGGTTGCCGGTGGCCACGACTTCATCTCCATGCCAGTTGGTTCACCAGCTGGCCAAGTGATGCAGCAATGTATCGGAAAGACGGAAATACCCGGTGCACTTACGATGGAAGGCGGACATTGGAAAATGACCGTTGACCAGCGATCCTATGACCTGGTGTCCACCTGCATGGAAAGCCAGTTAAAAACGACTTTCAACCAAAAAAAGGGGTAAGACCGTGAAAAAACTAATTGCCGCGGCTGCCCTCGCTATCGCCTCCTTCCCGGTTTTCGCCGGCGTCGCGTCCGACCTGACAAAGTGGGATGGAGAAGTCCTCTCGGTCGAAGCGTTTAACAAATGCCTGGTCGCTGAAGGGCTCCAGGAAATGTCCTTCACGCTGCACATTAACGAGGTGGAAAGTCGAAGCCAGCTGACCGACAAGGCATCCATGACCTTGGCCAAGTTAAATAAGTTGGCTACGGACAATAGCAGGCAACTGGTCGTGATCATGCCGAAGAACACCACAAAGGCAGTGACTGACCAGATCATGGCCGCCGCTCCGAACGCCAATCTCACCATGACCGGGCGTTCCGGCCAAGCCGTGTTCAAAGTCCTGCCCCTCGCCCTGGAGGACGCTGCGCGGGTTGGGCGCTGCGTCGCACAGTCAATCAGCAAGAAGGAGTGAACATGACGTTTTCCACCCTCTTCACTTACCCACACCGCAAGGGCGTGGATAAGTGAACCCGGCCTCTTTGGCGTGATGAGCGCCGGGCGGGGCAAAGAGCGTGGAAAGCATCATAAACTCAAATTATGAGAGGACCGAAAAATTGAAAATCCTGGTCAAACTTCTGATGCTCATCATCGCGGTGCTGTTCGTGTTCGCAGCCGCAAAAGCGATCATCCTTTGGCTGGCAAGGCCTGTTGTCCTTTTATACGTCCTCGCTTTTATGGCCGCATTTTTCATCGGCGGCGCAGTTCTAGCGCGGATCCAGCGGGGCGAGGTCGCTGCGCTCCAGGGCGGCATGAATAGCGTTGGTTGGCTGATGAAAGCCATCGGACGCGTATTCGCTGGAATTCTTCGTTTCGTGTTTAGTTTTGTCCGGGGGATGCATCACCATTAACTGATTCACCTGCAGTAACAACAACACCAACAATAAGGAGAAACACCATGAAAAACTCAATCCAGGCCCTTCCCCTCGCTCTTCAAATCGGTGAGGACATTTTCCAAAAATCCGAATTGCTCAACAAACGACTGCGTGAAGCAGCGCCGTTTGGGGGGATGGATGACGTGCTCCAAATGTTCCGGGAATGCCTGCCTGCCGCCGGGACCGCATGCGCAACTGAGGCCGTCCTGTGGGCTGTTAGATCCGCCATTTTGCTTACAGACATCCCGACCAAGGAGCGGAACCAGCTGTTGCGCTTCCTCGGTGGGCTGGCGCTAGAGGTCGATTCTCTACACATCCCGCCAGGAGAAACAAAGAAATGAGCCTCCGCGACGACGACACCATCATAAGCAGTATATGAATCTTAATATGCAGGGCGTCCCGGCCACGCCGGCCAGGCTTTCGTCGCCAGCGATCGAGCCCCGCAAGAGACGCGCAGGTCTCGACCCTTCGGGCTTTAATCCCTGACGCAACAGCAACAGCATGCGCAACACCATCTCGCAAAACCCCGCTCGATCGTGCCGCGCACCAAAACGGTTTTGTCAACGGGACGGCAAAGCCGTTCCGTTGGGTGCGCTGGGCCGGTGAAGCTGGCCCTGCGCCGTGGTGCTGGAAACTCGTTCTTGTTGCCGTTCACCTTTCCTGTGATTGCCCTTCAAAGCCGCCCAGTGCGTCCATGGCCGGGCAGTCGGTTAAAAGCGCAAGCTGTCGCGCCAGACGGCGGGGCTTTCGCGGCATATCCTCACCGGGCAAAAAACAAAGGCGCCCGGTTCCGGTATTCCACAACCCCGAAACCCCGTCTGTCACTCCAGCTTGCAACCGCCTAAACGCCCAGCCCTGTCCACCCTTTGTGAGGCGGCTCCGAAGGGCAGAACATCACAGAAAAGGAGAACAACCATGGCAACAAAAACCACCAGCACCACAGATAACAACGCAGGGTGTTCCCCCTGCACCCCCGAGGCTCACCAAAGGGCAGATGGGGAAAACGTGACCTGCCATGGCTGCATTAACTTGGACTCCAAAGACTGCGAGGCCGGGGTGGGCTGGTGTAATTATCATTGGCAATACCGCAGCATCGGCACCGTTCGCACTTGTGAAGGCGCGCAATTTTTCGAGGACGAGGAATAAAATCATGTGGAATTCGATAAAAAAAGGTTTTGGTTATGCCTTCGGCGGAAGGATCGGATGGGAGCTGGGCGGGCTGGTTTGGCGGTGGGTTAGCAGGCTAGTGATGCTGACAGTGCTTGGCATCGGCGCACAGTGCACCGCTCACAACTACTCGGATGGGGCAGCGAAAGCCAAGGCGCAGCAGACGCAGGCTTCAGTGGCAAAACCACACCACAGGTATGCCACCAAGAAGGCTCAGGAAGCTGGGCAGGCAGAGACAGTGCCTAATCCAGTGAACCAATAACCAATGCTTGCTCAATCTCTGACCAACACAAACAAATTACAGTCCCAGCCGGGACTGCCGGCCACGACAATCTGAGTTACCCACAAAAAATGTGGATTATTGCGCAGGATTTGTCGCGCAGCAGCTGAAATGTAAAACCAGCAACAGCATCTATTTGGAATAATGACATTGGGGTTATCGGCTTCGCTGGTAACCCCATTTTTCTTTTGTTCAATTCTTCCATTTAGGAGCTTCAAAATGCAAAAAAATAAAATCACCCTCGCTATCGTTCTTGCTTTCAGCCTGCCAACCTTTGCGCTGGCCGATAGTGTCCAGATCACGACAGGCGGCGTTTGGGGTGACCAGGTATCAGCGGCCATCGGTTCAAACAGTATTGGTATTGGAACGGGTGTAGCGCTTACGCCCGTTGGCACTAGCTCTGTTGCAATCGGTGGGCAAGCTGTAGCAGCGTCCGGCATGGGCGGCGTTACCGGCACAGGGGCAACCGCTATTGGCGCCGGCACCGAAGCCAATCTTAGCTACAGCACGGCCTTGGGCTACAGCGCGAGAACGGCAGGAACCGCCGTAGGAAGTGTGGCAATCGGCGCAGGATCCCAAGCAAACACAGCCGGGATTGTCAGCTTCGGGGATGCCGGCGTGAGCGGGGGGTTTTATGCCGCGACCAGGGAGTTGGTGAACGTGACAGCAGGCACTACCGCAAATTCAGCTGCAACAGTTGGCCAACTAAATACCGCGATTGCTGGCGTTTCAGGTGGCACGACTGACCAGACGGCGCGGAATGCTGCAGCTGCAGCGCAAACAACGGCCAACACCGCGACTACGGCGGCAACAACGGCGCAGACTACGGCCACGGCAGCAGGAACAGCCGCAGCAACCGCTCAAACCACGGCCACAGCAGCGGGAACGGCAGCGGCAACAGCGCAGACCACGGCTACAGCTGCAGGAATAGCAGCGGCCAACGCGACAGCAACGGCCAACACCGCCAACACCAACGCGACCACGGCGATCAACACCGCAAACACCGCCTACACCTACGCGCAAGGCTTGGGGAGCCGAATTGACAGCTTGGGAAGCCGGGTAGATAACCTGTCAAACCGCGTCGATGGTCTGGAAAGCGGCATTGTTGGGAGCATGGCAATGTCGTCCGCTGGATCCTCGGCGGCAATTTCTGCGCTCCGCTCGGCGCGGGGAATTGGTATGGGGGTTGGGGTTGGGAGCTACGGGGGCAGCACGGCCACGGCTTTGAGCTTTGCAGCTGCACTCCCAAGGGCAACTGTAACGACTTCATTGTCCTTAGCGGGTAAACCTGCAATGCAGATCGGAGCCGGATTCTCGTTTTAATTAACCCGGAAAGGGGGAAATCGCCTTCGGGCGGTTTTTCTATGGTTTCACCAATGCTTTCTCCTATGGTTCCACCAACCCCTACCATTTATTGTTTGGCGAGTCCGTCAATTGAAATCTGATATCCTTCTATTTGTTGGCTGCCGCTAACATTTCAATCAAAAAGGGAGAAATGGATGAAACGGTTATTAATCGGAATTTTCCTGGCACTACTTTTAGGATCGGCTATCGCAGATCAACGCCCTGATTCGGAGAGAGATACCAGAAAATTCTGTTATTACAGTGGACAGCCCTATTCTAAAGGAAGCGTTATTTTAGATCAGAGCAGTCAGAAGCTAACTTGTGTAGTCGATCCTGACAATCCAGCCACTGTCCCTCCAAATGAAAAGGAGTTGCGTTGGTTAACTGAGGCTGCGTTGAAACAGAATTTTTATCGCTAAAACGATTGGCAAACGGGCGGCAATAATCGCCGTCCGCCGCGTTGAAGCAAGGAGGTTAGATAGCCCTTTAACAAGCGTTATTTCCTATGTAATAGTGAATATTGCTCGAGGCGCACCTCCGGTTATGCCACCGGAAGGTCTTCTTGGATGCGTTCTCGGATGTCGATGTAACTCCCACGAACAATGCCATCTTCTGTTTCGGCTTCTATTCGGATTTTGCAAGGCTCTGTTATAGCAAGAGGCGAAAACGCCATCATCGCGAGGAAGGCTACCCGGCCTAAACCCGATGCAGTCCCTTGCCGGTAAATATCTGCTGATACATCCGTCACTGGCATTTCAATTTCTGCGATTAAATCATCGTTCATGTAAGCACGGATCACCAAATTCTCGAATGGACGACCGGCTGGCGTGAAGACTCGAATATGTGCACACAGCTTGGGCAGAACCGACGGGATCTTATCGACAATCATCTCGTTTCCGTAACAGCCCATAAGGGAATATTTGTTCCCCACTTCATGCCGAATATCGTCGCAAAATTGCGCCGTGACCAGGCGATTGCCGTCCATCGCCTTATCCACGAGTATTCCGTTGATTTAAGACTGCACGGAAAGTCAGCACGGCGTCTGCGCCGAGCGCTTCTGAAATCCGGGTGATCATGCCCGTACCAGGATCGACTTGGCCATGCTCTACCCGTGCGATGTATGATTGAGTGGTCCCCGCGCGCACCGCCAGTTGCGCTTGCGACAGGCCGGCAGCAAGGCGCATGGCGCTCAATGTTTCAGGCTCATCCGCATACATCTCCACCGCCAAGTTGCGGCGAGCCTCCGCAAGATGCGCGGACATTTCCGGCTCGGCCTCAAACTCGGTTAATAAGGAAGACAGGCTGGTGGTGCCAGGGAGCGGGAGAGGTCGCGCTGCACCGAATTCCCGATATACGATCTCGCAGTGGCCGCCAGCAACGGGGCTAGATAGCGCGCCAATCTGCGAGGATTCTTCTTGCAATGTCGCTGTCGAGTTCATAATCAAATTCCTCCTTGTGGACTACGGCAAACACACATATTTGCTGCGTAGCCCAGTGGTAACCATAGACCACTCTGTAATTCGTCGCGGGACAGTCAAGCGCCCGAAAGCGCCAAAGGTTCCCGAATTTTTTTGCCAGTTGCCACTGCTTTACGTTGATCCTCACGGCCCCGACTTCGTTATTCCCGTGGGTTGTGAGTTTGTCGATCACTTTCGGATCGGCCTCGATCTGCTCCAGCGCGGCTAGCACGGCAGCCGCCGCTCGAGGGTCGTCAATTTTCAGCTGGCGTAAATCATTTACCGCATGATCGTGCAGGTCGAAGTGCATTATATACAATTGTATATCAATTTACTATTACGGTTGAAATAGCCCATCCTTTAGGGAGGACTCATGAGTTTTTTCCATAATGCCACAAACATACGATCCCGCTCACCAAAGCCTTCACCATTGGTTAAACCATTGCTCCATTGGCCTCATTGTATGAATGTAATTCTTAATCCGCATGTTATCCTAATTCCTTCGCCAGATCCTCGGCTCTCGGGTGATAGTATCGTTTAAGCATACGTAAATCTTTGTGGCCGGTGACACTGGATAACTTCAAAATATTCGACAATTTCTCTGCTAGCCGGCTGGTAGCCTCGTGTCGCAGATCATGAAATCTCAAATTGTCCATAAATCCTGCCAAGGGCCTGATGCCCTTCGCCTGGCATTCTTTCTCATAATCAGATTGCGCACGCGCTACAGCGCGATCCCATGCGCCGTGGACGGCATTGGCTGTAACTGGAAACACCTTTCCGGTGATAGAGCGGGGAAGGGCGGAGAGAATAGCTAATGCATGGGTTGATAAAGGCACATCCCGCGCAGAGCCGTTTTTTGTTTCCGGGAGATGCACGAAACAACGGGCGAGATCGACGTAGCGCCATTCCAAATCTAGCAGTTCGCCGCGCCGCATGGCAGTTTCAAGGGCTAACATCACCAGCGGTTTAATCCAGGGATTGCGGGTTCCCTGTCGGTATTTCTTTCCATGCCCGGCATGATCTTCCAGTGCAGACAGTAGGGCGGACTCTTCGGCTTCCGAAAGCCGGCGATCCCGCGCTTTCGCGGGTTTCGGGCGCTCGATCAATGAAACCGGATTTTCAGATAGGTGCACCCCCCAAGCCCGGCGAGCCTTGGTAATGGCTTGGCTAATGATGTCCAACTCGCGGCGAACAGTAGCAGATTTTACAACGGTTTGACGCCGGCTAATCCAGTCCGACAGTGCTGCGCCAGATAACGCGCTCATTTTGTAATGAGCGATCTGATCGTTAAGTAGCACATTAATTCTGATGATTTCAACATCGCCGCCCTTGTGCTGCATGGCGACTTCATCGCGGTATCGGGTTAGAATTGCGCCAAGGGTATTTTTATCGGCTTCGCGACGATCGAGGAATAGGCCTTTATCCATCTCGCTTTCAATGTCTCGCGCCCAAGCTTTGGCCTCGTCATGATATTCGAAGGTCTTAGAATGGTTTGGATATCCTTTGCGCCTGATTATCGCTTGCCACCAGCCCGAATCCCGTTGTTTAATAGTTGCCATGTTGCCCCCTAAAAACTAATTCACTGTGACCGTTTTGGGACGGAAATACATTTTAATCAGTTTAAAATAGGCTGCAACCCGCGTCAATACTAGACTTTATATATTTTAAATTATGCGTTCGGGACGCAGAGGCCGGAGGTTCGAATCCTCTCACCCCGACCAGTTCATGTCCGAATCTTGATACCTGAGGCGCCTCGTTTACCGGGGTGGGGTGATGTTGATCAAACTGATACTTCTTGCTCTGGGCGTCTGGATTGTTTACCGCCTCTTCCAAAGCTATGGCCGCAGGGTCAAGCGGGAAGACGCGCCAAAAAACGAAACCGGCGAGGATATGGTGCGCTGCGCCCATTGTGGAGTGCATCTGCCGAGGAGCGAAAGCATCGTTAGTCACGGTGAGTACTTTTGCACCAATGAGCATCGCCAACTCCATCAGAAGTAATCCTTCGTCCGTCCGGCCGATTCGGTCGAGTGTCACTCTACAATGCTGACAGAATTGCTACAGGTTCGGGCCACGCCTCAACCTGAGGTGTATTGGCGCTCTCTCCGCTATTTCAATCTTTTTCGGCTGACCCTGGCCGGCACGTTTGCCGTCGCCTATACCCTGTTCGGCGTCATCAACACCTTTGGTGCTCACAATCCCTCCTTGTTCTACGCCACCAGCATTGCTTACGTGTTCTTTGCGGTGCTGATGATCGTGCCGATCGATATTCGATGGCCGCGCTTCAATCTGCTCCTGAGTGGCCAGGTGAGTGCGGATATTTTGTTTATCGTGCTGTTGATGCATGCCAGCGGGGGTATTCAGAGCGGCCTCGGGCTGCTCCTGCTGGGGCCGCTGGTAGCCACCGGCATGGTCAGCCGTGGCCGCCTGGCAATGTTCCATGCCGCGATGGCGAGCATAGCCCTTTTGCTCGAGCAGACCTATCAGGTGCTGGTGCTGGCGGGAAGCACCAAGGATTATCTGCAAACCAGCCTGACCAGCATGGGGTTTTTCGCTATCGCCGGGCTGGCCTTTGTCCTGACCAGACGCCTGGCTGTGACCGAGAATCTGGCGCAGAAGCAGAGCATCGACCTTGCCAACCTGGCCCAGGTCAACCAGATGGTGATCCAGAATATGCAGGACGGCGTGCTGGTGGTAGACGAGCAGGGCCGGGTGCGGCAGCGCAACGCCGAGGCGGAGAAATTGCTCGGCACGCCGGCGGCAGTATGGGACAAGCTGCGGCTCAACGATTATTTTCCGGCATTGTCCGGCTGCCTGCAGCGCTGGCGAGTCGATCCGCACAACGACCATTTCGAACTGGTTGCGCCGGCCACCGGCAAACAGGTTCAGGTACGCTTTACCGCGATCGGCGGGGACGAGAGGCTGGGCGCGCTGATCTTTCTGGAGGATTTGAGCCTGATGCAGGCGCGGGCGCAGCAGCACAAGCTGGCTGCACTGGGCAGGCTGACGGCCAATATCGCACACGAAATCCGTAACCCACTCAGCTCGATCGGTCACGCGACCCAGCTATTGCAGGAGGAGCCGGGGCAGGATGCGACCCATGTCCGGCTGCTGCAAATCATCCGTGACAACACTCATCGTCTCGACCGGATGGTGCAGGACGTGTTGCAGCTTAACCGCAGGGACCGCTCCACGCCGGAAGCACTAGATATGGATGCGACTTTGCGCCAGTTCGTCGAACAGTTTTGCCAGACCGAAAAAATTCCGGACAAGGTTGTTGTTCTGGACGTGGCGAAGGGTCTGACGGTAAGCTTCGACCGGCATCACCTCGACCAGGTACTGTGGAATCTGTGCCGCAATGCATGGCGCTATTGTCGCCAGCAGGAAGGCAGCATCCGCCTGCGTGCGGCGTTTGCCTGGCCCGGGAATGTTGTACAATTGGACGTGACCGATGACGGGTCCGGGGTTGGCGAAGCGCTGCGCACCCAGCTGTTCGAGCCGTTTTTTACCACCGACAGCACCGGCACCGGTTTGGGGCTTTATATTGCCCGCGAACTGTGTGAAGCCAACGGGGCCACGCTGGATTACATTGAAGCCGCGCAAGGCGGACAATTCAGGATAAGCTCTGAAAAGGAGATGTGTTGAACCGGACACCGCAAGTTTCCCGGAATAATGAAGAACAACCGCGTCGTGTGCTGGTCGTGGACGACGAAGCTGATATTCGCGAGCTGCTGGTACTGACTTTGCATCGCATGGGCCTGGAGGTTGATGCGGCGGCCAGCACGTTCGAGGCGGAGCAATACCTGCACAAGAACTACTATAATCTTTGCCTCACCGACATGCGTTTACCAGACGGGGATGGCCTTGGTTTTCTGGAATATGTGACCAAGAATTATCCCGGCAAACCGGTGGCGGTGATCACCGCCTACGGCAGCGCGGAAAACGCTGTCGCCGCGCTCAAGGCGGGCGCATTCGATTATCTTTCCAAGCCGGTATCGTTGAACCAGCTGCGCGCTTTGGTTAACTCCGCGCTCAAATTGCCCAGCCCCAGTCAGTCAAGAAAAATAGAAGAAGGCCAGGCCGCCGCCAGCCAGCCGGCGTTACTCGGCAATTCGCCGCTGATGCAGCAAACCCGCCAGATGATAGCGAAGCTGGCGCGCAGCCAGGCGCCGGTCCATATCACCGGGGAATCGGGCAGTGGCAAGGAGATGGCGGCGCGGCTGACCCATCTCAACGGCCCGCGCGGCGATGGCCCGTTTGTCGCAGTCAACTGCGGCGCGATCCCCGAGAACCTGATGGAAAGCGAGTTCTTCGGTTACAAGAAAGGCGCTTTCACTGGCGCAAACCAGGACAAGGACGGTTTTTTCCAGGCGGCCAGCGGCGGTACCCTGTTCCTCGACGAAGTCGCGGACCTGCCTTTGCCGATGCAGGTGAAACTGCTGCGCGTCATCCAGGAAAAAATGGTGCGCAAGGTGGGGGCCACTCAGGAAGAGCCAGTGGATGTGCGTATCATCAGCGCCACTCACCAGGATCTGGCGCTATGTGTGGAAAGCGGGAAATTTCGTCAAGACTTGTTTTACCGGCTCAACGTGATTGTGTTGAAGATGCCGGCTCTGCGCGAGATCTCTGACGATATCCCGCTGCTGGCCGGGGAGATACTCAAGAAAGTGGCGTGTCTGAACACCGAGCCGCCGAAATTGAGCCTGACAGCGTTGAAGGAACTGCGGGAGTACGATTTCCCCGGCAATGTACGCGAGCTGGAAAACATCCTCGAGCGGGCGATGGCGCTGACTACGGGTGGCGAGATAGGTTGCGAGGATTTGCAGCTCGTGGTGAAGCCGCCGAAGGATATGGCGCAGATGAAAAGCTTGCCGCTGCAGGAATACCTCGATGCCGTGGAAAAAGCGGCGATTCTGGAAGCGTTGGATAAAACCCGTTTCAACAAGACCGCAGCAGCCAAGCTGCTCGGCATCACCTTTCGGGCGTTGCGCTACCGACTGGAACGGCTGGGGATGGATTAGCAATGGGGAATGAGTGATGGGGAATTGGATAAATTTTCTGCATCACCCATCACCCCTCACCCCTCACCCCTCACCCCTCACCCCTCACCC
>Ga0307375_10000292_pt1 | contig 66930 bp, 51 predicted proteins | sample TR1MG_FD_202531 | JGI IMG/M metagenome (GOLD analysis project Ga0307375, IMG submission 202531) | Soil microbial communities from Risofladan, Vaasa, Finland - TR-1 | ecosystem: Environmental > Terrestrial > Soil > Coastal area > Acid sulfate soil | place: Finland: Risofladan, Vaasa | collected... | reverse complement strand
AGTTCTAAGATAAAGGAGGGACCGGACTTTTTGATCATGTTGAGTATTATACGATCCCTGCATAATGACGCCAAACGCCGCTGACCCCAGGGATAAATCCCGGGGCTTGCGCGGCGGGCTTGGTCAGCAAAGATGCGCACCTCGCTCGGCACCAAAGATTCAGGATGGACTGACGAGGTCATTGGCTGTTTGGCAACCGCTTGTTCGCCAGCCATGTGTTTCGTTTGTTGCGAGTTTCGATTATTTCGTATATGATGTGGCTAGTAAATAGCGCATGCGCAGGAACCCTATCATGACAACCACGACCCCATCGAAGATGGCGCTTCCCGCTGATCGGGAAATTCAGGCGGCCGTGCAAGGACAGCGGTCCTTGGCGGCGCACTTGACCAGCAGGCTCGAAACTCAGCGCATTCAGATCTTTGACGAGCGCAATGAAGCCCACGGGGTGGAATTGCCAACCTCGGCATTGCGCTTGCTTGTGGACATCCTCGCTGAGTTGGCTGATGGCAATGCCGTGAAGGTTGTCCCCGTGCATGCCGAGTTGACCACCCAGGAAGCAGCGGATCTTTTGAGTGTCTCAAGGCCCCACCTGGTGAAGCTGCTTGAGGATGGCGCACTTCCGTTCCATAGGACAGGTAAACATCGTCGCGTGCGGCTCACGGATCTCATGCGGTTTAAAGAGGCGCGCGAGCAAGCGAGCGAGGATGCCATGGCCGAGCTGGCCCGTCAGTCGCAGGAGCTTGGCATGGGCTATGAATGAGGCACCCTCCCCTTACTGTCCTTTATGACGCGTGCGTCCTCTATCCTGCGCCTCTTCGTGACTTCCTCATGTGGCTTGGCCTATCTGAACATTTCCGCGCACGCTGGAGTCGCGACATTCATGAGGAGTGGAAGCGCAATCTGCTCGCCAACCGGCAGGATCTGCGCCGCGAACAACTGGATCGCACATCGGACCTGATGGATCGCGCGATTCCTGACGCACTGGTGGCGGGATATCAGGATCTCGTACCTAATCTCGCCCTCCCCGATCCGGACGACCAGCACGTGCTGGCGGCGGCTATTCGGTGCGAGGCCAGCGTCATCGTGACATTCAATCAGCGCGACTTTCCGGCTGATGCTCTGACGCCTTACGGCATCGAGTCTCGACATCCAGATGAGTTTGTGGACGATCTGCTCGACATGGATACGGCGGTGGTGGTTGCGGCTGCGCGGCGCCAACGCGCCACACTCGTCAATCCACCATTCGATGTTGACCAGTTCCTCGATATCCTACGACACCAAGGTCTCGTCCAAACTACCAAGATCTTGGCCGCCTACCGATCCCTTATCTAAGCGAAATTGCTGGTGATCGGGGAACGTTAACCCGAGTACCTAGGGCTGTTTTGCGCCAGTGACCTGTCGGCTTTTTTCGGACCATGCCTCTGTCCTCAACGCTCGTTTAAATGAACCCCGATATGCTCAGTGAACCGGACCCGGTGAGTGCGCAACACTTTGTGCCGTGCAGGGCATAACAGGACGGTAAGCGGGAATTCAGGGGCGCAGGGGAACAGTCAGGCGAAGGCCGGCACCACGAATCGCGCATGGATTGGGTGCCTAGGGTTTTGCCGACGAGCGGCGACTGGTCTTCAGGGAGCCTGGGTCCGGATTGGACGGGTCTTGCGCAACCGAGGGTGCGCAACCGAGGGTGCGCAAGCGGGGCTGCGTAAGGGTGGGCCCTGGATGCGGATGGTGATGCAGTGGTGCTGGAGGCGATCCAAGAGGGCGTCGACCAGGGATTTGTTGGGGAAGAGCTCATACCAGGAGGGTGTATCCAGATTGGTCGTGATGATGGTCGACGCCCGCCCATAGCGGCTGTCCATCAAGCGGAAGAAGGCATTGGTCTGTTCGGGTTTCAGGGTCAGGTAACCGAGTTCGTCGATGACCAACGGGCGGATGGCGGTTAAGTGGCGCATGAGCTTGGCCGTGGACCGATCGGCCAGCGAGGCGTAGAGCTCATCGAGCAGCGCCTGGGCGTTGTAGAAGCGCCCGTTGTAGCCGTTGAGGCAGGCCTCGCGCAGCAGACCGATGGCGATCCCGGTCTTGCCGGTACCGGGCGGTCCGATCAAGAGAACATTCTCGGCGCGCTGTAGGAAGTCGAGACCGGCGAGCGTCAGGATCTGGGATTTGGTCGCGCCCGGCTGGCGCGCAAACGGAAACGACTCCAGGGTCCAGCGCCACGGCAGCCGGGCGCTCTCGAGCCGGTAGGCCAATCGGCGCTCGCGGCGATAGCCGATCTCTGCGATCAAGAGCCGCTTCAAGACCTCGGGTGTCGCCGTCCCCTCGCGTTCGGCGCGATCGAGTTCGGCATCAAGCACGTGCCCCATCCCGCGGTACTTGAGCTCCTCGAGGAGGGCCATGATCTCAGAACCTCCGGCATCGTCGCCACCCAAGAGGGTCGTCAGATCGCGCTCTTCTTCACAGGCGTCCGCCACGCCAGCGAGAATCTCGCTACGGTGTTAGCGCATCGCACAGCCGATTTGCCCGCCCCCATCCAGATGTGCGACGGGCTATCGCGCAACGCCCCAAGCGACTTCGATACGGTGATGTCGTCTTGTCTCGCCCATGCACGTCGTAAGTACGTCGAATTGACCGAGACCTTCCCGGAAGAAGTGCGCTTCGCGCTGGAGACATTGCGTGAGGTCTATGGTACCGAGGCCCGCATCCAGGCCGAGGGTCTCGGCCCCCAAGAGCGGCTGCTACGCCACCAGGCCGAGAGCAAACCGCGCATGGCGATCCTGGAGCAGTGGATGCGCACGCAGTTTGAGGAGCGCCGGATCGAGCCCAACTCGACGCTGGGCGCCGCCATCCGTTACATGCAGAAGCGCTGGCCCGAACTCACGCTATTCCTGCGCGTGCCGGGCGCCCCACTCGATAACAATGTGACCGAAAGGGTTCTGAAAAAGGCCATCCTGCACCGTAAGAATGCACTCTTCTACCGTACTCTCAACGGCGCCCATGTCGGCGATACGTTCATGAGCCTGATCCATACCGCCGAACTGAACCACGTGGCCCCGTTTGAGTATCTGGTGGCACTCCAGCGTCACGGTGACGCGGTCGCCGCTCACCCCGCCGACTGGATGCCTTGGAACTATCAGACGACGCTGACTCCACAACAGGCTGGCCCCGCACCGCCTGATTAGTCGACCCGCGCGTCAGTCGAGCGGTTTATGCAGCATTGCCGGAAGGACACGTTCTATCAGTTCCTGGCCGGCACTAAGAGCTAAATGACACCCACTAGTCCGCTGAAGAGCCGATGTTCTTTACTGACGCTCTAGCCCCCGCTCAGATTTGGCCTGATCGCTCCATGTAGACAGAGACGGGCATGCGATCACGCAGGCGCCCGCCCTCCATCACGATCACTTCATCGACGAGACGCGCAAGCCCGGCGAGCCTGTGCGTCACCAGAATCACCGTGCGGCCGCGTGCGGCCGTCTCCAATGCGACAAGGAGATCGTCCGCCGTCTGCGCATCCAGACCTTCGGTGGGCTCATCCAAAATGAGGACCGGCGCATCTTTCAAGAGGGTCTGCGCAATAACGATGCGCCGCGCCTCACCGCCAGAAACCAGCCCGCCGGCTTCACCCAGGATCGTGTGGTAACCTTGCGGCAACGCGCGCACGAACTCCTCCAGCTGGGCCAGCTGGATGGCTTTGTGAATTCGTCCGGCGTCCGCATCGGGTGCCGCCAGCAATAGATTATCCAGCAATGACCGATTGAAAAGCGTACTGTACTGCGCGATAACCGCCATGTGTTGGCGAAGATCATCGCCACGCACCATGGCAAGAGGTGCACCGCCGAACTCGACGAACCCTTCCTCGGTCGGAAAAAACTTCTGCAACGCCCCAAGCAAGCTGCTTTTACCGGCACCAGGGGCGCCCACGATCGCTACGTGCGCGCCGGGCGCCAACGCAAAATCGACACAATCAAGCGCCCACGGCCCGTCTTCGCGATACCGCAGGCGAACATTGTGATAGCGCACCCAGGGCGGCATCAGCAAAGTCGCCGAGTCCGCAGGCTCAAGCACTGCAGGTGGCGTGTCCGCCAAGTCGAAGACGCGCTGGGCGGCCGTCACTGTCGCCTGCCATTGTGCAAGTGCCTCCGGCAACGGGGTAATCAGTTCATAGGTCGCGAGGACCAGCAGCGATAGCATTACCAGCCATATGGGCGAGAGCCCCCCGGCATGAACTATGGCGAGACCCAGCCCGAGCAAGCCGAGCACCGACCACTGCGCCGCAAGCGGCACCATCCCGCCGCCAAGCGCCTGCACCCGATCAAGACGCATGCGCTGCGCGGCCAAACGAGCATCCAGCGATGCGATGCGCGCGTTGTGCGATGTGATGCCGCCCCAGACCGTAAGCTCGGCGTGCCCCCGTAGCGCATCCAGCAAAAGCCCGCGTAAGGCCGCCGCATCGTACACGCTTTGTGAGGCATCCTCGGCGGCACGCCATCGTGTCCATGCCGGCACCACGATTCCCGTGACTACGGCGCCTAACACGATGAGGCACGCAGAGAGTGGGAGTACAGCGAGACTGATGAGGAACACCAGGCCGAGACCGATGAAGGCTACGCCAAACGGGATCATAACGGCGAGATAAAAATGTTCCAGCGCATCGATGTCGGCGCGAAGCCGGGCCATCAGGTCGGCGCTACGCATGCTGGACAGTTGCGCCGGTGCCAAGGGAATCAAGCGCCGCAAGAGCCACGTGCGAAGGCGCACGAGGCTGCGCATGGTCGCGTCATGGGTGACTAGGCGCTCGCCGTAGCGGCCACCTGTTCGCAAGATGGCGAAGGCGCGAATGGCGGCAGCGGGACTGAAATAATTGATAGGCACACCCGTGGTGCCCGCCAGCGCCATGGCGGCGATAAACCAGCCGGCCACAGCCATCAGGCCAACCGCCGACAATCCCGCCACGAGGGCCAACGCGGCACCACCCGCCATACGCGCGCGGTAGGGTCGCATCAACGCCCAGAACTGCCGCAGCGTTTTGGTCGTCTCCCTCATCGTGCCTCTGCCTGCAAGAGCCTCTGGTAGGGCCCGCTCGCTTTCGCGAGCGCCGCCGGGGCACCCTCTTCCAGAACCCTGCCGCCACCGAGCACGACCACCCATTGAGAAATCTGAGCCAAGGCGAGCCGATGGGCAATCAACAAAATGGTGCGCGTGCGCGACGCGATCTGGATGACGTCCGCGATTGCGCGGGCGCTCTCTTTGTCCAAATGAGCTGTGGCTTCATCCCACAGCCATACCGTGGCTTGTTCACGTAGCAAGGCACGGGCGACCGCCAAGCGCTGCAATTCGCCACCCGAAAGCCCGAACCCATGCTCCCCGAGGGGTGTCTCGAGCCCTTGCGGCAGGCGTGCCACCACATAGTGGAGGCCGCTGTCGGCGACGGCTCTGCGGATGGCCGAATCCTCCGCACCGGGTGCGGCCAACAGCAGATTGTCGCGCACGGTGCCCTCAAAGATGTGGGGCTGCTGCGGGATCCAGGCTACGCACTCATGCCATTGCGCCAAATCCAACTCGGAAAGATCGGCCCCCTCAATACGTACGCTACCACTCGCGGGCTGCGCGAAACCCAGTACTAGCTTCAGTATCGTGCTTTTGCCACCGCCGCTGGCCCCGACTATGGTGGTAATGCCTGTCGAAGCCGCTCGAAAACTACAACCCGTAAGCGCCGTGCGGCCATCAGCGTAGGCAAAATACACGTCGTCGAACGTCAAGGCCGGGGCGCCGCGAGGTGGCGCCAACGACGCGTTCTTTTGTGTTATATGCGGCACCTCATGATTTTCCAGCGCGATGAGGTGGTCGGCGGCCGCGAGTGCGTCCATGCGCGCGTGCCGCAGGGCACCGAGGGCACGCAAGGGAGAATAAAACTCCGGCGCCAACAACAACACAAAGAGGCCGTCCTGAAACAGCATTTCCTTCCATAACAGCCGAAAGCCGATGAGGACTGCGACAACCGCGATGCTCACCATGGCGAAAAACTCGAGCACGAGCGCCGATAAGAAGGCGATCCGTAACACCTCCATCGTCAGTCGCCGGTAGTCTTCGCCCTCGCTGTCGAGCTGATCGGCTATGCGGTACGCGGCGCCCAGCTGGCGCAGCGTGGTGAGACCACCGAGCGTATCCATGAAGGCTGCACCAAGGCGCGTCAACTGGCGAAATCTTTTTTGGCTTGCGCGCTCGGCACTCTGCCCAACAAGCACCATGAACACAGGAATGAGCGGCGCACTGACGATCAGCACGCACCCGGAGACCCAGTCCGCCGGAAAAATGAAGGCCGCCAAAACGAGTGGGACGATAGCGGCGGCGGTTACCTGGGGCAGGTAGCGCGCGAAATAGGGTAATACGGCGTCAACTCCATCGACAAGCCGCGTAATGAGGTCGCCGCTTGCCTCGGCCGCCAAGCCGAGCGGTCCCAAAGCCTGCGCTCGATCCAACAGGCGCCGGCGCAGATGCGTGCCGACAGCGACACTGGCGTCAAAGGCCGTGCGCCGCGCACGGATCGACAACAACGCACGCAGCGGTGCCAACAGCAGGAGGCCAAGACACGGCTGCCACAATTCTGAAAGTGGCACATGAGCGAACAGTGCGCCGGTCAACACGTCGGCGAGTAGCCACGCCTGTGCGACGATCACCAGCGCGTTCAGGGTCGTCAGAAGCGCAACGTGCTTGAGTGGTCCCCGAAGCTGTTGGCCTTCGCGGCGCAGCCAAGCGGTGGTGTCCATGCGTGATGGTCTCCCTGAAAACACCGCTCGGAAATCAGGCCGCGTCCCTTGCGCGCCCCCAGGCTAGCCTAGTGCAGCGTGTGTGTGTTGCCGGTTCGCGAGTCGTGCTCTTCCTGTGCGTCCAGTAAAGCTGCGCCGGCAGCAGCGATCAAGACGATCAAGGGGGTGCCTATGAGCCAGGCAAAATACCACTCTCCCACCTCACCCAGTATCACCCCAAGCACAATCACCAGGAGAGCCAGCACCAGAAACAGAACAGAATACCAGAAGGTTCTCATGCTTTCCCCCCATCAATAGGCGTGTTCATCATCGGCGATGGTTTCTGCCTTGACCTTGCCGCGCATGACCCAGAAAGCCCAGCTTGTGTACCACAGTATGAGCGGCACGAAGACGACGGTGAATCCGAGCATCCACATCAACGTGAGCTTGGTGGAGCTCGCGTTCCAAATCGTCAGGCTGACTGACGGGTCGCTGCTTGACGGCAACATGAAAGGGAAAAGCGCGGCGCCCGCCGTGCCGATCACGCCAATCCAGGCGACCGCCCCGAACCACCAGCCCCAGTAGGACCGACTGGCCCGCGCGGCGAAAAACGCCACGATCATACCCAGAAAACCCAGCGCCGGCACTAGCCACAAAAGCGGGTGGGCGGTGAAATTCGCCTGCCACGCGCCGGCCGCCCTCACAACATCCTGCTGGAGCGGCGTTTGCAGGACGCCCGCGCCTGGGCTGCTGGCGATCTCATAGCCGGGAATCCGGTAAACCCAGGCCCCGCCAATCGCAAAGAGGATGATGGACGCGACGGCGCCAGTCTTAGCCGCAGTGCGTGCGCGCTGATACATAGCCGACTCAACGCCGTTCATGATAGTAAGCCCGCCCATCATGACCGCAAGTGCCAATGACAAAACACCAGATAGGATGGCGAACGGATTGAGCAGGTTGATGAAGCTGCCACTATAAACGGAGGTGAGATCCCATTCGAAATGAAAGGGCACCCCGTGGAACAGATTGCCGATCGCCGCCCCGAAAACAATGGTCGGCACCGCCCCACTTACAAATAGGCTCCAGTCCCACACGTTACGCCATGTTTCGCTGCTCAGTTTGCTGCGGTATTCGAACCCGAGCGGCCGTATGATCATAGTCCACAACAAAAGCAGCATGACGACGTAAAAGCCGGAAAATGCCGTGGCATACACCAGGGGGAAAGCGGCAAATATGGCCCCTCCCCCGAGAATGAACCACACCTGATTTCCGTCCCAATGCGGACCAATGACATTGAGAGCCACACGCCGCTCCAGGTCCGTGCGCCCGACATATCGCAGGATGACGCCGACGCCCATGTCCATACCCACCATCACCGCTAGGCCTGCGAGCAGCACGCCCAACAGAAGCCACCACGTAATTTGCAGAGTCTCGAACGTTCCCATGGCTTAACCTCCCAGATCTAGGTTGGGTGCCAATCTTGGTCGCGGTGCTTGCGATCCACCATGCGTGGTCCCCGAGGGGCCCTGATGGATGGCGCGCACCATTAGATACATTTCAACGACGAGAAAAGTCGTATAGACCAGCAAGAATCCCGTCAGGGAAAATATCATGTACCCCACGCTATGCGTCGAGGCGCTCATCCACGTCGGCAAAACACCAAACACGGTCCATGGCTGGCGGCCGAGCTCGGCCACAAGCCACCCACACTCGTCGGCTAGAAAGGGCACTGGGATCATCAACACGGCAAGCATCAAGAACCATCGTTGGTCCTGGACCCGGTTGCGGAGCGTATAGAGCATGCCGATGACGAAATACGCCAACATCAAGAGGCCAAATGCCACCATGATCCGAAACGCCCAAAATACAGGTGCTACAGCCGGGATCGTGTCCTTGGCTGTCTTGGCGATTTGGGCCGGTGTCACGTTGTTCAAGTCTGGTGCATAGCGCTGGGCAAGAAAACCGTATCCAAGATCCTTTTTATGCGCATCGAACTGCGCTATTGCCATCGCGTCATGTGGATTTTTGGAAATTGCCTTGAGCGCTAGGACTGCGGGGATGCCGTTTTTTATCCTCACCTCCGCTTGTTTTTCCAGTGCATCAATGCCAGGAACCGTTCCGGCAAGTGAATGCGTCACCAAAATGGACAGGACGTACGGAACGCGGACCACATCCTCGTCTTTCTGTTGGGCCTGGTTGGGGAAGGCCAAGAGGTTGAAAGACATGGGTGCTGGTTCGTTCTTCCATAGCGCCTCCATGGCCGCGAGCTTAGTCGGCTGCACCCGCGCCGCCACGAACCCCAGGGCATCTCCGAGCGTGATCACGCCGAGTGTCGCGATCACGCCGAAAAGTGCTGCCATGCGGAAGGAGCGCTTTGCCAACTCCATGTGGCGCCGCTTCAGCATATAAAAGGCACTTACGCCGGCAACGAAAACGGCCGCCGTCACATAGCCCGCTACACTGGTGTGTACAAACTTGGACTGTGCATCCGGGCTGAAGATCAATTGCGGCAGGCTGGTAAGCTGCATGCGCATGGTGAACGGATTAAACGTCGCCCCGTGTGGGTCTTGCATGAAGCCGTTGGCCACCAAAATCCACAGCGCCGAAAGGTTGGAGCCCAGCGCCACGAGCCAAGTAACGGTCAGATGCTGCGCCTTGGACAGTCGCTCCCAGCCGAACGCCATCAAGCCGACGAAGGTGGATTCCATGAAAAACGCCATCAACCCTTCGATGGCAAGCGGCGCGCCGAAGATGTCGCCGACGAAACTCGAATAAAACGACCAGTTGGTGCCGAATTCGAACTCCATTGTAAGGCCGGTGGCAACACCCAGGGCGAAGTTGATCATGAAAAGCTTGCCCCAGAACTGTGCCATTTCGCGGTAAATCGGCCGGCCCGTGGTGACATACACGGTCTCCATGGCGGCCAGCAGAAAACTGAGGCCCAACGTCAAGGGTACGAAGAGGAAATGATACAGAGCGGTCGCAGCGAACTGCGTGCGTGAAAGATCAACTACAGTCCCATTTATCATGGCCGGCCCTCTTGGTCGTAAGGGGCCCGCATCGCGCTCTCCCGCAGGAAGCTTCCTACGAGGAATGCAGGCACCCATGTAGAGAGTTCTCGCCTCGCGATAGAGTCCGACTAAAGCAGGCCTGAACTCGTTATGCTCCTGGGGTTCGCGCTAGATGGGGCGCCGACCGCAGCCTTAAAGCCTCCCTGTGCCGAATCACCCGACTCGGTCCCGTTGAGCAAAACCCCAGCACTGGCATCATATCGCGCATCACCTAAACCGCCAGCGACACCCGCGCACTACCACAACGCCCTGGAATCAGGAACGAACCCAGCAACCAAACGATCTCATTATGAGAATAAACTAAAAAAAAGCAAGTGCTAATAAAAGGAAATACTAATGGATTAGAGCGGTTGCTGTTGAACCACCAAACCGTCCCCAAATGACCTAGGTCATGTCAATCGCGCGGTGATCCGACAAGTGGGGCACATCGAACTGCACGCCCACCCCGTAGGGGACGGGCCTTGGGCGCAGATGGCCTATAACCGCGATGATTTTTAAAAAGTTGGGGATGTCCGGGTGACAGAGTCAAGTCCGCCACCATTGCCAGACCAAGGGCCTGAATGTCTCGGTCGAACCACTGGGCACGGGCCATGCTAATCGGCATTGGACACTCTTTTGTGCGGGCCATAGGGGCTAGACACGCCACGCCGAAGCGGGCCACAGCTCGGGCTTGCTGCGATTCAGCAGCTCGAGCGCACGCCCGCTGTTAATCGGCGTATCTATGCCGTGAGTGGGACGCTGATATCCGGAACTGAGACGACCGCCTGCATCGAGAGCCCGCAAAGGGGGCCGCACAAAGGGCAACGAGGGACTACAATCGAGGAACGCGAGCAATAAACACGGGAGGTGGAATGAAGATCCATTTGAAGAAATTCCGCGTGCCAGAAGGCGCCCGGGTCAAACTTGATGCGTGGCCGACGATCGTAAAGCCCGTGTACCGATCCAAGACGCAGTACCAGGAGTGCCTGGAAGCCGACATTGCGAGGCTCAGCTCGCTCCAGCAACTACTCTACGCCTCTAACCGCTATGCGCTGTTGCTGGTCTTTCAGGCGATGGACGCCGCTGGCAAAGACGGCGCCATCCGGCACGTGATGTCTGGCGTGAACCCCCAAGGCTGCCAGGTGTTTAGCTTCAAGCATCCGAGCGCGGCCGAACTAGAGCATGACTTCATGTGGCGCACGACGCGGTGCCTACCCGAGCGAGGCCGGATCGGCATCTTCAACCGATCCTATTACGAAGAAGTCCTGATCGTCCGGGTGCATCCGGAGATTCTCCGTGGTGAGAATCTTCCGCCAGAACTGCTCGACGAACAAACCATCTGGACGCGGCGCTACCGCTCAATCGTCGACTTCGAGCGGCACTTGACCCACAACGGAACCCGCATCATCAAGTTTTTCCTGCATCTGTCTCCGGAAGAACAGCGCAAGCGCCTCCTTGAACGCATCGACGACCCTGAGAAGAACTGGAAATTCAGCCTTGCGGACGTCGAAGAGCGGAAGTTCTGGAAGGAATACATGGAGGCCTATGGGGACTGCCTCGGGGCGACCAGCACCCGCCACGCACCCTGGTATGTGATACCGGCAGACGACAAGGACAATGCTCGGCTCATCATTGCCCGGATCGTTCTTGACACGCTGGGGGCGCTGGACATGAGCTACCCGCAGGTGGGCACAAAACGAAAGCAGGAGCTGCTCTCGATACGCAAGCGGCTCGCCAAGTAGCGTACCGCGGTAAGTTGTAGGCCACATCCTCGCTAACGGGAGAGAGATATGACAGCGAGCCACAAAGAGCAGGGACGGGCGGCCCAGCGCCGACGCATGGTCTTAGAACAGGTATCGCCCGACTTCCTGGATCCTACCCTCGAGTGGCGGCGGTTGTTCGCCGAGATCTGGGGGACATTTCTGCTGGTTCTGGTCGCGGCGGGGGGCGGGGTTGTCGCGGCCCACGGCGGTGGAACACCCAGCGCAGCCGCCATCGCGGTCGCGCCTGGGCTCATGGTGATGGTAATCATTTACTTCATGGGCGCGGTGAGCGGCGCCCACTTGAACCCGGCCGTGACTTTGGCCTTTGCCGTGCGCCGCAATTTTCCGTGGCGCCGCGTACCGGGGTATGTGCTGGCCCAGGTGTTTGGCGGAGTTGCGGCGGCCCAGTTCTTGCGCTCACTGTTCGGTACGGTCGGGGCACTCGGTGCCACGGTGCCCGGCAAGGGCATTAGTGCGGGCGTAGCGCTCGCCATGGAGATCGTGCTGACTGCGGGGCTGGTCAATACGATCCTGGGGACCGCCTCGGGGGCGCGCAACATTGGGACCAATGGCGCCATCGCGGTAGGGGGTTACATCGCGCTCGCCGGCCTGTGGGCAGGGTCGATCAGCGGCGCCTCCATGAATCCAGTGCGCTCGTTTGCGCCGGACCTGTTGCGCGGTGATCTGCAGACGACCTGGATTTACGTGATTGGGCCGGTGGTAGGGGCGCTGATCGGAGTCGCGTTCGAATGGATACTGAAGGGACCGCCGACCGTTGCCGGTGGTATTGCAGCACAAGGCTCGCTTGAGCTAGACCGCGCCCACCCTCGGGACTGAAGCAACCGGCCGTCCTTCACGGCGAACATGCGGGGTACCAACCAGGGCAACAGGGTAGTTGCGCAATGAGACGCCGCGCACGGACGCAGGGATCGAGGCCAGCCAGCGGCGGCTTACCGTCGGTGGCGATATGGAGGCACCACCCAAGACCTCGGTCGCCTCGGTCGGTTGCGCGTGCGGGCCCAGCCGCAGTCGGGAGTCCCTGCACGGCGCTCTCCATAAATGCCGGCACAAAGATCCATTTGCTACGCCGATAGCGAACGAATTTCGTGTCCGAGAAGCTCGGTCCCGGCAACACATCCCGACCTACATTAGCGGTGCGCGCGGGACGAATCTCATCATTGCCACGACCTGGATGTCCTGGCTCAATTCGCGTCTCGTTAACGCCAATTGCCCGGATCAAGGCGGTGCCACCAACGCCTTAGGATCACCAGCTACTAACGGCGGTTGGGGGCCTTACCGAAAGCGAGTGCGCGGACAAATGACCCCTATGTCCGATGCGCTATAATGGGGGCGTGAATAGCAGACCTCGGTGCATTGGCCATCTCGACATGGACGCATTCTTCGCCTCCGTGGAACTGTTGCGCCACCCCGAGCTGCGAGGCATACCGTTGGTGATAGGGGGAAGGAGGCGCCCTACCGAGCCCGACCGCGAGGACCGTCAGCCCATGCGACTAGGCGACTATAAGGGCCGTGGCGTGGTGACGACATCCACGTATGAGGCGCGCGCACTCGGCGTATTCTCGGGCATGGGTATCATGAAAGCAGCGCAATACGCGCCCGATGCCGTTCTTTTGCCGGCGAGCTTTGATGCCTACAGGCACTACTCGGCACTCTTTAAAGCGACCGTGGCGGCCATTACGCCCACTATAGAAGATCGTGGAATTGACGAAATCTACATAGATCTCACGGATTCGGCTATGGATGCGGTCGTCTTGGGACAGCGTCTAAAGGATGCCGTCAAGGGAGCCACAGGCCTTTCCTGCTCGCTCGGCATCGCCGCTAATAAACTCCTGGCAAAAATCGCCTCCGATCTCGATAAGCCCGATGGTCTCACTTTACTAAGTCATGCCGATATCCGCGCGCGCCTATGGCCGCTGCCGGTGGGCAAAATCAACGGGATCGGACCGAAGGCCTCGGCTAGACTTGCGGCCTTACAGATCATGACCATAGGAGATCTCGCCGCAACGGATAGAGATTTTCTTGAGGGTGCATTTGGATCACGGTTTGGGCGGTGGCTGGCCGATTGCGCCCAGGGACAAGACAACCGTCCGTTGGCCGCGCGTACCCGGCCGAAATCACTTAGCCGCGAGACGACCTTCGAGCGCGATCTCCACCCGCGCGAGGATCGGGCACTGCTCTCCGAGATATTAACGATGCTGTGCGAGCGGTTGGCTGAAGACCTGACCCGGAAACACCATATGGGGCGCACGGTCGGCATCAAGCTACGCTACGCTGACTTCAAGACGGTTACTCGGGACCATACCATCCCCTACCCAACTGCCGATGCGATCCTTATCAGGACTGCGGCCCGCGAATGCTTGCGCCGGGTCCACCTGGATCAGAAGTTGCGTCTACTGGGGATCCGGATAGGAGCACTCGCGCCCGCACAGTCCCGAACGGCACCGGTTGGGCGCCAATGCGAGCTTCCCTTTGGGGACGAAGAGGATCGCGGTTAGGGAAGCGAAGGCCCCAAATGACTGCCGCCTGCCCCCAATGAACACCGATTCCCCACCATTAGGCACGCACGTGCCCTTGGCTGCAGCCACGCAACCCGGCTCGGTGGGCCGGTAGAGAAAAGTGCGCGCCGACCAGACGTGGGATGCGGGCGAGGGAACGGCTCGGTGATCAAGGAGGTACGGGGAACAGGGCATCATGCCGAACTAACGCCCATGGCGCGCGAGCCCCGCTGGCGATGAAATGATAGCGAGGTCTTCATGGGCTTGGGGCATACGCCGCTGGTCGGACCATACCGACACTTTAGCGTTTGCTGGCGCGACCCGCCCGGCAGCGCACCCATACCGCAAGAGCCGCCCCGGATCCCCAGTCGGCCGACCGCACCGCACAAAGCCATCGCCGCAACTATTCGTTGTTCCGACCAAGGCACAGTGGCCTCTACGTCTTAATGCAACGACGTACCGCAGAACGGCCTCAAGACGCCGCCAACAGTAAACAATACGTCTTATATAACAAAGCAATACAGCCCCTCCCTGACGCGAACATCGGGGACGGCATAAGAGTGCCCGTTTATCGGGTTGGTTCGCGTACCGAGACCTAGACGCCATTCGAGCAACAGTGGAAATACCATAAGCTGCTCACATTGAGGTCACGGTAAAGAGGCCCGCGGTTATAAAGGGGCCCGTCCTGGTGGATGGTTGTCTGCCAGCCATTGGGCAATTGGAGCACGGCGGTGCGGCATGGTATGGCAGACCAGCGGACGATTCCGCACTGGCGAAATACGGTGCGCCTGCTAGGGTTAACATTTACCGTTGTATGGACCATACAGTCGTATGATTTTCCGTGAGGTGAGCCCGTGTATAAGGATATTCGAATATTTGTAGCAATATGGGCAGCTGTGCTTGGCATGACCTGGAGCGGCCAGACCGTTGGCGCTCTCCAGAATCCTGGGGCCTCGAGACCATACGTCTTTGTCGCCGCGCCGCGTGAAACCGAGGCGCAGGGCATGCGTGTCTACGGGCCGATCGCCGCCTTCCTTACAGAGGTGCTCGGGCATAAGGTCGTCTATGAGCACCCAAATGGGTGGCTTACCTACGAGTTGTGGATATGGGAGGACCATGCGGACATCTATTTTGATGGGCCGCAATTTATGGCGTGGCGTATGATCCATTTGGATCAAACTATAGGGCCACGCGTACCACAACCCCAAGACTGGCGTCTCTACACCTGGAAAGGCTCCCCCGTGACAAACCTGCAAGAGGCCGCGAACGGCGCCTCGCTATGTGCGCCGCCCGTACCCAACTTCGGGACGTTATGGGTAACAAGCCTCTTTAGAAACCCGTCGAGGCAGCCCTTTATTCGCAACACCAGCGGCTGGACGCCCATCTTTAAGGCCGTGCGAAATCACTCGTGCACCTTGGGTATTGGACCGAAGCTTACGATCGAGTCTCTTGATCCCCACCACCAGCTGGTCACGATACTAAAAAAGGGGCCGGCTTATCCGAATCAGGGATTTACCGTAAGCGCCAAACTGCCCTTGTCCGTGCGCACGACCATTGTCCATGCACTCTTGAGTCCGGCGGGTGAAAAAGCGATGATGCCGTTGCGCAAGCGGTACTCTCACGGCCTGCCACTAGTTGACGGACACCCGGCTGACTATAAGGACGTGGATCAAGGTCTGGATGCGCAATGGGGAACGATTTACGCCGCTAGCATCAATCGTTACCTAGAAATAGACGCAAAAAACGAAGGGCTCTCAACCGCAAGGCTAATGGCCCCATAAAAACATGGAGAAAAAAGGATAACCATGAATAAGAAAGAATGGAAGGGTTTACTAGGAGGGGTATTTCTAAGCACCATGATGACGTGCGCCTACGCGCACGGGATACCGCAAATCCCAGGGGCGCCCATGATTCACGGGCACCCCACGGCCGATACGCCACATCTGTTGATATGGCCGCGCAACGCCAAACCAGCGGCTGCCGATCTTACCGATCCGACCGCAGATCTGCTGTATGACCTTCACGGCAACATCGAGGGGCGAGCCTGTCGGGGCATCGACCTCGTTGTGTCAACCGAAGGCAACTACCACATGGCGCTAGAGACCTTGTGGCACACGGTCTTACTGCCCCGCTACGGTCGGACAATTCGCAGCTGGTATTATTCGACAAGTCCCCCGATAGCCCTCCCGCAGCTCGCTCACAATGATCTGAGCTTCGGCAACCTCTATCTCCACTGTCGCCCAAGCGTAGCGATTGCCGCGCCGCCATTGATCAACAAACTGAAGGCGCGTGGCTTTACGGAAGGCCAAGCCATCCCCATTTTCAAAGGCCGCGGCAATGTGCTGCTCGTCAAGTACGGCAATCCGCTGCACATCCGTAGCGTATGGGATTTGGGCCGGCCCGATGTGCACCTTGTGACACCCAACCCCTATAATGAGCGGGGGGCCTTTTTAAACTATGCGGGGTCGATCTACGAGATCGCGAAACATGACCCGCACCCACCCAAAGGGTGGACCGCAAATCGCCTGTTCAATGCGATCTTCAATAGCCACATCAAGGATAAGTGGTTGTTCGGGGCACGCATTCACCATCGCGACGAGCCATGGTCTGTCGCCTATGGCAAGGCCGACGTGGCTATGATCATGTATCAGTTGGGCAAATACACCAAGGCCTCGTTCCCGCATGAGTTCACGCTAATCCCGCTGGGCGGAACGCTGGCGGACCCCCGGCCACTTCCTGGCAACAAGATCGGTAGCGGCTATCTGATCAGGATCAAAGGGCACTTTACGGCCCGTCAACGCGCCGCACGCCGGGATTTCATCAAGACGATGGAGTCTCCCGCGTTTACGCGCATCCTGAGAAAAGACGGCCTCACGCGGCCGTAATCGACCAAACCTCCGCGCAGCATGGATATGCTGCGCGGATCTGGGTCGCTGGTCAGACCATCCGATCCCCCCTAGGCGAACCACAGTGGCGGCATTACCGCTCGCCGGCGCTTAAATATTTGCCCGCCAGGGACCCTTGGGCAATCACGCCATCCAGACCTAGCTTTAAGCCTAGTAGAACCACCCCCTTTTTACGAAAACACCCTACTAGTGATAGTGCCTGCGTTTGTGCTAGCAGATTCCCGAAAAGGTGGGCCTTGTACCCCTATTGGTTTGGATATGCGGCCTTCGATGTCGACAGCCGGGGGTCCCAAACAAGGAACTGGCATGGGCCAAAGGGGCGTCGAGGCCCGGCTGCGCGGTATTTAGGCCCGCGGGCTTAGTGGCCTTAGCGGTCAAAGTGGGGAAAACTGTACTCGAGTAAGGCGCGGGCCTTGCGTGCGGTTAGACTTTTCCTTATAGTGCGGCCTCTTTGCATCAGCAGAACGCCCTTAAGCGAGGCGGACCATGAAAGCCGATATTCACCCTGAATACCAGACCATCACCGTGACCTGCACGTGCGGGAACACATTTAAGACGGGCTCTACGCTCGGCCACGACTTGCGGATCGAGGTGTGTTCCGGCTGCCACCCGTTTTACACGGGTAAGCAGAAAATTGTCGATAGCGGTGGGCGTGTCGAGAAATTCCGCCAAAAGTACGGCTTACGCAAGTAATCCCCGGGGCACATGGCCGAAAACGCGCGTGAAGCAGCGCTTCAGTACCATGCGGCCCTGCCTGCTGGAAAAATTGCCGTAACCCCCACAAAGCCTTGCAACACGCAAGCGGAGTTGGCGCTCGCCTACACCCCCGGGGTCGCCGAGCCAGTGCGAGCCATTGCGGCCAATCCGGAGGATGCCTACCGCTATACAGCGAAGGGCAACTTAGTGGCCGTCGTCACCGATGGAACCGCGGTCCTGGGGCTCGGTAACGTAGGGGCGCTTGCGAGCAAACCTGTCCTTGAGGGCAAAGCGGTCCTATTTAAACGCTTTGCCAATATTGACGTCTTCGATCTCGAGATCAATGCGACTAGCGCCGAACAATTCATTGAGATTGTAGCGGCTCTTGAGCCGACGTTTGGGGGCATCAACATCGAAGACGTGGCCGCGCCGGCCTGTTTCGTTATCGAAAAAGCCCTGAGCGAACGCCTCTCGATCCCCGTCTTCCATGACGACCAGCACGGAACCGCCGTGATTGTGTGCGCAGGGCTGTTGAACGCGCTCGAACTCCAAGGGAAACCCCTCCAGACCGCCCGGATCGTTTGTCTCGGGGCCGGGGCCGCCGGACTCACGTCCATGCGCCTTTTGCTGACCCTGGGCGCGACCCTAGAGAATATTACGGTCGTCGATAGCCGTGGCGTCGTCCATAGCGAGCGCACCGACCTCAACAGCTACAAGCGTCTGTTCGCGCACAAAACCCCTTTGCGGAACCTGCGCGAGGCGATGGAAGGCGCGGATGTGTTCGTTGGGGTGTCGGCGGCGGATTTGGTCGATACGGGCATGATCCAGGCCATGGCGCCGCGCCCGATCGTGTTTGCGCTAGCCAATCCGGTCCCGGAGATTTCGCCCGAGGTCGCACACGCCGCGCGTGCGGATCTGCTCATGGCGACCGGACGATCCGATCACCCCAACCAGATCAACAATGTCCTTGGTTTTCCATTCATTTTTCGGGGCGCGCTCGATGTTCGGGCCAAGCACATCAATCAGGCCATGCAACTCGCCGCCGTTCATGCCTTAAGTTCGCTGGCGAAACTCTCGGTACCCAAAGAAGTCTTGAAGGCCTACCGTCTAGATCACCTGGAATATGGGCCCAATTACTTTATCCCCACGCCGCTTGACCCGCGCCTGCTGACATGGGTGCCGCCAGCCGTGGCGCAGGCGGCGATCGACACGGGTGTCGCCCAGGCGCCCTACCCCGCACACTATCCGCCGCAAAAACTCTCCAGCGCCTGAGGGCACGGATGGTCAGCTATACTCGACTGAGGGTCGCGAAAAAGGGCGTTTCATGAAAAAGATCTGTTTGGTAGGCGCCGGGCGCGTTGGCGAATCGGCCGCGCAGATTCTCGCGAAAGAGGAGCTCTGCCAAGAGTTAGTGCTGATCGATACGCGCGAGGGGGCGGCCCAGGGAACGGCCCTAGATCTCGCCGAGTGCGCCCCGCTCTTTGGTTTTGACACGCAGATTCGGGGTAGCACCGACCTAGGCGCCATGGTAGATGCCGACCTCATAGTAGTTTCTGCCGGGCTACCCCGCAAGCCGGGGATGTCGCGCGCCGATGTCTTGGATGTCAATGCGCCCATTATCGGCGCGATCGCAACACAGGCTAGCGCCTTGGCGCCGCACGCTCTGCTGATCATCGTGACTAACCCCGTAGATGTCCTAACGCACATTGCGTGGCTTCAAAGCGGCTTTGACAGAAACAGGGTCTTTGGGCTTTCCGGGACATTGGACGCGGCCCGCATGGCGGGCTTCATCGCCGCTGAAACCGGCCTCTCGGTGCGGGACGTGCGGGCACTCGTCATCGGCGGACACGGGGACACGATGGTCCCCCTAACGCACTATAGCACGATAAGCGGCATACCCATCAGCGAGTTCCTTGATGCCGATGCGATTGACCGGGTCGTAAATCGCACGCGCGGTGGGGGTGCGGAGATCCTGGCGCTTAAAAAGACCAGCAGCGCCTACGACGCCCCGGGCGCTGCGATTGCCGCCATGATTGATGCTGTCGTTCATAATCGTCGTCGCCTTTTGCCCTGCGTCTGTGTACTAGACGGCGAATATGGGGAGTCGAAGGTATCTATGGGTGTTCCTGCCGTGATCGGCGCGCAAGGAATAGAAAGAATCGTGGAGCTTCCCTTGAATCCAGACGAGCAAAGACAAATGCGAGAATCGGCGGCGGCGATCCGCGAGGACCTGGCACATGCGATCGCGCCAAGGGTTGCCGGCCGATGAGCTACGGCGCACCCCGCACGGTTCGGGACTATGTTTTATATGTCGAACGCCGCCTCGCAAGCGCCCATGTCGGCTTCGGTCACGGAACCGACAACGCCCGCGACGAGGCTGCGTGGTTGGTTGCAGGTGCTATGAAAATTCCGCCGGGAATGCTTGCCAACAAGCTTATGGCGACCCCGACGACGCGCGAGCGGGCCCGCATGCGCACACTGCTCGCCGCGCGGATCCGAACGCGCGCACCGTTGAGTTATCTGTTACGGGAGGCTTGGTTTGCCGGCCGGCGCTTCTACGTCGATCAACGCGTCATTGTGCCACGATCTCTCATCGGCGAATTCCTGTTTCCGGGAGATCCATCGCCGCTGGCGCCTGCCGGCATCCGTTCCATTCTGGACCTTTGTACAGGAAGTGGCGCAATCGCCATCAGCGCGGCCTTCGCCTACCCGGCCGCCCAGGTCGACGCCGTCGATATTTCACCCGAGGCCCTGGCGGTGGCGGCCCGCAACGTCCGTCTCCACGGCCTAGGCCATAGGGTGCGAATCGTTTCATCCGACCTTTTTGCGGCCCTGTCTGGGCGTCGCTACGACCTCATCTTGAGCAACCCACCTTATGTCACGGATGACGAGATGCGCGACTTGCCCATCGAATATCGGCGCGAGCCTCGACTTGCGCTCGCCGCCGGCCCCGATGGCCTAGACCTCGTGCTGCCCATTTTGTATCAAGCCCACAAGTATCTGACCGCGCGTGGTCGCTTGGTCCTGGAGGTGGGGGCAAGCCGTGGGGCGCTCGAAGCCCGGTTTTCCGAGACACCGTTCTTGTGGCTGGCTTCGGCACAGGACGATTGCGTCGGTTATTGGCACAAAGAGGATCTGGCGGTATTTCGTCCTAGCTAAGGGCCCAGGTGCCGGGCTTAAGAGGTCGCGCCCCATATCGCGCCACGTCCTCCCGACCGCGCACCGACCTTAGCGACTAGTGCAGGCCCCGGTACGGACCCCCGATATCTGCTCGTGCTCGGTGATGTTGCCAAAGGGTGTGGCCATGATGGTGTGTGTCGTCCCGGTAAATCCGCGCCCGTCGGCCTGTATTTGCAGATGCGCCACTATCCTGATATTCATCGCGGGTCGCCCCCCGGGCGATCCCATATTGCAGTCCTCGGTGACCGCGATCTGGGTCCCATGGATAATGATCGGGCCGACGACATGACACTGACTATTGTTCCGGCGCAGGATTTGGACCACGGAGCGATGGCCCGTCAAGCATGCCGAGCGATGCAAATCCCCGGCGCTGGTGTGGGCGTCGATACGCCATTCCCCAGGGACAAGACCGACATGAGCGACGCAGGCCCCCGCCCACGTGAGGCCGCCCACGATCCACAATATGCGCTTGAGTCTCACAAGGTTCGGCTGCCTTATTAAAGGAAGGGATTACGGCGCCAATGCCCAACTTTGTCAAGCCTTAGACCTAACCGCCATGACCGTCCAAGGCGTGGGCTGCCAGCGGGGGCTACGGAAAGACTGGGGCCGATCACGCATGGCCCGCGCACGTACGCGCAATGGCGGTGGCCGCCCAAGAAAACGCCGTCCATGATCTACCAGAACGCGCCGCAGTGCTCGGCCTATAACCGCGTAGCGGTTTAGGGGGTGGTGAAGCGGCGCTATCGCCCGCAGGGCGATCATTCCGGTCTTTCCTGCTGTTCAATGTATTGTTTGAGCACGGACAGTGGCGCACCACCCACCGTGAGGATGCAATAACTGCGGCTCCAGAATACCGGCTTACTCCAATAATACTGTTTCAAATGATCGGCAAACTCTTTACGCAGCAATCGGCTGGTAACCGTTTTTAGATTATTCACAAATGCCGATGGGAGCGCTTTCGGTGTCAAAGCCAGGAGCAGATGCACATGATCCGCCGCACCGTTGAATTCCAGCGCCTCGCACGCCCATTTTGCCGCCGTACTCCGGCAGAGGGCTTCCAGCGGCGTGTGCAGGCAATTAACTGATGCTTGATTTGTATGCAGATATGCCGACAGATTACAAGGCTTGGTGGGGCTTGGGGGGTGGGGTTTATGGAGCGGTTACGATACTTATTCATTATGAGTAAAGCATACCGCATGGGCGAGTTCGCAAAACGTATCGGCAGGTCTGCCCAGACGGTTCGACGATGGGAGCGCGAAGGCAAGCTGGTTGCCAAGGGTCAAGTCCATACCCAGTGGGGCTACAACGTTGCGCCTAAGGCCATGCAAAAACGCCGTGATGCTATAGAGGCATTGCAGGCCGAGAATGTCGCCAACGCCGTAGTATTTGCGTTTGCACAGCCGCGCCATGTGAATATCCACGAACTTTTCATTATGCCGACTCGCCAAACATACCCTTGAGGGCGCACACGGCCATCGGCGGCCGCCTTCTTTTTCGTCTCGCGGAAAATCACTAGGGGAATCCCGTCCAAATCAGTGGCCGCGTCCAGCAAATGGCCAGGCGCGCGATTTACCGGGGCGCTCGGTCCTCCGCGAGGCCCTACTCCATGCGGTGTTCGTGGGTCTTCAAGTGCGGCATGCAATACTCATAGTGTCCACGGCACTGCGTGCAGTATCGGAAGTCCATCCGCGGGTCATCTTTCTCCGTCATGCCACACACGGCGCACTTGTGAATAACGGCGGCCTGCGACTGGCTTATCTGGGCCTTGAAGGCCCGCCTTCGCGGATAGGAGGCGGCGCGGCCCTTCCAGCGAAGGGCGATATCTCTACCGAAAAAGAGGAAGTAGTTCAGGATAGCAACGAGCACCAATACTTTGCTAGACCATGACCCGACCACAACGCTGGCCGCCACCGCAAGCCAGGCGAGCCAACCTAGGTACTTGACCTTGACGGGAAGCACGAAAAACAGAAGGATCGAATAGTCTGGGTCAATGGTGGCAAAGGCCAGAAAAAGTGAGAGATTCAGATAACCCGCGCCGATGCTCTGGCCGGTAAGAAATCCCGCGAGCACCGTGGCGACCATACCTGTGAGGTAATAGATATTGAATCGAAAATCGCCCCACTCCTGCTCTAACCGCGTGCCCAGAAAGTAGTAAAAGTAGAGAATGAAAACCACCCAGATCGAGTACCCGGGCGGGATGAAGACGAAGCTTATAAGCCTCCAGACCTCGCCACGCAAGATGAGGGCCGGAACGAACTGGAGTTGCTCTATGAACCGCGCACCGTTCGGGCTGTGGGCCAGGAGAAAGGCCACCCCCTCGGTGCCCACGATGTAGACCATGAGATTAGCGATCGCGTATCGGCCAAATCGTCTTTCAAGTTTATTCATCAGACCCATAAGACTACCTCGACACCGGATATTGTTCGATCGGACACATCGCCCCAGGCCCGCTTCCTCGCGCTTTTTAACAGGGCACCCGCGCAACAGCGCCCGCTCATGCCACGACCTGGGCAGTCGATAGCCCCATTCGTCATAAGCTTCGCATGGGGCCCTGCCCATCATCTACGTGTCTGTCCGGTGCCCAACACCAAATATGGCTACCTGCGGTTACGGGAAGATGGGGCACCCGCCGTATAGGCGCCTGGGCCGGATAGGCTTTGGGCAGATAGGCGTCTGGACTATCATAGTATGGACTGTGTGGTCTCCGTGGAAAAGGTGGGCGATGACGAACCGTTATCACAAAATAGACTTACCTGTCTCACAAGTGCGGCGCTACCTGGAGCCTGGCCCGATTGTACTCGTATCCTCCGCTGCTAACGACCGGACCAACATCATGACCATGGGTTGGCATACGGTCATGGAGTTCACGCCGGCCTTGCTGGGTTGTGTCATTTCCGCGGGGAACTACAGTTTCGATCTCATCCGGACCAGCGGAGAATGCGTGATCAACCTGCCGACCACATCCATGGTGGATGCGGTTGTCGGCATCGGCAACTCCTCAGGTGCCTCGGTCGACAAGTTCGAACGCTTCCATCTGACAACGGAGCGAGCCCAAAAAGTCAAAGCGCCACTCATCCGCGAGTGCTATGCCAATTTCGAGTGCAAGTTAGCAGACGATGGCCTAGTGGATAAATACAACTTCTTTATCTTCGAGGTAGTAAGGGCGATCGTGGCGATATCACCAAAGCACCCCGAGACCCTCCACTATACGGGGGACGGCATATTCATGGTGTCGGGCAAGATCATCAGTCGCCGCGCTCAGTTCAGGCCCGAGATGCTCTGAGCGGGACACCTGAGCCGCGCGACATTTGCACGCAACGCCGAGAGTCATCGCTCCGCTCTGGCGATGCACCCCGATGCCTGCCGATCCCCACCGCATACGCCGTTTCTTGTGATTCCCGCACCGCGCCCAAAAACGCAACTCGGCCCCCCGAAAATCCGCTCAGCCCTTAGCGCGGGGACGCACGATCGTGGCGTCGCCCGGCGACGCTAGTGGCGGCGATCAAATAGTAATGCCTAGACGGGGAACAGACTTGTGGGCCCCGGGAAAGGTGTTCGGACCGCCTCCGGTCACGCACTTTTGCCTCGGTGGTATTCGCCTATGACGGCCGCGAGCAGGTTCCGTTCTGCGATGCGCGTTTCGTTCCAGTCGTTGTCGTTTGGGGAGCCGATAATGCGCCCGTCCATGGCCGCCATGGCCTTGTGGTAATCCATGTGCAGCCGGTCGATCACGCTGCCCTCTAAGATACCTAAGCGACGGAGGTCTTTTGTGATACGGCAGACATTGGCATCCGACAGCGGCATGTGGCCAGCTAATAGGGGGTCTTGTTGAATGGCCCTTCTAAGGCTCTCGTTGTGAACGATAAGCGCAGCATAGAGACCAAAGAGGCCGGTTGGATGCTGGCGGCGCTCTTTTGGCGGGCGCTTCAGGAACTCTAACACCTCATCTATCGGCATGGGTTTGGCAATGGTGTACCCCTGAAAAATCCCCGCGTCTAGAACGGTCAGTGCATCAAGGATGTCGTCGGTCTCTACTCCCTCTACCACAAGGTGTACGCCAAAGTTTTCCGCGAGCTTCTGCATAGTGGTCACAAAATACAGATCTTCCGGCCGATCCTCTAGCGTGCGAACGAAGCTTTGATCCAGTTTGATCTCATCTACAGGAAGAGTCTTTAGGCGCAGGAGCGAGGAGTAGGCGCTGCCCACGTCATCTAAGGCGATACGCACCCCGGAAACCCGTAGCTTCTCTAACCTGAGCATGGCCGCGTCGGTATTCAAAAACTCCCCGCCCTCCAATATTTCGAATGTTATGCGTTTGTGCACCGTGACATTGCTTGCTAGCGCCGCCCGCAGATAGGCCATGAAGGCGTCATTTAGGGAGGAAGGGTCTAGGTTCACTGAAATCCAGAGACGCAGATCATCCGGCCGCTCAATATCGATACGCCCCATATCGGCAAGAGCCTGCAGGAACACCTGATGCGTGAGATCGAAGAGATCGTCCTTGTTGAAGTGGGACAGAAACTCATCGGGCACGATAACGCGCCCGTCACTAGCCTGCAGGCGTGCAAGGGCCTCCATGCCGACGATGAGGCGGGAGCGGCTGTCTAGGATGGGCTGGTAAAAGACCACGAGACCACCCCCCCTAAACCATTGCTGATAGTTGTTGAGTTTTTTGGGGCTGGGGTGTCCATAGACCGCCCAGGAACGAATACGATCTTCCTTGTGTGCCTTCGCTTCATAGAGGGCATGGTCGGCCAAACGCAAGAGTGCGTCAGGGTTATCGCCCTCCTGGAACGGATACAGCGCCACCCCGAGGCTTAGGTCGATGCTTACCTCCTCGCCGCTTGCCAGCATGATGGGCGCGCGAACCGTAGTGCCCATTTTTTCGAGAAGACCGTCCAATGTGGCCAGATTGCTAATGTCGTTTACGAGCAGAACGAACTCATCGCCGCCCAGACGGGCGACGAAGTCCGTCTTGCGCAGCCCCTCCTGCAAACGTTTGGCCAGGACCTGGAGCACTAGATCGCCGGCGTCGTGGCCGTGGGTATCGTTGATGGGCTTGAACCCGTCTAGGTCCATCATGCAGACTGCGAGCAGCTTTTCAGTCCGATCTGCACGCGCCGTGGCGCGATCGAGCTCCAGATCCAGGGCACGACGATTGGGGAGGTTAGTTAGCAGATCCGTGGTCGATTGACGGGATAGCTCGTCGGTGAGATTGTGCCGCTCCGTGACATCCATGGACGTCCAAACGATAAGCTGGTGGTCTTGGTCCGTCAGCAGCCGTCGGCCGGAAATGTCCACGTAGACTAGCCGACCGTTTTTTTGTTTTAGGACGAGGTTTCGCAGCGAACCGCCGCCTTCAGACAATATCTGCTGCGTGAGGGTGGCCATGGCCTGGCCTTCTTCGCCGCAAGGATAGGTATCTTGGATCGGGCGACCGATAACCTCATGTGCGTCTACGTAGCCCCAGATATCGAGAAACCCTTGATTGACCTCGCGGATAATCCCTTGTGGATACTCCACCAAATGGATGCCCGTGGCGGTATTGGCTAGAAGGGATTCCTGAGTAGCGTTCAGCTGACGGATCATCTCTTCGTTGTGATGGCGCTCGGTGACATCCACCATCGTCCAGACAAGCCGCTCCTGGTCGCCCGAGCGCGCGCGCATCCTTTGCCCAGATAAATCGATATAAATGGGGGTGCCATCTAGCTTTTGGAAGTGCACGCCGCGTAGCGCCGCCTTGCCATACTTGATGACCGGCCCCACAAGTTGGCCGGTCTTTTCGTAGGTTTCGGTGTCGGGATAGAGGACGCGCGAGGAGTGGCCGACTAAGGCATCTTTGCTGGGGGCCTTAAACATGTCCAGCATCTGCTCGTTGACCTGCTCGATAATCCGATCTGGGTAGCGCATGACGTTCACGCCAACATTCAAATTATTTAACAGGGCGGCGTTGAATACTTGCGCATCGCGTTCTCGGTGAACAAGATCCAAGCGATCCAGCCCGAAGCCGATGTTTCTGCTAAGCTCCTCTAGGATACCGCGGGTATCTGGATTAAATAGGCCCTCCTTGCCTCGATAAAAATTCGCGATGGCCCAGAGTGCGCCGTTGCGGCGAAGCGGTATGGCCGTGCTCGTTTCAAGATGGTGGCGCCTGGCGCTTTCCGCCCAACGGGACTCCTTGGTGTCCGCAAGCAGATTAAAGTCGTAGACGGGCGCCGCCGTGCGCCATGCCTGACTCGTCACCACCGCGGCCGCCAGCTCACCTGGTCGGGTGGATATTCGGACCCCATCCAGGTATTCGGTATCACCAGCCTGGGCCAGCACCTGAAAATTCCCATGCTCATCGGGCCTGCCCACCCAGGCGAGCCGGATATTGGTATGCAGCACCGCCAAATGGCAGAGCTCCTGGAGTAGGGATGATTCGTCTTCCGCTCGGGCAATAGCCTGATTGGCCTCGCTTAAGAGTATGTTGAAATTGGTGAGCTGCCGTTGATACGCAAGGCTCGCCTGCAGTGAATGTTCCAGCGCCTTGCGCTTGGTAATATCACGGGAAGACGAGAACAGCACCCACTTACCCTGGATCTGAATGGGCGTTCTGGATATCTCCACAGTGAGAACGCTCCCGTCCTTGCGGCGGTGACTGGTCTCGAAACGCTTCAGACCCTGGGTGGAGAATTTCGGCGTCACGAACTCATGCTGCTCAGTCTCGCTCTTGATACCGTCCCATTGAGAGACATGCATCCCCAGCATTTCATCGCGAGAGTAGCCCAGCATCGCGCAGAACTGGTTGCTCGCCTCAAGAAGAAACCCATTTTCGTCGAGGACATGGATGCCGTCGCTTGCGTTTTTCAGCAGCGCCTCGTTCTTGGCCGAGGAGTCTTGAAGGGCCTTGTGTTGGGTGATGTCCTGCCACGAACTATGGTAAGCAATCACCTTGCCATCGTCGATGACCGCGGACAGGCGCGCCAGGAACGCGGTCCCGCCTATAGTGAGCTCGGTTTCATGGGGTGCCCCGGGCCCCTGGCCAAGTTTGCGCAGAATACGGCGGACCCTTTCAGGATCTTTATGAAACTGGTGGATAGACCCGCCGACGGCCGGATGCACAGCGCCGAAAGGTAGTGCCTGCGCGAAGGCGGCGTGATGCAGCTCCATGGCGCGGAGGGCCGCCTGGTTCATGTAGATAACCTTGTTTTCCATAGCCGGATCCGCCTCGACGAGGATCTCGATGCTAGGAAGGTCGTCTAGCAAGATGCGGGCGTGGCTTAAGAGATCTTTGATCATCATGTTAGTCGAAAGGCTAAACGTCGACCTCCACTGCCCGATCTCGACCAAGCAGCTTCAGCGGCGGGATGTTAAATGGGTCGGGGATATCATGCCGCACCCCCACCCTATCTATAATAGTCCATACGGGGCACTTTGCCCGACCTAATCATGAAGAAAATTTGGCGGCACCAGAAGTATGGGCCGAGACCGGCAAAGGGTTCACGAACCCCTGCTGGTGGTCCGCGGGTTCGGCATAGCGTGCAGGCCTGGCGCCTCATGGGGTGTTGTTGGATTGCGAAGCGCACAACTCGCTGTATTGGCGTTGTTTATGGTGATAGATGGGGCCCGCTGATAACGGCCCTGTTGGTGCGTTATTTAGCTTTTGTGGGCCACCGAGTTGGACGATCCTTACTCCGTTACGCCGACACCAATCGGCGAAGGGCCGCGGAGTTCATTCCCACCGAACACGAACCTATACGCCGTCAAGGGGGGAAATGGCGCGTTATTCGAGCTGATCTGAAATAGTGCCTCGGGGACCGAGATCGGGCTGACCCACAGAGGCCCCCGAGTCGCTCCTCAGGAGATCGGAATCAGCAAAAACAACCAAGCGGGCGGCGCACTCAAAATAATGGGCCTGGGCGGCCGGCCTAAACGGCCGCCATGGGTGCGCCTTACGTGTTCCTCTGAATTGGCTGAAAGACAGGGGCCCCCAATGATCGCCTGTGGGCCGCGCCCGTGTTCGCACTTGCCGGGGTGCAACACGAACCGCCGATTCGCGCCAAATGTAGATTGTCAGGCTCGGGCTGGGTTGACCCACCCGTGGGAATCCGAACCAGCAACAGAATCTGTCGAGGCCAGTCCCGCCACTTGCTTAGGGCGCTTATCGTGACCGGAAATCGCGGTGCGATTTGGCCAGGCTATGAGCAGTCGCGGGCCTAAAAATAACTATTTTTTTGGACAAGGTCGGTATGAACTACTCACGCCATAGCCGTTTAGGCTTGGCGGGAGTAGTTCATGAGCTGACCTACATCCGCAAGGATGGCAGCCGCTTCCCGGCGGTGGTGTCGGTCACGGCGCTACGCGATGCCCAAGGCGGAATCATCGGTTACTTGCTGATCGGCACGAACAACACCGCGCGCAAGGTGATCGAAGCCGAACAGCGGAAGCTTGATCAGCGTTTACGTGACCAGCAGTTCTACACGCGCTCGCTGATTGATTCCAATGTCGATGCGCTCATAACCACAGATCCGTCAGGCATTATCACCGATGTCAACAAGCAGATGGAGGCACTGACCGGTGCCACGCGCGACGAGCTGATCGGTACGCCGTTTAAGCATTATTTCACGGACCCAAGGCGCGCCGAAACGGGTATCATGCTGGTGTTGGATAAAAAACAGATCACCGACTATGAGCTCACGGTATGCGCCAGGGACTGCGAGGAAACTGCCGTGTCGTGCAATGCCGCCACCTTCTATGACCGGGACAGAAAGCTGCGGGGCGTATTCGCCGCCGCGCGGGATATGACCGAGCGCAAGCGCTTGGATCAGGTGTTGCAAGAGAAGAATGTTGAGTTGGAGAACGCCACCTCCGTACGTTCCGCCAGATTGCGGAAGACCCCGCCTCAATGTTGCCGCGATGGCGCATACAGCGTTTTTCGGCGACATTTCAGGATAAGCACCACATGATATTTGCGCTCCCGCTTCGAGTGGCTTGAGTCTTAATACTCGTCCCTCGTGAAATTTCCTCTTCGTTAGCTTGGCGGCTCACGAATGGGGGTTTCGTCGATGGACTCCCCCTATTTGTCAAACTTTTACTGCCTCCCCGGCAGAGCCGGGGGCCTCCTTTGTAGGCTAGTGTCCGTTTGGTTGATTAAGGCCCGCCGGAAAGTCAATGCTGGCGCGGGCTTCTGACGGTTCACGGGCGTCTACGACTTGACTGGAAGGTGACAGGCTTGGCGAACGACGAAGCACCACCTAGTGCCGAATTATTGGGTCAGGTGGAGAGTTCATAGAGGCATGGTCGGCGGAGAATCATGGCCGGCTTCTTGGTAACAGGCCGCGATCTCGGCTTGGTAGCGGGCCTCTATCCATTGCCGGCGCACCTTGAGTGTGGGGGTAAGGAAGCCATTTTGAGTCGTCCACGGACCCTTCACGCGCAGAACCCGCGTGATGCGCGTATACCCAGGAAAGGCGTGGAGTTGGGCATTTGCACGGTCGCGCAGGGCCTGCTCGTCGGTAAGCGCGCTAACCGCCAAAAGTAAAAGCTCTCCATGCCCTTCCCCTACCACCAAGGCCTGCTCAAAGGTTGGGTCCTGCAAAATCGCCTGTTCGGCATCAGCGGGCGCCACCTTTTCGCCATTCGACAGGACGATAAGGTCTTTAGCGCGCCCCGTGATGTACAAAAGCCCGTTTTCCAGGCGGCCCAGGTCGCCGGTGTGAAGAAATCCATCACCGTCGAAGATCTGGGCGGTGGCCTCGGGCCTGTGCCAGTAGCCCTGCATGACGCTAGGCCCCCTGACACAAATCTCGTCGTTGGCAAAGCGCAACTCAATCGCTGGCAGTAGCCGCCCCACGGAACGCAGGTCGCGATCGGCGAGGCGATTACAGCTGATCACGGGGGCTGTTTCAGTCAGGCCATAGCCCTGCAAAAAATGCAGACCCATGCCGGTAAAAAACGAGAGCAGGGCCGGAGATGCCGGGGCGCCGCCCAAAAAGACGTAGCGGAGCCTGCCGCCCAAGCGGCGACGCACCGCCCGGCCGATCACAAGGTCGTAGAGGCGCGCGCGCAGACGGTCCGTCCACGCCGCCGTTCCTTGGTGCACACGGAAACCAAGCGCAGCGGCCCGCGCGACCCAGCGCGCCTTGCGAGGAGCGGTCTTTAAGTCCTCTTGGATGCGAGCATAGCTGCGTTCAAATACCTTGGGAACGCTGACGAGAATGGTGGGCTTCGCCAACCGCAAGTCCGCACCCAATTCCGTGATGCCGCGAGAAAAGACGGTCTCGGCGCCCATCGCAATGGCCACATACTGCCCGACCGTACGTTCCAGCATATGGGATAGGGGGAGGAATGAGAGAAACCTATGGTTGCCGGCTGCGACCTCCGGGATGGCCTGCAGCAAGGCCTCCACATTGGCAAGAATATTTTTGTGGCTCAGCATCACCCCTTTCGGGCGACCAGTCGTCCCTGAGGTATAAACAATCGTCGCGAGACTATGCGGGTCTTGGCAAGCCATCGGTGGCACGTGCTCGGATGGTGGCAGCCAGTGCTCCAGCGACAATACGCCCGGCACCTCCTTTAGGCTCACGATGCCCTTCAAGTTACAGGTGAGCAACTCCGGCGGGGGCGGGCTGTCGACAAACAACAGGCGAACGCCAGCGTCTTGCACACAATAGGCGATATTCTCGGGTCGATCATTGAAGAAAAGCGGGACTACGGTGAGACCGAGAGAGAGCGCGCCGAGGTCACAAAATATCCACCGGGGCGAGTTATAGGCGCATATTCCGATCCGATCGCCAGGGAGCAATCCGGTACGTGCGAGGCCTGCCCGCACCCGCCCCACCTCCATCTCGGCTTCGCGCCATGTATAGCTTCGCCACTGGCCCTGCTCAATCCCCGCATACGCACGCGCGTCTGGGGTCGCCGCGACGCGCGCGGCGAATAAGGCGGCAAGGGTGTCCAGACCTTCGCCCGTCAAGGCCATCATGGCCGCGCAAGAGGCCGTCGTGTAAAGAGGTTCTCACGCGACCATGCCTCATCAGGCACAAACCGATCACCTAAGCGGCCGCTCAAATCGCTTAGGCGACCCTTCACTTCAGCTGCCCCCAAAACCTCCGCGTAGCCCAGAGGGCCACCCCGAAAGGGCGCAAAACCCGTCCCATAGACCAAGCCGATATCCACGATATCGGCATCCGGCACCACGCAGCCACGAACGCAGCGCGCCGCCTCGTTGACGAGACGCATGATCAGGCGCTCGCGAATCATGGGATCGGGCTCCGATCGCTTGCGCGCAAAGAACCGCCGCTTAAGCGGGTAGGTGTAAAAGCCGTGGCCAGACTTCTTCCCCAATTCGCCCGCCGCCACTTTGCGCACGAGGAGCTCTGGTATCGGGAGATCCAAAGGGCCACTTAAAGTCCGCGCGACCGAGAGACAGATATCAAGCCCCACCGTGTCGGCCAAGGCAATTGGTCCCATCGGCATCCCGAACCCGACCGCAGCCCGATCAATGTCAGCCAGCGCGACCCCCTCCTCGGCTAGCAACACCGCCTCGAGAAGATAGGGCATGAGCACACGGTTGACGAGAAACCCAGGAGAGCTCCGGACATCGATGGGCAGACGATCCAGGGCAACCGCCAGGCTGCGGGCCCGCGCCAAAACGGCCGGCGCCGTGTGCGATCCCGCGATCACCTCGATCAACTGCATCTTGGCCACGGGATTGAAGAAGTGGAGTCCCACGAGGCGCCCCGGAACACGCAAGCCGGCGGCCAACTCATCTAAAGGAATGCTGGAAGTGTTGGTCGCAATCAACACCTGATCGGAGATCCGCTCCTCGATTTGGGCGAATAGGCTAGACTTGGCCTCGCGATCCTCGATGATCGCCTCGACGATCAGATCGGCGTGCGCTAAACCGTCTCCTTGGATGTCTGGAAACAATCGGTCCTGGGCCGCCTGCGCCGCTCGTCCGCGGAGTTTTTGACCAAATAGGGCATGGGCCCGTTTAACGGCGCGCGCCAAGACCTCCGGTTCGCGATCCTGAAGGCTCACACCAAAACCCTTGAACGCCGCCCAAGCCGCGATGTCGGCGCCCATGACGCCCGCACCTATGACATGAATGCGCCGGATGTGGTGGGGCTCGGCGCGCGCTCGGCCCTTCAACTCCTCCGCAAGCTCAAAGAAGCGCACGAGATGACGGCTCGTCGGGCTTACGACAAGCTCCGCACAGGACAAGGCCTCGGCCTCAAAAGAGGCCCGCCGGGTCCAAAGATCTAGGATTCGGCACGGGGCCGGATAGTGCGCGCACTCCACCCGCGCCCGCAGCCCGCGACGTACGAAGGCGCCCACGTAGGGCCGCAGAAACCGGAGCGCGGGCCAGGCTTGGCGCCAAGACGGGCGCATCTTCGGTGGCACTCGCCTGATGAGCGCGCGCGCAGCGGAAAGCAGGTGACGCTCGGGAACCCACTCGTCGGCAATTCCCAGTTTATGGGCCTGACGGGCCGGAACCGTCCGTCCGCTCAGCATCAACGATAGTGCCGGTAAGGCACCAATGAGCGCCGGCAGGCGCACTGTTCCCCCAAACCCCGGGTGAATGCCGAGCTTTACCTCAGGGAGGCCGAAGGCCGTCCGTTCGTCATCACACGCCACCCGATAAGTGCAAGCAAGCGCCAACTCGAATCCGCCACCAAGACAGAGTCCCTGGACGACCGCCACCGAGGGATAAGGCAGAAGGCTCAGGCGGCGCAGGACCAGTTGTCCCGCTCGGGTCAGTTCGGCCGCACGCGCAGCATCGAGTATGCGATGGAATTCGTGGACATCCGCGCCGACGATGAAGCTCTGGGGTTTGGTGGACCGAATAATAAGCCCACGCAAGGGCCGACCTTCGAGGCCAGCAAGGATCTGATCTAGCTCGGCTATTGCCTCGCGCGATAGCACGTTGTGTCGGCGCCCCGGGACATCGATGACGAGTTCGGCAATTTCGTCTGCTTCGGATAAAGACCAACTAGTCTGCGTCATGCCAAGCCCCCTCCGCGCACCAACATCGCCCCGCCTTGACCGCCACCGATACATAAGGTCGCAAGCCCCAAGGCCCCCGGTTGCGCTTGCAGAGACCGCGCGAGATGCAAAACCAGCCGGGCGCCGGTGGCCCCAACCGGATGGCCGAGGGCCACCGCGCCACCGTTTGGATTGAGCCGGGCCGGATCGATCGCCCCCAGCGGCGCTTCCAGTGAGAGTTCCGTGCGCGCATAGTCCGCGCTCGCAAAGGCCGCTTGGCAGGCTAGGACCTGGGCACTGAACGCCTCGTTTAATTCGACATGGGCCAGATCGTTGATACCCAGTTTATGTGCCGTCAGAAGCTTTGCCGTTGCATGGACCGGCCCCAGACCCATTTGTGCGGGATCGACGCCGGCCCAGGCATGATCGACAATCTCACCTAACACCGGCAGCGCTAGGCGCTTGACGGCCGATTCGCTTGCCAACACGAGGAGCGCCGCGCCGTCCGTAATCTGTGAACTGTTGCCGGACGTGACCGTGCCATAACGGCGATCAAAGACCGGCTTTAGCTGCCCGAGTTTGTCTAGTGTCGTGTCGGGGCGCACGCCGTCGTCTGCGGCATGGAACCGCCCGTTGGATTCGTAGAGGGTTTCGATCTCGGCCTGAAAGAGTCCAGCGACCTCCGCATAAGCGTGGCGTTGATGACTTTGCATGGCGTAGTGGTCCTGCGCGTCCCGGCCGATCTCGAAACGATGGGCGATGATCTCGGCGGTCTGGCCCATGGACAGACCGACAACTGGATCGCTCAAGCCTAGCAGCAGGGAAAACACCGGTTTGAGATTCGCTAGCCGGAAATCGATGAGGGACCGGAGCTTTTGTTTAGAGGTCTTCGCGCGATAGAAACGGGCGAGCCAACGACTCATGGCCATATTCCATTGGATTGGGGCCCGGCTCATAGCCTCGGTACCGCCCGCCAAGACGAGTTGGGCGCACCCCGCGCTGATGTGATCGAAAGCGCAGGCGAGCGCTTGCAGGCCCGAGGCACAATTGCGCTGCACGGTAAACGCCGGAACGGCAAAGCCCGTGCCTAAACGCAGGCCGATGATGCGCGCGATGTTGGCTTCGTCGGGGGCTGCGATCACGCAGCCCATGATGACCTCGTCTAGGTCCTCGGCGCGAACGGGTAGGCGGGCAAGGAGGCCGCGGCCTGCCATGACGGCAAGATCTGCCGCACTGAACGGCCCGGGCTCGTTGCGAGCCTTCAAAAACGGGGTGCGTGCACCATCTACGATAAATACCCTGGCAGTCATCCTGTCTCCTCACTCCCCGGCATCGGCAACGCCGCTAATAGACCCTCTACCCAGACTCGCGCATCACCTACGCACCGGATGACGGGCCCGGAATCGCGGTCGGCGAAAAAGATCGGTGCTTGCGGGTCCTGGTTGATCGCCACAATCTGCGTGGTGTTCGCAATGCCCACGAGATGCTGAGGCGCACCCGACACCCCGATAGCCAGCAAAATTTGCGGAGCGACATGGGCGCCAGTCTGGCCGATCTGGTGCTCAAAAGATAAGAGCTTACTCTCCTGGACGACCTTACGGGTCGCGCCCAATGCGACCTTACAGCCCATCATAGCCGAGAGTCGTGCCTTTAGTTGCAAAAGCCCTCTCTGAAAGAAGGTCGGATCTGCGGCCCCGAGGCCCACATCCAGAATCACCCGGGCCCCACCCAGGCCACCCACCCCCTGACGAGCGAGGGCGCGCGCCAAACCGCCCGGGCCGCCGGCTACGGCCGGCCAATCCTCTACCGTACAGACCAGGGGCGGTGGCGGCTCTCGGCCCGCGGCCCTTTTGTGCGCCACGAGCACGGCCCGTGCAGGGCAAGGGGACAGCCGGGTGAGATCGCCGCCGGCGAGCACTAGGTCATCGCCCAGGCGCTCAACTACCCCGGTATACAAAGGGTAGCCCCAAATCTTCGCCAAGGCGGCGGCGAGCGTCGCCTGCTCACAGCCCAAAACGACAAACTGGCTGGCTTGCAGCCGTGACGCCAGATAATCGGCCATGTGCGCAACCGGAGCCTCGCCTAGGACCCGCGCCATCGGTCCTTCCACGCCAACTGGAGGCTCCCAATCGGCCGCGGGCGCCAACCACACCACGCCAACTTCCGGGCCGAGGCTGCGAGCCACCCGCAAGGGGGCGCGCGCCGCCGCCCCGGAATTCACCACCGCCATGATGGACGCGTAGCTTGCAACCCGTCCGGGTCGCACCTGGGGGCGCGCCGTCGGCACCCCGCCGCCCTGCGCAATCAACCAAAGAGCCAAGGCCTGCGGGCTATCCATTTGCGTGGGGGTCGGCGCACTCACGGCGGCATGCGCCCGGCGGACGACCTTAAGACCCACTTGGCGGATCTCCACCGGCGGCTGCTTTAACGCGGTAAGCCACTCCGCTACGGAAAAGTCATCGCTGCGACCGGTGGCAGGCCACGCGCAGCTCGCGAGCAGGCGGCGCGCGTGGGCGATGGGTCGATGGCGGCCGGCGCGCACGAGCCCGTAACCGCGCCGACCGCGGGCGCCTATCCGGGTCACATCGGCGACATACGAGGCACCTAAGGCGCCGCTTAAGGCCTGCACAAAGACCGGGTCGGCCGGGCCTGCCAGGACCAGATCGGGCCTTAGCTCAGTGATCGCAGTCGCTAGAACCACCGGGTCCGGCCAACCCGCAGTGATCACGGCGACTACGCGCGCGGCCGCGGCCACAAGGCGCTGCGCGAGATCGGGGCAGGGCGCGCGGGTTACAACCAGCGCCGTCACAGTCAGTGCGGGCGCGACTTGGGCCGCCGCCAGGGCATGGTCTAAGACGGCCTGATCGTCGGCGTCGAGGCGCACATCCTGTTCCCCACAACCGTTGATCCCGCGCACAAGCACCACGACATGGCCGGAGAAATCGCGATCAAAGCCCGGCTCGGCGATCGCGGGCGTCACGATCGCGCGTTCGGCAAGGCTGCGTACCGCATCTTCGTAACAGGACTCGTCGACAAAGAGCGCGCGTACGGCCTCGGCGTGCGCCTGGGCGGCCTCGGCAAGTGTGGCCTCAACCGTCCCCAATTCGGTCAGATAATCGGCCGCGACCGACTGGGACAGCAAAGCTTGGCGGCGCTCAACGAGCGCGGCCCATACATAAAGCTCCCCGATCCAGTCGACGACCGGGAACCATGCCAGCTCGCAATCGCCGTCGACTGCCACCCGCGCCTTCAGTCCCGCCACGCGAGGTTGCATGAAGTCGACGAAGACCTGTAGCGCCCGGTCAAGGTCCGCGCTCCCAGTCGACCGCAGGCCGGCAAATCCTGCGAACAGCGTCGGCAGGTCCTTTAGGACCAGGAATCGTTGGATCTCGTTTGTGCCTTCGTAAATGTTGAGGATGCGCGCATCCCGGCGCCACTTTTCAATCAACTCGGCGGTGGCCGCAGCCATCGGCCCGCGCGCCTGTTCGAGCGCCCACAACACGCGATGGAGGCCTTCGGAGGCAAGAAACTTAGACAAGGCCGCCTCTATGCGAAAACCCCCATACTGGAGATCCGCGCGATCCATAAGCCCGATCAAGCGCGCACCAAGGGTGCGAATACGCTCATACTCGTAAAGAATAATACCCAACGCCTCTGGGGATTTGCGCAACACCGCACCATAATCCTTAAGAACGCGCTCAAGGAGGCTCCCACAACCGACCACGAGACCACCGCGCCCGACACTCAAGGTCTCGAGCGCGTTCACCTGCCCGTGACCGCGATAGCCGATGATATGGCTTACGCACACGCGCACAGACTGCAGGCCAAGCTCATTCGTAGGGGAGGCCTGTTGGCCGAGCTTGCGTTCGTCATGGCCGATGAGCAGGCCTTCGGAGCGTCGCTCGACCATAAAGCCGGTCTCGCCCCACTCGGTCTGCGCATAGAGGCAGTAGCGATCGGCGATCGAGCCGTTCGTGATCCACATCTTGGCCCCGGACAACTCGTAGTGGTCATAGACAGGGCCCGCCGAAGTCGTGCTCGGCACGCCGATATCGTCGTATTCATGGCATGCACCCGCGTCTCGCACGACGCGCCGACGCCCCGTCTGGTGCACCGAATCCCAGGCGCTATCGTCTAGGCGCGCCGCCTCGCCATTCGCGAGACGGTATGAGACCACCGGACCACTGAAGTCGAGGCGTCGCTCATCGAGCAAGATGCGTTCGCCGCGATCGGTCGTGAAGTGCCAAAAACCCAGCGAATCCTCTGTCACCGGCGTCTGAACGCGCCGCGCGCGCATCGCCACGGCACCGGTATCGGAGCCCGCACCCGGTTCCGTGAGCGCAAATGCGCTGATCTGACCGTGGGCCAGGAACCGCAGAAAATGCTCATGGGCGAGAATGCGCGCGGACAGTTGGACCCGCTCCTCTGCCATCGCGGCCGAAAGCTGCTTTACGCTCTCGAGAAAGGCCGCGGCCTTACGTGCCAAGCCGTCGAGATCACGCGCCCGCGCATACGCTGCCAGCGCTTGAAAATCGGCCAGCACGTCTCGCGCCAAGTACTTGAGCGCCGCACCCGGCTTAAGGAAAAGGACCTTCAGGAGCCGCTCGAGCGCCCGGAATGTCGATTTGACCGCCAGGACCCGGAGGTGCTCGGTCTGCGCGATCAGCCGCGTACCCAACCGTTCCAGCCGCTGGAAACCATTAGCTGGAAACGCCGCCAGTTCCGCGCCAAGGCGCGGCAGGTCCTTTTGCAGGGCCAACAACACCGGCATGGTCCCGATGCTCGTGCTCGCCATGACCAACAGGCCTACCGAGGTGTCGGCGTGGCCCATGAGCAGGCTCGTCAATACCGCATACTCGGCCTTGCCCAGGCCCTTTCCACCCAACTCTTGCGGCACGATCGTGGCAAAGGCCTTGAAGGCCCGCAGGCGATCGACATCCGCAGTCGGAATGGCGTGGCGGGCGTCGATAAAGTGCCCATAGAGACCGCCGTCCGGGTCCCGGAAACCGCTGCGCAAGAGCCGCAACACCTGTGCGCGCATGCGCCTTAAAGCTGGGTCGCTCAGAAAATATTCGGGCAGAAAAACCGCGGCCGGCCCGAGCGTCTCACCGAACAGAAAGTGCCCACTCTGATAGGGAATCGCCGTAGGCGGAGGCGTTGCCAAGCCCCGAACACGGCGTCGCAATGGCCGACTCGGTGGTGGTACCGGCGCCGAGAACAGGCCATGGCGCAAAAATAGCGCCTCCGGCCCGTGCGTTAGTGCCACACGCCAAAGCGGCCCCTCCCACTGGGGCGGCGTGGCCTGCGGCGCCACACCTGCCGGCCACTGGGCAAGCACCATCGCGTCGCGGTAACGGGGGCTCAAGATATCGTCCTCGGAATAGGCGATCCCGCCAAAAATTTGCCCGGCGGCCCACGCGACACCGTCCAAAGAGACCGTAAAGCGCGCCTTCAAAAGACCCACTACGGCGAGCGGGTCGCGGGCACACTCGGCCGGTAGGGCCTGGACCACCGATAGCGCATATTGGATCAAGGCCAGCAGTCGCTTTACGGCGCCGAACTTGATGATCGTATCGCGGCCCCCATAGTCCCGATAGGTCCCATTGAATTGGACCCGGGTAGCAGCATAAGCGCCGGCGCGGGCCTGCAGGGCGCGGCCGAACCCTTCCATAAGACTGCAATAATATCGGGCAAACGTTTCCCCGATAACCAAAGGGGCCTCGTCCGGCGCGGTCGCGCGTACAGCGCGCGCGACATCGAGACCCGCGCCGTGCGCAACGACTTCGAGGCCCACGGGACCATGCCGCCCCCAATAATCGCCGCCGGTGTCCGGAAGCCACTCCGAGACGCCGTCGGCTGCGACGGTGAGCCAGGCTGTCAGGTTCGGCAGGCGGCGTCCCAGCTGATGCTCGGCGAGCAGGTGATGCATAGCGACGAACCCAAGCCCTGGGGCATGCCCGGCTAGGGCCGCAAGGAGTTCCTCGGCAGGCCCTTTGTGGTGATGCAAAAACCGCACGAGATCGTGTCGGTCGTCGGCCGTCCAACCCTGGGCCAGCTGCGCTAAACGGCTAACCGGGAATAGGTCGGCGAGCAACGCACGCAAGGTGGCGGCCTGCGACGGCACCGCGGGGCTTGTGCGCGCCCACGGCAATTGCGCGGTAACGGCCGCTTCCAGGGCGCCAAAGGCCCCCTCGTCGCACAGGCGCAGAAGCGGGCCCTCCTCCGCGGGGCCCGCGGCGACTAAGGCCGCGCGCACGGCCGCGCGCCAAACTGGACCCGATGTCGGTGGGCGCCCGATAAGCGCCTTCTGGATATGGGCCAGGGCGGGGTTTTCCGGCACCGTTCGATCCGCTAGAACAAGATCGCTGTGTGCGCTGCCATCAAGACCAAAGCGTGCCGCCCCCGGGACCTCATAGATAAAGCGGTGACTAGTGGTGCGATTCCAATCGATCCCCGGGACGCTCAGGCGACACGATTCGCATTTGATGCAATTTTCGGAAACGCTGCTGGCACCTGTCAGGGCGCTTCCCAAAGCGTAGACCTCGGCGGGACACACCCGGCGCAGGCGTTCGGCGTCCGCGCGCACGAGATCGGTGGGCAGACTCAGATGGCGCACATCGGGCCGTAATCGGCCAAGCGGTGCCAGCCACACCAGGGAGGAATAGTCAGCGCTATGATCCCAGGAGAGCGTGGCACGATAGGTCCGCTCTGCTTGGTAGAAGGGCCGGGCCGCGAGGGCCCGACGACCATGCATGATGACCGCAACTGCGTCCGATATGAATGCCGCACCCCCAGCTACCACATTTGGTGCTGCCCGCACGAGCGCCAAGCCGGTCGGCCCGACCCAGCGCCCCGCCCAGATAGCCCCTAGGCGGCTCCTCAAAAGGGGGAGTCCACGCCCGTAGAAATAGCCGATCGCGCGGGCCAATTGCGCAAAGCCTGACCCCGGGAGCATAACCCTCTGTAGCCGGCCGGCCTCGCCGAGCAACCAATGGACGGCCAGGGGCGGCTTGTCGGAGGGTAGGGCCTTCATGGGGATGGTCGCCGCCACCGAAAAGGTCGCGTAATCGGAGACGACTGAGCGCGCAGCGCGTGCCAGCGCCCGTGCACGCGTGCCCCGATCACGCCCAAACGAGGCAACCAGGGCCGGCAGATGCTCAAACATGAACGGACTGGCGTGCAACGCCCGCGGCCACGCACTAGAAAGCTGCGCATTCTGGTAATCCGGGGACTGGCGGAGGCGCCCCCCATAGGCCTCCGCCAGGGCGGCCGCCGAATAGTCGCCCTGATCCCGCAGTTCCAGCACGGCATCGGCAAACGCGATCCCGCTCATGGCCGCCGGACCCATGAAGTTGGGATAAGGGAACTCGAGACCGAGCCCCAGCAAGGCACCGCCGATGGCGAGCCCGTCGTGGGCGAAGGCCGCACCCTCGCTGACGCCCCCGGCGCGAATCACCTTAACGCCGTAGGCGATCTGGCGGCCCCCATCCAGGAACGTCGCCACCTCCGGCAGGCGCAGGAAGTGATTCAAAAGCTGCGGGTGATCGACCGGGCTTTGGCTTGCGACCTGAGCTAACGGCAGCACGAGCCCCACCGAGAGGCTGGCACGATTGGTATAGAGAAACCCGGTGGCATTCAGGGCCCGCGGGCGACCCCGAAAGGGTCCATTACGCACCAACCACTCTTGGGCCAGGCCCTCGTCCGCACCAATATGAAAACGCTCCTCGATAGTCTCGGCTGGTAGCGCGAAGATTGCCTTGATCCCTTGGGCATAGCGGACCGTCGGGCGCTCAAGACCAGCGCGCGCTAGCAATTGACCGGCGTCCCCCTCCGCCAAAAATACGACCGGGGCCTCGATCGGACCGCGGGCGGTATTCACCCCCACAACCCGCCCACCCGCAGAGCGCAGGCCAGTGACCGTGGTACGCGGCAGCAATGTGGCGCCCCACTGAATGGCGCGCGCGGCCAGGTAGCGATCAAACGCGGGCCGCAACACAGTCCAGGCCTCGCCGTAGTCGTTTTCGGGCACAGCGTGCGCCTCAAACCCCGCGCAACCCGCCCCGTCATGCACAAGCAGTTGGCGAGCGACGATGCGGCGCTCCTTCGGAGCCGCAGCAAAGGCCTCGGCCCCCAAAACGTCCTCGCGCAAGAGCGGCTCTGCGTGATAGACGCCGCCCGACCAATTCTCGGCGCCCACAAACTCGGCGCCCTCCACCAGCAAGACGCGAACACCAGCGCGCGCGAGCCGCAACGTGGCCGCAATTCCGGCCGGGCCGCCACCCACGATCAGCACCTCAGGGCCTTTGCCCATGGCGCCTCCTGCTGTCGAAAAATCGGCCCGCAACAGGCAGCCGGTCGAGAACCGGCCGGTGGGCTAGCCCGCGCACAACCCTCCAAGCCGTCGGTAGCTCACCCGCCATAGGGGCCAAAATCGGGGCCATGACGTTCGGCCGACGACCCCGATAATGGCGGGGTATCCTGGGCCTCCCAAGTGAGGGTCTGGTAATGGCGATAGCTTGCGGGCACGACCTTCACGACATCAAAAAAGGGTGATAGATCGAAGTCCTTGGGCATCGAAAGGCGACTATTGCGGTGATACCAAAGAGTACGGTCCGCCGCATGAACGAGAATCGGTAGTATCGGAAAGCCCACCGACTGGAAGGCCTCGGCGATCAAGGTCGAACAAACCGTGCGGGTATGGGGCCCGGCATGGCGCGCAAACAGGGTCGATCGGTAGCGCCGGGGGATAAATCGCCACGGGAGCGCAAACCGGGCAAGGTCTATGAGTTGGCGCAGATCATAACCGTAGCCCACGCGCGCCAGGGCATAGGCTACGACTGCGGTGCGATCATGAGGCGTGAGCTCGTGCGGCCGGCAGAGTCGGATATGCGTATGCCGGTACTCCGCGAGCGGCTTCAACACCGCCCCCTGACCCAATAAAACCTCCAACAGCAGCGGGCCGTCGGGCCAAGTTCCCAATCGCTGCTTTAGGGTCGCAAGCAGCGCCTGATCGGGGAACTCTTCAAGCCTCCCCAAAGACAACGCGACATGCGACCAAGTGCTCTGCGCGATCGTTTTGATCATGCCGCCTACGCGTGTCATGCCCTCCATGAGCAAGATGTCCCCTGGAAGGACTTTTTGCATCAGGGCATCATGGTCGGAAAGGGAGTCGAGCAAGACGTGGTTGGGCCGTTCGGCGACCAGCCATGCGATAAGTTGACGAGCAAACCATTGACGCAATGACATGCGTACAGTCCTTGGCATCTGATAATCTTACCAGCAGTGTAGGCGAAAAGCCGCCCCTAAAGGACCGCGCCCAACCGTAAGCCCTTCACCGCCCTCGGTAACGCTCGCTCCGGTCGCGCTCGGCGGCCCGACAAGAGCCGTTATGGTCTTACCTGATCGGGCAACCATCGAGTCCTGGCTCCATGGGCTCGAACCCGACTGCAATCACCGGTCGAATACTTGCGCCAGCTGACCTAAAATTGCAAGGCCGTTATCGGCCTTGCAGGCCGGGCCTTCACGCTTGACCCGAAAGGCCCTTATGCTAGAGTCTAACCCGCAGAAAGAGTTAACTCACGTAACGAGGTGCCTCATGAGTTATGCAAAACTGTTGCCTGTGTTTGCGTTGGGCTTTTTGGTAGCGTGCGCACGGCCTGCCGCTACATCAAGCAGTCAGCCGAGCGAGCAGAAACCGAAGCCGGTGAAGAGCGGCTACCTTACTGGCAAGCCTCGTCCGGGCAGCAAGTTCTATAAGGTTCGAATCGGAATGAGCCGCCAGGAGGTCATGGGGCTGATTGGACCGCCGACGAGTGAGAGCACTCATCCCACGGGCAAGCAGTTTATTCCCTTCTATTACGGCGGCGATGAATTCCGCACGGATTGGTATTATCGAGGGGAGGGCGAACTCACCTTCTCGCAAGTCTCCTATGGGTCTTCGAGCGAAGACTTGATTTATGTCCGCGTGAACCGGAAATCCTCAGGCTACGCGAAGTAAGCATGCATCGTCGCGAATGCCGTGCGCGCCATGGGCGCCCGTAGACTGGCGCGCGGTGCGCACTATGCCTGACCGCGGCAACCGGCTATTCTACCGGCTATGTCGTTATCGGTTGCCACGGTCGCTTCCAACCACACACCCGTTCCTGCCGCGCTGGAGGCCGTGGAGGTTGTCGCCCGTTACCCTGGATTAGCCGAACCGGCGGTGGCGGGCGTGACTCTCACGGTGGCCCGGGGATCTTTGTTTGGCCTGCTGGGTCCAAACGGGGCCGGGAAGACGACCCTGCTCTCGATGGCCTGTGCGCTGATACGCCCAAGCGCCGGGAGCCTGCGAATACTCGGGCTTGGATGGGACTCCGATCCCGTGCTCTTTAAGCGCTCGGTGGGCTTTGTGCCACAAGGGATTGCCTTGTATCCGACCCTGACCGCGCGCGAAAACTTGCGGGTCTTTGGGCGCATGCACGGGCTTTCCGGCGGAAAGTTGCGGGCCCGCATTGATTACGCACTCGGCATCGCCGACCTGCGGGAGCTGGCCGACCGACGCGTCCAAACATACTCCGGCGGGGTCCAGCGACGACTCAATCTGGTGTGTGCCTTGTTGCACGAGCCGTCCGTCCTCATCTTAGACGAACCGACGGTGGGCATAGACCCGCAGTCGCGGAATTTTATCCACACCGCCTTGCGCGAACTCAATAAAGCGGGAACGACCATTCTTTACACCTCGCATCAATTAGATGAGGTCGAGAACCTATGCGATACGGTCGCGATCATGGATCGCGGGCGGATCGTAGCCCAGGGAACAATGGCCGATGTGTTGTCCCAGCACGTCGGCATGCTCGAGTTGCGGCTCGGTGAGCCACCGCCCGCGGCGCTCTGCAGTGAGATTCGGGCCCTACCGGATGTGCAGGCCCTTCAGGTGGAAGACCGCACGATTATGATCCGCAGCGCACAACCTTTTCAGTTGGTCGTGGCGCTCATTCCCTTGCTGGCGGCCCGCGGCGTCTCGATTCTTGCCCTGTCGCTCGGCGCCCAAAACCTGGAGCACGCCTTTTTGGCCATTACCGGGACACGCCTTCGAGACTAGCTATGGGAATTCGGCGACAACAAATCTGGGCTGCAATCGTCAAGGAGTTTCTGGCGCTGGTGCGTGACAAGGAAGCGATCGCCATGCTGGTCGTCATGCCGGCTGTGTTCGTGCTGATCATGTCGCTCGCACTCCAAGACGTCTTTCATACCACGAGCGTCAAGCATCTGCGGCTCGCTATTTTGGATCAAGGACACAGCCATCTAGCCGTCCAGATTCGTGATTCGCTGGCGCGCGCCCATCTATTCAAGGTCGTGGTGCTGACGACGTCGGCGGGCAAAGCGGCGGGCGCTGTGGCCCGATTGGGGCACCGGGTCGCCGCCGGGCACTACGCCCTGGGGTTAGTGTTACCCGCAGGCCTTACGACGCGGATCCGACACCATTTGACGGGGGTTGGGGATCACCAGCCGATAGCGGCGCTCAACCTATTTGTTGATCCAGCACTACCCGCGCAGGTCCGCGGTGCGGCGCTCGCATCGTTGACGCAGACGCTGCAATCCCTACAAACAGCGATGCTTTTACAATCACTGGTTCGAGCCGATCCCAAGTTAGACGGTGCGCGCGTGATGCGCGCCTTGCAACCAGTGCTGCGGCTTAAAACCGACACACGGCTCGCCCGAAACGCGCCTGTGCCCACGTCAGTCCAGCAAAACGCGCCCGCCTGGGCGCTACTCGCCATGTTTTTTTTGGTGGTCCCGCTGTCGGTTACGCTCATAAAAGAGCGCCAGCAAGGTTGTCTTTTACGGCTGCGTTCGATGCCGGTCCCCGCCTGGGTGTTGCTCGTGGGCAAGGCGATCCCTTACTTTGTTTTGAACAGCGTGCAACTGGCAGTGGTCTTTTGGGAGGGCGTTTATGTCCTACCGCTGCTGGGCGGCACCGCCCTCCAGCTAGGGCACTCCCCCGGCGCCATCGTGTTGGTCGCGGTGGCCGCCAATTGCGCCGCGATAGGATACGGATTGTTGATCGCCACGATCGTGCGCACCCAGGAGCAAGCCACGAGTTTTGGGGCGATCTCCGTCTTGATTATGGCAGCGATCGGCGGGGTTATGGTGCCCAAGCTCGTGATGCCGCAGGCCATGCAACACTTCACCCACGTCTCACCCATGGCCTGGGGTCTGGAGGGGTTTCAGGCCATATTTGTACGCGGCGCCGCAGTCGCCGACATCCTGCCGGAGACTGCCCACTTACTACTGTTCGGGGGCGTCTGCGCGTTGCTGGCGGGTATTCGGTTCCGACGGGAATTACGACCACAAGATCTGCGGCGTATGGGGAAACTGGGGTAATTTATGTCGTTCGCAACTGATGACCAACCGGCGTTATTTCTAAAATTAAAACAGCTCATAACCGATGCCTGCCACCGAACCGAGGACCCGCAGTCGATTGATGACGATGAGGCGCTGATCGGGCCGCTGAGTGCCTTAGGGCTCGATTCGCTGGATGTGCTGCAGATCAGCGTCGCATTGACGGATTGCTACGCGATTCGTTTGGAGGACAGCAAACAGGCGCGACGCGCCCTGCGATCAATCCGCAGTTTGGCGGAGTTTGTCGTAAAAAACTCGCCTGGCGCGGCCTAGTGTCGATCCGCTTGCGGGCAGCAGGCCTGTGGTCCGCATTGGGGTTCGGCATGCCGGCTACGGCGGCGGCGCTCGCCGCGGGGCGTACCGCCCTAGGGCCCGCGACCCGATTTCGTCTGCCGATAGGCGAGCAGGCGCCCGTGAGCGAGATCGATCCCCGTCAGTTTCTCCATGACGCGCAAGGCGTAGACGCCGCGCTCGCCAGGACCGCCGCCGAGGCGCTCGCCAAGACCGCCTATGGGCGAATGCCGGCGGAGAGCCTACTCGTACTGGGGACATCGGGGGCGCTTTTTTTGGGCGAACAGCCAACGGCGCGCACGACCTGGTTTGGTGGCGCCGGCGACATCGCAGAACAACTGGCCAGCACGCTCGGTATTCGCTCGCCGCCGGTCACCATCCAAACGGCGTGTTCCTCGAGCGCCAACGCGCTCTTATTGGCAGCAGAAGCCCTTTCCCGCAATGAATATCCTTGCGCCCTGGTCGCGGGCATCGAGGGACTCGGTGCGGTATCCGTGCGCGGCTTTCAGTCCCTGATGCTATTGGATGCCGAGGGTTGCCGCCCGTTCGATGCCGCGCGGGCAGGCTTTCATCTCGGTGAGGCCGTCGCCAGCATCATTCTCGAGCCGGATGCAGACGAGCCGCGCGGGCTCGGGTGCTGGCTCTTAGGCGGTGCCCACGTCTGCGCGGCCCTCGGGGCCCAGGGTCAGACGCCAGACGAACACGCCATGGCGGAGGTAATGGCGCAGGCCTTGGCCGCTGCGGGCAGACATGCCCATGACGTGATCGCGATCAAGGCGCACGGCTTGGGCACGATGGAGGGCGATGCCGCCGAGGACACGGCGATACAGGCTGTGTACGGGCGTGCAGTCCCGCCGGTCACGAGCCTAAAGCGCTACTTTGGTCATACCCTGGGTGCGAGCGGCGTGGTCGAAACAGCGGCCATGATGGCCTGTCTGGACGCAGGCTTTATCCCGGCTACCAGCGGATTTGCGCGGTGCGATGAGGCCTTGGCGCTCACTCCTTTGCGTGCCGCCCAGCCCGCCCAGACCGGCTGCTATCAACTCAATTTTTTCGGGTTCGGCGCAAGCTACGTGTCGCTCGTTTTGTGGTTCTCATGACCGGGCCGCTTTTTATCCGGGCCGCGGCCGCGATCGGACCCCAAGGCATAGTCGGGCGCGGGCGCGCGGGCGCGGATACCGCGATCGGCGACCTCGACAAAACATGGCGCGAACTTTGTGGACCGTCCTTGCGCCAATGCTCGCGGTTCGTCGTGGCGGCGGTCGCCGGGGCGCTGCTCTGTACCCGCAAGGTCCCGGTCGCACCGGAGACTGGGCTGTATTTTGCCACGGGGCTTGGCGACACTCGGTCGGCCGCCGCGCTCTTTCAGCAGGCGCAAGGGGGTCAGGGGCGGGCATCGCCATTCGATTTCGTTAATGTGAATGCCAATACCGCCGCCTTCCATGTGGCGCGCCTAGTCGGATTGAAGGGTCGCAACCTGACGATAACGCAGAGCGAGCTGTCGTTCGAGTGGGCGGCGCGCCTAGCAGCCAGCGATTTGCAGTCCGGGGGGACGACCACCCTGCTCGGCGGCGTAGACGACTACCACCCGATCGATGCCGAACAGCGGTTGCGGTTGGCGCTGGCCGCCGACCAAAGACCCGGCGAGGGCAGCGCCTGGCTGCTGTTGTCCAAAGACCCGGCCGATGCCCTGGGGAGCCTGCTCCAGATATCCCTATGGGCGCAGCCGAGCCTCGATCAAGCCCCGTGGGCGCAGGATGTGGCCGCGCGGATTGCCGACCGCGTCCCGACTGAAGGTCTGCGCATCCTGCCGGGGTTCCGGGTCGACGCCAAACAACGCGCAGACCTTCAGGCCCAGCTGCCCGACGCCATCATGATGCCCTATCAGGAACACTGCGGATGCTTCCATACCGCAACGGCCTTCGCTATGGTCTGGGCATTGGGACAGGCCCGGGGAGCGACCGAGACGTTCGCCCACATCACGCGCGATGTAAGCGGTCACAACGGGCTCGTCCTTTTTACCGCCGAGAGCGGCGCCGGCAACCTGATCGGTGGCGCGGGTATCTAAAGGGCCGCGCGGAGCCGCCGGAACAGTTGTTCTTCGGCGGTTGCGCAGTCTTCGACCATGGCGGCAAGCAGGGTCCACGCCCCGGTCCCGCTGTCAGCGCCTTGACACAGCCGCGCACCGGCCACCGCAAAGCGGCGCCACTGATCGCCGATCGCGGTCATCGTAGTCGACAACTCCCCTAATAGGGGTTGGTCGATGACCGTGCTCGCCTCCTGGAGGAAGGCGGCGAACATGAAACGAAATCCGGCGCCGCCCGTACCGATCTCCTCCTGCATCCGGATCACATTGGCGATATAGGCACGCGCCCGCTTATCACCGAACTTCTGTGGCCACTGGGCCAACTGGCGCGCGAGCCTATGCATGCCGCGGATCCCGATCGGTAATACCGGAATATCCAACATCTGACGACAGGTGTGGCGCAACGCCTGGCGTATGGCGCGCGCGAGCGGCAGCTCCTTGGGGATTGATTCGGGATAGTAAATCAGGCCACGCGGGGCAAAGGCGCCGCGCGCGAAGCGCGCGCGCTGCAAGGCGTCGGCCGAACATGTGACCATGTCCTCAAACACGGGGTCGCTTAGGAGATAACCCTCTTCGCTGCGGGCGACCGCCACCAAATTGTGGGCATTGAATTGAAATCGCATATCGTCGGGGAAATAGGGCAGCCAATAGACACAGGTCTGGAGCCCCACGGATACGCCGGCCGCCAACAGCGAGTCGAGCGCCGCCTGCGCGTCCCGTGGTTTACGAAAATGCTGGTAACGCATGGGGATCCCCAGGCGACGACAGGCATTGCGGGCAATCGAGAGCGGCGCGCCACGATAGCTGGTGAGCGGCATGCCGCCCACCTTGATGAGGCCGGTATGGAGGAAGAAGAGCCCCCCGCCGATACCGAAGAGCATCGATTCGGTGAGATCGAGGCCGCGATCGCGCAACAAGGCGTCTAGCGTCCCGCTCTCGCAGTGCGCGGCATGGCGATGCACAAAGCTGCCCGCTGGACGTTCAGTCATGGCTTGGCACCGGTGGGACATTGCGGAGCGCCTCGCAACTCACGTCCAAGGCCGCAGCATAACGCGTCAAGGTCCGGAGTTTCAGGCGCGCAAACGGGGCCGGGCGCAGATGGCGCCGTATACGCCAGCGCCAGATACCGCAATTGGCGGCGAGCAGCGCCGTATCCATCTGGCGATAGGCCATATGGTAGGCAAGCGGGCTGGACACGCCCGCGCAGACCGCGCGACGCATCTCTTCGATGTGCTCGCGCACACGGCCAACGGCGTTTTGGTTGACGACGCGCTCTACCTCCCAGCCACGGCTCGGAACGATGACATAATGGCCCTGGTCGTCTTCGACATAACAGGCCCGCCGATTTCCCTGAAGGATCGAGTCGTCTTGTGGGACATCGCGCGCTTTCGTAGTAAGCCTCCTGCTCTATACGGCCGTGAGGTGCGCGTAACAAACAGCGAATCGGGCACTCTCCGGGACCATGCACAGCAGGCGATCGCCACGGCGTATGCGCCCCGAATAGAGCAATTCCTCCAAAAGCGAATACATCATGGCCGATCCGATGTTCCCGCGATACGCCATGTTCGAAAACCAGCGATCCATCGGTAAGGGGAAATCGATAGCGACGAGCGCGTCCCGCAGGGGATTCCGGAAGTATTCGGATGAATAATGCGGCAAGAACCAGTCGATATCCGCGGGCTTCAGGTCGTGACGGGCCATAATGGTCCGCAGCGCCCGCATCACGCTGATATCGATGATATGTTGCTCGAGCCGCCTCGCGTCCTGCTTGACCGTAAAGAAGCCTCTTTTTACCGCCTCGTATGGAGGGACCTCGCGCCAGCCGCGCAACCGACCGTCAGCCTCGAGGTCGGCGCCGCTATACATACAAACCGGCAATTCGCCGGCATACGAAAGGCAATCGATCCAATCGATGCGCAACGACACGCGGTCTTCGTTAGGTTGGGGGCGCAGCACCGCCGCCCCCGCGCCATCGGACAACATCCAGCGGAGAAAATCTTTCTCGAAGCCCACGAGCGGCTGGCGTTCGGCGTCTTTTTCAATACCGGGCTCGGACCCGAACTGCGCGGCTTGCATAAAGCTTGAGGCAAACTCGGATCCCGTGCTGACAGCGAGGTTCGCGCCGCCGGTCGCGACCGCAAAATACGCATACTTAAGGGCCGTCGCCCCGGCGGTACAAACGCCGGCCACAGCGGCCACCTCACAAGGGGGGCTTGCGAGTTCGCCGTGGACCATGTGGGCATGGCTGGGCTTGAACTGATCGGGACTGCTGGTGCCGCAGGCCAGACAGTCCAGGTCGGCCAGGGAAAGCTTGGCGCTGGCAAGCGCCGATCGCACGGCCTGCGCCGCCATCTTGGCATTGTTATGGGTAAACGCCCCGGTCGCGGGATCAATGGCGTAGTGGCGGGCATAAATGCCATTGCGCCCAAGGATGATCCGTCGCGCCCGTGACGGGCGCCCGCCGACCATACCCAGCACGCCCTCGATGGCATCGTTTTCGACCGCGGCGTTGGGGAGAAACAGGCCTAGGTCCGTAATGTACACGTCTCTCATTGATAGTCCGCCAAGCGCTCGGAGCCACGTCCGGAGGGACGCTCGAGCTCGGTTGCGGCGCGCGCCAAGCGCGCCTTCAGCACCGGATGCAGGAGAGTCGCAAAGACCCAGGTAATGGGCACCACTGTGATAATCATAGCCGCCAAGAATACCGCATAAAAGATCAGCACGGCACGGCGTGGCTGAGTCCCTGGCGGGCCCAGGGCGCGCAGAAGGCGTCCCCAAAGCAGGAAGCTCCTATGACCCACCCGCTCGCTGGCGATATACCGTGGGTCCACGGTCACCGCCCGCAGGCCCTGGAGCAGGGATCGCGACGGCCGGTCCCCAAAGGCCGCCCGCTGGTCGCGCAAGGCCCGCCCGAATCGCGCGGTAGCGGCAATATCGGCGTCGGCTACGCCGGCGGCCGGGAAGATCCGCCAGAAGCCCGCTTTCTTGCCGGTCAGCAACCATCGGGGGGTGGTAATGAACGTGCTCCACGGCGAGCCGCGATCCGTGAGGACAATATTGTCAATCAGCATCGCCCCGCAGGCAGTAAGCGCTTTTTGCATTTTGGCGTGCGCCGTAAGCCACATATTTCGACACGCGATCAGGGTCACGACCGGTTTCCCGCGCAGAACCCGCGCGTGGGTTGAGCGCAAAAAGGCGGTTACGGGAAGTGACGGGGAGAGAAACCAGACTTGATAGGCGAGCACGACCAGATCAAAGTGACTGTCCGGATCAAAGGATAGCGGCGCCAGTTCCGGGGGATCCATAAACACGGCCTCCGGAAATACGTCGAGGAAACCGAGAAAGCTCCACGGAAAGGGGTAGGGTCTTTTCGGTTCCAGGTGCCCCCATACGATCTCGACCTCGGGATCGAGGGCCAACGGGCCGACAAGCGATTCGGCGGCGCGCGCGAGTTGGCCGGTCTGGGAATAAGAAAGGACGAGAATGCGCGTTTTCGCGGCCTCGGTAATACCAGTACGCCCCTCTTGCACCCAAATGGTCCTCGTCATCTGGCCTGGGTATCCTGAAACGAGATACCCTTAATTTTGGTGCCCGCTTGCCAACCCTGACACCAGAACCCGCCTTTTTAACCGTATGGCAAGAGCCTTCTCGCGCAGACGTGTGACCGATAGTACCATTGACGCGAGATTACCGGCAATCATGGCAGGCTGATGACGGGCTCGATAAGTCAGTAAAGGGCCCGCCTTGAGCCTAGTCCACGAACACGGCCGGGAGATCGATCACGTCTTCCATCGCCTCGCCCGCTACCGATACAACCGCAAGCGCTTGGCGATTGTAGAGCCTGCGGATGAGTAGCGCCGAAGTCAGCGGTATATCGCGCCGGTCAGGGCACGCCACCCGGCCCAGCAAGCGCTCGAAATAATGGATGGTATGTAGGTCCTCGGTACGCAGACAGAGCTTCTGGCGGAAATTTTGCAATAGCGTGTCGGCAAGATCGCGATCGCCGAGGGCTGCGTAGAAACTCGCAATAGATTGCGCGGAAATGATCCCCACGGTGCCGAACGCGCGACCTTTATCCCAAAAATTGAGATCGGATAGCCCATCTTTGTTGGCGCTTACAATCTCCTGGTATTCGTCGCACAGGAACAGCACCGGGCGGCTGCGCTCGGGCGCTGGCCGACGTTGCATGTATTGAAAAAATCGTAGCTTTAGAAACGTATAGATCACCTTGGCGCCAACGCCCCAGACCGCGAGCGGGAGATCCACCAAAAAAATCTCACCCGCACCTAAGCCGTCGATACTGAGCGCATCGACCGGCGGACAAAACGCGTCGACCAGATCTGGGTGCGTAAACGGCGTCAATACCTGGGCCGCGCTCGCCAGCACCCCGGCCACGACCTTGGCATCGAAGCGGGTAAAGACGCCCTCATGGTAGGACTGGTAGCTGCGCAAGAGGCGCAAGGCCTGCGGGCTCAAGCCAACCGCCTCGACGCTCAGCTGGCGATCCCAGCGGGCGCGCACATCGTCACAGAAGAGATACTCATAGAGGCCTGCTAAGCTGTAGTGCTCCGGAATAAAGGACAAGACGCCGAGGGCGTTGCGGCACAGCTCCACTGCAGTGTCGACCCAAAAGGGATCGCTGGGCGAGCCGGTCAACAACAGCGCCGATTTCAGAAAGCCGGCTGCCGCCTCCGGGGTAAGTCCGCGCAATAAGTTGAAGGCGCGACGGTTCGGGCCGATCACCGTGAGCGAGCGCTGCGCACTTCGGCTCAAGGCGGCGGCCGCCACGCCGAAATCCCCCTTGATGTCGAAAATCAGGCCCCCCACCCCTTGCTTAAGACACTGCAGCAACACGGGCTGAATCACAGACGTGGTCTTGCCAGACCCAATGCCGCCCAAAACGAGCAGGTTTTGACCGAGATCCGGGGCGCCAAGGACGACCGCGCGGCGACCGGGGTGTCGGTACCGACCACGCTGATGCAGAAGAGTGGTGGCCATGCCTAAATGCACGGTGAGAGGCGTGGTTCGCGCCTTCGCGGGTCGCGCGCGTCGCAGGAGCGAGCCGGCCGCGGCAAACGGGAGACCGAGCCAGAGCAGGACCGATGCGAGCCGCCGATAACGGCTGGGGCCCGCTTGGGGACGAGTCAGGATGCGGGCCTTGGCGGCCTTCGCACGGTCGGCCTTCGCACGGTCGGCCTTCGCACGGTCGGCCTTCGCACGGTCGGGCTGCGCGCGGTCGGGCGGCACGACGGGTTCGGCAGACGCCTTCCAGCGCGCAAGACGCTGGGCGAAGCGCTCCGAGCCGGCGAGCAGGCCATGGGCCTCGAGTTGTTCGCCCGCGTCGATGAGGGCGCGCAGGCGGCGGCGGTCGGCGCGACTACGCGCCTTAGCAGGGGGCGGGGATTTGGCGGCCGACACCAGGATTCCTCCGGATAAAAGCCGAGGCTAGCAAGGTTTATGCTTGTGCCCCACTCTCCAATTGCCGAGGACCCCCCGTGAATAGAGGCCTCTTTGTCCACAATATCTCCCGCGGCCAAGGGCAAAGCGCGGTGCGCGCCGCAGCCTATGCCGGCCGGCGCCGGCTCGTTGATGAAAGACGCGGCAAGACCTTCAATTTTTCGCGAAGGCCCGGGCTCGCGTACTCTGAGTTGCGCTTGCCGACGGGGGCCGACCCCCGCCTAAATGACTCGGGCCGACTATGGAATGCGCTGGAGACTCATTTGACCCGCGCCAATGCCCGCTTAGCGCGCGAGATCATCATCGCCCTACCCCGCGGCTGGGCGCTTGAGAGCCAGGTCCTGCTGGTACGCGGCTTTCTGGAAGACGAGTTTGTCGGTCATCGGCACGCCGTCGATTGGCACGTCCATCTCGATCGGCCCCGCAACCCCCACGTCCATGCGCTGATCAGCTTTCCGACCTTAAGCGCGGCAGGCTTTGGTCCGGCCGAGGCGAACTGGGACCGGCGCGCTTGGCTAGTCGGCCTGCACGCCGTTTGGCGCCGCCATTGCGAGCATCACGGCCTCTCCCCAGGATGGACGGGCGACTCTTGTGGGTTTGTGCACCTGGGGTCGGCGCACGCCCTTGCCGGCCGGGGCGTCATCACGCGCCAAGGCCAGCGACTGGCTGCTTTGCAGGCGCTGGCGGCGCGTCCGCGCGCAAACCGCTGGCCGGGGTGGTTGAGAACGCGCCTGCGCCGCAGGGAGCGGAGCGAACGGAGCGAACGGACCAGGCCGCGCACACGGGAGGACTTCGAGCGGGATCGTTAACAGGCAAAACTGCGGGGAACCAAGCCGCGCGGCCTGGGACACTTTTCTCATCGGCGACCGCTTCTTAGAGCCCCTATCGGCCGCTTGCGGTTTGCTAGGGGGTCAGCGGCCCGCTGAGAACTAGGTTCGGCACCACGGTCCTAATCCCAAGATAACGCGCCACCCGTTTGGTGCTCGGTCGCGCGCGTATCAAAGAAATGGTTTTCCTTTTTTTGGTCCAGGGCCTCGCCCATCCAGGGGAATGGATTGCTCGCACCCGGATATTGGGCCGGAAGGCCAATCTGCTGACAGCGACGGTTGGCAATGAACTTGATATAGTCATCGAACATTGCGGCGTTAAGGCCCAGAACCTCGCGCGGCATGGTATCGACCGCGTACCGGTATTCGAGGGCGGCGGCCTCTTTTATGAGGCCGATGATCTCCTTTTGGAAGGCCTCCGACCACAGGCTCGGGTTTTCGATCCTGACCTGATTGATGAGGTCGATTCCGAAGTTGAGGTGCATCCATTTGTCCCGCAGGATATAGCGAAACTGTTCGCTTAATCCCGCCATCTTGTTGTGCCGACCAAAAGACAGCATCTGCACGAGGCCAACGTAAAAGAAGATGCCCTCCATGAGGACGTAGTAGCCGATCAGATCGCGCAGGAAGCGGCGATCATCTTCCTCGGTTCCGGTGGCAAAGTCGCTATCCATGAGGTCGCGCGTAAACTGGAGCTGAAAGGCGTCCTTGTCTCTTATGCAGGGGACCTCGCGGTACATCGTGAAGATCTCGCCTTGATCCAAGCCTAGACTTTCTGCGATGTGCCGGTAGGCATGCATGTGTAGCGCCTCTTCGAAGGCCTGGCGGAGCAGGTATTGCCGACACTCGGGGTTTGTCACATGGCGATACATGGCCAGCACGGCATTGTTGGCCGCCAGAGAGTCTTCGGTCACACAAAAACCTAGGCCGTGCTTGATAATGGCGCGCTCGTCCGCACTCAAGCCCTGCGGGTCTTTCCAGGTCGCGATGTCGCGCGACATATTGATCTCTTGCGGCATCCAATGGCTCGCGCAGGCGTCGAGATACTTCTGCCATGCCCATTGATACTTAAAGGGCACGAGCTGGTTCACGTCCGCTTGACAGTTGATGACGCGTTTATCATCTACTTGAACGCGTTCGGCGCCCGCCTTCAGTTCTTCCAGCCCAGTGACGCCGCCGCGCGGCGTCTGCGCGCGTGGCGGTGTGTCGAGGTCAAAATCTAGCATTATCGCTCCCGGCCCTTACTGGCACGCCTCACACTGTGGATCATCAATGGCACAGGCCTGCGGCGCTGCGGTCGCGGGCCCGCGAACGGCATTGAGCGCCCCATCGTTTAAGGTCGATTTTTCCACGGATGTGGCGCTCAATGTACGCAGATAGTATGTGGTCTTAAGGCCCTTCTCCCAGGCCAACATATACATGTCGGACAATTTACGCCCGGATGGCTCGGCCATGTAGAGATTTAGGCTCTGCGCCTGATCGATCCACTTCTGGCGACGTGAGGCCGCCTCGATAAGCCACTGCGGTTCAATCTCGAACGCGGTCGCATAGAGCGCCTTCAGGTCGTCGGGCACCCGATCGATGCCGCCTACGCGCCCGTTATAATATTTCAGGTCGTTGACCATGACCGGATCCCACAGCCCCCGCTCTTTGAAATCTCGGACAAGGTGCTCGTTCAACACCGTAAACTCACCAGAGAGATTCGATTTGACGAATAGGTTCTGATATGTTGGCTCGATACTCTGCGCCACGCCGGCGATGTTCGAGATCGTAGCGGTCGGGGCAATGGCCAGACAATTGGAGTTGCGCATGCCATACCGACCTATGGCCTCACGCGCCGCCGTCCAATCCAGGTGCATGCTCCTATCCATGGAGAGTATGCCCGCGCGGGCCCGCTCCACAAAGGCAATACTATCGATCGGCAGGATGCCCTGACTCCATAAGGACCCTTCGTAGCTCGCGTAAACCCCGCGTTCCTTGGCCAGTTCGCAAGAGGCAAGAATGGCGTAATAGCTCACGGCCTCCATGGATCGGTCGGCGAACGTCACGGCCCCCTCTGAACCATAAGGGAGGCGCAACTGGTACAACGCGTCCTGGAATCCCATCAGCCCAAGACCTACAGGGCGGTGACGCAGATTGGAGGCGGAGGCCTGGGGGACCGCGTAGTAGTTGATATCGATGACGTTGTCCAACATCCGCATGGCCGTCCGAACGGTGCGCCCGAGCTTCTCCATGTCGATGCCGTGCGCAGCATCCGCACTCGCATGGGCGGCAAGATTCACAGAACCCAGATTACACACGGCAATCTCGCTGGCTGAGGTATTCAGCGTGATCTCGGTATTTTTGGTGATCATCCCGTTGACGGTCCAGGCATGCGTGTCCGACTCGACGGTCAGACAGTAGGCGTCCTCGTTAGGAAGCGGGGTAAGTCCCGTGAAGGTCGCGTAACCTCGTTGCTTGGCGGTGAACAACGGGCCGTCGGTGTGGTGGGGAGGGCAATCTTGGGTACTGATCCGCAAGGCCTCCGCCACCCGGTCATAGCCCTCGCGGCTACTCATGACGAGGCGATAGCGCACATGCTCCCCATCCATGTTTTGGATGTGCGTCTCCACGCCGAGATTGGCCCACAGGATCTGCAGGTCCTGGATGAAGGCCCGGTCGTAGCAGGCGAGCGCGAGACTCTTGATCGTGCCGGAGCCGGCCTGGTAAATGCCCCGTAAGTAGGCCGTGACCGTCGCCTGATCTCCCCCCCAGATCAAGGCCGGGGTGGCAAGGCGCGGGCGGTCTTGCACGCCGGTATGAGTGCGCACTGCGGTATCGCCGGCCGCATCGTGATCGCCGGCCAAGACCACGAGCGCCTTGCCTTCACAGGCGAAGTGTTCGGCCTCGCCTGCCATGACGGTACAATGCCGTCCATAGGCGGTACTGGCGACCATAAGGCCGGCGACGAACGCGATGTCTGGGTTGTGAGCGGGTCCAAAGAGGCCTGCCCGTTGTTGGATGAGCAAGTGATCACCGGGCTGCAGGTGTTGGGCCTCAACCCAGCCGCGATCTGCCACCCAGACCTTGTGGTCGGGGGTCACCTTGTGACGGTAGCCCTCGACGGTCTCGATCTGCACGATCGGGGCATTGGGTCGCGGCAACAACATTTCGGAGGCTTGGTAGACGCCGTCTAGGCCCAGAACGCGATTGGTTCCGCCGAGCGCATAGAGTTCGCCTACGGTCAGCAGTCCCCGATCCGTAACCACCCTTTGATCGGCGGTCATGCAGCATAGGTTGGAGCTATGAACCACGCCCTGGTGGCGCTGCGGGCTGCGCAGATTGCATGGATCTTTAAATGTGAGCCAGGGGTGGCCGGTCTCGAACAACATAGAGAGCATTTTGCGCCAGAGGTCCAGGGCACGGACCCGCTTGTAGAGCTTCAGCTCGCCTTGGTCGGCGCGCGCCTCATGGCGCTCATACGCCACCTTGAAGTCCTCGCCATAGAGGTCGTGCAAATCCGGGGTATCGGACGGCGAAAAGAGCGTCCAGTCACCGCTGCTGCGTACGCGCTCCACAAACAGGTCGGGCACCCAGTTCGCGGTGTTCATGTCGTGCGTCCGCCGTCTGTCGTCGCCCGTATTCTTGCGCAACTCGAGAAACTCTTCGATATCGAGATGCCAGGTCTCCAAATACGCGCAGACCGCGCCCTTGCGCCGACCGCCTTGATTCACCGCCACGGCCGTATCGTTTGCGACCTTCAGGAACGGAATGATGCCTTGTGATTTGCCGTTGGTCCCTTTGATGCGTGCACCAAGCGCCCGAACCTGCGACCAATCGTTACCGAGTCCACCCGCGTATTTCGAGAGCAGCGCATTATCTTTGATTGCGCTATAGATTCCGTCCAAATCATCCGACACCGTCGTCAGGTAGCAAGACGACAGCTGCGAGCGCAAGGTGCCGGCATTGAAGAGGGTCGGCGTAGAGGATACGAAATCAAAGCTGGACAGCACCTCGTAAAACTCGATCGCGCGCGCCTCGCGATCGGCCTCGTTTAAGGCCAATCCCATCGCAACCCGCATCCAGAAGGCTTGGGGCAGTTCGATGCGGCGCTCCTCGCGATGCAGAAAATAGCGGTCGTATAGGGTCTGTAGGCCGAGATAAGTGAAGCTTAAGTCGCGATCAGGGTGCAGGGCGCGGCCTAAGCGCGCGCAGTCGAAGTCCGCTAGGCGCGGATCTAGAAGCTCCGCTTGGATGCCCTCGTGGATGAATCGGCCGAAATAGTCGGCGTATTCCCCGCACATCTCGGCATGGGTCAAGGGGCGGCCCAAGACCTCCCGGCGCAAGACGTCCAACAAGAGACGTGCGCTCACATAGGTGTAGTCGGGCTCCGTCTCCACCAAGGCGCGTGCGCTCAATATCGCCGACTGCATGACGTCGAGTTCGTCTACGCCATCGAACAGGTTGTGGATCAGCGCCTGGAAGACGGTGTCGGCGGATACCTCGTGCAGGCCATCGCAGGCCTCCCTGATCACCGCTTGCAACCGTTCGCGGTCAAGCGGCACTACGCGCCCATCGGTCGTTCGGACATGGAGGACTTGTTCGTGCGTGACCGCCGGTCCGCGCATGCGCGCCTGCGCCCGTTGCTCGCGATAGAGCACATATCGGCGAGCCGCTTCATGGTGGCCGTTGCGCATCAGCGCGAGCTCGACCTGGTCCTGAATATCTTCGATATGCACGGTGCCGCCGCCCGGCTGTCTACGGGTAAGCGCGGCCGTCACTTGGTCGGTAAGCGCCGTTACGATCTCGCGGACGCGTGGCGAGGCCGCGCCTGAGCTTCCTTCGCTGGCAAGAAAGGCCTTGGTGATGGCGATGGCGATCTTGGTGTGGTCGAAGTGAGCAGCATGGCCGTTGCGACGAATGACGCGTAACCCGCTTTCGATAACGGCACCACTTGGGGAGGCCTCAGCCGACTGAGCATATTCCATTTGTGTCAGATCTCCGTTGGATTTAAGCGGCGGATGGCGGTTCAGTCTACTGTAACCGCCATGACCCGAGCAAGGCCTTAATCGCGACATCTTGTGTATTAGGCGAACCTAATGCACAAGGTATAGGCAGTAAGCGAAAAAAGCCGGCCGTCGCGGCCAGCCGGACAAATGGTGATGCCACGGCCTCCCGGTCTACCGGCGGGGCTAGGTCAGGCCCCGCCCGGCCCCGTAACAACTCATCTGGGCTCGTCAGCGGCTCTGGCGCATCATGGCACGCGGCTTTTGGCGGCATCGTTGCGGCCCCTGACCGGTCAGGGGCCGGTGGTGGCCCAATGGCTTAGGCGGCCACGCGCGGTCGCTGGATTTTCCAGGGGCGCCCAAGGGCGCCATAGTCCGTCAACCCAACGCCATGAGGCCGCCGGAGCGCGATTGAATCAATCCACATGCCAGCATCAAGGACGGGGGCGGGTGCGTCGAGCCGCTTTACCGAATTCGCGAGACGTCCCGCGCGCGACCAGAGCTGGGCTCGTGTCGTATCGGTGCCCGGAGGAACTTATCGGGGGCTAGGCGGCCCGAATCTCGGAGGCGCCTCCGGCGAGCATCGGCAGGCCCGCCGCACAGGGGTTATGTGGGACAGATCATATGACCTAACTCCTCTGTCAGTCGAATATTTTCGGTATAGTCGACCGGACAATCGATCAGAGTCACTGTCGGGCGCTCCAGGGCCGCTCGTAGCGTCGGCAGAAGGTCCTCGGCCCGCTCGATGCGATAGCCGTCTGCCCCAAAGGCATGGGCATATTGAACGAAATCGGGATTGGTGAAGCGCACGTTGCCGGTCCGCTGATAATGGAGCTGCTGCTTCCACTCGATGAGACCATAGCCGCTATCGTTCCAGATCAAGACTACGAACGCGACCTGAAGGCGCATCGCGGTCTCGATCTCTTGGGAGTTCATGAGAAATCCCGCATCACCCGTAACTGCCACGACCCGTCTACCCGGACAAGCGAGCGCGGCCGCGACCGCCCCGGGAACGGCAATACCCATGCTGGCAAAACCATTGGAGATGATGCAGGTGTTGGGCCGCTCGGCGTTGTATAGCCTCGCCATCCACAACTTGTGGGCCCCGACATCGCACAAAACCACGTCTTCCGACGCCAAGGCCTGGCGTAAGTCGCCCACAATCCGCTGGGGTTTCAAGGGAAACGAGGGGTCATCCCGAAAGCCGTTCAATTCGCGGCGGATGAGGTCGCGAAGATTCGCCGAGCGATCCGGAGCCTGGCTCGCTACGCGCTCGGCGATCGCCGGCAGGGTCGCCGCATAACCGCCGATGACGCCCGATGTAACAATGTAGTGGGCATCGACCTCGGCGGCGCGCAGATCGATATGAACAATTTGGCGATCGGCGGTCCTGTGCCACAGCACCGGCGGATATTCCACGATATCGTAGCCTATGCAGATGATGACGTCGGCGCGATCAAATCCGCAGGAGATGTAGTCGTGGGCCTGCAGCCCGACCGTGCCAAGGCTTAAAGGATGCGATGCCGGGATGGCGCCCTTCGCCATGAAGGTGGTCGCAACCGGAATATGCAGCCGTTCGGCAAACCGCAATAGGGCCTCGCAGCCCTCACCGCGGATAACACCATTGCCAGCCATGATGATCGGGTATTTAGCAGCGGCTATGACGGTGGCGGCCTCGGCGACCTGGGACGCGGCCGGATAGGCCGCGGCGGCCATTTGGACCTTCAGCGGGGCGCCGGACGCCGTTTGCGCCGCCACGTTCTCCGGAAAATCGATAAAGCACGCCCCCGGTCTTTCAATCTGGGCGAGCTTGAAGGCCTTCCGCACGATCTCTGTGACCGTCTGGGGGTCCAGTACCTGAACGGCGTACTTGGTGATCGGCGTAAAGAGATTGACGAGGTTTAGGACCTGATGGGACTCCTTGTGCAGCCGCAGGGTCGAGGCTTGGCCGGCAATCGCAACCAGGGGCGCGCGATCCATGTTGGCATCGGCAACACCGGTCACTAGGTTGGTGGCGCCAGGCCCCAGGGTCGCCATACACACCCCGGCCTTGTGGGTCAGGCGACCATAGACATCGGCCATAAAGGCCGCCCCCTGTTCATGACGGGTCGTCACGAACCGGATGGGGGAGTCGAGCAGGGCATCCATCAGGCCCAGGTTCTCCTCCCCGGGAATCCCAAAAATGTATTCGACCCCCTCGTTCTCCAGGCACCGAACAAAGAGCTCGGCCGCGTTCACCCGGAGCGGCCCTTCAGGTGTTGCGCCTTGTGGATCAAATAATCCACGACCCGCATCATCTGGCGTCGCCCACCGGCAAGCGTCGGGTTGGTGCGATAGCGGCCGTCAACAACGATGGTTGGCACGGAGTGTATGTCCTCTTCATTTTGCTGTTGGCGCGCCTTGCGAACGGCTAGGCCCACGGCAAAGGACCGATAAACTTGACGAAAGCGCGCAGCGCTTACCGCGCTATGGGCACCGACCCAAGCCGATATCGTCGCGGCGTTATCTAGGGTTTCATGGTGGATGTGGATGGCATTAAAAAACTTGTCCTGAAGGGCCGGTACGAGGCCCAGCTCTTTGAAGGCGAAGAAGGCCCGTGCCTGAGGCAACCAATAGGGGCTGATGGCCGCGGCTTGGCGACTGAAGGTCACGCCTTTGGGCTTATGGGCGAGCCACCGATTCAGGATCGGCTCGAGGTGAAAGCAGTGGGGGCAGCCGTACCAAAAAACCTCCTGAACCTGGATCTGGGGTCCGGGAGGTACGGGCTGCGCCGGACTGATGCGGATGTACTCGACGCTTTCGAGCATATCCGCGTGCGCGAATGTTCCCGCAAGCGCCAGGACCAGACTCAAGACTAGGCCCAAATGTCTCCTCATTGCACAACCTCCTTTTAGGAAAATAGACTGACTCCATTGTAGCTGCTTTTGTGTTCCCCGCAGACCAGGGCTATTCTAGCCGCAAAACACGCGCAGTCGCGAGGAATAGGCATGGCGGTAAAGTCCAAGGTTGAACTGGCGGAGTTTCTCACCCACCAGTACCTGTGTGAATCGTTGACCATCAAGGAAGTGGAGACGCTCCTTGAGTACACAGAACTCGTGCAGTTTCGAAGAAATGACGTGATCGCGGATATCGGCGAGGTCGGCGAGGCCCTCTATTTCGTGGTCAAGGGGGAAGTGGCCCTCTATTATGAGGACAACGGCGAGGAGCATGAGATCGGCCGAATGAGCGAGGGCGAGCTGATGGGCGAGATGTCGTTTTTTGACCGCCGGCCGCGCTCAGCGCGCATACGCGCAAAGACCGATGACACGCGTGTGCTCCTGCTCTCGCGCGCCAAGTATAAGCGCATGCGCGTCGAGCACCCCTACATCGCCGTCAATCTGCTAGAGCACGCCATCATTAGTCTCGACCACCTCTTCCGACGAGTGAGCAATGATGTCGCGCGCTTCTCTCAGTACATTCATGGGGGCATCAAGCTGTAGCAGCCAAGGCCGCCAACAAGCGGTTGTGGATATCCGCGAACCCGCCGTTGCTCATAATGAGGACGTGATCGCCAGCATGCGTATCCGCGACCAGATCCCGAAGAAGCGCCTCGTGGGTCTTATAGATGCGGGCCTTGGCGTTGTGGGACTTAAACGCCGCCTCCACATCCCAACCAATATCGGCAGGTGCGTAAATATAGACGCCATCGGCCTCGGCAAGCGAGGGCGCTAAGGTGTCGCGGTGCACGCCCTGGCGCATGGTGTTGGAGCGCGGCTCCAAGACCGCGAGCACGCGGGCCTCGCCGACGCGCGCCTTCAGCGCATCTACGGTGGCCTTGATGGCCGTAGGATGGTGGGCGAAGTCGTCGTAGACGGTAATTCCAGCCACCCGACCGCGCACCTCAAGCCGGCGCTTAATGCCCGTAAACGTCGCCAGGGCCTGCATCGCGACCGCTACCGGAACACCCGCGAACCGCGCGGCGCCCAAGGCCGCCAAGGCGTTGGTGACGTTGTGGTGGCCGAGCAAAGACCAACGCACGGTTCCGCAATCTGCGCCCCGAAACGAGACCTGAAACGCGCTGCCGTCGGCCGACAGCAGTCGTGCCTGCCAGCCCTCGGGGCGCGAGAAATACTCGACCGGTGTCCACACCCCGGCCGCAAGAACCGCGGCCAGGGCGGGGTCGGCGCCGTTGGCGATTACCAAACCTTGGCTGGGCACAATCCGCAGCAAGTGTTGGAACTGACGAGCGATCGCCGCAAGGTCGGGATAAATATCGGCGTGGTCGAACTCGAGGTTATTGAGCACCGCGACCCGCGGGCGGTAATGGACGAACTTGGCACGTTTATCAAAGAAAGCCGTATCATACTCATCGGCCTCGATGACAAAAAACTCACTGTCGGTGGCGCGCGCCGAGATGCCAAAGTTCGTGGGGATACCGCCGATCAGAAACCCGGGGGAGAGACCCGCCTCCTCAAGGATCCAGGCCACTAGGCTTGTGGTCGTCGTCTTGCCGTGGGTTCCGGCGACGGCGATGACGAAACGATTCTTCAGAACATGTTCGGCTAACCACTGCGGGCCCGAGATATAGGGGACGCCTTGATTCAAGACCTGCTCTACCACGGGGTTGCCGCGGGACAGCACGTTGCCAATCACGACCAGATCGGGGAGTGGATCCGGGAGCCGGTCGTAGCCCTCGGTTACGGGAATGCCGCTCTCGCGCAGTTGCTCGCTCATCGGCGGGTAGAGCCCTCGATCCGCACCGCTCACGTCGTAGCCCGAGGCCTTGGCGATCAACGCCAAACCGCCCATAAAGGTCCCGCCAATTCCTAAAATATGAATGCGCATGATCTCTTAAGGTAAGAAAAAACATAAGCTAAGGTCCGGCGGCCCGCCAGCGCGCGGGCCGAACTCACAAGGGCGTGCTGCATCGGCATCCACCACGTCCGTTAACACGGCCAAGCGCCATGAAAGTCACCAGAACGCACGGTACCGGCACGGCTTCTGGGGGCCCTCGTCAACGGCCGGCATCCAGGACGCGGCCTGCGTGGCGCACGTTCAGAGGCCAGCTAAAGAGGGTCCACGAGGGCGAGCGCGGGGGCATCGGGGCATAATAAACTGCTTTGCGGCTGGAAGAAAACGGCGCTTCCCTCTACACTGCGGCGCTCATGACCGAACTTCTGACAGACCAAGGGGCGCTCAAGACGCTGTGCGATGCCATAGCGACGGCCCCGTGGGTAGGCCTTGATACCGAATTCGTTCGCGAACGAACCTATTTTGCGCAACTCTGCCTGATCCAGGTAGCGCTGCCCGATGCCCTGGTTTTGGTCGACCCCCTGCACCTCGATATTCGACCGCTCGGCGCGGCATTGAGCGCGCGTGGCATCAAAATCTTTCATGCCGGGCGTCAAGATCTAGAGCTTTTGCTCCAGGAGACCAATGAGCTCCCCGCGCCGCTCTTCGATACCCAGATCGCGGCCGCCCTCGTTGGGCAAAACGAGCAGATTGGCTACGCGAAACTGGTGGCGCACTTCCTCCAGGTAGAGCTGAACAAAGACGCGACGCGCACCAACTGGGCCCTACGGCCGCTGAGCGCCCGGCAGTTGGCCTACGCACAAGACGACGTGCGCTATCTGGAGACCTTGTACGACAAGCTGCTCGCCGAGCTTTCCCGCCTCGATCGCACCGCCTGGCTACGAGAGGACTGCGCGGCCTTGACGGACCCCGAGATCTACCGCTTCTCGGCCGATCAGCTGACGCGACGCTATCGCCAAGGGGCTAATCTGTCGGCCGCGGGCCAGGCGATTTTTCAAGACCTACTGGTCTGGCGTGAGTCGGCTGCGAAAGAGGCCGATCTGCCGCGAACCTGGGTGCTTCCGGACGCCGCGCTGGTCGATCTGGCCGCTCGCCCCCCGCGGACACTAGGCGATTTCGCCGACCGCCACGGGTTTGATGCTCAGACCATCCAGCGCTTTGCCGAGGCGCTCCTTGCTACTGTAGAAGGGGCGGCCCAAACCCCGCGTTACGCATGGGCGCAACCGATCCTCAAACCCGAAGAGGATCGCTTGTATAGCGCCCTCGTGACACTGGTAGAGGCGCGCGCCCAGGCCTTGGCCATCATGCCCGGGGTGATTTGTTCGCGCCGGGCCTTAAAAGAGATCGCTCAGGGGGCAGCACCCGCCAACCTAGCCCACGGTTGGCGGGCCGAGATTCTCGGGTCGAAGGGCGCACGGCTCCTTACCGATATCGCGGATCTCCATGCCTGACCTACATGATGCCGCGTTTATCGCCGGCGCGGTCAAGCTGCGCGACCTGCCCCCCGACACCGACTATGAGGTCGCCTTCACCGGGCGATCCAATGCCGGAAAATCAAGCGCCCTCAACGCACTCACGGGCCGGGCGGGGCTCGCGCGGGTCAGCAAGACCCCCGGGCGCACCCAACAGCTGAACGTCTTCGCGCTCGATGCCGGGCACCGCCTCATCGATCTCCCAGGATACGGCTACGCCAAGGTCCCGCAGGCGTTGCGCCAAACCTTCCTGACGCTGGTTTATGACTATCTATCTGAACGCCGAAGCCTGCAGGCCTTGGTGCTACTGGCGGATATTCGTCATGGGCTCAAGGCGGAAGATCGCGCCCTGCTAGCGGCGCGCGTAGACCTCCCGATCCTCGTTCTGCTCTCGAAGGCCGACAAGGTGAACCGCGGCGAGCGGGCAAAGCAGGTCCGCGAGGCCGCAAAGGCCGCCCCGGAGAACGCCTTTTTTCTCCCCTTTTCGGCGCACAACAATGAAGGCGTCGAAGAAGCGCGGGCCATGATCCTCGGATTTTTGAAGCTCAGCGCGTAAAGGCCTTGCTCAGAGGTCCGGCCCTTGATTTCCACTTGAGCGCGTGTCCGCGCATTCCCCCCCTTCGCCGTACGGACAGCGCAAGGGGACTCCCCGCCGGCCTTAGCGCCAAGCGGAGGCCTTAAGCGAACGACGGGTGGTGCCTAACCCAGAATACAGTACCCCCACGAGGGTCGGTGCGGTCCGAAGGGACGCCTCAGGGTCTTATCAGACGCATCGGTCTCTGGATCGGGCGCAAGCGATGCCACCCCGGAAAATCTC
>Ga0307375_10000291_pt1 | contig 67105 bp, 67 predicted proteins | sample TR1MG_FD_202531 | JGI IMG/M metagenome (GOLD analysis project Ga0307375, IMG submission 202531) | Soil microbial communities from Risofladan, Vaasa, Finland - TR-1 | ecosystem: Environmental > Terrestrial > Soil > Coastal area > Acid sulfate soil | place: Finland: Risofladan, Vaasa | collected... | reverse complement strand
GTCTCGGCCAACAGGGGCTAGACGCCGTAGGCGGCCACCCAATCGGTGGTGACCTGCCGCAAGGCAAGCGCCAGCACATGGGAGGCCAGGTTCTTGACGCGCACGGGTCCGCCGTGACCTCAAGGGGACGATTGTGGGGTGGGTCCGTTTATGTGAGCAGGGGTGGGTGGGTTCGTTCGCGTGAGCGCCAAGGGATGCGTTAGCAGCGCCTGTCCGGATTTGTGCGGGGGGTGCCGAGAAATCGGCATTCCGCGACCGATCGTCTACACCCCGCCTCAAACCGGGCATCCGACGCCAGTAGTGTTTATGGCTGCCATCAGGGGCGCTACCGCCGTTCGAAGGCGGGCTCATAAGGGACGTTCGCCCTTTGCTCACAGGAGTGAAAAACCGAGGCAAATGTGTAATTTCTCTTTACAAAAGTGGGTATGTAATCCCATAATACAAAGCCGAATGTGTATATCGTATTGACAGCCCGTGGTGTGTTTTATTGCCAGAATCTGGAGTCAAGTATGGACTATTTAATCAAGGCGCTTGCCCAGCTTTCCCCGATACTCAAGGGGTTTCGCAAGGAGAGCGGGCTGTCTCAGGCGGATATGGCTGAGAAGCTCGGGATTACGCAGCAAAGCTACGCCTACTTTGAGTCAAATCCGGTAAAGGCGCCCCTCGAGCGGGTGTTTCTGGTTTTGCGGCTGTTCGGGGTTGACCTAGTGTTGTCCCAGTCTACGCCTGTGGTCCGCAAGGCGCCTGCAGCGACGTTCGCCAAAGTCACCGGTCAACGGCGAAAGGAGGTCGTCGTGTCCGTGGAGAAGACTAAGCCTACCGTCACCAATAAGTTGGTCCGTGAGGTCACGCCGCGGAAAAAGGAGGTTTGGTAGAAATGGGGCGCCGGGGTCATTCGCAGCGCTTGAACATCTGGATGAACGGCGTCCCCGTTGGCTATTGGGAGGTGAGCCGAAACAGCTCGCAGCTTGGGTATTTCGATACGTGGCTGGAAGACGAACAGGGACGGCCATTATCCCTGTCGTTTCCGTTCTTGCCGGGTAATGCAATCTACCATGGTCCTATCGTCACAAATTATTTCGACAACCTGTTGCCGGACAGCGATGCCATTCGCCGTCGTCTGGCCCACCGCCATTCCGCGGGCAGCACGTCTGTATTCGATCTCCTGGCCAAGATTGGCCGGGATTGTGTGGGTGCCATTCAGCTGCTTCCAGAAGGCGAGGAGCCTTCGGATATCTACAAAATTAATGGCCAAGCCCTGAATGAAGCGGGCGTTGCGGCTCAGCTCCGAAGTACAACGGCTGTCGAAGGAATCGGCCATCATCACGATGATGGCGATCTGCGTATCTCCCTTGCCGGCGCGCAAGAGAAGACCGCTTTTCTCCTCCAGGACGGGAAATGGTGGCTGCCTACCGGCAGCACGCCCACCACACACATCTTCAAGCTCCCCCTGGGTCTCGTTGGCCAAATGCGGGCCGACATGCGGACCTCGGTGGAAAACGAATGGCTCTGCTCAAAGATCATGGAGGCCTTTAAGATTCCGGTGGCGCATTGCGACATCGGGTGTTTCGAGGACCAGAAGGCGCTCGTGGTTGAGCGCTTCGACCGGGCCTTGGCAAGCGATGCGAGCTGGATCATCCGGTTGCCGCAGGAAGACATGTGCCAGGCCATGGGGATATCTCCATTACACAAGTACCAGGAGGATGGCGGGCCGGGTATCGCCAGAATCATGGACTTGCTGCTGGGCTCTGAGGATGCGAGCAGTGATCGCCTGCACTTCTTCAAAACGCAGCTCATATTCTGGCTGCTGGCAGCTCCTGATGGACACGCGAAAAACTATAGTCTTGCGATTCTCGCTGGCGGACGGTATCGGGCTACGCCCCTCTATGACGTATTGTCGGCCCACCCCGTCATAGGGCATGGGGTTAACCAGCTGTCACCGCAGAAGGCCAAAATGGCTATGGCGGTGAGGGGGCGGTCGAATCATTACCGTTTCGCCGAGATTCGTCGGCGCCATTGGATCGAGCAGGCCAAGCAGATCGGGCTTGGTCAGATCGAAGCAGAACAGTTGATCAAGGAGGTTCTCGCTTCGACAACGGAAGTGATTAGCAAGGTCGAATCGCTTATTCCTAACGACTTCCCTAGGGATGTCGCCTTGGCGATCTTCCGCGGAATGCGCGATCAATGCTCGAAGCTTGAGGTAGACGGTTGATCCAAGTTGGCTCCTCAGTAACGTTCATGGGTGAGCTTTGGCTCAGGAAGTTTGCCCAAGGCGGGTAATAACGCCATTTCCAGAATCTCTGGCGTGTTAACTCGCGCACGGGGCCGGGTGCTGTCCTACGGTGCTGAAAAAAGCCGTCATCCATGCGCGGTACCGCGCCAAGGCCCGCTACCTGTCCAACACCAGCCATTCAACTGAATCAACGCCACCGGCAGCCTTGGCCGGACAACTGCCCTTCAGGTATGAGATTCAACCAACATGCGTTCCCGAAGAGTGGGGCTGCATAGCCAATTTCCAACCATGGCGATTTAGGCTCGGCACAACCAGAAAGAGCTTAATTCCAACCTTAGAATGCATATAGCCATAAAAACCAACGATACGACACTATCTGCGTGTCATTTAACCATAAGCCTTCAGTAACTGAAGACATATGGTTTAAAAAACCGACCCCAGCACACAGAAATTCTTTATTGGTTGCTGTGAATTACCGCTTATAGCGGCCGTCATGTAAGGCCCTCTTAGGCATATTGCTGAGCGAAGCCTTACCGCCCCAACTTCCGTTTATTTACCAAACCCCAGATGCCCCAACGCCGCAGAAGCGCAGGGACCGCGCTTTTTGCGCCCATGGCGCCTAGGACAGGCCAAACCCCGCTCCTATGTTCTTCTCTACAGAGGTACGCCCAATCCGGCCCAGCATGATTACTGCCCCTCGTTAAAACCATAATCCGGACAGACAGGGGTATGCTCCAAGATGTGCGGCGCTAGGAAGGCAGCTAGGCTAGACGCTACAAATACTCAAGATAGGAGCCGGATACGTGAGATGTGGCACCTGCCGAGATATCTGCGGGGAGCGCCGACAAATCGGCACCCGTACCGCGATACCTTCCTTAGTGTTATGTCGTTTTAAATCATAGATATGCTTGCTCACGCTCAACGCCGCGGACGCTTCAGTGGCTGGCCTTTGCATACACCACTTACTAAACTCCGAGCTTAAGGGGATTACATGAGATAATATCACGAGATATACTCATGTGGTGCCCATTTCGCCCCCGAATTATGGCTAAAACTGTGATTAAATCACGGAGACTGGTATGATCGTGTCTTTCTCGGTTTCAAATTTCCGTTCATTTTCTTCAGAGCAGACTTTTTCTCTTGTCGCCAGTCACCGCTTGTCTGGAAGTCACGAAGACCACGCTATTTCTATCCCAGGCTCCAGCGAAAAGGTGTTAAAAATTGGAGTCCTTTATGGTGCTAATGGCGCGGGTAAGTCCAATCTCTTCAAAGCCCTTCGATACCTGAAATCGGTAGCATTGCACCTTCGCACCAAGAGCACAGGAACTGGGCGGGAGGCCTTTTGTCTTGGAAGCCGCTCGGACGAACCCTCCACCTTTGATCTTCAATTTGTCATAGCTGATAAATTGTACCGATTCGGTTTTAAAGTAGATGATCAGCGCATCACCGAGGAGTGGCTTCTAGAGGTTATTGGATCGCGCGAGAGAGTACTCTATGAGCGCACCACAACCAAAGATGGCAACGTATCCGTTGAGGCCCATTGGCCGCCAGGCACCAGCCCAAAACTGGCGGCCCTCACCACGGTGGGGGGGCCTCAGAATCAATCATTCCTGGCCACCCTACAAACCACTTTAGAAAAGTCCGATCTGGGTGAGGAACTGAGCAGCATCCTTTTTTGGTTCAATAACAGCTTAACGTTTGTGGCTCCAAACGCCCCCTTTAAATCCCTTGGCGCCATGCTGGCCACTGATACAAACTTTAAAGATTTTACAAACGATTTCCTTAAGTCATCGTCTACCGGCGTAGACTCCCTACAGATTGAAAAACAAGAGATTACCGAAGCGGAATTGTATAACATCCTCCCTGAAGGCATGCTCCCTGGGCACTTGGAACGCTTGCGCTATGGCAGAGACACTGCCGCAACGATTCGGTTGGGTGATGGTAGCGAGATTATGCTCGAAGCGACCCCGGACAATCACTATTATAAAATAGCAATTCAGGCCGCCCACGCACATCCGGCAGGCCATTTTGTGCCTTTAGATCTAAAAGAGGAATCCGATGGAACCAGGCGTCTTATCAATCTGCTTCCGGCCTTGTATGGCTTACACGCAAGCACCCAAGTCTATGTTATTGATGAAGTAGATCGTAGTATGCATCCGGCACTGGTATGGAAATTTCTAGAGTTTTTTCTGCGTTCGCCTGATACGCGTCAACGTCAGATCATTGTGACAACGCACGAGTCGCACCTGCTTGATTTGGATCTTCTAAGACGAGACGAAATATGGTTTGCCGAAAAGGATTCCAGCGCGTCTACCCATCTATACCCACTGACGGATTTTAAGGTTCGTAAAGACCTGGAGATACGTAAACACTATCTGCAGGGGCGCTTTGGAGCAGTGCCATTTCTTGGCAATATTGAGCAACTACTGGCCGATCCAATATGAGCGGGGTCACGCGTAAACCCAGACCCTTAAACAGGGACAATAGTACTTTCCGAGATGATCGTTTATTCATTGTGGCGTGCGATGACACGTACGCGCCCGCTCAGTACTTCAATTTCTTTAAACTTCCGCGCGTGCAGGTGCACGTCACTCCGACAACGGACGGCTCATCGGCCGCTAAACATGTATTAACGAGATTGCTCGAAGTCGAACATGAGCCGGATGATGAGCGTTGCATGTTGCTCGATACGGACCATTATGTCCAGGGGCCGCATCTCCAGGGATTCAGGGAGACCATCAAGGATGCCAAGAAGAAGGGGATCAATATCGCTATCAGCAGACCTTGTTTTGAGCTATGGCTACTTTTGCATCATGTGGAGGAATCCGCCGTGGGTTCACTGAGGAACGCGAAAGAAACGGAGTCCGCATTGCGTAAGCAGTTGGGCGAATATAACAAGGCGCGCCTTAAGGGGGAGCATTACTTACTAGCGTCTGTGCGAGACGCCTGCGTGCGAGCGCGAAGGTTAGATGAGGCGGTTACTGGTGGAGACATTCCTGAAAATAATGTAAGTCGAGTCTACTTGCTTTGGCAGGCAATCGTAGCTAGCGCGGCATCTAACCAACTGCCTTTCGAGCTTGTAGACTTAGCGCGATAATGGGTAAGTTTTCCGTATCGTTTGTAGTGTCACGCCCTCAGTTAATCAATTTCTCCGCTCGTTTGCGTGTCGACTATTTTTCTTGAAGGAAGCGCGCTCATAAAACCATTCGTCCCATGCTTTGGGTCTATCGCGAAATTCGACATCAGCGCTTTACGGCTCAAATGGTTTTCTTGCGGTTTAAAGGACGCTTATAGGCCATAATTTCGTTGTATACCATACGCAACATATAAGCCGGGTAGGCGTGGGTGAGCATTCCGGAGGAGCTATGCAAACGGCATTTTTCTATTACTGCGTATTCAAACCCTGTTTCTCAGTAGCCGATTTCGTGTGCGCCCATTGCGCGAGAAACACGAGACCCTGTTGGCCTCTACAAGCGAGCTTAACATCGACTTGTCGTTCTCGGGCACGAAATCGACAACGCCATCATTCATAGATGAGCTGGTGGGCGTGTTGGTATTACGGCATGGCCCTGATATCGTTTGGCGACTGATATTCAAGGGGTGTGCAGAGAGCATCAAGGACATATGGAGTTTTGTGGTAGTCAGCCGCACGGATGATTTCCTTACCAAGAATCAACACTAACTCTGCGATAAGATCCTTTGAAGGATTCCGAAGCATCCGCTCTCGCAATCATTTTTTCTTTCTCGCGACGGGTCAGTTGTGATCGCTCGTGTTACCCCCAAGCGCTTGTTTCATCGTCCCCCTCTACCGATATACGCCTATCGGCGCATATCGGATGACTCAGGCATCTGTACCTCCGCGTCCTAAAGGTATCGTTACCGCGCTGCGTATGAAGGCGTCGGCATAGATGTCTTTGAGCGCGGCCCCGCTGAGATAGAGGCGTTTTTTGGCTGACCGCACCATGTCCGGGTGACCGCAGAGGTAGGCGCGCATCCCGCTCACCGTAGGGAGGTCTTGTAAGGCCACATCCAAGACGCGCCCCGCCCGAACTCGGTCGTCGGCTGTTTCTTGAGAGACGCACGGCTCATACCGAAAGGAGTGATGCTCTTTGGCGAGCGCGCGAAGCTCCTCCATCAAGTAGAGCCCATGCCGGTCGCGACTACCGTGATAAAGGCGTATGACTCCTCGGTGGCCATGATGGAGCGCCGCCCGAACGATCCCATAGAGGGGCGCAAGCCCAGATCCCGTGCCCAAAAGAAGCAGGGGTTGATCTAGATCCGAGGGTACGTAAAACGAGTCCCCTATGGGTCGGCTAATGGGTATCGTATGCCCTACTTTCAGCATGTCGTGGATCCAACCACTGACCTTCCCGTGATCGATACGCCGTACATGCAATGTCAGGTGGGGATCCACTCCGGGCGCGCTTGCCAACGAATAGCTCCGACTTATGCGTTCATCTTTAAAGACGTTAATAAATTGCCCGGCGTGATAATCGCCGATGTCTGCGCTCTGTAAGGTGACCGCCAGGGTGTCTTTACTAAGCGGCGTCAGCGCAAGGATTTCCGCGTCGATCTTTCCTACGTCCGCGCTCGGGAGTTCGACCCGCAACGCGGTATCCGGTATGCATTGGCAGGCCAGGAAATAGTTCTGTGCACGCAGGGTTTCTTTAAGTCCCGCCTGGGATGGTCCCGGGGGGACACCTTCCGTTGCGCGCAACAGACACGTTTGGCATACGCCGGTGCGGCAGGAGGACGGCACAGAGGCGCCCCCTTTGGTGAGGGCATCTAGTACCGTCTCTCCGGTCTCGCAGGGATAGGCCCTGTCGCCCAAGGTCACATGCAGCATAAGGGCCTCCCTAAACTTTATAGGCCGAGAATGTCTGCGCGTGTCGTCTCGCAAATAGCGCCCACTTCCGCGATATCGGTTGCGGGGACCTTGAGTTCCTGTAGCGTTGCCGACAAAAGCTCCACTATGACATCGAAGTGCTCGCCGTTTAGGCCGCGCTTCACGAGATGGGTATGGCCACGTCGCAGATCGGCGCCCGTATAGTGGTTTGGTCCGCCGAAGGCCATGGTAAGGAAGGCCTTTTGTTTGGCGGCTTGTTTGTCCATGTCCACATCGTCAAAAAAGCCATTGACGCGGTCATCTGCAAGAACTTTACGATAAAAAATGTCAACTGCGGTATTTACAGCGGCTTCTCCGCCGATCCGTTCAAACAAGGGTGTACTCATCTCATGCTCCTGAAGGCCAAAAACGGCGCGAAGATGTATATCATATACACCTTACGGGTCGCAAGCCGCGCAGTGAGGCCCCGTGACCCGAAAGCAGGTATGATGCTTGCGGTACGGCGGAGCCCGGAGGCGTGTACGCAGGGGCCTTGTCATGTCGGTTTGGTCTATCCCCTTGGTTTGTTCTGATTTGAGAGGAGTCGTGCATGCAACTCACTCGCTATTGTGACTACGCCCTCCGTGTTTTGATGTACGTAGGCACCAAAGGTGCTGATGGTTCGGCCACCATAAGCGAGATATCCGATTTTTATGGCATATCGCGCAACCATCTTATGAAGGTTGTCCATGGATTAGGACGGCTCGGCTTTATCAAAACGTCGCGCGGCAAATACGGCGGATTGCGCCTCGCCAAGTCCCCAGACCAGATGACCATAGGCGAGATCGTACGCCAAACCGAGACCAATTTTGATATTGTTGAATGTTTTAACGAAGCGACAAACGAGTGTTGTTTGACGCCGATCTGCAAGCTCAAGGGGGTCTTGCGGGATGCGCGATCGCAATTTTTGCAAGAGCTCGATCGCTATACCTTGGCCGATGCCATAGCAGACCCCGTAGGCCCTGATGCGTTCTCGTTGCGGCGCGTGGCGCTGGGCGCTTCGCGCGCCTCGTGATTGTGGCGAAGACCGCGGGCCGGGCGTTTTGCGCGGCGTAGTCGATCTCGAGACGTGCGATCACAGAAGCCCTGGCTTATGCGTTTCCTCGCCCCTGGGCGCGGGCCAGACGGCGGCCCCCATTTTTGAGGCGTGGCGTGTTACCGCGACGTCCTCCTCCGACCGCTCCCACCCGCGCCCCATCTCCTATAAACTTCCCCTATTCTTTTTAAGCCATGGCTTATAGCCAACAAGGGATCTTATGCCTGATCACGCCGGACTGACGTTCTGTTTTCTTATCGACAAGCCGGAGGATCTCACCCCGCGCATGGATACGAGCCTCCTGCTGGCTTCCGAATGTTATAAGCGAGGCCACACCGTGCTTATGGCGACACGGGACGAGATTTATGTGCATGACGATAAGGTCCATGTCCGCTGGTGGCGTTCCCGCTATCGTGATGGCGATGACGTAGCCGCCTCCCTTGAGCCTACAGATGCGGTCGCGCTCCACGACTTCCCGCACCTCATATTGATGCGCAAAGATCCGCCGGTCGACACGAGCTATGTCGCGCTCGTGCAGATCCTCACGAGGGCCCAAGCCCGTATCATCAACGAGCCGAGCCTATTGATTACCGCGAACGAAAAGATGTTACCGCTCGCCGGCCCCTATCGGGTGCCAGACACCTATGTCTCGAATAACCCGGCGTTTATCGAAGATACGGTCAGTCGATCGGGATCGAAGTGGGTCATAAAGCCGACCAATGATAAAGGTGGTGCGGACGTCTTTATCGTCGGCCCAGACTACAAGGAGACGCCGGACCTTATTCGTCGCGTCACCGTCAATGGTACGACGACGGCGATTTTTCAGCCGTTCTTAGATGCCGTGAGAGAAGGGGACAAAAGGATATTCCTATTAAGCGGCGAGCCTATCGGGTGGATGAATAGGGTGCCTAAGAAAGACGATTTCCGCGCCAATGTCCATCTAGGCGCCACCCCGCTCCCCTGTAGCCTCACTCAAAGGGATCGCGATATCTGTGCTTGGGTCGCCTCTATTTTGCCGCCTGATAAGGTGCCGCTCATCGCACTCGATATCATCGGCGGCTTTCTCACCGAGGTTAACATCACGAGCCCTTCCGGGATACCGGAGATCAATCAGGTCATGAATGCGCGTCTGCAGACGGTTATCGTAGATGCCATGGAGATCATGACTGCGGAATTCGCCTAGCGGCCGCTCCCTTTCGCGCCTCTTTTTAAAATGGACCAGAATGATCGAGCGCCGCGCAATCAAGCGGACTTAAAACTTTGTGGCTTCGGGCTCTTCGCCGTTTTGCGCGGATAAGCGGACTAGTGTCTCGATCGCCTTGCTGCGGCGACATCGCTTCTCGATCCCAATGAAGTTCGCGCATCGTTCCGGCGTCTAGTCCGCTTCCGAGCCCCCGCCTCCTCCTCTGCCGTTATGACCGCAGAAGGACGGGGTTGGCAAGAAGGGCGTCTCTTTTAAGTCTTCGCGAGCCCCATGTTTGAAGTGCGCCCGCCTTTTGTGTAGCGTGGTTCTTGGTCCGGATATTTTGGGGTGCGCTTTCGTTGAGTGGTCTCGAGGCCCTATGCTTGAATTGGTCGCCCATCGCGGCTATGCCGCCCGTTTCCCTGAAAATACCCTGGTGGCTTTAGAGGCGGCCGTGTCTGCTGGCGCGCGTTATGTCGAGGTTGACGTGCAGATGACGCGAGACGGTGTCCCGGTCTTGTTTCATGACCGCGATTGTCAACGACTGTGCGGAGTCGCGGGCGCCATTGCCGACTTTTCTTATGCCGACCTCGCGCGCTTCGTCGTGACTTTCCCGGAACGCTTCGGTGACCGGTTTACGGGGAACCCCATCGCAAGTCTGGCTCATTTGGTTGATTTCTTGCGGTGTCATTCCGAGGTGACCGCGTTCGTCGAGATTAAGCGCCAAGCGGTGCGGGCCTTTAGTGCCAAAGGCGTCGTGGAAACCGTTCGCGCGATAATGGCCGAGGTCTTGGATCAAGTCATCCTTATTTCGTTTTCGCTCCCCGCGCTTGTGGCGGCCCGCCCTCTTTGGCCGCGTCTTGGGGTCGTGACGAGGCGTTACTGTGAGTTTGGCGCGCGTACAGTGCAGTCCTTGCATCCGGAATACCATTTTTGCGATGACCGCGGGCTACCGGCTTTAGGTTCCCTTGCCCATGTGGATTGTGCGCTCGTGGTTTATGAAGTCGGCGACGCCGATCGGGCCCGCGCGCTGGAGGCTCGTGGCGTAGGCTTTGTCGAGACCTTTGCCATAGCGGAGCTTTATGACGCCCTCAAGGTTATGCGTTTATGAGTGAGCGCTACGATGTTGTTGTCATTGGGGGCGGCATCCATGGGGTGGGCGTCGCGCAAGCGGCGGCTGTTCGAGGCCATCGCACCCTGCTTTTGGAGCAGGAGGCCTTGGCGGCATGTACTTCGAGCCGCTCTTCTAAACTGATACACGGCGGCCTACGTTATCTGGAATCCGGCCAGATTCGTCTCGTTCGCGAGTCTTTGCGCGAACGAGAGATATTGCTTGCCATAGCGCCAGGCTTGGTTAAGCGCAAGGCCTTCTATATCCCCATCTATAAGGGCGCGCGGCGCACGAGCGCCTATGTGGGCGCAGGTCTGCTCCTCTATCGCCTCTTTGCCCCGGGCAAGAGTGGGGCTTTTGAGCGCTTAGCGGCATCAAGCTGGGATACGTTAGATGGCCTGAACACGACAAACTTGCAGGCGGTCTATCGTTATGAGGATGCGCAAACCGACGATGTCGCGTTGACACAAGCGGTGGCCCGCTCGGCGCAGGAGTTTGGTGCCGACATTCAGTTGGGCGCGTCTTTTATCGGTGCCGAACGCGCGGGACAGGGTTATGAATTACGTTATTTGCGGAGCGGCCAAGTGACGTCTTGCAAAACGCGCGCGCTCGTTAACGCAACGGGTCCTTGGGTCGGACAGGTCTTGAGTCGCATCGTGCCAGGCCCGCCGCGTCTTCCCTATGACTTGGTCTTAGGTACGCACATCCTGACCGAGGGATCCCTGCGCCAAGGCCTCTATTATGTCGAGGCCTTGGCGGATGGCCGCGGCGTCTTTGTGATGCCATGGCAAGGCCGCATCCTCACCGGGACCACGGAAAGCGCTTATACAGGCGACCCTAGGGCTGTGTCTGGCACCCCGGCTGATATCGCGTATTTACAGGAAACCCTCGCGCATTACTTTCCCGCCTTATCTCTAACCGTCCAGGCCAGTTTCGCGGGGGTGCGTGTCCTGCCGAGGTCCCATGCGGCATTCTCCGCGCGACCCCGCGAGGTGGTCTTGTTGGCCGACCAGCCCGTGCCGCACCTTGTGAGCATTTTTGGCGGAAAGTTGACCGGTTATCGCCGCACCGCCGAGCGCGTTTTGGAGCGCTTAAAGGCCGTTTTGCCGGAGCGCGTAGCGAAGGCCGATACGAGCCGCCTGAAGCTCCCCTACCCTTGAACCGGGCTTTAAGTCGTCGCGCCACCTTTAACTCGCGGGCTTGAGGTCCCGCGCCAATGCCTCTTTGAGGGCGTCCGGGGCGATTTGATGCCGGGTGCCCGGGCTTCGCCTGGGCACGCTCCAGATGCTGTCTGGGAAAAACGCGTCATCGGCAAAGCGCGGGATCACGTGCCAGTGGAGGTGTGGCACCTGGTTTCCAAGAGACGCGATATTCATTTTGGTGGGCTTGAGGAGTCGCCTTACGATCATCTCTACCCTTAAGACCACGGTGAGTAGATGTTCGCGTTCGGCCGCTCCGAGGTCTGACATTTCTTTTATGTGGCCGCGCCAGATGACGCGATAGACATCGCCCAGCCCCGCGATTTCCGCGCGGATGACGTAGCAGTAGCGATCCGACCAGAGGGCCGCCGCAGGGTCTAGTGCGCATAAAGGGCAGTCGATGTCGTCTCTCACGATTTAAGGCTAACATGCCCGATCGGAGAATCGCTAGCCCCGCACCCGCTTCACCCTTATAATGCACATAATGGAGGAGCCCGTCATGATGGACTGGAGTCTGATAGAAACGATGTTCCTCGACATGGACGGCACGCTGCTCGACCTGCACTTCGACAATCACTTTTGGCAAGAGCATGTGCCAAAGCGTTACGCGGAGCGTAACGACCTTCCGTTGCACGAGGCCAAGGGCTTATTGTATCAACGGTTCCGGAAGGCCGAGGGTACACTGAACTGGTATAGCGTCGACTATTGGAGCGACGAGTTGGCGCTGGATATCGCCCAGCTGAAGGCGGAGGTCGCAAGCCGCATTAGCCTGCGTCCGCATGTCGAGGAGTTTCTTTCCGCTATGCGCGACGCGAACAAGCGTCTGGTGCTCGTCACCAACGCCCACGGCAAGGCGGTGACCTTGAAGTTTCAGCATACCCGTATCGACCGGTACATGGATGCGGTTGTCTGCGCCCACGATCTTGGCTTGGCTAAAGAACGCGCACCCTTCTGGGGCCTACTCCAGGAGCTTCATCCCTTTGATCCGGATCGCACCTTGTTGATCGACGACAGCCTTCCGGTTTTGCGCTGCGCGCGCGATTACGGCATTCGACATCTTCTTGCCATCCGTAAGCCCGACATGAAGGGCCCGGATAAGGATTGCGCGGAGTTTACCGCGATCGATTCGTTCCGCGCGCTCTTGCCGGTTAAGTGATGCGCTCGCTCGCAGCAGCCCTTATGGCGGCGTTCTTAAGTGGCTGCGCGATCTACCACGCAAGACCTTTACGCGCCTCTGCGCAGGCGGCCCTCAAGGGTCCTTCGCAACAGGCGTTGGTAAACGATGCGCACCATCTTAAGGTTCCCGGCCTGAGACCCATACGCTTGAACTTCGCAGCCCCTCTTACCGGGCAGGAGTTGGGCGTGATCGCGGTCTTGGCCAATCCCGATCTCAAGACCTTGCGTAGCCGGGCGCGGGTAGCGCACGCTCAAGTCTTTGCCGCGGGACTCCTTCCGGACCCGGTCGTCCAATTCTCGGCGCTTAGGCCCTACGGTGTCGGGTCGATCGGGAAAACCACGGCGCTTAGCGACGGCTTTCTGTGGGATCTCTCGCGTCTCGTCACGCGCGAGACGGACATTAAGATCGCACAACAGCATGCGCAGGCGATCGATTATGGCGTCGCCTGGCACGAGTGGGTGGTCGCAAACCAGGCCCGTCTCGATGCGCGGCGCTTGTATTGGTTGGGCCTTCAATGGCGTATGGCCAGGCGTGCCGAGACGCTCTACGCGCATCATGGGCGGCTTTTAACTAAAGACGCGCGCGCAGGCCTCGTGGCCGGCCCCCGGCTACTTGCCTGGCAAACTACGTTAGACGCCCTGCGCCTTCAAGTGGCGAGTCTCCATCGCGCCTTTATCGCCGCACGAATGTCTCTCAATCAAGCGTTGGGCCTCCCTCCCGATGCGCGCCTGCGATTAGCGCCTCCCGGTCCGTTATCCCTGCCGCACGCATCCGCCCCTGCGCTGTTTCATCGCGCGCGCGCAAGACGGCTTGATCTCGTCGCCTTGGTGGCGGCCTATCACAGCGCCGACTACGCGCTTTTGCGCACGATCCTCGATCAGTACCCGCGCTTGAGTTTGGGCCTTGCCGGCGCGCGCAATAGTTCGGGGGTAAGCGAAGCGGGATTGCAGCTGAGCCTGGTCGTGCCACTCTTTAACGGCAATCGCGGCGCTATCGCCATAGCGCGCGCCCATCGGTCGGCGCTTTTTGCGGCGTATGTCGCACGCCTTGCGCGCGCGCGTGCCCAGATCTATCGGCTGCGCGCCATGACCGTGAGTCTCGATCGCGAAGCCCGGAACTTGCGGGGACGCGCACAAGCCCTGCACGGGATGGCCCATGCGAGCGCATCGTCTTATAAGGCCCATGCGCTCGGTCTTTTTTCTTATCTCACTTTGACGCAGGAGTTACTCACGGTGCGACTCCGCTTATTGGCTCTGAAGCTTTCCTTGGCGACAACCGCCATTGCCCTGCAAACGGCAACCGCGGAACCTTGGTCTCGGGGGCGCTCATGAGAAAGATCCTCGGTCTTGCGGCGTTGTGGTTAAGTGTCGCATCCGCGCACGCGGTTGTCGTGCACGCGGCACCCGCCCGCGCGGGCGTCTATCATCCGTCGGTGGTCGTGTTTGCGCGTATCCATGGCCCGGATCACGTTGTCCTTAAAGCGCCTTACGATGCGCTCATGGGTCCGCGACTCGTACCTCCAGGCAGTCAGGTTACGAGTGGCGAGATCGTGGCACGCCTTGTCCCGGCAAGCCTTGCCGGGACGGTTCGGGCGCAGCAGGCGCGTGTACGGGCAGCCTATGTCGCGTATCGCGAAGCGGAGGTTTTAGTCGGCCAGCACCTCATGACCGCGGCTCGTGCCGGCGCCTCGAAGGCCTTGTGGCAAGCCGATCGCGCGACCCTTGCGGCCGATACCATGCGGCTTGCGCGCGGCGTGGTGCGCGCCCCGTTTGCGGGCACCGTGCGCTATCAAGTGGCCCCGGGGGCTTGGCTTACCCGCGGTACCGAGGTTGCGTCCGTGGCCGGCGTCGGGCACCTTTATGCGGTGGCCCGACTAAGTTCGCGCGAGGCCCGCGAGGTTTTTGTCGGGTCGCGGGCGTTCGATCCAAGCTCCGGGGTAGATCAGGGAGGCCGTGTCTATGCCTTGGCTACAACCCTTGATCATTTAGGATTGGTGCGCGCCTATGTGCGTGGCCTCAAAGGCCTATTTCGTCCCGGACAAGTGCTTTCTCTTACACTTTTGGGTCATGTGGTGCATGGCTTAGCCGTGCCGCGCGCCGCCTTGCTCGTCTCGGCCGCCAAGCCGCGCGTTTATATCGTGGCGTCTGGTCGCGCCCAGCCTGTCGCGGTCTTAATCGAGCACCTGGGGGCGCGTTACGCGTGGGTGCAAGGGCACTTTGGTCTGCACGCCTTGGTGATCGATTCCCACGTCTCCCGTTTGCGCGCCGGTGAATCCGTTCGGGTTCAGAGGTGAGGGCCTACCTGCAGGCCCTTTGGGTCAATCGCTACTCGACTGCGCTCGTCGCGCTCTTGGTCTTGGCGGCCGGGACGGTGGCTTTTAAGGCGCTGCCGCGTAGCGTCTTTCCTAATGTGAACTTTCCGCGGATATCGGTGCTTGTGAGCGACGGCTACTTGCCGGTCCGCGTCATGCTCGTGCGCGTGACCGAACCTTTGGAGCAGGCGGCCAAGGGCGTGCCCAACGTGACCTTGGTCCGTTCGACTACGAGCAATGGCTTGAGCAAGATCCATGTGCTCTTCAATAGCGCCATAAGCCCGAACGAAGCTTATCTTTTGCTCGAGGCGCGCTTAGGCCAGGTCGGTCTGCCGCCGGGCGCGCATATGAGCGTGCGCCTCATGATGCCGAGCATCTACCCGTTCGCCGAATACGCCTTGGTCTCGCAACACAAGACAAGCAGCGAGTTGATGCCAATCTACGCCTTTAATATAAAGCCCCGGCTTTTGGATGTGCCGGGCGTCTACACCGTGGCCTCGATCGGCCGCGGCTGGCCACAAGTCCATGTCGCGCTTTCGTTGCAAGCCCTCATCAGCCACGGCCTGGGTTTGGGTCGCATCGTGCGACTCTTGCAGGCCCACCAAGGGCCTTATTTTGGTGGGCTCATGGAGGCCTTCCATAGTAGTTTTCTGCTGGTCTCCGCGGGCCGGCCGGCCACCGTCGCCGACTTGAAGCGGCTCCCCGTTCCCTTGGGTGGCGCGCAGGGTGCGACCTTGCCTTTGGGGCAGTTGGCGCACATCGCAATGGGTCCACCCCCCCGGGTCCGAGGGTCCGCGGTCGCCCATTATCGGCATAGCCTTTTGATCGAAGTGGCCGCCCAGGCGAGCGCTAATGTCGAGCAGGTCGCGCAGGGCGTGGCCCACGCCATAGCCAGCCTGCGCAAGACCTTACCGGCCCATGTCCGCCTCATTCGCGATTACGATCTGTCGGGGCTTATTTATGCGAGCCTGCATGATGTGTGGGTCGCTTTAGTTTTGGGCACCATTATTACTTTTGTCGTGTTGCTCGCGTTTTTGCGACGATTCGACACGGCGCTTGCCACTTTGGTTGTCGTGCCTTTGGCGCTCGCCGGCACCTTGCTCATTCTGCACTTCCTGCATTTGGGCCTCAATATCATGACCTTGGGCGGCATCACGGCATCCATAGGGGCGCTGGTCGATCACGCGATCGTGGTGATCGAGCAGGCAACCCATGGACACCCCTCACCCACAGTGAGCGAGAGGCGCGCCCATGCGCTCGCCGCGGCAGGCGCGGTCTTGCCCATGATGACCTTTGCCACGCTCACCTCGGCCTTGGTCTTCGTTCCCTTGATTTTTCTGTCCGGCACGATTGGTATCTTATTTCGGCAGATGGCGATCGCGCTTGTCACGGCGCTTGTCGTCTCTCAGGGCGTGGCCTTGACGGTCACCCCGCTCTTGGCGGCGCTCCTGGCCGGTCGTGGGAAGGTGGCGCCCAAGGCGTGGCGGCCCGCGCGCCGCGGAAAGATCGTCTATGCCCGCACCTTGCGCCAGGCCCTCAAGCGGCCGTGGCTGGGCGTTTTGGCGTCCGTGCTGGTCTTGGCCGCGGCTTATGGAATCTTTCGCAACCTCCCTACCGCGTTTTTGCCGGCCTGGAATGAGGGCGTCATCGCGGTGCCCTTTCGGACCGCGGTCGGAACTTCGGCGTCCGACACCTTAAAGGTCGGCCGTGCGCTCGTCGCCATTGCCGTCCATGACCCCAACGTGAAGACCGCCTCGGTGGTGGTAGGCCAGAGCCTGGGCAATCCGCGCGCCACCCCTAATAAGGGCGATCTCGTTGTTATTCTCAAACCGCAGGCCCACGCGCGCGCCACGATCCGCGAGTTAGGTCAGCGTTTCCGCGCAGCCTATCCAAGCCTTGCGATGTTGAAGCTTCATCAACTGCTCGTCACTCAGCTCGGCAATCTGTCTGGCGCGCATTCGCCGCTCGACGTCGATCTTTTTGGCCATAGTGCGCGCGCGCTCGCGGTCTTTGCGCAACACCTCACTGCCCGCCTGCGCGCGAGCCATGAGTTCGCCAATGTGAGTTTTCCGACGTCGTCCGTAGGCCCCGAAATTACCTTGACCCCGCGCGTGCGCGCGATTCAAAGAGGCCTCACGCCTCCCTTTTTAGGTCTACAACTCGAGGCGGGCTATTGGGGGGTGCCTGCGGGATTCATGCTCTCGGGCGCGCAAATCCTTCCGATCTCAGTCGACCTGTCGTTTCCGCAAGCGCTTACTTCGCGTCTTACGCCCCGGCTCTATGTACATGCACCAGGCGGCCCTTATGGTCCGCTCTCGGCCTTTGCGCGCGCCCATACGACGGCCTCCGTGCCCGTGATTACGCATCAAAACCTGGTGCCTTACGCCGATATCCAGATTCGGCCACACCACGCGATGGGCTTAAATCAGGCGGCCGCCGCGGCGCGACACATTATTGCGCAGGTCCGTCTTCCGCACGGGATCACCGCGAGCATCGGCGGTTATTACAAGGAGCAGGCCAAGAGTTTCTCGCAGATGGAGATGACGCTGATTTTCGCGTTGCTGGTTTTGCTGGTCTTGGTGGGTTATCAGTTGCGCGCGCAACGCCCCGCGCTCGCGGTCTTGATCGCGACCGCTTTAAGCGCCTTAGGCGCGCTCTTTGCGCTTTGGGTGCGCGGTATTCCCTTGGACAGTACATCGTTTCTTGGTCTGTTGCTGGTCTTCGCCATCGTCGTCAATAACGGGATCTTGATCTTCGGTCAGGCGCGCCACTTACGTGCTATTCCGGGGCGTCTCGAGATCGAGCTTGCCGCGCGCCGTAGGTTGCGTCCCATTCTCATGACTATGGCCGCCGATGTCTTGGGTTTTCTGCCGCTCGCGATCGGTGTGGGCCATGGCACGGATCTCTTAAAGCCCCTGGCCACGGCCGTGATGGGCGGGCTTGTGTCGGCGCTTGGCGCCTCGCTGTTCATAGGGCCTATGGTTTATATGGCGCTTTTGCGTCCGCCCAAGCGATAAGATGTCGGGCGGTTATTTTCATCTCGTCGCGAAGTTTGCGCTTGAGTATCCATGTCCCCAGGATCGGCGGGATGTAGAAGGACGGGATGAGTTGCGCTACGAAATGGACCTTTGTGTCTTGGCCTTCAGGCTTTAGGCGCCATTGTGAGAAACCCGAGCGAAAGCTCGAAAGCCGTGGGACGATGGTGCCGCGTAACAAGTAGGGCCTGTTGGTGCTCATGGATTCGGTCTGCGTGACCGGAAAACACACGAAGAGTACGCAGCTTTTGAGGGACAGCCGCAGAAGGGTGTACCCCTTGCGTTTAATGACCTCGCTTTTTTGGACGCTCGGGTTCAGTCGTTTGATCGCCCCGTAGTCCCTTAGGATCGCATAGACGCGCGCAATCGGCGCCTTGAGTACAAGACGGAGGCTCATCCGATATTGGCCGTGTTCGGCCGATACCAAAATCCGCACCGGCGTCTGCGCCCATGCGGGGACAAAGACCATGGCCCCGCCTAACGCCAAGGCGCCCAGGTACCGCGTTCTAGCCTTCCTTATGCCACTTGCGAAAGCGCTTTTCGCAATAGCGCAGGAGTTCTCCGTGATCGCGAAAATGCAGCGCGAAATGCCGCTCCGCCGAATCGTCGAGCTCACAAAACTCATTCGAGTAGTCGCGGCAGATGGATGGCCGTGTTTCGTAAATGCCGCAGCCGCCATCGTCGCGCAAATGTTCGCACGGGCTGCGTATAAGGAGGAACCAGCCGTCCTCATCTTTGTAGGTCTCGATATTTTTATGACTTATCTGCCAAAGCAGATGTTCAAAGTCGCTGCGCGCCCGCGGGGTGGGGATCTTTTGCGTGATGTAACCGCAGCAGATGGCCGGGCATAGACCGCATTTCCCGCGTTCTACGTCGATCGCAATAGGGAAGGCCGAGATCATGTTAAAAGCCCCCACGCGCCTAGTATCAGCGCAATGACAGCGCTCCCTTCCGCCATCCGAAGCAGCCAGCGCCGCCTTGTGAGCGCCGCGACCGATGCGACCGCGACGCCAATTTCGACGGCCACGAGCGCTTGCGCGTAGTGGTCATGAAATCCCATGAGCTGGTCGCTTCTCTTGCTTAAAGTCCGTGCCTGCTTATCCAGGACTATTTGTTGCTTCATCAGTTCGTCACGGTGCCGATCGTGTTGTCGTATATGCAAAGTAGTCGAGGTGAGCATCACGAGCACCGCTTCGTTTTTTAGGATCAGGGCGCGATTCTGGGTAGCCGTGATGCCATAGCTTAATAGCGCCGCGAGGCTCGCAAGGAGTGCCGTGAGGAGCGCCGCCTGACGGCCAAGCCCTTTTTCCTCCTTTTCCCCTCCGAGGCCCTCGTGGGCTAGCATTTTAGATCTTCCGGTACAGCTTGGCCCCGGTCGCCACGAACTCCTGGGCCTTGCTCGCAAGGCCTCCTTGAAGCGCGCTGGCGGGGTCTGTCCCTAGGGTCTTCGCGTATTCCCGCACTTCTTGTGTGATCTTCATGGAGCAAAATTTCGGGCCACACATGGAACAGAAATGCGCGACTTTCGCCGAGTCCTTAGGGAGCGTCTCGTCGTGCAAGGCCTGTGCGCGTTCGGGATCTAGCGCTAAGTGAAACTGGTCCTTCCAGCGAAACTCGAACCGCGCCTTGCTGAGCGCGTCGTCCCGCTCCTGGGCCTGCGGATGGCCTTTGGCGAGGTCGGCGGCGTGCGCTGCGATCTTATAGGCGATGAGGCCATCCTTGACGTCTTGGCGATCCGGCAACCCCAGGTGTTCCTTCGGGGTGACGTAACAAAGGAGCGCGGTCCCATACCAACCGATCATGGCCGCCCCGATCGCCGAGGTAATGTGATCGTAGCCGGGCGCTATATCCGTGGTCAGTGGCCCCAAGGTATAGAACGGCGCCTCGTCGCATACGCGCAACTGGCGGTCCATGTTTTCTTTGATGAGGTGCATGGGCACATGCCCCGGCCCCTCGATCATGGTTTGCACGTCGTATTCCCAGGCGACTTTCGTGAGCTCGCCTAAGGTATCTAGCTCGGCGAATTGCGCCTCGTCATTGGCGTCTGCAATCGATCCGGGACGTAGGCCATCGCCCAACGAGAACGAGACATCGTAGGCGTTCATGATCTCGCAGATTTCACGAAAGTGGGTGTAAAGGAAGTTTTCTTGATGATGGGCGAGGCACCACTTGGCGAGAATGGATCCCCCGCGGGAGACGATGCCCGTTCGCCGTTTTGCCGTAAGCGGGATGAAGGGCAGGCGCACGCCGGCGTGGATCGTAAAGTAGTCGACCCCTTGTTCGGCCTGCTCAATTAAAGTGTCGCGAAACATCTCCCAGGTGAGTTCCTCGGCCGCGCCGTCCACTTTCTCGAGTGCCTGATAGATCGGTACCGTACCTATGGGCACGGGGGAGTTACGAATGATCCATTCGCGGGTTTCGTGGATATGGCGGCCGGTAGAGAGATCCATGATGGTGTCAGCGCCCCACCGGGTGGCCCATACCATCTTTTCCGCCTCTTCTTCTATGCTAGAGGCGAGCGCCGAATTCCCGATATTGGCATTGACCTTAACGAGGAAGCGCCGCCCGATGATCATGGGCTCGAGTTCGGGGTGATTGATGTTGGCCGGGATAATCGCGCGTCCCCGGGCGATCTCGTCACGCACCATTTCCGGTGTAATGACGTAGGCCCCTTTGCGTTCTTCTTGGCCGCCGTTCTCGCGCAGCGCGACATATTCCATTTCCGGGGTGATGATGCCGGCGCGGGCATAATGCATTTGCGTCACGCGCGCCCCGCTCTTGGCCTTCAATATGGGCCTCGTCCCCGGGAAGCGGATATGTGCCGTGGAGGCGTCGGCCAATCGCTCCTGGGCGTAGGTCGAAGAAAGCGTTGTTTCTTCGACATCGCCCCGCGCCCGTACCCATGCGCCTCGCGCCATTGTAAGGCCTCGGGCGAGGTCTATGGAGGCGGAAGGATCGGTATAGGGCCCCGATGTGTCGTAGACCCGAATCGGCGCGTTGTCTTCAGCCCCTAATGCCAAAGGGGTGCTTTCAAGCGTGATCTCGCGCATAGGGACCGCTAGGGCTTCTTGCCCTGCTGCGCTTACATAGATTTTGTGCGATGCCGGAAAGGGCCGTGTCATGGCCTCATCAAGCGCGCGTGTTAAAGGAGACAGTGTTCGAGGGTCTGCGTTCATCGCCTGGGTCCTATTATTCGAGAAGTCAGGCGCGCGCACACGGCACCTATAGCGAGCCAGTATGGTCGCCCATGGACCATTAAAACTAATGGATTCGCTCGGGGATTGCAAGGAGCCGCTTGCGTCCCTAGGTCAAAAGGCTTACCCTCGAATTTCTGGCTTTGAGACCCCTTTTCGTATGCCCCAACCATCTTTAGATGCCGCTCTTGCGCGCGCCAATATGGTGGCGCAACAGATACGGACCTGCGACGTTTTAGATGAGCGCCTGTTGGACAGGTTGCGCGCGGTGCCGCGTGAAGACTTCGTCCCCACCGAGTATAAGGCGCTCGCTTTTGCGGACGCCGTCATTCCCATTGGTCGTGGTCAAATCATGTTCTCGCCTATGGTTGAGGCGCGCCTTATCAATTACCTGAGCGTGCGCCCCGATGATCGCGTCTTAGAAGTGGGAACGGGTACGGGTTATCTTTCGGCGGTGCTCGCAGGGCTTGCGAAAACGGTCTATAGCGTCGAGATCATCCCCGAATTCAAGGTCCGGGCGGCGTATCTTATCGCATCGCTTGGGCTTTCTAATGTCTTGCTCGAGGTGGGCGACGCGGCACGCGGCTGGTCTCGCCACGGTCCCTACGACGCGATCCTCGTGACCGGCGCCCAGCCTTTGGGTCCTGACCCGAAGTACCAAGAGTCCCTGGCGATCGGGGGGCGGCTTGTGGTTATAGTAGGCGAGTCGCCGGCTATGGAAGTGCGACTAATCATCCGCGAGACGGAAGATCGCTTTTCTGAGCAATCGCTGTTTGAGACGGACGTCCCGGTTCTCATAAACGCCCCTCAGCCCGAACGCTTCTTTTTCTAGAGACCTATGCGCGAGATTTCTGTTCAAGATCTTCATGCCCGGCTGGAAGCGGGTGATCAGGTGGTATTGCTTGATGTGCGCGAGCCCTGGGAGCACAACTTGTGCGCGCTCCCCAACTCCCATCACGCACCTATGCAACAGATCCCGGCCGCGATCAGTAGCCTAGACCCCGAAAAAGAAGTGATCGTCTACTGCCACACCGGCGTACGCAGCCTCCACGTCGGCAAATTCCTGGAGCATAATGGCTTCAAAAATGTCGTGAATCTCCGTGGCGGCATAGCCGCCTGGGCGCGCGATGTGGACCCGACCATGGCCCGTTATTAGGCCTTATGTTGGTAGACGTACGTCGCAGCGGTTTGCTCTTGGTGGATTTTCAGGCCCGGCTATTTAGCGCGATGACGCCCGCAGTCGCGAGCCTTCTGCCCCGGCTTTTGTTGTTGGTCCAGGCCGCGCGTCTTCTTGATATTCCTCTGGTCGTTACGCGCCAGTATCCGCGTGGCTTAGGGCCGCTCTTGCCGGAAGTGACGCAAGCGCTTCCCCCCGATTTACAGCCCATCGATAAGATGACCTTCTCGTGTTGCGCGGAGCCCGGGTTAGAGCCGCTCTTTCCGGCTGATCGTGACCAGATTCTTATCGCGGGTATCGAGACCCACGTCTGCGTCCTCCAGACCGCCTTCGAGTTGCACGGCTTGGGCAAGATACCGTTTGTCTTAGACGACGTCTGTGCCAGTCGCTCCTTGAATGATCACACCCGCGCGCTCGCCCGCATGAACCAAGGGGGCATAGCGATAACGACCGTCGAATCGGTGGTCTTCGAGTGGTTGCGGACCGCCAAGCACCCTCGCTTTCGGGAGATCATTCAGGCGGTCAAAGACCTTCCTATCGAGAATGGAGCAGCGGCTCCAAGAGAGTGAGCGTTCGCAGGCACGCGCCCTGATTGCTTTGGACAAGCCGTTTCCCCGCACACCCCGCCGCTTCCCGGGCCTCTCGGTTTTCTAAGTAGTGGGCTACCCCTCTTTCGAGCGTGTCGCCATCGCTGACTTGGATGGCGGCACGTTCTGCGAGGGTCAGGCGCGCAATCTCGTCGAAGTTGAACATATGGGGCCCAAAGATCACCGGTACCCCAAGCGCTAATGCCTCGAGTGGGTTATGGCCTCCGGTCTGAACGAGCGACCCGCCGATAAACGCGCAATCCGCCGCTGCAAAAAACAGCATGAGCTCACCCATGGTGTCGCCTAAGAGCACGCTGGTTTCGGTATCTACGAAGCCGCCGTGGCTTCGTTCCGAAACGCAGACGGCTAGTTGCCGACACAGCTTCCCGACGAGCTCGAAGCGCTCGGGGTGGCGTGGCACGAGGATTAATAGAAGCCCCGGAAAGGTCTTACGGAGATGTGCGTGAGCGGCCAATACGATCTCCTCTTCTCCTTGGTGGGTGCTTGCCGCGACCCAGACGGGGCGCTCGCCCCACTCGCGACGCAACGCTGAGGCGGCTTCCTCAAGCCCCGCGGTAGGAGAGATCTCGAACTTCATGTTGCCGGTCACATGAACGCGTTCTGGCAAAGCCCCCAAGGCGCATAGGCGTGCGCCATCGGTGTCCGACTGCGCGGCGATCACCGTAGGAATGGTAAGCGTCTGCCCGACCAGCCGCTTGAAGCGTCGGTAGCCTAAGTAAGACCGCTCCGAAAGCCGTACATTGATGAGCGCTAAGGGGATGTTTGCTTGTTGGAGGGACCGAAAAAGTACGGGCCAAATCTCGGTCTCCAGAATCACGGCGGCACGTGGGCTCACGCGGTTAAGAAAACGCGAAACCGCGCCTGGCAGATCAAAGGGCGCGAAACGATGGCTGACGCTCTCACCAAAGAGCATGGTGACTTGGGTGGCCCCGGTGAGGGTCGTGGTCGTTACGAGGATCGGGATGTGTGGGTGTTCGTCTAAAAGCGCTCGAACCAAGGGGGCGGCTGCGCGGACCTCTCCGACAGACACCGCGTGGATCCATAAGGCGCCAGGCGTAAGTGGCGCCCCGAAGCCCAGCCGCTCGGCCCATCGCGAGGCATAGGTCGGATTCTTTCGCCCCCGCCACCAGAGCCTGATGAGCGCGAAGGGCAGTAAAAGACGCAAGATGAAGGTGTAGAGAACCATGGGCGTTAGATGGCCCCCATGCCTTGTAGTGCTGTGAGTACGGCCTCCACCGAAGGCCTTTCGTGAAACCCGCCGAGATTGATGACGTGATTCTCGGCTAAAACCCCCGTTAGCGCGGGGTCGCTGTCACAAAAGACGCCCACCGTTGGGCGCTTTAAGGCCGCCGCCAGATGGACTAGGCCCGTGTCTACGCCTATGGTGAATTGAGCACGAGAAATCACTTGGGCGAGGTCGCGTATCCCCATGCGAGCGAGCGCGCTTGCGTTTGTGCCTATGGCTTGCGCGATGGCCTGAGCGGTCTCGTGTTCACTCTCGCTGCCCGAGGGAAAAAGCATATGTATGCCACGGTCCACAAGGGCTTTACCCAAGTCGATCCAGTGTGTCGTAGGCCACAGCTTGGAAGCGCGGCTTGTGGCATGAAACGCGACACAAGTCGGCTTATCCGAAGGGGGATCGCCGCTTGCGGTGCGGAGACCGTATGTCGGGGGCGTACGAGGCAGCGTATAACCAAAGGCCTCCGCGCCTAGCGCCCGGTTGCGCCACACGGCGTGTTGCCCTCGACGCATAGGGAGACCGCGTTGATAAAAAAGCGCGGCTAAGGGTTCGCGCGCCGAACGCGCGTCCGGGCCGTAAATAGGCCCGCGCGCCAGGTGAGAGATGATCGCGCTTTTAATAAGACCTTGGCTGTCTAGTATGACATCGTAGGTCTCACCGCGGAGTCGCTTACGGAGCGCTCCAAGCGCACGCCATGTCTCAGCCTGTCCGGGTGCGCGTAACCAGCGACGTAGGTTTATGGGGATCACGGTCCGAATCGCGGGATGTAGCGCCGGGATATCGGCGAAGGCGCTTTCTACCAGCCAGTCGATCTGCGCCTCCGGCATATGCGCGTGGAGATCGGAGATCATGGGTAGGTTGTGTACGACATCCCCCAAAGAGGATGTCTTGACGATGAGAATCTTCACGCGATAAGGCGCCTTGAGGAAAATCTTGGACCGTCTCCTAAGGCTTCATCGTGAGGGCAGGCACTTTTTCTGGTCATGGGTTCTTGTGCGCTTTCCTTAAGAGCCTGAGTTTCAGATATTTATAGTACGTTACCTCCACATCGGATGCGGCGAGCATGAGACCATCGGCCCTATCTAGAAGGCCCAGCCCTCGTTTAAACGTTCGCATCGTGTGATCCGGGTACTATGCGTTGCGTGCCCTAAAGCGACCGCGACCGCTTCAAATATGCGCAGCCTAACCCTGGCCGGCACGGCCTCTTCACGGATCATTTTGATCCGGTACGTCTGTGCGCGCGAAATGAGGAGTGCCGTCTTCTGTTGTTAAGCCTTTTCCAGGCGACGCATCCCAAAGACGGAGATCATCTAGGGGATACCCGCTCATACTATAGGCCAGCCTCTTTAACTTACTTTTCGTCCCACCGGCCGGGAAGCTCTGTAGTCCGGCGTTTTCGCCGTTCCATTTTCGAAGGTAATCTTTTTTGAATGAGGCTTGCGTTATTCCCCATTTCATCACAAATGCGCGGCCGCCACGGTTTCGGCGCACACGTCCCGTACTTCGGCATGCGAAGTGATAGACGCGGCTCGCGTCGATAAGGTGATAATCTCGACATCCCAGGACCCAGAACTTCATGAGCAGATCATCATCGCTGCTCATGCCCGGACTAAACTCGATGCTGTAACCACCAACGGCATGCCACCACTTTCTTCGAACAAGCGTGGGCTGCGATCCCATTCCCCACATATCCGCTTTCTTATTTTTGTCGTATCGTTCCAGCATCCGCCCTTCATCAAATTCTTCCGGTTTTTGTCCAAAATTATCAACTAGGACAAGCGGGTTTCCGGTATCCATGGGCTCTATCAGGCGTGAGAAAAATAGCGCTAAATCTGTTTTTTTAGATTCAGCGGCGGTCACCAATGCGGCGTCCCACCCCGGGCAACAGATCATGTCATCATTCAGGTACAGTAGCCAGTCGCGGCTCGCTAGGGCAGATATGATATTTGTAGATAAGCAAACTCCTAGATTACGTTCCGAATACGTAAACTTGAGACCGCTCTTCTTTACCCACTCGAGCGTGCCATCGGACCCTTCGTTAACGTGTATGAGTATCTCGTGATCATACATAGAGTGGCGTCGTATGCTGTCAATACACAGTTTCAGGTATTCGAGGTTATTCCAGGTCGGTATGACGATGCTAAACATAACCTCTCCAGCTATGGTTTGGGCGCAGGCCGGATCCGTTGCGCGTCAGGGGTTTTTGCTTCCCAGAGTCGATTAAGGTAGCCAATATCGCCGTTTGCGTCGAGACCAAAGCCTCCAAAAAGAAATAAATGACGGGGAGTTTCCCAAGTGGAAGCGCCTGCCATTGGGGCGGGGCTATTGTCGCCAGGGTTGCGACCGCTGTTGACGCAGCACCATGCCGCACGTTCACTCCGCCCACCCAAGGACACCCATAGGTGCTGGCGACTAAGGTATTGCCACATATGGTCCAGATAGCCTTGTCTACCGCGATCGTCGTTACCGAAGCCAAAAATAATCAGTTCTGAGTGATTTAGGTGCCAAGAGGCCGCTTCACCGAGCCCGCCTGGATGGGATCGCCCCGTTTTCATTCGTGACAATAGTCGTGGGTTGGCGCTACGAGACCCGCCCCACCATCTCCACTCCTTACGGCGTACAACGAACTCCCAGATATCATTTAATGGCCCATGTTGCGATTTGTTTGCCGCGTAGCCATAGCCGCCAAAAAGCCAAAGGTTGCCGTGTTTCCCAATCCACGTCGTACCACCACTGCGCGCTCCTGGTGCGGCGTTCGCGCTGGCATGACCAAGAGCGGGGTAGTTCGCTGGCCCGTTGACGTGCCGAGGACCTTGTATCCATGTCCATGTCCGCGTTGTTGGACTGTAGATCCAGAGATCGTTAAGGTAGCCCGCGTGATTGTCTCTTCCGAGACCATAGCCCCCGAATAGCCAGAGATTCCCATTTTTAGCCCTCCATGCCATTCCGCCACTTCGTGCGCCTGGCCACGTAGTTCGGCTGCCCAAGCCCTTTTTACCGTATCGACCCGATATGTCGGCTGCGGTCGAGCCACCTATGCGTACCCACTTATGTCGCGTAGGATCAAACCGCCACAGATCTTGAAGCGCACCAGGCACTCCCCCGGCATTTTTTCCAAAGCCTCCGAATAGCCAAAAACCTCCATGCCCGCTACTCCAGCCCATCGCCGCTACCCTGCCCGGGGGATATTCCAAGACGCCATTGCCTCCCTTGTGCACCCCGCCCGCTGCCGTTTCTCTGGAGGCTTCGCGATGCCATTGCTGTGTGTGCGTATTGAACGACCACAAATCATTAAGGTACGTCGGCTTTCCCTGCGATGACAGCCCATAGCCGCTAAACAACCAGAGATTGCCGTGTAACCCAACCCACGACACCGCATCCATGCGCCCAGAAGGCGCTTGGGGAGTACCCGCATTTCGTTCTTTCGATCCGCTCATAGCGGCCCATCGAAGGGCATGGCCTAGGCCGGCTACGGCGGTTGGCGACACAAGGAATGGCGTTAAGGTTAATGCTAAAGAGACCAAACGTATGAAGCCCGCATGGCCCTTACCCCGTGTTTGTAACACGCCTGGGATATTATGGTTATTTCGCACGCGGGCATGGGCTATGTCACCGCCCTTTGGCGCCTTGATCGGGGACTTGTTCATATACGTTTCCGTTAAGCGTCGATAGCGTCAAGGGCTTGGATAAAGTTCCGCGTTGCCCGTTCCCATGTAAATTTCTGTATTGACCGTGCGCCCCCTTCCGAAATACGGGAACGGAGACGCGGATCGTTAATAAGCTGCGCCACTTTATTTGCTATGGCCACTGGGTCATTGGGGGCACAAAGAAGCGCGGTCTCATTGTTGATTGCAAACTCTTGATGTCCTCCGATGTCGGTCGCTACGACTGCGCACCCGCACATCATCGCCTCCGAGGGAGGTAGCCCCCAGCCTTCTACGAGGCTTGGCGCTATAAATATTGAGGCTTTGTTGTATAGTTCTCGCAAACGCCGTTGAGAAGGGCTTCTTTCGTATACAGCCCAATCCGGCAAGGATTTTGGTCGTTTACCCACACCGTAAAGCGTTGCTTGTAGCTGGGGGAGTTCCTTTTTTAGGATACTTAAGGCCGCTATTCCTGTAGAAGACCCCTTTGCGTGACTCTTATGAGACAGCATAAGCACGCTTTCCGGCGCGCGTTCCGTTATGGCGCAATCGACACCGAAAGCCTTAAAATCTAGCCCGTTCTGCACGTAGCTGCAGGGTTCTTCCATGTTTTCTGCAATCTCCGCAAGCCAGCGGGAAATGACGATTTTATGGAGAGGCAGCTTCCATGAAAGCCGCTCACGTTCAGCAACTACGTTCGGCATGCTCCCGTAGTTCTGAATCATGTAAAACTTTTTTCCTTTAGACTCCGGGTAAGAGGCTACCCATTCCGCATTTTGCCACGTGGTCGCTACGATGATATCGGCGTCGGGGATGGAGTCTTTTTGGACGGAGTATACCCAGGAGCAACGAATGTTGGGGTCTAACGTAAACCATTGCGTTGGTAAATATGTTTTTTTCTGTCGCCAATGACGAATACGTTTCCTAAGGCGGCGCATGCCGTTTGTGTCTTGGGCCTGCAGCGCCGAGTGAACTAACGTTACGGTAAATTCCCGATCAACCAGCTGGTTCGCGTATTCATATATAACTTTGTAGCCACCAATTGGCCGACGTCCGGACCCTGGTAGTAAGAATACTATGTGTCTACGGTTCATGCGTTAGTTTGTCGCGTCATGGTGTTTTTTGGGCCCCGCGGCTGCTGCGCATAGCAGGGCGACTGTGAGACTATAAAAAGCCGTGATCATACTGAGATCAAACACCTGCACCGTAAGTCCAAATATTGCAAACCCTAGCACGAAAAGTACCCCCGCAAGTCCGGCGCGTTTGCGCCGGGCATCTCCGCTGCGCATTCCGCTTATGCAAATGGAGGCCGGCGCAATGTAGAGGGCAAGGCTTGCCGCAAGCCCTGGAAGACCCAGGGCAGTCGCATTGCTAAGGATGTCATTATGCATTTCCGCGCGTCCCGCCTCCGCAATGATTGGTGCAGTCATTCCGAATTCACTCATTGGCACCATCATAAGCTTAAGGCCCCGAGGGCCAATCCCAAAAAATAGATTATGAAACCATAGCGTGAGCGCGGCTTGCCATAGCTTGAATCGAATGCCGACGGCCGTGTTAAAGTGTCCGGCCCTATATCGTGCGAGGTTTTGCCACACATCGTTGATGCGGCGTTGCACTTCGTGGTCAAGCATATAAAGACCTATGCCTGAGACAAGACCGATTACCGCAAGCCCAACCCATTGGTGCGCGCTCATTTTATTGGATTGAAAATACACCCACGCCAATAAAATCACGGGCATGGCCACCCAACCACCACGAGAGCCTGAGCGAATAGAGAGGTAGACACCTAAAAGAAGACCGATAACCTTGATGGCCTTTATCATAAATCCGCGGTTGCTGGTCCAATCGATGCTGGCTCCCGACACAACGCCGAGCGCAAGTGCCGTATCGCCAAAGTGAATCGGATCTAGAAAGTAGGTGTCGGCTCGCGGTCCTGGTGCGCCGGACAGCCAAAGCGCAGCTGCTGCCGCAGAAAAAGTTCCCAAGGCAAACCCAATGCTGGCTGATTCTAGCGTTTGTATTTTTGCTCGGCGAAGCGCGATAAAAAGCAACCCCGACAGTAGAAAGCGACTCGCCGCGTCATAGGGTGGCGCGAGAAAATCCCAATGGCGTATCTCGCTCAGGAGGATAGCAACAGGGAGAAGCCCCATGGCGATCAGGTATCCCCATTCCTGCCTGTCTACCCGTATCCCGCCGTGTTTATGTTCCTTTACCAGAAAATAAATCGCAACGAGCACAGTAAGGCTGAAAGTGGCATTCATCGCCCCTTTTACCAGTAAAGCTAGAATGGGATACGAAAACACCAAGACCGCAAAAAGTTTAAATGAAAGCCTGTGATGCTCCGAGGGCCCGCTGTTCGCCCACAGCAAATCCTTAGTGTTTTCCGTTTCCATCTTCGATTAGTCCAGTATGATGTAAGGCTCAGTCAATGGCGGCGTAGGGAAATGCGGCAGTCGTACATCCGCTTGCGTTAGAGATTATTTTGGGGAATGCGTCGGCTGTTTGGCCGAGTGGAGGTCAACCATGCATTCGCGGGTTAGCGTGCTTGTCCGTACAAGCTTATTTTGGAGGGTAGCAGACGCCTCCCGTATGCGTCAACCTAAACCCGCGGCACTTCTTGATATGAACCAGCGCCATATCCATGTGCCGCAACACTTGCGTTTGAAAGCGCGTAGGGACGCATATGAGTGGGGTTTGGGTCGTTTCCGGAGTGGCGAAGGGTTGTCGGTTTTTCGTGCTGCGTCTGAGCATCCGTTGAATGGTGTGAAGGGAGTTCAGTAGCCGTGCGGGGCTTTTCGCGCACGGGTGAGCCGGGCGTCGTTCTTAAGGTGGTGCGACTAAGCTCCAAATAACTGGGGTATAAGGACAAGGATATTGGAGTGGCCATGACGTTGGTCGGTCGCATGCCATGAGCCCGCGTTGTGTGAAGTGACCGCATTTTTGCGCGGTCCGTTACGCGAGATTAAGGGCCTGGAACGTATGAGCGCTTGCAAGGAACGCGTTGATGTGGCCCGGGTCTTTTTGGCCACGGTTAGGTCCCTATACCGTTGGGGCAGACTTATGGCCCAACGAATACCCGCTCGACTCAAGTGGGCCGCAGCGAAAGGCGCGTCTTACGGCAGACCGTGAGGATCGTGGCCTCGAAGAATTTGGCGAGGTCGACACGCTTGCCCACAGGGGTGCCCTCGACCTGGCACCCAGTCCCATCGGGACGTTTCATACGCGGTACGCGCACCCCGAAGAGGCGAGCGCACCGAAAGAACTGGATACGGTGGTAGTGCCTCACTGGGGCGTAATGGATAAGAGATGCCCCACTATTTCAGGATCTCAACGTTAGCCCCAAAGTGCAGTTTCCATGAATCATCAATGTCTGGGGTTGCGTATCAAAGGTTGCGTCTCGAATATAACAAGGTGCGTCACCGCGCCAGGTCGTGCCAAACTGTGTCCCTTCTGCTATGAGCACCACATTCGTCAGGGTCTCTGGCGGTATTCCATTCGGAATCGGCACTCACTCGGAATTCTCCAGCGGATCGTGTGTAGCCCTCTGTTGTTTTGGGCTACTGCGACAGATTTATGGGTAGGGCTATTTTGATTCAGGCAAGCTTGCTGTGCTCGGGTTTTGCGCTATCGAATGTGCGCGGAGATCATGCTTACGAGTTTCTCGGCATTCTCCGCGCACGAAAATCGTGATCGTACCCACCGCGAACCCATCTCAGCTCGCACCCGAGCCGCCTTTTCATCTTCAAATATCTCTTTGAGCGAAGCTACCCACTGATCAACCGAGCCGGGTTCGCATAAGGCGCCATGGTGTTTATCGATAAATGTCTCCGGAATTCCCCCTGCCCGATTTGCGACCACGGGTACCCCTAGACCTAAGGCCTCGATCTGCGACATTCCGAGCGGCTCGACTGTGGCGGGGTTCACGGCAACGGTTGAGGCAAGAACCTGTTCGTGCGGGGACGAGAGAAACCCCAACATAACAACGTGGCGCGTTAGCTTTAAATCGCGTATTCGAGATTCCACCCGTTCACGCTCGGGGCCATCCCCGATAATGACATAACGTATCGAAGGATACCGATCCTTAAGCGCGGCTACCACATCCAGCATAAATAAATGGCCTTTTTCGCCCCGAAGCATAGCGACATGGCAGATGACTGGATGACTTAAGTCGGCTTGCGCCGTAGGCCCCTCTTTAGCCATTTCGCCCTTCATGGAGTCTTGCACCGACTCCTTCGTGTCATAAAACTGTACGCCCGGATAGAGAACGTGGATGTTTGCGTGTCGAGGCAGACGGCTCGTGCAGATTGTGCGACGAAGAAACTCGCTCGGAACAAGCACCCCGTCTGAAAGCCAACTATGAAGCCATCCGCTGTGGCCGCCCGTGTGATACGTCTTGACTCGAAAAAGCGCGGGCCTAGGTGACGTTCGTACAATGGCCAGACGTGCCGCATAAAAATCCGGGGAACCATGGGCCACTATGGCGTCTGGCCTCCATTGAGCAACGATGCTACGGAGTGCGCGTATACTTGTAGTATCAATGGCGCGCGCGAATGGCGCATGACTCAAGGCTACGCCTTGGACGGACCCCTGTTCGCTAATCCGCGATCCTGCGCGACAGACGAGGCGACACTCCGCGCCATATTCGGGCAATATGGATAGCTGTTGTAACAACTGCAGCTCTTGGCCGCCGAGGTTGTTGGAGCTTTCCGTGAAAAGTATCCTCACGGCACCCCTGCTGCTGCCGTGTTGATAGCCAAGATGTTATAAGCCACAACCGCCAATGTCGTTGTCCTTTTATATCTTGATATGCTGCAAAAGTTGTAGTAGCTATCCTTGAATTATCCCTTAAATAAGGGCCTTGAAATCCATCACCCCCGCATTTTTACCCCCAAGCCTCGCTGACATCCATCGCGCCCCCGCGGCTCTCGACTTCGCAATGCGCTCGTAAGGACTTATGTGCATGCAAGCCTAAACCCCGCTTATTTTGTCGTATGACTTGGCGGTGCGTCTTTAAGCAGGCTTTCTATGGCGTTCCGGACCCTCGAGAACGGTAGTTCGTCAAGACAAAGACTAAAGCTCTCGCGGTGATTCTCGCATCCCTCGCGTTGGCAGGGAACGCAATCCTTTATGCCTTGAATCAAGAAAACATTCCCAGCTCGCTGATTTGCCGCATAATTGATGTACGGCGGGGCCGGTTCACTATAACAATGTGGCCACGGACCCCAAACAGTGGGACCCGTGGGGCCGTAGAGCGCCACCGTAGGGGTGCCTGTCGCCGCCGCGAGATGGGTCGTTGCGGTATCGGGGCCGATATAAAGACAAGACGCCTCGATAAGGGCAGTCACCTGCCCTAAGCTTAAACGGCCCACAAGATTTTCGACGAACGGCAAGTCACCAAATAGGTCTTCTGTGTAACGACGTTCCGATGCCGCCGGGCCGCCTGTTAAAACCACCTTGAGATCGTTTTGATGGAGATAAGAGGCGACTTCCCGCCACCCGTTTCTGGTCCACTGCTTGTAGCGCCGAAGAGGGGCTGGGTGAATGACGACAAAACGACTACCTATGAGGGGGAAGGAGAGGAGGCCCGCGAGCGTGTGCCGCTCCGTGTCGGCACAGCTTGGGGGAACGACGCAGGTGTAGCGTCCGATTCCTAAGGCATCTGCGAGCCTCAGTGATTGCGCCACGGTCATCGTGTTGGGCTCGAAGGGCACGGCTCGCCGCAATAGCCATTTTTTCCAATGCCCCGTTTGGCCGGGCATAGGCACGAGTCCTATGTTATTGGCGGATGCCGCCAGGGCATATCCCGTTGGACGATCTCCGGGCAGAACGGTGAGAGAAAGGTCGTAGCGACGGATAATCCGCTTGAGTACGGCCACATTTTCCCGGATTGTCGGACGTTCAGGAATCGTTATGATGTCCCGTATGTCGGCGTTTCCCGCGAGAGCGCCCTCCGTTCCGCGGGTCACGAGCACATCGATCACTATGCCGGGATACGCACGGGCAAGGGAACGAATAAGCGGCGTTGTCAGAAGCACGTCACCGATTTGCCGAGTCACGACCACCAAGGCCTTCACTTCGCCTCCAGGGTGCGTCTATCCCCGTGGCTTGAAAGTCCGCGCTTGGCTTCTATAGAGTCCTCGGCCAGGGCCCCATGCATGCGCGCTAAGTTTGTTTCGACATGGCTCCTGTCGTTTTCTTTGTGCCACAAATGAAAGACCGGGGCCGCCCATCGCCCCGATTTGTGCCTAATTCCGTATCGAAGGAGCCGAATGACGAGGTCTGAGTCTTCAAAGCCCCAACCGACATAGCTCTCTTCAAACCCATTTATGGCTTCAAGATCGGTTCGCCAGACGGCGAGATTGCAGGTCTTCACCCCAACCCAGCGCGCCTTGGTAAGCTTTCTGAGCGACCATCCAAGCGGTGCCCGTATAAGCGAGACTATTGAGTTTATGTCCGCCCGCATGCGACTGCGAAGGAGCGTCATTAGGGACCATGTCCAAATAGGTGGCGACTTGCCATCTTTTAAGAGCGTGTCCGTGAGTCTTTGTGACAGCAGGATGCGATTTCCCGCCACGAACCATCCGCGCTCGGCCAAGCCTTTATGGGCGGCCATGAAGTGCGGCCTGGGCACACAATCCCCATCCGTAAAGATAATATAGTCGGCGTCGGTGGCCAGTATGGCTTTATTGCGGATAGCGGCGGCGCGGAAGCCCTCGTCCTCTTGCCAAACATGCGAAATTCCGTAAAGGAAGTCCGCTTGCGCTGCGGTGACGACCGCTTTCGTGGTCGCGTCGGATCCGTCGTCTGCCACGATTACGCGAAACTCCCGGTCCGTCTGTTGCGAAAAGGCTCGCAAGACCATCGCTAACGCATCCGGTCGGTTATAGGTGGTAATGACGACTGCTGCGCGCACGATTTATTGTCCGCGGCGCGTAAGAAGCATCATTTTTGCATACCTATAATAGACCCCTTCCGCATTGGACACGGCCAACATAAATCCGGTTGTTCCATCCAGAAACCCGGCCCTAAGGATGAATGTTCGAAAAAAGGCCCATGCACCATGCATGACCGCGCTGAATAAAGACGCCGTTTCTCCCCGCGCGTGGCGCATTGTGGCCGCAGCGGTCGAGTAATGGTTGATTTTATCTAGCACCTCTTCGAGGCTGTCAAAAGACTCATGACAAAGGGGGGTGCAGAGCTTCCCTACGGAGCCCGTTACCAATAAGCGCTCATGGACAAGATCGTCGGAGAATCGACAGCGGTCCTTGCGGAATAGGCGCACGACATAATCGGGCGACCAGCCGCTATGTTTAACTATGCGTCCACAGTAACTAGATTCCCTTGGTATGGCGAATGCATCCGCCTCCTGCGTATCACGCGCGATGACGGACAATATTTCTTGCTGACCTTCGGGACGGAGGTATTCGTCCGCATCGAGCGATAAGATCCAAGGGCCTTGCGCGAGCGCGAGTGCACGATTTTTTTGCGCACCGAAACCTGGCCAATCGGTAATTGTGACCTGAGCCCCCTTGGCTTCGCATAGGGCGACTGTTTGGTCGGAGCTACCTGAGTCAACTACGATAATTTCATCCGCCCACGACACCGAATCGAGGCAGCGCTCGATCTTTTTTTCTTCATTTTTTGTAATTAATATGACAGATATCACGGCACGAGGGTGTCGGTAATTAACGTAAGCCAATTTAATGGCGCCACGATCCATAAGTTCGACCGTCGCGCGATTTGTCTGAGCCGGGTTATGCCTGATGAAGGATGGGATGCTTCTTTCTTCCAGGTAATCCCAAAACGGCACCGCCTTCTGCCCCATGATAGCATCTTCGGCACGGCATGCCACAGGCTAGGTTAAGGACGACGATGGGACGTAAGCCTCGTGAGGTTTATGCGTTGCATGGCTCTTTGTGTCGCGCATCCTGACTCAGTGCATCAATCGGGGCATGCGCCTAGGGCGAGCGAGCACTTTTAATGCTGCATATATAGTCGTAGGCGGCCTGAATCGCTTTAGTCTTGTTTTCTGCCACGGCTTTGAGTTCGGGGCCTAGATGCGCGACCTTATCCGGGTGATAGAGGTCGATCTGCCTATGGTACGCAGAAACGATGTCTGACATAGGGGCTTCTTCAGGCACTCCGAGGATGTCATGCCAACGCGGTACAGCCTCTTTTTGGGGATCCGCGATGCGCGCGGGTTCTAGTGGCTCTTTATGGGCTTTCCCGCGACTGCGGCCCGCCATCGCCTTTAGGACGACGAAATAACCTATAAAGAACGCCATGATAACGATTAACACCATATTCGCGCTCCCGTCACCCCCTATTTCCTACGAAACATCTTTCTTAGATAGCTGCCTATTCCTACGACCCCCACCAAAAGAACCTTCCACAGTGCGGCAAGTCCGGCCAATAGGCTCGCGAAGAGGCCGCTCTTGACCGCGACCGCCGCCGCGCCCCCTGTAATCAGCGCGGCCAATCCATACCCGGCCACCTTATCCCCCGAGGCGTGCTCTGAGTAGGTCTTGCCGGGGTTGTAATGAAAGGCGTTCAGCACTGAATTGAGCTCCGCTTCGTCTGCGATGAGCGCCCCCCTGTCGCCTACCATAACGATATTCATAACCCCGTCGCGCCCCAATATCTTCGTGTTGTAATTGGTCAGTCGCTGATGATTGCTGTCTTGTAGGTCGACGGCCCATTCTAGGCGGTGTTGGTGGGTCCGGTAGCGAGGTTTATCTAGCCACCCCAGGACGCTTAGCGTGGGCCACCCGTGCGAGTTCCTGAGCGCATTGCTGCTATTGGTGTTATCTATGAGATTTTTCAGGATGGCATGGGGTTTAAGTGGCGCGTTATCACTTACATAGCCGCTGTTATCGAAATCCATCACCGCAAACCACGCAAGCGATGAAGGCGCCAATATGTATTCGCTTATCGAGCCGGTGGGATTTTTTTCGAGGGTGAGAAATTTCTTTGCCGCAGCGGGCCTTAGAAACGCATACCCTTTAGGTATGGAAAGTGTGGCCTGCGATCCGATCGCTTCCGATACGGGGCCCATTCTCCAATGGAGCGCGTTTATGGCCGAATCTGCCCGCGCCGGTCGAGCAAGGCTCACCCCGAAAAGCAGGAGCATCGCAGCGCCCAGCCTAAACTGCTCCACGCGTAAGCCTAAAACGCCCTCGCCCCTCGTAGCGCCCACGCCATCATTTAATTCTGAAATGCGCATGTCCCCTCCCCAGTTATCTCCGCCCGGTGGCCGCGGCCGAGGACGGCCTTTTGCTCACCAATTTCCGGTCTCGGCACGCATGATTTCCGGTGCGCTTAAGATCGTTGCCCCACGTTCACGGGCCATGTCCTTTGGCTATCCCGATGGCCGTCCCCATGTTTTCCTGAGGAGGGCTTAAGTGACCGCGGCGCGTCGCTTTGCTCCTGTTTCATGCTTACCGGTTTACAGTATAGACATTCGTAACCTCTTGTCGCGCTTATCGGGATCATGTCATAGGTTCCGGCGCATCTATCCGTTTAACATATTGAAATCCAAGGGCAAAGGTACGAGGCCGAAACCTTCCAGGCCATGCGCCGTGTCTTTTCGGTGTCCGTATCATCTTGCTGTTATCAGGCGATGTCCTTATTCGGCAGGAAACTTGCGGCTTTTGAGCTTCATTCAAGGGAGCGGCATGCATCACACCGAAGCCTGCCAAGCCGTGATTGGATTGGGCTCCTAGGAGAGGGGTCCGTCTACGGTATTTTTAAGTTCATGAGCCAGAAGGCGCCCCGGTTGTCTTCCAACGCCTATCGTCTCGAAGGCCGCCCCTTTGTGCGCTCCAGCATCGATTATAGTGTCGCGTTCATTGTGGGATCCACCCGTGGAGCATGCAGCCGCCGCCTAACTCGCTTTGTGCAAAATCACCTCAAGCATTCGCATGAGTTTCGGGTCAATGGACTGAGAGACATTGAATCGCATAAAGCCGTTGGCTGATTGCGAAAGGCTAAATACGTTACCGGGCGCTAAAACAATGTCCTCCTTCAAAGCGTCCTTTGCGACACGAGTAGCGTCCACTCCGGCGGGGAGCATGCACCAAAGAAACATGCCGGCCCGCGGCTCGATCCAGGGAATCATTCCGATGGATTTTAAGCGAGTACTCGCCTCGCTCGTAGCCCCCGAAAGTCGGGTCCGCAAGCCCTCCGTGTGTTTGCGATAGCTTCCGTCCTTAAGTACCGTGAAAATCAATTCTGCGGAAATACGCGATCCGCCGAATGATGTCGCAATTTTCAGATCGGAAAGCTTCTCGATCCAATCGGCGCGCGCGGCGATATAACCGCAGCGTATCGAAGCCGAAAGGGTTTTAGAAAAGCTGCCGATATGGATAACCCGATTCAGTCCGTCGAATGCCGCAAGGCGCGGCGCCGTTTCATGTTCAAAATCCGCGTAGATATCGTCCTCGATGATGGTGAGATCATGCTGTTCCGCAAGCTTCAGAAGCCGGTGTGCCACAACCGGCGACAACGTGGCCCCGGTAGGATTGTGAATGGCCGAGTTGGTTATGTAGAGGCGGGGTTTATGCGAGGCGAGCGCGTGCGCGAATAACGCTAGATCAGGACCGTTTGGTGTGTAGGGAACGCCCACGATGTTCGCGCGATGCGCTCGCAGCAGAGCATGAAAGTTGAAGTAACACGGGTCGTCAACCATCACGACATCGCCCGGTTCAATCAAAAATCGACAAAGAAGATCGATGGCTTGCGTGCCGGAGTCCGCGAGCAGCAATTGCTCCGTGGTGGCTTGAATGCCCCGCCCGCCCATGCGCCTAGCCAGGAGTTGGCGCAACGCGGTATGGCCGAGCGGCGTCTCGTAGCCGGTGAGGCTATGTCCGTCGGCCCGGGCTACGGTCCTCAATGCACGCCGAAGACTCGTCTCCGGCATCCACGAAGATGGCAGCCAACCGCAGCCCGGTTTCATGACTTCAGGCTTGGCTTCTAACGATTGCCGGGATACCCAGAGTGGATCAACGACATGATCGAGCCTAGGACCCATCTCGGTCAACGACAAGGGGGCGCTGTGTCCCATTACGTAGAAACCTGACCCCGGCCTTGATCGAATGGTGCCTTCACCGGCAAGTCGTTCATAGGCCTCGACTACCGTCGATTTGGACAGGTGCATGACTGCGGCCAATTCGCGTATGGAGGGCAGTTTCTCTCCTGGCGCAAGGGCGCGCGCAGCTATCCGCTGAGAAATCACATCCATGACGCGCTCGACAAGCGAGCGGCCTTGCTTGGGCAACGAATTAGGATCAGGCATCTGTACTGGCCACTGGATCCATACGGTTCGCTTGAATTGTATTGGAGTGTATCTGGAACAGATCGTTACGCACAATGCACAATGCCCCTTTTTGGAGGCGCCCCATGAAACAAACCACCAAGGGTTGGCTAAACGGATTCGTTGGGATGCTCATCTTTAGCGGCTCATTGCCCGCGACGCGGCTGGCTGTCGAAAGTTTCGATCCGGTTTTTGTCACCGCGGCTCGTGCCTGCATTGCTGGCACGCTAGGCTTGGCCTTATTGGCGGCTTTTCGCCCAAAGCACCCGACTCGCGAGGAGTTTTTGTCCCTATTGATCGTCGCATTTGGGGTCGTTGTCGGTTTTCCGCTGTTATCGGCTTTTGCGCTTCTTTCTATCACGTCCGCAGATTCGCTGGTTTTTATCGGTCTTCTCCCGCTCGCAACCGCGTTTTTCGGTATGGTGCGTTGCAAAGAATATCCCTCTCGAGGGTTTTGGTTCTTCGCCCTCGCAGGGAGCGCCCTTGTTGTTACCTACGCATTGATCGGAGGGGGCAGCTTGCCCATCGCAGGCGACCTGCTCATGCTCGCGGCCATCATTGTCTGCGGGCTGGGATACGCGGAGGGTGCCAAGCTTTCCCGGCGGCTTGGAGGCTGGCAGGTCATTTCTTGGGCCCTTGTTTTGTCGTTACCTTTGATGTTGATTCTTTTGGCCCTATCCCTGTCAACGGTCCCAAAAGAGGTCAAGCCGCAGGCCTGGGGTGGTCTCGCTTATGTCTCGATATTGAGTATGCTGATCGGTTTCCTATTCTGGTATCGCGGTCTTGCCCAAGGCGGCATTGCCGCGATTGGGCAGTTGCAACTCTTGCAACCATTTTTTGGCTTTTTTATCGCGGCGGCCCTGCTCCATGAAGCGATCTCGTGGCGCATGATTGTGGTCGCCTCCGCGGTCGTGCTTTGTGTTGCGGGCGCAAAGAGATTGAGTCCGCCCATGGTAAGCCCAAGCAAGCTCAGCCCGGAGGAATTGCCAGCAGAATCTTGATTCTGGGCACAAGCGGGATCGCCGGCTCCTTGGCTATCCGCCTGCATGAGGTCCGTGTAGGCACCCTACCCTCGCGTGCCGCGCCCTTCATTGTGGGGTCGAGAGGTCTCAGACTGTAAAGTCCTATGGGGGTCACCCCGTTACGTCATGATGGCTATTGGGCTCAATCACGAATGTCATCTCAAGTTCAGTGGGCTCAGATTACTAAGAGCGTAGGCATATGGGCTGTGCGTTGGGAGCGGGCCGTAGGCCTTGGGATCGAGCGGTTAAGGTCCCTGTTCCATTTCATCTGCGCGTGAGATCGGAGCGCTCTTTTATCCTAGTCGTTGCGTCTATGAGGCCTGTCGGCGCGACTTGCGAGCTGCGCGCGCACCGAGAATTCTTCCTACGAAACTGTGAATTTTTTTAGTGGCGCATATCCTCACTTAATGCCGGTATTTTGGCATATTTTAATATAGACCCCCGAAAATGGCCCTGCGGCACGACTCCAAGTTTGGCTTATCTCCTTTTTTCTTATGCAGTATCAGCCTATTACGCCACTACCGTACTATTTGGCGGGTTTTTCTCAGACTCCTCGCGTCCTAAAGGGATTTTGATAAATGACAAATTAGCTAAGACCTTCTGCCAATGCTTTTCACAACGGGCATGAAACGCGCCACAAATCGAGTTGCGCCCCCTTATGGGTCGTCCTATAGTCGAAGCCAAGCTCATCTCCGACAAGTCCTGTCATGGCACTTTATAATTCAACGGTTTTTGCACGATACATGAAATAGAGGATGCGTTTGACGAGCGATTGGTTTCTGATTTCATTATACGCCGCCACTAGGGGCGCACCGGGAGAACGATATGCTGGTAAAGGATGTCATGACCACCAAAGTCAAAACTGTCCGTCCGGACAGCGCCATTCGTGATGTTGCCACCCTGCTCGGATTTTATCATATCAGCGGTCTGCCGGTGGTCCTGGAAGACGGCACGATCGTGGGTGTCGTATCGGAAAAGGACATTTTGCGTGCCATGTACCCCAAGATCGATGACGCGATCGATTTGTCGTCATCCGTAAAATTCGACGATCTTCAACTCGAGTTCCGGGACGTCATGGATGCGCGCGTCGAGGGATTCATGACGCCGCATGTGTTCACGGTCGCGCCAGACGAGCCAATCCTGCGTGCGGTCGCGGTCATGATTGCCCATAAGATCCGACGGATACCGGTCGCGGTCGACAAGAAGCTTGTGGGCATTCTAAGTATAGGCGATGTGCATAAGGCCGTTCTGAAGGAGACCTTCGACTTGAAACTCGGCCAAACCGGAAAGAAGCCGGACTTGAAGCCGGGCTTGAAGCCGCGCACATAGACATTGGGGCCGAATAATCGGGGTTTATGTGATTTTAAGGATATCTGGGGGTAATGATGGGCGAAGGGGCGAGCGAGCGCGTGGAAGAGTTTGTTGAGAACAAGGAAGGCCTGACGCGAGAAGAGGTGGCGCGACGGTTGGTGGAATATGGACCCAACGTCATAGCCGAAGACAAACCTAATCCCTTTAAGCTCTTCTTTAAGAAATTGTGGGGCCCCGTGCCTTGGATGCTCGAGGCGACCTTAGTTCTAGAGCTCATCATGGGCAACCGCATCGAGGGGCTCATTATCGCGTTTCTGCTCGTGTTCAACGCGTTCCTCGGATTCATGCACCAGCAAAAGGCCCAGAATGCCCTCAATATGTTAAGGACCCGCCTGCAAATCATGGCGCGCGTCTTGCGCGACGGCGCCTGGACGCAGGTCGCGTCGGCGGAGCTCGTGCCCGGGGATTATGTGCATTTGCGCGTGGGCGACTTTGCGCCGGCCGATCTCGTGATTTCCGAGGGCCAAGTGCTGATCGATCAATCGGCGCTCACGGGGGAATCGGTGCCCGTCGAGCGGGAACCGGGCGAGGTCGTTTATTCGGGATCGGTTTTGCGGCGCGGTGAGGCGAGTGGCACGGTCACCGCGACCGGCAGTAAGAGTTTCTTTGGCAAGACCGCGGAATTGATGCGCGGCGCCGGGAGCCGGGGACACGCCGAGGCGCTCGTGATGTCGATTGTGCGCTATCTGCTGCTTATGGACGGCGCGCTGGTGGTGGCCATTTTAGTCTATGCGATGATAACGCACTTGCCACTTATGAAGGTTATGCCGTTTGCGTTGATCTTGCTCGTAGCCTCGGTGCCGGTCGCGCTGACCGCGACATTTACTTTGACGAGCGCCGTTGCATCTCTGGATTTATCTAGCAAGGGCGTATTGCTGACGCGCTTGGCCGCCATTGAGGAATCGGCGGCCATGAACGAACTTTGCAGCGACAAGACCGGGACACTCACCTTAAACGAACTCACGCTATCTGCCATTCACGCCGCCGACGGGGTCGATGACGCGGAACTGATCCTCATGGGTGCCCTTGCGAGCGACGCGCGCACCCAAGACCCGCTGGACAAGGCGATCTTGGAGAAGGTGGATGCCGCCAAGACGGTGATTCCCGACAAGACCAGCTTCACGCCGTTCGATCCGAGCACGAAGCGCTCGGAGGCGACCTTTATGCGCGAGGGCGCAACCTGGCGCGCGGTCAAGGGCGCACCCCATGTCGTCGCGAAACTCGCAGGCGTCGACGGTGCGTTTTGGGAATCGGCGATCGCGGACCTTGCGGCGAGCGGTGCGCGGGTCTTGGGGGTGGCCGCGGGTCCCGAGGGCCATTTGCAATTCAAAGGCCTGCTCGCGTTAGCCGATCCGCCGCGGCCGGAGGCGCGCGGAATCATCGCGGAACTCCGTACGCTCGGCGTGCGCGTACGCATGGTGACCGGGGATAGCATGGCGACCGCCCGAGTCGTGGCCGCCGAACTGGGTATGGAGGGCGTTATCATAGGCGGGCGCGAAGAGATTGCGCGCGGCGAGATTTGCGACATCTATGCGGGCGTTTATCCGGAGGACAAATATCGTCTCGTTCAAACCTTCCAGAACATCGGGCACACGGTCGGCATGACGGGCGACGGTGTCAACGATGCGCCGGCGTTAAAGCAGGCGGAAGTGGGGATTGCGGTGGCGAGCGCTACCGACGTGGCCAAGGCGGCCGCTAGCATGGTGTTGACCGACTCGGGTCTAAAGGGTGTGGTGGAGGCGGTCAAGACCGGCCGGCGCGTCTATCAGCGGTTGTTGACCTATACCTTAAATAAGATCGTCAAGACCATACAGGTGGCGGTATTCCTGGCCGTGGGCTTGATCGTCTTTCGTCAGTTTGTCGTGACCCCTCTACTCGTTCTTTTGCTCCTGTTCGCCAATGACTTTGTCACGATGTCGATCGCAGACGATAATGTACGCGTCTCGCCGCAGCCGGATATCTGGAACGTCAAGGTGTTGATCAAGACATCCTTGGTCATTGCCGCGGCATGGCTTATCTATATCTTTGCGGTCTTTGGGATCGGCAAAGATGTCTTGCATCTGCCTATTTTGACGCTGAGGACCTTAAGCTTCCTGGGTCTCGTCTATTCGGGTCTCTCGAACGTGCTTCTGGTGCGCGAGCGTTCTTACTTCTGGTCGTCGCGACCAGGCGGTTACCTGATGCTCGCCATCGGAGGCGATGTCGTGTTGGTCTCCTTGTTTGCGCATTTTGGCATCCTGATGGCCCCGGTCGCTTGGTCTTATATCGCTACGCTTCTGGTTTTCACGCTCGTCTACGTGGCTCTTTTGGATCTCATCAAGGTGCCTTTGTTGCGGGTGTCTCAGACGTCTTAAGGAAGGCGGGAGCTCTGACCTCTCGGTGTGTCGGTTTAGGGCGCGCCGAGCGTGGTCTCGAGCGCCTGCGCCACCCGTGCGGGACTTAGGTCCGTGAGGCATTTGAGGTGGCCCAAAGGGCATGTCCGGGCAAAACAAGGGCTGCATGAAAGGTCGAGCGTAAGCGCTACCGCGCGCTCATCCAAAGGAGGGGTGTGCTTGGGGTCCGAGGACCCAAAGACCGCGACGAGCGGAAGCCTTAAGCCCGCCGCCATGTGCATGAGGCCCGAATCGTTGCTTACGACCGCGGTTGTAAGCACCATGAGGTCCAAGGCCTGCAAGAGGTCTGTGCGTCCGGTGAGGTCCACGCAGGCCTTGCCTGAGAGGTCTTGTATGGCCTGTGCCGCCTCCTGGTCCCGCGGCCCCCCCAAAAGCCAGATCTGCCAACCTTGGTCGCGATAGCTCCGCGCAAGCGTGGCGAAATGCGCGGCAGGCCAGCGTTTCGCGGGTCCATATTCCGCGCCGGGACAGAGCGCGAGAATGGGGCCTTCGCTATCGACGTGAAGGTGTGCGGCGACAAGTCGTCCTTGCTCTTGGGAGGCGACAAGATGCGGTGGACGGATTTTGGGAAGCGCTTCGTTCGGTTCGGCCGCGAGCATTAAAAATCGCTCCACGGTCTTTAGTTTGGCCCCCGAGGGCTCGGCGCGGATGTCGTTTATCAGTCCCCACCTAGCCTCTCCGAGATAAGCTGTGCGTCGCTTGGCGCCGGCTGCTAAGGCCGCGAGCGCCGATTTATAGGAGCGCGGCAGGATAAACGCCTGCTCATACGCGCGGTCGCGCAAAGACCAGCCGAGTCGTAGGCGTTGTAGCGGCGCGAAGCGCCCGTGAGGAATGGCAAGCGGGATGACCGTGTCGATCTCCGGCATGCGCGTGGCGAGCGGTGCGGTCGCGGGTGGCGCTATGACATCAAGGAGGCGATTGGGCGCGCGGGCCTTTAATTCCTGAAAAAGGCTATGCGCCATGATCATATCGCCCACCCACGCCGGGCCTATGATGAGCGCCCGTTTCGGGCTCAAAAGGTCCTCTTAACGATCTTTGAGGACGTAAACCGTCCCACAATAGGGGCAGCGCTCTTCCCCGCTTGCCTCTATGGGTAAGAATACGCGTGGATGCGCATTCCAGAGGCTCATGCCGGGCATGGGGCAATGCAACGGTAAGTCCGCTCGCGTGACCTCCAAACGCATGGAGGGCGGCTGGCCTATCGGTTTTGCGAGGTCCGCGGCCATGGCGCCTACGCCTTCTGGGAAGCGCGTGCGGTGGCACGGCCAACCGGCGTCACCCATTCGGGGTGCGTCTTGCGCCGGCCATGCACTTGTTCGAAATAAAGGGCTTGAAGCTTTTCGGTGATAGGCCCGCGATGTCCGCAGCCGATCACGCGCGAGTCGAGCTCACGAATAGGCGTGACTTCCGCCGCCGTTCCGCAGAAGAAGGCCTCGTCTGCGATGTAGACTTCATCGCGGGTGATGCGTTTTTCGCGCACGGGTATGCCGAGCTCGCCTGCGATATGGATTAAGGTATCGCGCGTGATGCCCTCTAGGGCCGCGGTAAGTTCCGGGGTCAAAAGAACGCCGTCGCGCACGATAAAGATATTCTCGCCGCTGCCTTCCGCAACATAGCCTTCCGTGTCGAGAAGCAAGGCCTCATCGCAGCCGCTTTGTTGCGCTTCGCGTAGCGCCAGCATGGAGTTCATGTAGTTGCCGTTGGCCTTGGCCTTGCAGAGCGCCACGTTCACGTGATGGCGATTAAAGGACGAAGTCTTGATGCGTATGCCGCGCTCGAGCGCGTCTTCGCCCAGGTAGGCGCCCCAGCCCCAAGCGGCGACTATTAGGTGGACCTTGAGCGTATCGGCGCGCAGCCCCATGCCTTCCGAGCCATAGAAGGCCATCGGTCGGATATAGGCGGAGTCGAGGTGATTTTCCCGGACCGACGCCAGTATGGCCTCGCGTACGGTGTCTTTGTCGAAAGGCATGGCCATCCCGAGGATGTGCGCGGACCGAAACAGGCGATCGACGTGCGCGTCTATGCGAAAGACCCCCGCCCCCGTGCTCGTGGGGTAGGCGCGAACGCCCTCGAAGACGCCCATTCCGTAGTGTAGTGTATGGGTGAGCACGTGCGTATTGGCTTCGCGCCATGGCACGAGCAAGCCGTCATACCATATCACGCCGTCACGATCCGCCATCGACATACCGTACTTCCTCCGCAATGCTATTACCGATTCTAAGAGATACCGATTCTAAGAGATTCGCTCAAAAACCCCATCATACTGAACTGAAAAAATCCCCTGTGCAACGGGGGCGAAGAGCTCTCGCCTTTGCGTCAGAATCGGTTAGACTGACACCTATGGAGAAGCTGATAAGCGAGTCCCTAGAGGCCTATGCCCGCGCCCATACCTCGGCCCTACCCGAGGCCTTGGCCGAGATAGAACACTATACCCGCACCCACAGGCCCGATTGGCCGATGTTGAGCGGTCCTGTCGAGGGTGCGCTTTTACGGCTCTTGGTGAAGCTTTCGGGTGCGCGACGCATCCTCGAGATCGGCCTTTTTACGGGCTACTCCGCGCTCGCTATGGCCACCGCGTTGCCGCCCGACGGCGAACTCATTTCCTGCGAGAAGGACCCCGAGGTTATAGCCATCGCCCAGCGCTTCTTCGATCGCACGCCGTGCGGGCGAAAGATTCATATCCGTCCGGGGCCCGCGCTCGATACCTTAGAGGCGCTGCGTGACGAAGTCTTCGATCTCGCGTTTATCGACGCGGACAAGGAGCATTACCCCAATTACTATGATCGGGTGCTCCCGTTATTGCGTAAAGGGGGCCTCTTGATCGCCGACAATACCCTGTGGTCCGGGCGTGTCTTAGCCCCGCGCACGCCAGACGACCTTGGGATCGCCGCCTTCAATCGCAAGGTTCATAGCGACCCTTCGGTTGAAGCCGTCCTTCTTACGGTACGCGACGGCGTGACCGTGGTCCGCAAGAAGGGCGATACAGCCTAGCGCCGCATGGAGTCGAAGAACTCCGCGTTATTCTTTGTGGCCTTGAGCTTGTCTAGCAAAAACTCCGAACCTTCCACGTCATCCATGGGATGCAGGAGCTTGCGCAGGATCCAGAGTTTCTGGAGTTCGCTCGCTTCGATCAGGAGCTCTTCGCGACGCGTTCCCGAGCGATTGATGTTGATCGCCGGATATACTCGCTTCTCGGCCAATCGCCGGTCGAGATGGATTTCCATATTGCCCGTACCCTTAAACTCCTCATAGATGACATCATCCATCTTGGAGCCGGTTTCCACGAGGGTCGTCGCCAGAATCGTCAAGCTGCCGCCTTCTTCGATATTGCGCGCCGCGCCAAAGAAGCGTTTGGGCCGTTGCAGGGCATTGGCGTCCACGCCGCCTGTCAACACCTTGCCCGATGCCGGCACCACGGTATTGTAGGCGCGCGCCAGTCGCGTGATCGAATCGAGCAGAATCACGACGTCGCGCTTGTGTTCGACTAAACGTTTGGCCTTCTCTATGACCATCTCCGCGACCTGCACGTGGCGTGTGGCAGGCTCATCGAAGGTCGAGGATATGACTTCGCCGCGTACCGACCGCGTCATCTCGGTTACTTCCTCCGGCCGCTCGTCTATGAGCAACACGATGAGGACGCATTCGGGATGGTTTGCCGTAATCGAGTGCGCGATCTGTTGCAACATGACCGTCTTACCGCTCTTTGGCGACGATACCACCAAGCCCCGCTGACCTTTGCCGATCGGCGAAATCAGGTCGATCACGCGCGACGTCAAGTTTTCCGCCGAGGCGTTGGCCTGTTCGAGCTTCAATCGGGTGAGAGGGTGGAGCGGTGTGAGATTTTCGAAGAGGACTTTGTTGCGGGCCTCTTCCGGCGGCTGAAAGTTGATGTTTTCGACCTTCAGGAGCGCGAAATAGCGTTCGGATTCCTTGGGCGGTCGAATATTGCCGGTGACCGTGTCTCCGGTGCGCAGATTGAAGCGCCGGATCTGACTTGGGCTTACATAAATATCGTCGGGGCCCGCTAGATAGGAGCTATCGGCCGATCGAAGAAAACCAAAGCCGTCTTGCAGTATCTCCACCACCCCCTCGCCCACGATATCTTCGCCTTTTTTGGCTTGGGCTTTGAGGATTGCAAAAATAAGATCCTGTTTGCGGAGTCGGCTACCACCCTCGAGATCAAGGGCTACCGCCATTTCGACTAACTCGGTGGCGGGTTTTCGCTTCAGTTCAGAAAGGTGCATTGTCATTTTTTGAGAAACCGTCAGGCACGAAAAATGCGGACGATTCCGCAGCCTGATTAGAAAAGGGGTTGAGAAAAGAGAAAGCTGGGGGAACCGCGCTTCCTTCCAAAGAACCTTAGCACCTTGGTCGCCGAACGTCTAGTGGGCTTAAGCGACCAAGGTGCTCATTTTTACAGATTGTCGTCGAGAAAAGCCGAAAGCTGGGATTTGGACATCGCGCCCACCTTGGTCGCTTCGATGCCGCCGTTTTTGAAAAGCATAAGGGTCGGGATGCCGCGAATGCCATACTTAGGCGGCGTCCCCGGGTTTTCGTCGATATTGAGTTTCGCTACGGTCAATTTGCCCTTATAGTCCCGGGCGATCTCTTCTAGAACGGGTGCAATCATCTTGCACGGGCCGCACCACTCGGCCCAATAATCCACTAGCACAGGGCCGGCGGCGCTCAGCACGGCCTCCTGGAAGGTGTCGTCGGTCACGTGAATGATGCCTTGGCTCATGTGTCGTTCCTGGTTTGTTTGAGTGGTTTATAATTCTTTCGGTTGAGAGGGGCTCGTTGCGGCTCGGCTATTGTGGACGGAACAAGGCCGCTTTGGCAAGACGCAAAGGGAGTTTCCCCCGGGCACGGCTTTTGCTATTCTCGCACATTAATGAATGACACTCACCTAAGCCACCAGGCATTTTCCGACCTTGCGCTGCCCGACGCGGTCCTCTCAGGCGTCCATAAGGCAGGTTTCACTTACTGTACGCCGATACAGGCGGCCACTTTACCCAAGGCCTTGGCCGGACGGGACGTGGCTGGCCAAGCGCAGACCGGGACGGGTAAGACCGCGGCGTTCCTGCTTGCGCTTTTCGATCGCCTCTTGCGCACGGAACCCGTGGCCGGACGACGGCCCCAGCAGCCGCGGGCGCTGATCCTTGCGCCTACGCGCGAGCTTGCGATCCAAATCCATAAGGATGCCGAGGTGTTGGGCGTCGACTGTGGATTACGTCTGCAACTCGCTTATGGCGGTACCGGTTACGACACCCAGCGTAAGGGGATCGAGGAAGGGGTCGATATTTTGATTGGCACCCCGGGACGGCTCATCGATTACTTCAAGCAACAGGTCTTCGATCTGCGCGCCTTACAGGTTATGGTATTAGATGAGGCGGATCGGATGTTCGATCTCGGTTTCATCAAGGACATCCGCTTCTTGTTTCATCGCATGCCGCCCCCTGCCGAGCGGCTCAGCATGCTTTTTTCGGCCACCCTCTCTTACCGGGTACTAGAGCTCGCCTACGAGCACATGAATAATCCGGAATTAGTCCAGATCGAAGCCGAGAAGATGACCGCCGAGCGCGTCCAAGAGCGCCTCTATCATCTTGCCCAAGAGGAAAAGCTTCCCGTCTTGGTAGGGCTCTTGCGTCGCGAGCAAGTGACTCGGGCGCTCGTCTTTACGAACACCAAGCATGTCGCCGAGCGCATCCAGAGGTGGTTGTCGGCCAACGATTTCCCGGCCGCCGTGCTGTCTGGTGACGTGCCTCAGCAAAAGCGTCAGAGTCTGCTCGCGGATTTCCAGAGCGGCCGTTTCCCGGTCCTGGTGGCAACGGACGTAGCGGCACGCGGCCTGCATATTACAGACGTGACCCATGTTTTTAATTACGACCTCCCGCAGGACGCCGAGGATTATGTCCATCGCATAGGCCGCACCGCGCGCGCGGGTGCCGCCGGGGAAGCGATTAGCCTTGCGTGCGACGAGTATGCTTTTTCGCTCTTGGACATCGAGGCCTATATTGGCCATAAGATTCCGGTCATACACGTCACCGAGGATCTCTTGGTGCCACTCAAGCGGCCGGCGGCAGGGCCCCCGCCCGAACGCGTCAAACCGCGGACCAAGTCGGGGCATTCCCATAACCCCCGAGCGCATTCCCATTCTTCGCGCGAGCATCCTCGCGCCCACGAGGGACGCGCGCCTGAACGGGCGCCGGAATCGAGGGTACCTAAGACCGAGGCGCCAAAGCCCGTCCCGTCGAAGGCGGTAAGCGCGCCCGAGCCTGTGAGGCCTCGTGGCCGCAAGCTTCCCGAGAAGCCGGTGTTGGGTTAAGAGGCATTTTATGGCAGAACTCTATTTACAGGATGGTTCGTGCGTTACCGACTATGAGGAGATCGCGCGCCGCTTGGCACCGCTTTCCGTCAAGCTTCGGCATTGGTCGCTGCCAAGCGGCGCGCGCGCGGAGGCCTTGCTGGCCGCGCGCACGCTCGCAAGCGGCGAGCAAGACGAACTGTTAGCCTTAGTCGAGCCCCGCTTTTTGGCGCTTAAGGCCGAATTGGGTTATCAGGCACGGGATCTTATCGTCCTTCATGAGGACCTTCCGGGCCTTGGCGTGGCGCTTGCTCAGTTCGCGGATATTCATTATCACGCAGACGACGAGGTGCGTTACGTCTTGGCCGGGGCCGGATATTTTGGGTTCGTGATGCAAGATGGGCAACAGATGTTGCTTCAGGTCGGACCCGGGGACTATATCAACGTCCCGGCGCGCGCCGAACACTGGTTTGTGATGCGCAAGTCTCGGCGCATCAAGGCCGTGCGTTATTTCATCGACAAGGAGGGCTGGACGCCCGTCTATACCCACACGGCCGTTGCCTTGGCGTGAAGCGGTCCCCTTCCGATATCGTCGCGACCTATCATTTTCCGCCAGGCGTCGACGCCCAAAAACAGGCGCAAGTGATCGCCATAGGTCAGACCCTGGGCAGTGCGGATGCGCACTTCGCGGGGCGTGAGACTGCGCTCGCCGCGGTGCGCGCCCACGTTCTTGACGTACGCACGGATGGCGAGGGCAGTCTCGCGGATATCGTCTTTCCGGTGGCCAACACCGAGCGCGATATCGGTACTTTGCTCACTATGGTGTTCGGTAAATACAGTCTGGCCGGCCCCGCGAAGCTCGTGGACTTGGTGCTCCCCTACGATGTGGGCACGAGGCCGCGCTTTGGCATAGCGGGTCTGCGCGCGCGCCTAGCGGTTCCCGATCGCCCTTTGCTGATGGCCATCTTTAAGCCGGCCTTAGGGCTTAATCCTCATGATCATGCGGCGCTTCTGGAGACGGTGGCCAATACCGAGCTCGATCTCATCAAGGACGATGAGATTTTGGGGAACTTGGCGCAGGCGCCTACGCTCGAGCGCTGGCGCGCCTGTCGTCCTGTGATCGAAAAAATACGCGATAGGCGCGGTCGCGAGTTCCTTTATGCCGTGAACGTCACCGGACGCGCCGATCGCCTGCTCGCGCTCGCGCGCACCCTCGTGGCGGAAGGGGCGAACGCCCTTTTGCTCAATGTGCTCGTCTATGGCTATCCCCTGCTCGAGGCGCTCGCCTCCGATCCCGAGGTGGGGGTGCCCATCGTCGCCCACCCGGCCTTGGCGGGTGCGCTGGCGCAGGCGCCGCATCACGGCATCGACTATCGTTTGGTCCTGGGGCGGCTCATGCGCCGCGCGGGTGCCGACATCGTTTTGCATCCCGCCCGATTTGGCCAGCTCCCGTTTTCGGCGGCCGATGAGGCGGGGGTGATCACCGCTTTGCGCGCCCCGGACGGCGATTGGCCGCCGATCTTCCCGGGCCCTTCGGCTGGCATAAAGCCTGAGATCGTTCCTCTGCTCATGAAGGACTACGGTAACGATCTGGTCATCAATGCGGGCTCGGCGATCTTTGATGCGGCCTACACTGCGCAAGCCGCGGTCGCGCGATTCCAGGACGCCATGGTAGGCGGGGCATGATCCAAACCCCCGACCCCCGTCCCTTGCTGGCCGCTATAGGTCGCCGCTTTTATGACCGGGGTTGGATGTGGGCTACGGCCGGCAACTTGAGTGCCCGCGCCGATGCGGAGTCTTTTTGGATTACGCAAAGCGGAGTCTCTAAAGGCTGCCTCACGGCAGACCATTTTGTGCGCGTGCGTCTAGATGACGGCCTAGTCTTGGAATCACCCGACCCCGCTGCGCGCCCTTCGGCGGAGGTCGCCATCCATCAGGCCATTTATCAGACCGGCGGCACGCAGGTGGGCGCCTGTCTTCATGGTCATTCGGTGGAGGCCATTTTGGCCAGCCGAGGCCGTGACCCGGTGGTTTTGCCGCAAGTCGAGATGATTAAGGCCTTAGGTATATGGGACGACGGTACGCCTGCCGCAATACCGGTCTTTGCCAATCACGCCGATGTCGCGGCCATCGGGCAGGCCGTCGGCACCTTTTTACGTGATCACCCTCGCCCTTTGCCGGCGCTTATCGTGCGCGATCATGGCGTGACGGCCTGGGGCGTTGGTCTGACCGAGGCGCTCCGCCATTTCGAGGCAGCGGAGTTCTTGTTGACCTTGATCGCGCGTGGCTATTGAGCGGACCTCAAAGGTCTTGCCTTAGGGGCTCGGTAAGCCCCCCTGGGGGGCGCGCATGACTGTCCATCCCACCAGGGTAATGGGCCCCGTCGTTTGCGAGAAGCTCAGTCCCTCGTAGTAGCCCGCGGCGTTGGCGAACCCTATGGGCGTATAGGTGATGAGCGCAGGGACGCCGTTCATGAGCGTAAGCGGGAGCCAACGTCCCCCTTTGTGTGAGAAGAACATTTCTTCATCTATCCTGTAATAGGGCACCCACTCATTGTGAAGCGGGAAGTAGCGCACGCTGACCATGCAAAGCAGCCGCGGCTTCACGCGGCCCGGTACGTAGAAACGCACGATGCGGTCCGGCGGCTCGCCACCACTGAGGGCGGCCCCCGGCTCTATTGTCCAGCCCGATACGCTCAAGCCCTGCGTGGGCGATGCGTACTGCCCGGACCGTGCCGGAACCGCCCAGTTGATGTTCTGCCCTTCGTGGGTATGCTGCAAGACAAGCAAGGCCGGCGCTTGCCAGAAGTTGGGGAGGAACCAAAGTAGGCCCACGGCGTTTCGCCAAGTTTGGCGTTTTAGCAAAAAGAGGATGTCTTTCATGGATCTGATGTTGGGCATGATCTTGGGCGTCATAGGCTCCGCCTATTTCGTGTATGGGCGCAAACAGCGGCATGCGGTCGCGCTCATAAGCGGGATCGCGCTTGTGGTTTTTCCGATGTTCGTGTCGCAGGCGCTCTGGCTTATCATAGGGGGGCTTGCCTTTGTGGCGCTGCCTTTTGTGCTGACGCTCTAGGCGTGACCTGCAGTCGCGAGATGATGCGCATTAAGGCGTCCTGCGGGGGTTCGCCTATGACCGTATGGACTAGCCCGCGACGATCTTTGTAGACAAGAAAGGGTACGCCGTCCGCCTCGGCGCCATCGAGCACCGCGACATTGTTTAACAGCGCCCGCTTAACGGCCACCGTTGCGCGTTGCGGACGGAGCTTATCTCCCGCGCGCCTAAAGTTTCGCTCCGCTAAGTCGAGGGCTTGGGTCGGGTTTTTCGCCTGAAGCAAGGCGGCCGCCTTGCCATAACTCGTCAAGGTCAAAATTCCCACCGGTATCCAGGAGACGCGCAGGTGCTTGGGCGTCATCAATGGCCGCAGCGTCATATAGAGGTCGTGGCAATAGGGGCAGTTGGGGTCGAAGAATATATAGAGCGCGCGATCGCCCTGTCCGCGCGTAATACCCGTGACGGTCTTGAGCGACGCCCACAAGTGCCGCGGGCTTTCGGCGGCCTGCGCTCTTAAGCCTGTGCTTAAGGCCAACACCGTAAAAAGCGTGGTTATGATCTTTTTTATCGGCATGGCGCCATTCTCATCCCTCTAGTATAGGCGCTAGTCTGGCCACGTGAGCCAATCGCGAGGTTTCAGGTATATGTCATAGAGCCGCGCCTCTTCGCTACCCGGCTCCGGATGCCAGTCATAGCGAAAGCGTACCTCAGGCGGCAGCGACATCAAAATGGACTCGGTGCGGCCCCCCGACTGTAGGCCAAACAGCGTGCCGCGGTCATAGACTAAGTTGAATTCCACATACCGTCCTCTGCGATAGAGCTGGAAGTCACGCTCGCGCGCCCCATAGGGCGTGTCTTTGCGTCGTTCCACGAGGGGCGCGTAGGCATCGAGGAAATGGCAGCCTACGCTTTGGACGAAGGCGAAGTCCCGGGCGAAGTCTCCGCTATTGATGTCGTCGAAAAAGAGACCGCCTATGCCGCGCGGTTCCTTGCGATGGGCAATGAAAAAATATTCGTCGCACCATTTTTTGTAGCGCTCGTAGCTCCCCGCTTGGTAGTCGCGGCAGGCGGCGTGGGCTTGCGTATGAAAGTGCCGGGCATCTTCCCCAAAGCCGTAATAGGGAGTCAGATCGAAGCCGCCCCCAAACCACCAGGTCGTAGGTTCGGTCAAGGCCTCGAAATAGCGCAGGTTGCAGTGCGTGGTCGGCACATAGGGGTTGCGCGGATGGATGACGAGTGATAAGCCCACGGCGTGAAAGGCCGAGCCGGCAAGGCCGGGCCTGCCTTTGCTGGCCGAAGGCGGCAGGCTCGCCCCGTAGACATGGGAGAAATTGACGCCGGCCTGCTCGAAAACCGCGCCATCGCTTAAGATGCGTGACCGTCCGCCGCCCCCCTGATCCCGGTCCCAGGCGTCTTCCCGAAACGTCTTACCGCCCCCGTCTAGCGCGCCCAAGCGGTTTGTGATCCGATCTTGAAGCGCGCTGAGGTACGTTACGACTTTCTCGCGGTGTGTGCTCATAGGCGTACGAAAAGACCTGTGCGGGAATCTCGGATGGGGGTGGGTCTCGTGGCGCCTCCGATGCGCCCTAGGAGAACGGCATCCAATGCGTGGCCGAAGCGCCGACACACGTCTCGATGGGTGCGCGCAGGTCTTTGTCCGGCGCGATTGGCGCTAGTTGAAATGATGGCCCCGCCGCCTACGCGCGCGAGTGTCGCGGCCTCTTTATGGGCGGTCACGCGTACCGCCACCGCATGGTGATGCCCGCGCACGCAAGCCAAGACCTTGGGCTTGGCCGGGATCACCCAAGTATGAGGTCCGGGCCACGTCTTTTGCGCGCACGAGGGTAATGACTGGATATAGGGACGCAGATCGCGCGAGGCGCCCGCAAGCACGATCAGGCCTTTGCTGGCCGGACGTCTCTTGAGGCGGAGCAGCCGCCTGACCGCGGTGGCGTTGCGCGGATCGCAACCCAAACCAAAGCACGCCTCGACGGCATACGCCACGACCCCGCCGCGGCGCAGGATCCCTTTCAGGGAGGCGGGATGACGGCGCACGAGCGGCTGCGCCCTGGTCGGGTGCGGTCGCGTACGCGGCGCGCAGGGCATGTTCGTCACGGTGTAGATTCCAGGCCCGCGGAGCGTGCCCCGATGTCGCGTCGATACAAGGCCTGGGGGAAGCCTATGTCCGCAATGCGCGCATAGACGCGCAGGCGCGCCTCGTCTAGGGTGGCGCCCAGGCAGGACACCCCCAGGATGCGCCCGCCACGTGACTGGACTCGGCCGTCTTTGTGTTCGGTGCCGGCATGGAAGATCTTGACCAAGGGATCGCCACCATCGAGCCCTGTGAGTTCGTCACCGTCGCGCACCGGCCCCGGATAGCCGGGCGCGGCCATGACCACGCACAGCGCCGGTTGCGCGTGGATCTCGATCATGTCGTCTGTCAAAGACCCGCCGAAGGCCGCTTGGATGACGGGCACGAGGTCTGACTTGATGCGCAGCATGATCGCTTGGGTTTCGGGGTCCCCGAATCGGCAATTGAATTCCAGCACCTTAGGGCCTGTCTGCGTGAGCATGAGGCCTGCGTACAGGAAACCGCGATAGTGGTGTCCATCCGCCACAAGTCCGCGCAAGGTCGGCTCTATGATGCGCGCGCGTACGAGCGCCTCGAGCGCATCGTTCATCCCTGATGCCGGCGAGAACGCGCCCATGCCTCCGGTGTTCGGTCCCTGGTCGCCGTCATCGCGACGTTTGTGGTCCTCGGAGGTCGGGAAGGCTGTGTATTTGAGCCCATCGGCAAGCACGATGAAGCTCGCCTCTATTCCTTCTAAGCGTTCTTCGATCACGATGCGCGCGGAGGCCTTGCCAAAGGCCCCGGCAAGCATTTCACGCGCGGCCTTAAGCGCTATCTCTTCATTGTCCGCGACCACCACGCCTTTGCCGGCGGCAAGCCCGTCGGCCTTCACCACATGAGCGCCCGGACGGTCCTTGAGGTAGCGCGCAGCCGCGCCCAGGTCTGTGAAACTCTCGTAGCGGGCGGTCGGAATGTCATGGCGTACGAGGAATTCCTTGGCGTAATTCTTAGAGCCTTCGAGTTGTGCGGCGGCGGCCGTGGGGCCAAGACAAGCGCGCCCCGCGCGCGTGAATCGATCGACGATGCCGGCCACGAGCGGCGCTTCGGGTCCCACCACCGTAAATGCCACGTCGTGCTCCGTCGCAGCCGCTAAAAGCCCCTCGATGTCATGCGTCTCTATCGCCAGATTGGAAGTTTTCGCTTCGCCCGCCGTACCGGCATTGCCGGGGGCTACGAGCACCGCTTGAACAAGCGGTGATTGCGCGATCTTCCAGGCGAGCGCGTGCTCGCGTCCTCCGGAACCTACGATCAGTATCTTCATTAGGCGTGCCGGAAATGGCGGCGGCCGGTAAAGACCATGGCGATGTCATGTTCACGCGCCGAGTCGATAACCTCGGCGTCGCGCATCGAGCCGCCCGGTTGGATCACGGCGGCGACCCCGGCTTTCGCGGCGCTGTCTAGGCCGTCGCGAAACGGGAAGAAGGCGTCGGAGGCCATGGCCGTGCCCTGGATCGAAAGCCCGGCTTCTTCGGCTTTTAGGATCGCGAGTCGCGCGCTATCCACACGGCTCATTTGGCCGGCACCAATGCCTATGGTGCGCCCGTCACGCACGAACACGATCGCGTTCGATTTGACGAACTGGGCGATGCGCCACGCAAAAACAAGGTCGCGTCGTTCGGCGTCCGTGGGTTTGCGCGCGCTTACCGAGTTGAGCGTCACCTCTTTTTCCGGGACGTCGCGGTCTTGCGCCAGGAGTCCGCCGCTCACGCGTCTATAGTCGAGACCGGTATGCATGGGCTTGTCCATGTTCACCACGAGCACGCGAATGTTCGGTTTGGCGCTCAAGGCCCGCGCCGCCTCCGCACTGACTTCCGGGGCTATGATCAGTTCCACGAACTGACGCGCCATGATGGACGTCGCCGTCTCCTTATCGAGCGCGCGGTTGAACGCGATGATGCCCCCGAACGCCGACGTGGGGTCGGTCGCATAGGCCCGGTCGTAGGCTTCGAGAAGAGTGCCCCCTAAGGCCGCGCCGCAAGGGTTCGCGTGTTTTACGATCACGCAGGCGGGCTCCGCGAAGCTCCGCACGCACTCGAGTGCGGCATCCGCGTCCGTCACGTTATTGAAGGAGAGCTCCTTGCCTTGGATCTGGCAGGCCTGGGCGATGGACGCGGGGCTCGCGTTGCGTTCTTCGTAGAACGCGGCGCGCTGGTGCGGGTTCTCGCCATAGCGCATATCAAATCGCTTGACGAAGGAAAGATGGAGCGTATCTGGGAACGCGTCCGTCACGGGCGCCTCCCCTTGCAGGTAGCGTGCAATCAATTCGTCGTAACGCGACGTATGGGCGAAGACTTTGGCGGCGAGTCGCTTGCGCATGTCGCGCGTGACGGCCGCCGGATTTTTTAAGGCGTCTTTGACGATGTCATAGTCGTGGCGGTCGACTATCACCAATACATGTTCATGATTTTTGGCCGCCGAGCGCAGCATGGCCGGTCCGCCTATGTCGATTTGTTCCACGACCGTGGTGAAGTCCGCGGAAGGATCTTGGCTTGTGCGCTCGAAGGGGTAGAGATTCACGATCAAGAGATCGATTCCGGGAATCGACGCCTGTTGCATGGCCTGGCGATCTTCCGTATGGCTAGGGCGGCCCAGAAGCCCCCCATGGATGCGCGGGTGCAAGGTCTTCAAGCGCCCATCTAGCATCTCCGGAAAGCCCGTGTAGTCCGCCACCTCCGTGACCGCGACGCCGGCCCGGGTGAGCAGCGCCGCAGTCCCTCCGGTTGACAGGATTTCGACGCCGGCGCGGTCGAGCATGTGGGCAAGATCTACGATGCCGGTCTTGTCCGACACGCTCAAAAGGGCTCTTTTTATCATGTTAAATCTTCGTTTAAGGGAGAAAGGGATTCGGTGCGTTCGGTGAGCCCGTAGGCTACGAGTTTCTTTCTTAACGTATTGCGGTTGATGCCCAGGATCTTAGCGGCCTGACATTGATTGTGGCCGACATGGCGCATCACCGCTCCTATGAGCGGCGCTTCCACTTCGGCCATGACGATTTCGTATAACGATGTGCCCGGGCATTGGCCATGCAGGTCTTTGAAGTATCGTTCCACCGCGTGTCGGACACAAGTGGCGAGAGGCCCTTGCCCTGGTTTTACGAAAGCATCTGGGTTCATGCTGCAAGTCCTTCGGAAGACTGTTTGAAGAATGTTTCAAGGAGGCGCTTTTGTTCTTCTATGGTCTGCGCTTGATTGACCGTATGCCGGAAAGACGCGCCGCCGGTGAGTCCTTTGCTGTACCAACCGATGTGTTTGCGGGCTACGCGTACGCCCGTATGTTCCCCATAAAAGGTATACAGGGTCTCTAGATGTCCGACCAGGACTTCATAGAGCTCCTCTAGGGTAGGCGGGGCGAGTTTCGCGCCGGTCTCTAGGAAATGTTGGATTTCGCGGAAGATCCAAGGGCGGCCCTGCGCCGCTCGTCCGATCATGAGGCCGTCGGCCCCGGTCGCGTCGAGCACTGCGCGCGCCTTCTCGGGACTATCGATGTCGCCGTTGGCGATGACCGGGATGCCGACCGAGGCCTTAATGGCGGCGATGGTTTCGTATTCGGCGGATCCCTCGAAGAAGCAGGAGCGCGTGCGCCCATGGACTGCGAGCAGCGCGATGCCGCACGACTCGGCCAGTTTGGCGATTTCTACGCCATTGCGGTGATCCTGGTCCCAGCCGGTGCGAATCTTGAGCGTCACCGGGACGTCGACTGCCGCAACGACCGCAGACAGAATGCGGGCCACGAGATCGGGCTCGCGTAAAAGCGCCGAGCCCGCCATCACGTTGCACACCTTTTTTGCGGGACAGCCCATGTTGATATCGATGATCTGCGCGCCATTGCTGACGTTATGGCGCGCGGCATGGGCGAGCATGGCGGGGTCTGCGCCCGCGATCTGTACGGACTTCGGCTCTGGTTCGCCTTCATGGCAAGCGCGCCTTCGGGTCTTCTCGGAGCCGTATAGCAGAGATTGCGAGGCCACCATTTCCGAGACAGCCATGCCCGCGCCGAGTTGGCGGCATAGCATACGGAAAGGGCGATCCGTCACGCCCGCCATGGGTGCCACGAAAAGCGCGTTTTTGAGCGTATAGGGTCCGATCTGCATTTAGATTATGTCCGGGAAGCGGATCATCATACCGAGAAAACCCTGCGACGGGGAGAGCTATTCTTTCTTGGCGGGAAATAAAGCCAAACGATAAGCGGATGCGCCGCTTGGGATGCGGAGGTCAAGCCATACCGCGGCCTGACCGTCTGCACCAAGGCTTGTTCGAGGATGGCGTAGAAAGACGCGGGCGGGAAATGTTGAGCGCGCTAGTATGGTTTGTCCCGGCGCCAAGAGGGTGACCGATAAAAGCGGTAAAGATTGTCGAAACGAAGCGCCGTTGACGAGGGATGCGCGAATGCTTAACACCCCGGTGCGTGTCATCAGTCGTACATGGGGTCGGCTCAAGCGATAGGCGTCCAGCGCCGCGGGATGGGGCAGGTCGCAAGGCAGGTATTGGCAAACGGCATGGACCGTGGGTCGCGCGAAGGCGATGCGCGCTAGGCGGTCGCGGGTCGCATAGAGGATCTGTGCCGTGAGCGTGATGGCGAGGAGCGTGGCCGCAAGCGGCAGCAGTACCCGGCTTCGGGCGGCCCGTGTTGGGGGGGCTTCCGCGAGGGTCGTTTCGTTGATTCGATAGACCAGCGCCTGAAAGACCGCGCCGCACTGCCCGCAGCGTACCGCCCCGCCCGCGCTTTCCAGGGCCTCGTTTTCGGCCTGAAAGAGCGTTTGACACGAGGGGCATTGAGTCAAGATCACGCGCGCCCCCCTTCCAGGAGACACCATCCATCTTCTTTGACGGGGGTGAGCGTGAAGTCCGGGAAGGCGCGCGCTACGCGTTCGATCTGGTCTTCGAGAATACCGGACAGCGCCAAACGGCCGCCGGTCGCCACGGCCTGGGACAGGGTTTGTGCGTGGGTTATAAGCGGCCCGGCCAGGATGTTGGCGACGACCAGTCCGTAGCCGATATTATGCGCGCTCGCGCATGAGGATATGGTTAAGCGATCGGCCACTTCATTACGCAGCGCATTGGCTTTTGTTGCATCAAGCGCCAAGGGATCGATATCGAACGCCCACGCGTGTCTTGCGCCTAGGCGTAAGGCGGCAATGGCCAGTATCCCCGACCCGCATCCGAAATCGAGGACGTCGCAGTCGGTGAAAGAAGGGTCTTTAAGCGCCCCATACAGCCATTGGAGGCAGAGCCGGGTGGTAGGGTGCGTGCCGGTACCGAACGCAAGCCCCGGGTCGAGATGAATCGCTAAGTGTTCGGGCGGCGCTTGCTGCGCGTTTGGGTAGATCCACAGGGCGTCCATGATCGGGAAGGGCTGCCACGATGCTTGCGTGCGCGCCTCCCAGCCTTCGTCCGTCACGTGTTCATAGGTTGACGTCTGCGTCTCGCAAGCCACCACCAAGGCGCCAAAACGGCACGCCGCCTCGCCCTCAAAAAAAGCGCAGATACGCGTCAAGGGCCAGTAACGCGGCTCTTCGGCGATCCCCTCGTCGTAGAACGCGGGCCCCGACGCCTCCTCGAAGCGCACCGCGCGCGCCCCGGCGGCTTCCAGGAGTTCGGTAACGGCATCGACCCGGTCGCCTGCGACCGTGAGTGTCAATTGGAGGCTCAGAGCGGACTCCTTATGCCTTCAGTCGTTCTTCGAGGTAATGGATATCGACCGGTCCCGCCTGAAAGCGCGTGTCATGCAAAAGCTGCTGGTGAAGCGCGATATTGGTCTTGATCCCGTCGACTACCATTTCGCTCAAGGCGATACGCAGGCGCGCCATGGCGATTTCGCGCGTGTCGCCATAGGCTATGAGCTTCGCGATCATGGAGTCGTAATAGGGCGGCACTATGTAGTTGTTATAGATGTGCGAGTCGACGCGAATGCCAGGGCCGCCGGGCTGATGGTATTGGGTGATGCGCCCAGGCGATGGCATGAAGGTCGTCGCGTCTTCCGCGTTGATGCGGCATTCCATGGCGTGGCCGCGGATCTGGATGTCTTTTTGTTGGTAGCGCAGACGCTCGCCCGAGGCGATGAGAATTTGCTGTTGGACGATGTCGACGCCGGTCACGAGTTCCGTCACCGGGTGCTCGACCTGAATGCGGGTGTTCATCTCGATGAAATAGAATTCATTATTTTCGAAGAGGAACTCGAACGTCCCGGCGCCCCTGTACCCGATGCGACGGCAGGCCTCGACGCAGATTGCGCCCATGCGTTCCCGTATCTCGGGCGTAATCCCCGGAGCCGGCGACTCCTCGATGACCTTTTGGTTGCGTCGCTGCAAGGAGCAATCGCGTTCGCCTAAGTGGATGGCGTGGCCATGTTCGTCGGCCAACACCTGGAATTCCACGTGACGGGGCTTTTCGAGATACTTCTCCATGTAGACTACGTCGTTATTGAACGCGGCCTTCGCTTCCGCGCGGGTCATCGCGACCGCGTTTAATAAGGCGGCCTCCGCATGGACTACGCGCATCCCCTTGCCCCCGCCGCCACCCGTCGCTTTGATCAGTATCGGATAGCCAATGGTGCGCGCTATGTGAAGCGTCCGCGCCTCGTCTAAGTCAAGCGGGCCGTCGGAGCCCGGCACACAGGGGACGCCGGCCTCCTTCATGGCCCGAATCGCCGAGATCTTGTCGCCCATGAGGCGTATGGTTTCGGGTCTCGGTCCTATGAAAATAAAGCCGCTTTGCTCGACACGTTCGGCAAAGTCCGCGTTTTCGGATAAGAACCCATACCCTGGGTGGATGGCGACTGCGTCTGTCACCTCGGCTGCGCTGATGACGGCGGGGATGTTGAGGTAGCTTTTGGCGGCGGCTGCAGGCCCTATGCACACCGACTCATCGGCCAGCCGCACATATTTTGCGTCGCGGTCCGCTTCGGAATGAAGCGCGACGGTCTTGATGCCCAGCGCTCGGCAAGCCCTTTGTATCCGCAAGGCGATCTCCCCGCGGTTGGCGATCACCACTTTATCGATCATGGCGTTATTCGATCACAAACAACGTTTCGCCGTATTCCACGGGCTGACCATTTTCCTTGAGGATGGCCTTGATGATGCCGGCGTGATCGGCCTCGATTTCATTGAGCATCTTCATAGCCTCGATGATGCAAAGCGTATCGCCCACCTTAACCGAGGTCCCGATCTCCACAAACGACTGCGCATCGGGCGAGGGTGCACGGTAAAACGTCCCGACCATGGGCGAGGGGACGTTATGTCCGGCGGGTGCGGCCGCGGCCTCCGGTGCCGTGTTGGCCGGTATCGGGCTGTTTGGTATATGAGCCGCGGGATGCGCGGGGGCCTGTGGGGGCGGGCTTCCCGCGATCACCGCTTGCGCCGAGCTGCCCCGGCTTATGCGGATGGATTCCTCTCCTTCCTTGATCTCGAGTTCGCCTAGATTCGAGGCCTCGAGCATTTCTATGAGTTTTTTGACTTTACGAATATCCACGGTGGGTTCACCTAGCTTGCAAATGGGAGATAGCGGCCATCAGGGCCAGTTCATAGCCAAGGGCGCCTAATCCGCTTATTACGCCCATTGCGATATCGGAAAAATAAGAGTGTCGTCTAAAGGTCTCTCGATTATAGATGTTCGAGAGATGGACCTCGATAAAAGGCAGGCCTACCGCGCTTAAGGCGTCACGTAAGGCTATGCTTGTATGGGTAAACGCCGCGGGATTGAAGACGATAAAGCGCGTGCCGTCCGATGCCGCCTCGTGGATGCGCGCGATCAGTTCGTGTTCGGCGTTACTTTGGAGGAAGGCGATGGAGTGGGACGATTCCGCCGCCAGGGCCGAAAGCCGCCCCTCTATGAGGGCCAGCGATTCCCCGCCGTAATGACGTGGTTCGCGCGTGCCGAGTAGATTCAGGTTAGGGCCGTTTAATACGAGTAGCTCAGCCATGAGAGTCCCGCCGGGACGTCCCGGTGCGAGCATTGTGCCCACCCCAGCAGTCTTTGTCCAGTTGACACTTTTTCGGTGCCGTTACCGGAAGATCAGCCCTTCTTTAGGGCGTAGGCTACGGCACTCTTTAAGGATCCTGGGGTATAGGCCCCGAGACGGCCCGTGAGGATGCGTCCATGGGGGCTCACAAAGAGGCTAAAAGGTATGGCCCCTTGCATATCGCCAAACTCCGCCAACATCTGGAGCCCCGTCTCGCCCCCTAAGAGCACGGGGTAATCGATATGGTGGGCATGAACGAAGTCGGCCACCGCGGTCTTTCGGTCGAGTGCCACCCCGATGACGACTAGCCCCTGGGTCTTGCCTTCTTGAGCGACCTTCTTCAACAGCGGGATTTCGGCTCGACAGGGCGGGCACCAGGGCGCCCAAAAATTGATGAGATAAACCTTCGCGGGCCAGTCCGCCAAGCTGCGCGTCTTCCCATTGAGGTCCGCGAGTGCGAGATGGAGGCGCTGCGCGTGATGCCGATGGTGTGGGGCGCCTGCCTGCTTTTGTATGCCGCGGTGCCCGAGCCAGTAGCCGCCACCGAGCATGAGAGCCGCCGCGGTAAGCCACGCTCCGTGTAATCGCCAATTCATATCGCTTTTACCTCGCGGGCAAGTCGCGCCATCGCGCGCGGTCCCTTGTACCCATAAAAGTTCTTTTGTTTAAGGAGCTTCCCTTGTGCCGAGAAAAACAGCACAGCCGGCGGCCCGAGTATGCCATAGCGCCGTTTCAGCGCACGGGTCGCATGCGTATTATCGGTGACATCGGCCTCTATTAGCATAAAGCCACGCAGGGCCGTTTGCACGTCCCGATTGGGGAAGGTCTCGCGTTTAAGTCGCGTGCAGTCCACGCACCAGCTAGCCGAGAAGTCCACGAGGACCGGCTCGTTTAGGCTCTGTGCGCGGGCTAGGTCGTGGTCTAAGGCGGCAAGGGAGGTGACCTTGCGAAAGGAGAGCCTGTGGCTACCGGCCCGAATGACTCCGGCGCTTCGGAAGGTGAGCGGGTGTAGAGGGTCCCGATTACCCTGCAGGCCGCCCACGAGCGAGAGTGTGCCCCATACGAGGAGGAGGACGCCTACGCCCGATGCGAGTTTCTGTAGCCCTTTGGCCCCCGCCGCTTCGTGTCCGCTGGATAAATAGACCCCCACGATGATAAAGAGCGCCCCCCAGAGCAAGAGCACCGGGACCTCGGGCAGCAAGCCGAGCAGGTAGATGGCGACACCCAACAAGAGGACGCCGAAGCCGTATTTGATCGTATCCATCCAGGGGCCGGCTTTAGGCAACAGGTAGCCCGCGCCTATGCCAAGCGCCACGAGTACGACACCCATGCCAAGCGCCATACTCAGCATGATGGCCGCCCCCAGCCCCGCGCTATGGCTGGAGATGGCGATGGCGAGCGCCGATACGAGCAAGGGCGACACGCATGCGCCCACGACCAAGGCCGACAGGAGACCTAACACAAAGGCGCCGGTGAGCGATTTGCCATTGACCCCGCGACTCCGCGCCTCGATCCGGTTTTGGATGAAGCCAGGCATTTGCAGGGTGTAGAGGTCGAAGAGCGACAGGGCCATCAATACGAAGAGCGAGGCGAGCAGGCCTATACCCCAGGCATTCTCAAAATAGGCCTGTAGTTGCTGACCGGTCGCCCCGGCCAAGGCCCCCGCTCCGGCATAAGTCGTCCCCGTGCCGAGCACATAGGCGATCGAAAGTTTCGCGCCCTCCATTTTTGTAAGCCGCGCCTCCCCTCTTCCCACCAGCATGCTAGATAGGATGGGGATCATGGGGAGCACGCACGGCGTGAATGTGAGTAAAAGTCCGATGCCAAACGCGCTTATGATCGCCCAAAACCAGCTCGCGGCCGGTTGAGGGCTAGGTTTTGGGCTGGATGCCGGGATGGCGTGCGCGCCTTCCGCGATCGTGATCCCGGAAATGGCCGTAGGCATTGTCGCGCCCGGGGTCCGGGGTACGGTGATATGCCAGGTGCGCGTGACCGGCGGATAACAAATGCCGCGGACCGCGCAACCTTGGTAGTGCGCGACTACCGTGAGCGATTCCCCTTTATGGATGCCGGTAAGCGGCAGCGGGAGCGTGAAGGGTGTTTTGTAGATGATGAGCGTCCCGAGATAGGGGTTTTTCTCGATCGTGGCCGGGGGCATGGCGACCGGTCCTAAGGTCGCCCCGAGCGCTGGTGTGACAAGTTTGAAGCGGATCTTGTCGCGATAGAGGTAGTAGCCGGGCGCGATCTGGAAGTGGGCCAGGAGTTCATGACGATTGGGCGCCTCAAGGTCTAGATGGAAGGCCTCGCTCCGCTTTAAGAAGGGTTTTTGCCTATGGCTGAAGAACGCCTTGAAGGCCGCGATAGGTCCGGTCGCGGACGCGGCCGCGTGCGCCTCAAACGGCACGATCAAGCCCCATAAGGCCGCGCTAAGGAGGAGGACCCTGTAGCCAGTCGAGATAGGGTTGATAGCCGCGCGCCACCGGGACCGCCAGGATTTCTGGGAGTTCGTAGGGATGGAGTGCACGAAGGCGCTGTTCAAGTTTGTCATAATGATCCAAGGTCGTTTTGATGATGAGCAGCGTTTCGGTCGCAGTCTCCGTCCGTCCGCGCCAATGGTATACCGAGCGCACACCCTCGATCATATTGACGCACGCCGCTAGTTTCTCTTCCACGAGCGCGGTGGATATGGTTGCGGCGACATCAGGCGGGCATGCACTAAAGACAACAAGCGCGTCCATGAGTTCTACTATCGTGAGGGCGCGTCACGATCTTTATTGCGATCGGCGACGTCCCGTTGGCGGTAGCCGACGGCCTGGGCCAGGCGGCCGCTGGTATCGGGAGTTTTCGGACAGACTCCCCGGCGGGTCGAGGGGACCGGGGTTTCCCTGTCGCCTCGCAGGCCCTGTAAATGCCCGTTTCCCAAAAGATGCACAGGGGCCGGGTGTCCGCCTTGGTGTGATTCTATATCATAGAGGCCTCTTTATCGCGAGCGAGCTCTATGATCGAAACCCCTTTTTCCCTGACAAGTCGCCCGGGAATCGTCCTGGCGGGGCGGGCTTTCGATACGGGAACCGGGCCGGTTTGTCTCTTTTTACACGGTTTTCGGTCCGACTCCGGTGGCGAGAAGGCGCAGGCTTTGGCCGACCACGCGCGGGCCCGGGGCTATTCCTTCGCGCGCTTCGATTTGGGGGCGCATGGCCGGTCAACGGGCGTTTTTATTGAGCAAACCCTGTCCGGATGGCGGACCGACGCCTTAAGCGTGGCCCAGAGCTTTGCGCCCCGCCCCTTGATTCTGGTAGGCTCAAGCCTTGGCGCTTGGCTCTCCGTCTTGATCGCGCAGGCCGCTCTCGTACCCATCGCCGGGCTCGTTTTGTTGGCCCCCGCCTTCAATTTCCTTCAGCGCTATTATGAAAAGCTGCCACAGGCCTTGCAGAACGAATGGCGCACGCGCGGTTATCTCACGGTGCCCGATCCCTATGGCCCGCCCGATGCGACGTATCGTCTGGGGTATGATTTGGTAGATGACGCCC
>Ga0307375_10000290_pt1 | contig 67169 bp, 55 predicted proteins | sample TR1MG_FD_202531 | JGI IMG/M metagenome (GOLD analysis project Ga0307375, IMG submission 202531) | Soil microbial communities from Risofladan, Vaasa, Finland - TR-1 | ecosystem: Environmental > Terrestrial > Soil > Coastal area > Acid sulfate soil | place: Finland: Risofladan, Vaasa | collected... | reverse complement strand
CTATACCTTTCCCCTTGCCGGGCAGGTTCCGGACTTTCACCGGTTAGTCGCTTCTCTCGCCACCACAGCGAGTCAAACAGCGCCAGTCACGGCGCTACGCGCCATGCCTGGCGCACCAAAAAAAGGCCCGCCGAAGCGGGCTGGAAGTGGTGCATATCCCCTGTGGCGCAGGCGCTCTCGGTCGCCGTGGCGCAATATGGTGGCCGATCAAGCCTGTTCGAGTTCGACCCGGGTAACCATCATCCCGCGCTCACGCAGGGCGCCGTTCAAGGCCTGCTTCATGCGCACGCTCAGGTCGCGTTGATCGATCCGCTCAGCAGCCGTCTGGTCAAGCAAGGCCTGCTGCGCACCATGGCGAATCAGCTGATCGACCTGCTCGAACACCGCATCCGCACGCTCAGGCTCCAGCACCTGCCAGTACACCGTGCCGCGCACCTTGCGCGCATCGTCTTCCAGACGCAGCACCTGACCCGCCAGGCTGATCCTGTGCGCGACTCGATCCAGCAGGGGCAGCGCCAGATGCGTGCCTGCCTGCAGCAGGCGTACGGGTTTGCCGCGACGGTGAAGACTGTAGACCTGACCGGCCGGCACGTACTTGACCGCACTGGCAAGCAGCGCGGCCGAACATACAAGCAGGAGGATCAGGAGAGTCATCATGATTTGATAAACAGTTACTTGTAGGATTTTCGTGCAACTTCACGAGAGCTTCATGGTACAGCTGATTGACTCGACGAAGATTAACCTTCATTTAACGGCGAAATTATTTTTTGACAAGCCCCTCGAATCGAAACTGGGACGCCGCTCACATCTCATCGGTGCAAGAGGGGTGACCCCAGACCACGCTTCATGTCGTCAACCAACGATGGCCTGAACTGTCCAAACCACGCGGTCGCCTTGCACCCTGCAGCATCCCTGACAGACTCACGAAACCTGCCAGTAGCGTATCGACGGAAACGACATGGCCTTGAGCGCTCCGGTAGAGAATCTCCGTTATCTCCTGCCGATGCTCTCGGACTTGCAGCAAGCAACTCTGCAGCGCGACGGTGCGGCCAGGGCTGCAAGACAACAACGTTCGGTTTGGCCGGCGCTCAGCGCGAGTGTCCTGAAGCGAGCGACAGGAAGGCAGGGCGACTGGGGTGCCTTGCGGACCATGCCCGGCCGACCGGAACCATTTCAGGCAGCTTGGCTGCCGGCCAAATCAGCTTCCGTCATACGCGGCTTGTTGCGCCGCCACAACGGATAGTTGCCGCGCAACTTGGCGGCAGCCGGCCCCGTTCCGAGGATCCGTTCGTGCCGGCTCGCGGACGCTGGCCGACTCCTGCCGCAGTGCACCAAATCACTCTCTAAACAGGTACTTTACAAGCTTGCATGAAAACGTTTACGTTGCCGCCACTACGGGGTTTCAAGGGATCAGGGCGAACTCAATATGGCGGCGGCAACCATCAAAGATGTGGCGCGTGAGGCCAAGGTGTCGGTGGCCTCGGTTTCGCGCGCCATGAATGGCGGCAGCGGAGTCACCGCCGCCACCAGCTTGCGCATTCGCGAGGCCGCCGACCGCCTGCAATACATCCCGCATGCGGCCGCCCGCATGCTGATTACCCGGCGCACCAACACCATCGGCGCGCTGCTGCCCGACCTGTACGGTGAATTTTTCTCTGAACTGATCCGGGGCATCGATCTGGCCGCCCGCGCCCGTGGCCTGCACCTGTTGGTATCCAGTTCGCATGATGGGGTCGCCGAAGCCGCCACCGCCGTGCGCTCGATGCAGGGCCGGGTGGATGGCCTGCTGATTCTGTCCGAGCGCGTTGATGCGGCCTTTCTGCGCGCCAACCTGCCCAAGGACCTGCCGGTGGTGCTACTCAACAGCCCGGTAAAGAGCACGGCCCACGACGTACTCAATGTCGACAACTACGCCGGTGCGTACGCCATGGTAAAGCACCTGATCAAGGCCGGTCACCGCAGCGTTGCCTTCATCAGTGGTCCGGCCGGCAACTTCGACTCCAAGCAGCGCCTGAAGGGTTATCGCGCCGCGATGGCGAAATACGCCCCGGAGGCGCAGCTCACCACCATCGCCGGCGATTTCAACGAGGAGTCGGGCTACCAGGCCGGGCTGCAGCTGAAGGCCATGGCACATCGCCCCGCCGCGGTATTTGCCGCCAACGACATGATGGCGGTGGGCTGCCTCGCCGCTTTCAAGGAAGCCGGACTGCGCGTTCCGCAAGACATCGCCGTGGCCGGTTTCGATGACATTCCGATCGCGCGCTACGTCAGCCCACCATTGACCACGGTGCGCGTGCGCATCGTCGACCTCGGTCGCCGCGCACTCGAGCAGCTGGCCGACCTGCTGGAAAGTTCCGATCCATCACCCGCATCCGCGCGCACGCTCGGCTGCGAAATCGTCGTCCGCGAATCGTGCGGCACAAATGTCACCTGAATGTCAACCAGAACATCAATCCAGAAAATCAACTGTTGTTTATATCGATAATTTGCCGGGGAGGGGTAACATGAAAACGTCACTGCACTTCAAAAAGAAATTGCTGGCCAGCCTGATCACCGCGTCGGTGGCCGCGCTTGCGGCCGCACCCACCGTTTCATGGTCGCAGACGGCTGATGCCACCTTGCGTGGCAACGGACCGGTCAACGTCGACGTCACCGCCAGGAACATCGCCACCGGCGTCACTCGTCGAACCAAGACGAGCGCCGATGGCAGCTATGCGCTGGTCGGTTTGCCGCCCGGCACCTATCAGATCGATGCCGGTCCCGGCACCCAAAGAACCGTCACGCTGACGGTCGCATCGACCGCGACGCTCAACCTGCAAGCCGGTGCTCCTGCGCCATCAGCTCAGGCCACAACGCTCAGAGGCGTCACCGTCACCGCTTCGACGCTGATGGATGTCAAGACGTCCGAAGTGGGAGCGACGATCTCGCAGCATCAGATCGACACCATCCCGCAGGTGTCGCGCAACTTCCTGGAATTCGCCGACACCGTGCCAGGCATGGTTTTCAACGTCGATGCCCAGGGCCACACCTCGCTGCGCGGCGGTGCCATGAACAACAGCTCGGTCAACGTCTACATCGACGGCGTCGGCCAGAAGAGCTATGTCAAGGAAGGCGGCGTCAGCGGCCAGTTCTCCAGTCAGGGTAATCCGTTCCCGCAGCTGGCCATCGGCCAGTACAAGGTCATCACGTCGAACTACAAGGCCGAGTACGACCAGATCTCCAGCGCCGCCGTGGTGGCGGACACCAAGTCCGGCACGAACAAATTCCACGGCGAGGCTTTCGAGACGTATACCAATGATGCTTTCCGCAACAGGACTCCCGCGGAGCAGGCTTCGGGCAAGAAGACCAAATCGCATGAGAGGGAATACGGCTTCGCACTCGGCGGGCCCATCATCCAGGACAAGATGCATTTCTTCTTCACCTACGAGGCGAAAAATTTCAATACGCCGGTCACCGTGGTGCCGGGTGTCAGCAATACGGCAGGCTTCCTGCCGCCTTCTGCAGCGGCGCAAACGGGACCGTCGAATCTGCCGTTCACCGAAGACCTGTATTTCGGCAAGATCGACTGGGAGCCGACCGATCGCGATCGCTTCGAGCTGAGTGGCCAGGTGCGCAAGGACAATCAGTACGACAACATCGGCGGCGTGACGGCGGCCTCGGCCGGCATCACGACGATCAACGACGACACCCGCCTCGCCCTGCGCTGGCAGCATAGCGGCGAGGCCTACTTCAACGAGCTGCTGTTCACCCATGAAAAGGCGTTCAACAACCCGACACCCTTGCAGTTCGGCAACGGCCAAGCCTACACCTACGATCCGGCGAATAATCAGACGATCCTGCTCACCGGCTCGGCCAATGCCCTGGCGACGCAGAAGAAGGGCCAGCAGGGTCCGGCGATCCAGGACGACCTGACCTTCAACGACCTCCAATGGCATGGCGACCACGTGATCAAGATGGGCGTGAAGTACAAGGATGTGACCCTGAACGCGCAGGACGCTGGCAACAGCAACCCGCAGTTCTATTACAACGTCAATCCCACCGGCACCGCCGCAACCCCGTACAAGGCGTTCTTCCCCAATCCGGTGGCGGGCCTGAATCCGGTGGCGAGGTCTAAGGACCAGCAGTTCGGCGCCTACGTCCAGGACGACTGGGCCGTCAACGACAAGCTGACCCTGAACCTCGGCGTACGCTGGGACTACGAGCGGAACCCGTCCTATCTGCACTACGTCACCCCGGCCAATGTGGTGGCGGCGCTCAACGGGCCGAATCCGGATCCGAACGCACCGCCCGGGCAGACCTATGCCCAGGCGCTGGCTTTGGGCGGCGTGAATGTAAACGATTACATCAGCACCGGGCGCAACCGCAAGGCGCAGAAGAACGAGTTCCAGCCGCGCCTTGGCTTTTCCTACGATATGAACGGCGACCAGGATCATGTGATCTTCGGCGGTGCCGGACGTGCCTACGACCGCGATCTGTACGACTACCTGCAGCTGGAGCAGACCAAGGCCGCGCTGCCGCAGTCCACCGTGTTCTTCCGGCAGTCCGGTGCCACCACTGGGCCGTGTTATACGAATGGCACGCCTTGCTTCAACTGGGATCCGAACTACCTGAATGGTCTGGGCAACCTGCAGACCCTGCTTGCGAGTACCAACGCGGGGCAGGAAGTCGATGCGATCAACAACAACCTCAAGGCACCGTATTCGGATCAGTTCAGCATCGGCATGCGTAACAGGCTGGGCGACTGGAATACCAGCGTCGCGGTGGCGCGCATCCTGAGCTACAACGGGTTTGCTTTCACGCTGGGCAACCGTTATCCCGACGGTGCCTTCTGGAAGAATGGCAGCCAGCCGTGGGGCAATGGGGTGCCGGGCTTCGGCCCGCTGATCTTGGGCAACGGCGGCATCCAGACGCGCACCACGCAGCTACTGCTGTCGCTCGGCAAACCCTACACCAGGGAATCGGGCTGGGGCGCCACGTTTGCCTATACGTTCACCCAGGCCAAGCAGAATCGCGATATCAACGAGCACTACTCGTTCGACGAGGCGACGATTCACCAGTATCCGTTCATCACCTCCAACGCCGCCGCCAGGAATCGCCTGGTCGCCACCGGCGTGCTCGATATACCGTGGGGCATCACCATATCGGCCAAACTGACCTTGGCCACGCCGATTCCGGGCAACCAGCTCGCCTGCTATGGAGCGACCTACTCGACCGGCAGCGGCTGCACACCGATCGCCGGCACACCCGGCGGGAATGGCCGGTTCCTGATCGGCGGCAAGATCTTCGGCTACCGCGACGTCGATTTCCAGGCGACCAAGGACTTCGATATCGGTCACGGCTTGAAGCTGTATGGGCGTTTCGACGTGCTGAACGTGTTCAATTTCAGGAACTACTCGGACCTGATCTACAACTTCGGCTCGAACGGCGTATTGAACAGGAACTTCGTGTCATACAACCCGACCGGCAACATCAGCTTCGTGCCCCGCACCGTCAGACTCACGGTGGGCATGAAGTTCTGATCCAGCCGTACGCGAGGAAACTTGCGCTGGATGCGCGTCATCGTCACCATTGCAAAGCCCGCCGCCGCGGGCTTTGCTTTTCCACCACAGCGCGAGCGTCCCTCGCCGACCGGGGCTTTGCATGACTGATCCACGTATCAAGAACATCGTCATCGTGGGCGGCGGCACCGCCGGCTGGATGGCCGCGGCGGCATTCGCCAAGGTGCTCGGCTCGGCGTACTCGATCCGGCTGATCGAGTCGGAAGAAATCGGCATCGTGGGGGTCGGCGAGGCTACCGTGCCGCACCTGAAACTGTTCAACAACCTGCTGGAAATCGACGAGATCGAATTCATCCGGCAGACGCAGAGCACGTTCAAGCTGGGCATTCAGTTCAATGACTGGGGCCGACTGGGCGATTCCTACATCCACGGCTTCGGCACGATCGGGCACGATGTAAGCCTGCTGCCGTTCCATCAGTTCTGGATCAAGGCCGCACAGCTGGGTTGTGCTGGCGAGATCGGTGCCTACTCGCTGAATACACTCGCCGCACCACGCGGCAAGTTCATGACCTCGGCCAGCGATGTGCCGGCCAGCTCGCCACTGGCGAATATCGCCTACGCCTATCACTTCGATGCCGGCATGTATGCGAAATACCTGCGCGGCTATGCCGAGCAGCGTGGCGTGCGGCGGACCGAGGGCAAGATCCAGCAGACCATGCTGCGGGGCCATGACGGTTTTGTCGAAGCCGTCGTTCTGGAAAGTGGCGAACGCATCGAAGGCGACCTGTTCATCGACTGCTCCGGCTTTCGCGGCCTGCTGATCGAACAGGCACTGCATACCGGCTACACCGACTTCAGCCATTGGCTGCCGTGTGATCGTGCACTGGCGGTAGCCTGCGAAAAGGTCGGCCCGCCGACGCCGTACACGCGCTCCACCGCGCGCGACGCTGGCTGGCAATGGCGGATTCCGCTGCAGCACCGCACCGGCAACGGCTACGTCTATTCCAGCGCGCATCTGAGCGATGACGAAGCGGCCGCCATGCTGCTGAACAACCTCGATGGCCCCGTCCTGGGCGAACCACGGCAGCTGCGCTTCACCACCGGCATGCGCCGCAAGTGCTGGAACAAGAACGTGGTGGCGCTGGGGCTGGCCAGCGGTTTTATGGAACCGCTGGAATCGACCAGCATCTACATGATCCAGTCCGGCATCGCGCGGCTGCTGAATCTTTTCCCGCAGCGGGATTTCAGCGAGGTGGTGATCGATCGCTACAACGCCCAGGCCATGTTCGAATATGAGCGCATCCGCGATTTCCTGATCATGCACTATCACGCGACCGAGCGTGACGACACCGCGTTCTGGCATCAGTGCCGCAACATGTCGATTCCGGAGCAACTGCGAGGCAACATTGCGCTGTTCCGCGACAGCGGGCGCTTCTTCCGCGATGCCGAGGAGATGTTTGCCACGGTCAGCTGGGTGCAGGTGATGATTGGTCAGGGCATCCATCCGCGTGGCTACCATCCGTTGGTCGACCAGATGCCCGAGCAGGATCTGCGCCGCTTCATGGACGGCGTCGCCAAGGTGGTGGCGAGCTGCGTCGATTCGATGCCGATGCACCAAGCCTTCATCGATCGTCACTGCGCTGCACCGGGCTTGCCCGCCTGAGCCGCCCCCCCCGAAAACCCACGTCGTGCCAGACCGCCAAGGTTCGCTCGCCCATACCGACAAGAGTCCTCCACCGATGCTCCAGAGTCTTTTCCGCAGATTCCCTGCCGGCCTGTTTGTCGCCCTGCTGGTGCTTGGCGTCGGCAGCACCGCGCCCGCCGTGGCCAAGGCTCCCGTTCGCAGCCTCGGCTATGCGCAGCTGTCGTCGCAGCAGCAACTGCTGGTTGACGACCTTGAGAAGCGCACCTTCGAGTGGTTCTGGCTCAGTGCCGACCCCAAAACCGGATTGGTGCCCGACGCCTGGCCGGGGCGTTCATTTTCAAGCATTGCGGCGGTCGGCTTCGGGCTGACCGCCTACGGCGTGGGCGTGGAGCGCGGTTACATCACCCGCGAACAGGCGGTGACGCGCACCCTCGCCACCCTGCACTTTTTTCACGATGCGCCGCAGAACGGCCGTGAGGACGAGACCAGCGGCTACCACGGCTTCTTCTATCACTTCCTCGACATGAAGACCGGGCATCGCGCGACGCGCTCGGTCGAGCTGTCCAGTGTGGACACCACCCTGCTGCTCGGCGGCGTGCTGTTCGCGCAGTCCTACTACGATCACGACACGCCGCAGGAGCACGAGATTCGCCAGCTCGCCGACGAGATCTACCGCGCGGTCGACTGGCCGTGGATGCAGCCGCACGCACCGCTGATCAGCATGGGCTGGACTCCGGGCGGCAAGTTTATCCCGGCGGACTGGAAGGGCTACAACGAAGGCATGCTGGTTTACATCCTCGCGCTCGGCTCACCGACTCATCCGGTGGACGCGCGCGCCTGGAACGCCTGGACCGCGACGTATCCCAAGACCTGGGGCCGCTTCCACGGCCAGACCTTCCTCACCTTCGCTCCGCTGTTCGGCCATCAGTACAGCCAGACCTGGGTGGACTTTCGCGGCATCCGCGATGCATGGAACCGCGAGCACAACCTGGACTACTTCGAGAACAGCCGCCGCGCCACCTACAGCCAGCGCGACTACGCGATCGCCAACCCCGGCCACTGGACTGGCTACGGCAAGAATGTGTGGGGCCTGACCGCCAGCAACGGACCCGGCAGCGTCAACGTCAAGACCGCCGAAGGCATACGCAAGTTCCACAGTTACACCGCGCGCGGCGCCGGGCTGGACTACATTTCCGACGACGGCACCATCGCGCCCACGGCGGCGGGCGGCTCGATCGCCTTCGCACCGGAGATCGTGATCCCGGCGCTGCAGGAGATGAAGCGTCGCTACGGCGCGGCGATCTACAACCAGTACGGCTTCGTCGATGCCTTCAACCCCAGCTTCCATGCCACCATGAGCTCGCGCACGGGGCGGATGGTGCCGGGCATGGGCTGGGCCGATACCGTGCAGCTGGGTATCGACCAGGGGCCGATCGTGTTGATGATCGAGAATTGGCGCAGTGATTTCGTATGGAAGGTGATGCGAAAAAATCCGTACATCCGCAAGGGTCTGCAACGCGCTGGCTTCAGCGGTGGCTGGCTGGATCAACCGGCTGCGCCGTGAACGCGCGGCGGCACGGGTGGCTGCGGACTGCGCTGCTTGCCGCTTCGCTCGGCCTGCACGGTTGCGGGCAGCCGGCCGGGCACACCCAGACGCTTACGTTCTGGGCAGTCGGCCGCGAAGGGGAGGCCGTGGCGCAACTGATCCCGGCATTCGAGCGCGAGCATCCCGGGATCCACGTGGATCTGCAGGAGCTGCCGTGGAATGCGGCGCACCAGAAACTGCTGACCGCCTTCGCCGGCGACACCACACCGGACATCGCCCAGCTGGGCAACACCTGGATCGCCGAACTGGTCGCCCTGCACGCGCTGGAGCCTTTGCAGCCCTGGGTCGACCACTCTGTCGAGGTCGATCCATCGGATTATTTCCAGGGCATCTGGGACACCAATCGCATCGATGGACGTCTATACGGCATACCGTGGTACGTCGACACGCGACTGTTGTTCTACCGCAAGGATCTGCTCAAGGCGGCCGGCTTCGATGCGCCGCCGCGCGACTGGGCCGGGTGGTCGCGCCAGATGAGGGCGTTGCAGGCACGCACCGGCCACGATCACTACGCGATCCTGCTGCCCACCAATGAATTCGAACAACTGCTGTCGCTGGCCTTGCAGCAGGACGACCCGCTGCTGCGCGATGGCGGGCGTTACGGCAATTTCGAAAGCCCCGGTTTCAAGCGTGCGCTGCGGTTCTATGTCGATGCGTTTCGGCGGCATCAGGCACCCGTACTGGCCAACACCGAAGTCTCCAACCCGTGGGCCGAATTCGGGCACGGCGTGTATCCCTTCTATTTTTCCGGGCCGTGGAACATCCGCGAGTTTCGTCAACGCCTGCCTGCCGCGCAGCAGGATGAATGGGCGACCACGCCGCTGCCCGGACCCGACGGACCCGGCGCGGGTATCGCCAGCGGCTCCAGCCTGGTCATTTTTCAGGACTCGCCGCACAAGGCGCAGGCGTGGCTGCTGATCGAATACCTCTCCCGTCCGCAGGTGCAACAGCAACTCTATGACCTGCTGGGCGATCTGCCGCCGCGGCGCTCGGCCTGGATGGGCGCCACGCTGCGCAACGATCCCGCGTTGCAAGCGTTCCGCGAACAGCTGGAACGAATCAAGCCGACCCCCGCCGTGCCCGAGTGGGAGCGGATCGTGACCGAAATGCAACTGGTCGCCGCGCAAGCCGCGCATGGTGACCTGACCGTGGACCAGGCAGCGGCCGAAATCGACCGCCGTGCCGATGCGATCCTGGAAAAACGCCGCTGGATGCTCGATCACACGCAAGGTCAGCGTCGATGAATCCCGCACGCACGGCGTGGCTGTTCCTCACCCCGGCACTGCTGGTGCTGGGGGTGTTCTTCGTGCTGCCGGTGATCGCCGCCCTCGGCTTGAGCCTGACCGACTACGATCTGTACGCGCTGGCGAACATCCATAACCTGCGCTTCATCGGCCTGCACAATTACTGGGACCTGCTGCAGCGGCCGCTGTTCTGGTCGGCGCTGGGCCACACGTTCTACTTCGTGATCGTGGGTGTGCCGCTGTCGATCGGCGCCTCGCTCGGCACCGCCTTGCTGCTGAACTCGCCGCTGACCCGGATGAAGGCATTTTTCCGCACCGCGCTGTTCGCCCCGGTGGTGACCACGGTGGTCGCGGTGGCGGTGATCTGGCGCTATCTGTTCAATACCAAGTACGGGCTGGTGAACTACGCACTAGCCGAAGTTGGCGTGCATTCCATCGACTGGCTGGGTGATCCGCACTGGGCGATGCCGACCATCATCGCATTCGCGGTGTGGAAGAACTTCGGTTACAACATGATCATCTTCATGGCCGGCCTGCAGGCGATTCCGCCGGAGCTGTACGAAGCGGCGCGGATCGATGGCGCCGCCGCCCCCCGCCAGTTCTGGCACATCACCCTGCCGATGCTGAAGCCGACCATGGTGATGGTGATGATCCTCACCGTGGCCGGCTACTTCCAGCTGTTCGCCGAGCCCTATGTGATGACCGAGGGCGGGCCACTGCAAAGTACCGTGAGCGTGCTCTACCTGATGTACGAGGAAGGTTTCAAATGGTGGAACCTGGGCACCGCGTCGGCCGTGGCCTTCATGCTGTTCTTCATCATCTTCGTGGTGACCATGCTGCTGCTTCGGCTTTCGCGCAACGGCGACGCCGCGTGAAGCCGCGTTTGGCCGGCTGGCTGGTGAATGGCGCACTGGCCGGATGCGCAGCGTTGGCACTGCTGCCGCTGCTGTGGATGCTGTCGGTGTCGTTCATGGCCCCGGGCTCGGCGAGCGCACTGCCGCCGCCACTGTTGCCGGCGCATCCCACGCTGGACAACTACCGCGCGCTGTTCGCGTACCACGGCATGGGCCGCTACCTGCTCAACAGCCTGCTGGTCTCGAGCGCGATCGCGCTGCTGGCGCTCACCTGCAACCTGATGGCCGGCTATGCGTTTGCCAAGCTGCGCTTCGCTGGCCGCGAGCGGCTGTTTCAGGCGCTGATCGGCGCGCTGGTGATCCCCGCCCAGGTGGCGATGCTGCCGTTGTTCCTGCTGCTGAAATACCTCGGGCTGGTCAACAGCTACGCCAGCGTGATCGTGCCCGGCATGGCGACCATCTTCGGCATCTACCTGGTACGTCAGTACGCCCGCAGCGTGCCAGACGAACTGCTGGAGGCGGCGCGCATTGATGGTGCCGGCGAGTGGCATATCTTCGCGAAGATCGTGCTGCCGCTGCTCAAACCGATCATGGTGACGCTGACCATCTTCACCTTCCTCGCCGCGTGGAACGACTTCATGTGGCCGCTGATCGTGCTGACCGGGCAGGAGCACTACACCTTGCCGCTGGCGCTGGCCTCACTGGCGCGCGAGCACAGCGGGGACAACGAGCTGATGATGGCCGGCTCGGTGGTCACCGTGCTGCCGGTGCTGCTGCTGTTCCTCGCGCTGCAGCGGCACTATCTGCAAGGGCTGCTGATGGGCAGTGTGAAAGGCTGAACTCCCGCCTCCACCCGAGCTGCCCTCAGTCGATGCACATCAAGCTGGTATTGCCGCCTGCCGCGGTGGTGTTGATGCTGAGCGCACGCTCGCAAACCAGCCGCTCGAGCGGGATATCGGGATCACCAGGATCCGCGCCGACGATGCCGACGATCGCACCACGACGTTCGGCCATCTGCTGGCACACGGTCAGCAAGCTGTCCCGTCCGCCGTGATGCAGCACGACGTCGACCTCCAGCGCGGGATCGCGCCAGTCATCGATCAGGCTCACCCGCTCGCGCACCAGCGGCGGCAGTCGCCGATGCAGCGCGGCGCGTTCGGACGTCCAGATGGCATGGTTGCCGACCGCGCAGATGGCGCACAGCTGGGTCAGCAGATCGCCCTGGTCGGCAGCGAGGCACAACACGCGCTCGCGCGGCAAGGTGGTGTAGAGGTTGCGTTCGCCGGTGGGGCCGCGCAGCTCGCGGGAGAGGCCCCCGGGCGACTGGGCAGCAAAACGGTCGCAGTTCGCCTCGAGCGTGTGGTTGCCCTCGGCGATTGCCCATTGGCGCAGTGCATCGAGCACCTCGCCCGCTTGCGCGGCGCCGGCCTCCACCCCACCCGTGGCGGCGCGGCGCGGTGCATGATCAGGGCAGCGCGACAGCAGCCGATAGAGGTAGAGCGGGCCGCCGGCCTTGGGCCCGGTACCCGACAGGCCATCACCACCGAACGGCTGCACGCCGACCACCGCACCCACCATGTTGCGGTTGACGTAGAGGTTGCCGACGCTTGCCTCGCGGGTCACCTGCGCCACCGTCGCCTCGATGCGCGTGTGCAGGCCCATGGTCAGGCCGTAGCCGAGCCGGTTGATGCGCTGGATCAGGTCACCCAGATCGCGCCGGCGGTAACGCACGATATGCAGTACCGGTCCGAAGATCTCGCGCTGCAATTCGTCGATGCTGTTCAGCTCGATCAAGGTCGGCAACACATAGGTACCGAACTGCAATGGGTCGCCGGCCAGCTGGCGCGCCTGTTGATGGATGCGCCGGCCGCGGGTGCGCATGCTCTCGATGTGTTGCTCGATGCCGAGCTGGGCCTCGACGTCGATCACCGGGCCCACGTCCACCGCCAGCAGTTGCGGGTTGCCGATGCGGCACTCGGCCATCGCGCCCTTGAGCATGTCGATCACGCGGTCGGCGGTTTCTTCCTGCAGGCACAGCAGGCGCAATGCCGAGCAGCGCTGGCCGGCACTGTCGAAAGCCGAGGCGGTCACATCGCCGACGACCTGTTCGACCAGGGCGGACGAGTCGACGATCATCGCGTTCTGGCCACCGGTCTCGGCCATCAGGGTGATCGGCCGCCCATGCGCATCCAGCCGGCCGGCGACGCTACGTTGCAGCAGGCGCGCAACCTCGGTGGAACCGGTGAACAGCACGCCCATCACGCGAGTATCGGCAATCAGCTGCGCGCCGACGATCTCGCCACGACCCGGCAGCATCTGCAGCACGTCGCGGGGAATCCCGGCCTGCCACAGCAAGCGCACCGCATGGGCGGCGATCAAGGGAGTCTGCTCGGCCGGCTTGGCCAGTACCGGGTTGCCGGCCGCCAGCGCCGCCGCGACCTGCCCGAGAAAGATCGCCAGCGGGAAATTCCACGGGCTGATGCATACCACCGGACCCAGTGGCCGATGGCCGTCGTTGTCGAACCCGTCGCGCACCTGGGCGGCGTAATAGCGCAGGAAATCCACCGCCTCGCGTACCTCGGCGATCGCATTGGCGGCGGTCTTGCCAGCCTCGCGCTGCAGCAAGCCGATCATCAGCGGCAGGTCGTGCTCGAGCAGATCGGAGGCGCGGTCCAGCGCGGCCGCGCGCTCGTGCGACGGGGTCAGATCCCAGTCGGCTGCAGCCGCACTGGCGGCGTTGAGGGCCGCACTGATATCCGCGTCCGTCGATTCCTGCACGTAACCCACCTGATCGCGCCGGTCGGCCGGGTTCATCACCGGCTGGGTCAGTCCGGGCATGCTGTCGATGGCCAGCAAGGGAGCGGCCAGCCAGACTCGCTCCCGAGTCTGCTCGAGCACGTCTGACAAGGCGTCCAGCTGTCGCTCGTCCGCCAGATCCAGGCCACGCGAGTTGCTTCGCTCCGCGCCATGCAACGCGACCGGCAGTGGAATCGAGGGATGCGGCAGGCCGACTTCGCCTTCCTGCTGCGCCGTCTGTTCGACCCGGTCCACCGGATCGAGCACCAGCTGCTCGATCGGTATCGACGGGTCGGACATGTGGTTCACGAACGAGGTATTGGCACCGTTCTCCAGCAGGCGGCGCACCAGATAGGCGAGCAGGGTTTCATGGCTGCCCACCGGCGCGTAGATGCGGCAGGGCCGCTCCAGCTTGAGCGACCCCACGACTTGCTCGTAGAGACCCTCGCCCATGCCGTGCAGGCACTGGAACTCGTACTGGCCGCTGGCATAGCGGCTGCCGGCGAGGTGATAGATTGCCGCCAGCGAATGGGCGTTGTGGGTCGCAAATTGCGGATACACCGCCTCCGGCTCGGCCAGCAGCTTCTTTGCGCAGGCCAGATACGACACGTCGGTATGCGGCTTGCGTGTGTACACCGGATAGCCGGCCAAACCATCGACCTGGGCACGCTTGATCTCGCTGTCCCAGTAGGCGCCCTTGACCAGCCGGATCATCAGGCGGCGGGCGCTGCGGTGAGCGAGGTCGAGCAGGTAGTCGATCACGTACGGGCAACGCTTCTGGTACGCCTGGATCACGAAGCCGATGCCGTTCCAGCCGGCCAGCACGGGTTCGTGGCAAAGCTTTTCGAGCAGGTCCAGCGACAGTTCGAGGCGATCCGCTTCTTCGGCATCGATGTTCAGGCCGATGTCGTACTGCTTCGCCAGCGTGCACAGGCGCAGCAGCACCGGGTACAACTCCTGCATCACCCGTGTGTGCTGCGCGCGGCTGTAGCGCGGGTGCAGGGCCGACAGCTTGATCGAGATGCCAGGGCCTTCGTAGATGCCGGCGCCCTGCGCCGCCGTGCCGATGGCGTGGATCGCCTGTTCGTAGGAGCCGAGGTAGCGCTCGGCATCCGCCGCGGTCAGCGCGGCCTCACCGAGCATGTCGTAGGAGTAGCGAAAGCCCTTCGCCTCCAATGCGCGGGCATGCACCAGCGCCTCGGCGATGGTCTCGCCGGTGACGAATTGCTCGCCCATCATGCGCATGGCCATGTCGACCGCCTTGCGGATCATGCCTTCACTGCAGCGTCCCAGCACCCGACCCAGCGACAGTGAAAGCTCGGCCTCGCTCAATGGCTGCAGCAGCTTGCCAGTCATCCACAGCCCCCAGCTGGCCGCGTTGACGAACAACGAGGGGCTTTGCCCGCGATGCGCCTGCCAATCACCGCTGCCGATCTTGTCGCGGATCAGCGCGTTGCGGGTGGCCTTGTCCGGGATGCGCAGCAGCGCCTCAGCCAGGCACATCAGCGCCACGCCCTCATCGGTGGAGAGTGCGAACTCACGCAACAGGCCCTGCACCAGACCGCTGCGCCCAGCGGACGCCTTGCGCTGACGCAGGCCTTGCGCCAGCTGGCGCGCCAGCACCTGGGTGTTGGCGGCCATCGCCGGACTCAGCCGCGCCTGCTCAAGCAGCGGCTGCAGCGCCAGCGGCTCGGGGAGCCGACAGGCGGCGGTGATCGCCGAACGCAACGGATCACCCGTATGCAGGTTGGGGGTGAAGCGTGCTTCCACGCGGGCTTCGCTGGTGATCGGCTCAACACACGGTGCGGGGTTGTTCATGGATTCGGGGTCGGCGGAAGGGAGCGCCGTTGAGCAGGCAACGGTCCGGTCAGAAGCAGGGAAGGCGGTGGTTCAGCGGCGGGGCGTGAGATGGATGCCGGCCAGCATGCAGCGCACCGAGCCACCCGCCATCTCGATGGTGGGCACCGCCAGCGGCAGCAGCCGCGCCGAGCGCTCGATCACCGCCCGTTGTGCCTGGCTGAGGCTGGCTTCGGCGCGCGCAGACAGGGCGAGTACCGGCCCGCGGCTGCCGCTGAGTTCCAGCGCATTGCCGGCGAATTCGCCGATCTGGCGGTTGTCCAGCGCGATCACCTCCCGACCTGACTTTTCCAGCCGGGCACGCAGCTGAGCACGACGATCAGGCGACGGGATCAGGTCGAATCCGACCAGGGCAAAACTGCTGGCCACGCACATCAGCACATTGGTGTGATACACCGGCCGGCCGCTCGCATCGGCGGTGTCGAAGGCGAAGGGCTCGTAGTTGAAGTGGGCGGCAAAACGGGCCAGTACCTCGGTGCTGGCGCGGTTGGAGCACGCCATGTAGGCGACCCGCTCGACGTGATCGAGCACCATCGCGCCGGTGCCTTCGAGGAACAGCTGATCCTGCTCCAGACCGCTGTAATCAACGACCTGCTGCACCCGGTACTCGGACTTGAGCATCTCGATGACATCGCCGCGCCGCTCGCGCCGACGGCTCGGCGAGTACATCGGATACAGCGCGACCTGACCGCCCGGATGGGTGGAAAACCAGTTGTTGGGGAACACCGAGTCGGGCGTGTCCCGGCTGCCATCATCATCGAACAGATGCACGCGCACGCCTTCGGCTTCGAGCCGCGCGGCGGCGGCGCTGACTTGCGCATGCGCGGCGGCGGCGATCACCTGCGCCGCATCCCCAGCGGCGGCGCTCTGGAAGCTGTTGTCGGCCGCGGTTTCCGGATTCGGGGTGAAGCGGCGCGGCCGCACCATGACCACGGCGGCGGGTGCCTGCATGTTGCTCATGGCTCAGCCGACCTTGCGCAGCACGGCGCGCGCGCTGCCCTTGCGGGTCAAGCGGAACAGGTCCTTGGGATCGTCGGTGGACGGCACCAGCTCGATCATCTCGCCCAGCTGATGCTGTTCGGCCTGGGCCAGCACGTAACGCAGCGCCGAATAGTCTTCCAGCGCAAAGCCGACCGAATCGAACACGGTGACCTGCTCGGCGCTCTCGCGGCCGACCACGGTGCCGGCGAGCACGCGCCACAGATCAATCACCGGGAAGTCCGCCGGCAACTGCTGGATGTCGCCCTCGACCCGGGTCTGCAGCTCGTACTCGACGAAGACGCGTGCGCCGCGCAGCACGTCGGCATGCATTTCGGTCTTGCCGGGGCAGTCGCCACCGATGCCGTTGATGTGCATGCCCGGCTCGACCATCTCCGGCGTGACGATGGTGGCGTAGGCCTTGTCGGCGGTCACCGTGGTGACAATGTCGGCGCCGCGCACGGCTTCGGCGATCGAACCGGCGCGAATCACCTTCAAGGCCGGATACTCCGACAGGTTGCGCACCAGCTTGTCGATAGCACGCGGGTCGATGTCGTAAACGACGACTTCCTCGATACCCAGGTGGCTGTGGAAGGCCAGCGCCTGGAATTCGCTCTGCGCGCCGTTGCCGATCAAGGCCATGCGTCGCGAATCCGGCCGCGCCAGCGCGCGCGCGGCCATCAGCGAGGTGGCACAGGTGCGCAGTGCCGTGGCCAGGGTCAGTTCGGACAGCAGCACCGGGTAACCGGTATCCACATCCGCCAGCACGCCGAACGCCATCACCGTGTACATGCCCTGGGCGGTGTTACCGGGATGGCCGTTGACGTACTTGAACGCGTATCTCGTGCTGTTCGCGACCGGCATCAACTCGATCACGCCGACGTCGGAGTGACTGGCTAGACGTGCCGATTTCTCGAACTCTTCCCAGCGCACGAAATCGGCATGGATAGCATCGGCCAGCTCGCCGATGAAGCGGGGCGCACCGAGCTTCTGGACCAGGCGGGACATCGTCGGCACATCGACAAAACGGGTCACGGCAACACTCCTCGGCAACGATCAACGCATCAATCAGCAACAAACCGCGCAACGGCGGGCGATCTGCCTATTCTCGGGGCAATTTTCGCCAAAAAGAACGATAGAACATGATCATAAAGTATGCTTAAGCGCTCATTTTGGTCGGGCTGGATTACATTTATGACTATTCCTTCCCTCGACGATACGGACCGCGAACTGATCGGCCTGCTGCGGGATGATGCGCGGCTATCGGTGGTGGCCCTTGCCAAGAAACTGCGCGTGGCCCGGGCTACCGTGCAGAACCGGATCGCCCGGCTCGAAAAGAGTGGCACCATCGTCGGTTACACGGTGAAGCTGAGGCCCAACGCAGAGGCACATCGCATCCGCGCGATCATGAGCATCGCGGTGGAAGGCAATCGCGCCGCCGAGATACGCCGCGAGTTGTCCGGCCACCCCAATGTCATCGCCTTGCACAGCACCAACGGACGCTGGGACCTGATTGCCGAACTGCGTGCCGATACGCTCGAGGCGTTCGACAAGGTGTTGAACGTGATCCGGCTGACCGACGGTATCGCCACCACCGAGACCAGCATCCTGCTTTCCTCGTACAAGCTCTAGCGGGACGCGGTCCGATGCTGATCGTGGTGATGGGTGTTTCCGGCAGCGGCAAGAGCACCCTGGGCCAGGCGCTGGCGCAGGCCCTGGCCTGCGATTTCCAGGAAGGCGACGCGCTGCACCCGTCAGCCAATATCGACAAGATGCAGGCCGGCAGCGCGCTCGACGATGCCGATCGCGCGCCCTGGCTGGACCAGGTTGCGGCATGGATCGCCGCGCAACGACGTCAGCAGCGCGATGGAGTGGTTTCCTGCTCCGCGCTCAAACGCAGCCATCGGGATCGGCTGCGCCGGGCTGACCCCGATCTGCGCTTCGTCTGCCTGCAGCTGCCGCGCGTCGAACTGGAACAGCGCCTGCGCCAGCGCAACCACTTCATACCGGCGTCCCTGCTCGGCAGTCAGCTGCAGACGCTGCAGGAACCCGCCGCCGCCGAGGCCGCACTGACGCTCGATGGGCGCGCAACGATGGCGGCGAACGTGGCGAAGGTGTGCGACTGGCTGGACACCCCGGGACCAGCCTGAAGCGCCTGGCGCACCTGACGCGCGGCCAGGCGCAGCGCTTCAGAGTTTGCCGGCGCGGAAGTCAGCGATTGCTTCGTGGATCTCGGCCTGGGTGTTCATCACGAACGGACCGTAGCGCGCCACGCTCTCCTTCAATGGCTTGCCGGCAACCACCAGCAGGCGTGATGGCGTGTCGCCGGCCGCAAGCTGCAAGCGGTCGCCTTCGGACAACACACCCAGTTCACTGCGTTGCAACCGCTCGCCGCCGACCAGGGCCGACTCGCCTTCGAATACATAGGCGAAGCCGCGAAGCCCGGCAGGCAGATCCAGGGTCAGCTCGGCACCAGGCTGCAGGCTCACGTCCAGATACACCGGCGCGGTGGCGATGCCCTCGACCGGCCCGGTGACACCGGCCAGCTCGCCGGCGATCACCTTCACCTCGACACCGGCGGCCGGGTGCACCACGGGAATCCGGTGCGGCGCGATGTCCTGATAGCGCGGCGCCGTCATCTTGTCTTTCGCCGGCAGGTTCACCCACAGCTGGAAGCCCCACATCAGGCCATTCTCCTGCTGCGGCATTTCCGAGTGCAGAATCCCGCGCCCGGCGGTCATCCACTGCACGCTGCCGGGCGAAAGGTCGCCACGATTGCCGTGGTTGTCCTGGTGCTGCATGTGCCCGGCCAGCATGTAGGTGACGGTTTCGAAGCCGCGATGCGGATGCTCGGGAAAACCGGCGATGTAGTCACCGGCCTGGTCGGAGCGGAACTCGTCCAGCAGCAGGAACGGGTCGAGCATGTCCAGCGCGGGCTGGCCGATGATCCGCTTCAGTTTCACGCCGTCGCCGTCGGACGTGTCGGTGCCGCGCACGCGGCGGGTGATGTGGCGATCGCTCATGGTGTGCTCCGCTCAGGGATGTCTGGCCGCCAAGATGGCCGCATCGTGCCAGCAGTCCAAGTGCCCCGGCAGGAACGGACTGTTTCGACCACGGCACGCTGGGGCTCCTGCAAATGGGGTGTCAATGCACCCAATGGCCGCTACGTTGGCGCGGCGGCGCGGCGGCATCATCATCCTTGCCCGTGCGTTGCTGCAGCACCATGGTTTCCACCTCCTCCTCGGTCGCCGGCTTGGCTTGCCAGTACTGGTTGACCGCACCAAGCACCATGGGTACCTGGGACAGGCACTCGTCGTACTCCTCGTCGCTGAGTTTCTCAAACTCGGTATCGGCGCTGAGAATGCCTTCATCCACCGCCAGCGCCATCACCGGGCCCAGCAATTCCATCAGTTGCGGGTCCTCGGACAGGCGGTTTTCCCACAGCGCGGCGCGCAGGTCGATGCCACGGCTGAAACCCTCGCACCAGCCGACGGCGGAGAGCATGGGGCCGTTTTCCATCTCGACCTCGCCCAGGATCGGCTCGTAGGCCTGGACATCGAGTTCGGCCGTAATCGAATCATTGAGCTTGGCCAGCAGCTCCAGCACGCGGTTGCCCTCGGCCTCGTCGGAGAAAGGTTCGTGCAGCACTTCGTGCAGCCATTCATCGGGCAGCACCAGCAACGGACCGACCGCCAGCGCGCTCAGCAGGCCGTGGACGCCATCCAGCAACAGGTCACCTTCGCCGGTATGCGCGCGCAGGTAGCGATCCAGTTCATCCAGTTCGTTGTCGTCCAGCGAACTGGGCCATTCGGTCTTTGTCATGCGGTTATAGGTCCAGTTCCAGCAACACCGGGGTATGGTCGGAGGGGCGCTCCCAGCGGCGCGGCGCGCGGTCGATCGTGGCCGCCGTGGCTGCCGGTTTCAAGGCCTCGCCGATCAGGATCAGGTCGATGCGCAGGCCCATGTTGCGACGAAACGCCGCCTGCCGGTAGTCCCACCAGCTGTAATGTTCGTTGCCCTGCTCGAACAGGCGAAAGCTGTCATGCAGGCCCAGATCGGTGATCGCCTTGAGCCCCGCGCGCTCTGGCGGCGAGCACAGGATGTCCTCGCCCCAAGCCTCCGGGTCATGCACATCGCGGTCGTCCGGGCAGATGTTGAAATCGCCCAGCACCACCAGATTGGGGTGGCGCTGCAGCTCGGCGGCGAGGAAGTCGCGCACCCGGGCGAGCCACTCCAGCTTGTAGGCGTACTTCTCGTCACCAATGGCCTTGCCATTGACCACGTAGAGGTCGACCACGCGCAACGAACCGATCGTGGCGGCCAGGATGCGTCGTTGCGGATCGTCCAGCCCCGGAATGTCGGTGACGACATCGCAGGCTTCCTCCCGCGACAGGATCGCCACGCCGTTGTAGGTCTTCTGGCCGGAATAGACCACGCGATAACCCGCGGCGGCCAGCTCATCAACCGGAAATTTGGCGTCCTCCAGCTTGGTCTCCTGCAACGCCACGATGTCTGGTTGCGCGTCAGCCAGCCACTGGGTCAGATGCGGCAAGCGCACCTTCAGCGAATTGACGTTCCACGAGGCAATTTTCATCGCGGCATTGTAAAGGATGCACCCACACGGCACTTCAGGCCGCGCCGGACAGCCTTTTCAACGACCCGGCCGTTGCGGCCAAATGGCGCGGCATGGGGATTGGAAGGCAGCAAAGGGGGTATTGGGGACCCGTGGCGCGGTGACATACAGGATTTAGCGCAAAAAACCCACCGAATTCGAGAATTCCAGTGTATGCTGCCCAAGCAGTGTCTGGGGGCAACCCCATTTCCCTGCCCATATTGCGGTCAAGTGCGCTTCGCTCCAAGCCGCAAATCATCCATGCTTCAAAGGTAAAGTTTCATGTCGGATCGTCAGAGCGGTACAGTCAAGTGGTTCAACGACGCCAAGGGTTTTGGCTTCATCACGCCGGAAAGCGGTGATGACCTGTTCGTGCATTTCCGCGCGATCCAGGGCACGGGCTTCAAGTCCCTGCAGGAAGGTCAGCGCGTCACGTTCATCGTCACCAAGGGCCAGAAAGGCCTGCAGGCTGAAGAAGTCCAGGTTGCCTGAGTCCATCGGACTCGCGTGATCTTGAAAAGCCCGCTCCGGCGGGCTTTTTTTTGTATTTGATTCGCCATGCCGGCGAACGACCTGGTGACAGCAACGCGTGGGTCGGGGGTCGCTGAGCTCGCCCCAACCCGCACTCAGGCTGCCGCGATCAGGCCAGGCCGTGACTGCGCAGCAACGCCTCCGGTTCGGGCTTTCTGCCGCGGAACGCGATGAAACTCTCCAGCGCCGGGCGACTGGCGCCGACGGCGAGCACTTCGCGGCGGAAGCGCCCGCCGGTAGCACGATCCATCAGCGAGCCGCTGACCCCGGCCTGTTCCTCGAACGCCCCGAACGCATCGGCGCTGAGCAGCTCGGCCCACAGATAACTGTAGTAGCCGGCCGCATAGCCGCCGGCGAAGACATGGCTGAAGCCGTGTGGAAAGCGCTGCCATGCCGGCGGATGCAGCACCGCGACCTGCTTGCGCACCTCTTCCAGCACCGCGAGGGTGCGGGCGCCCTGCTCCGGGTCGTATCCCAGATGCAGCCGGAAATCGAACAGTGCAAATTCCAGTTGACGTACCAGGAACAGGCCCGCGTGAAAATGTCGCGCGGCAAGCATCCGCTCAAACAACTCGTCCGGCAGCCGCTCACCGGTCTGGTAGTGCCTGGCGAACAAGTCCAGCGCCTGGCGATTCCAGCCGAAGTTCTCCATGAACTGGCTGGGCAGTTCCACCGCATCCCACTCGACACCGTCGATGCCGCCAATCGAGGGCAGCGCGATGCCGGTGAGCAGGTGATGCAGACCGTGGCCGAATTCGTGGAACAGGGTCAGTACGTCGTCATGGGTCAGCAGCGCCGGCTTGCCCTCGGTGGGCGGGGCGAAGTTGCAGGTGAGAAATGCCACCGGCAACTGGCGCTGCTCGCCGTCATCGAACCGGGCGCGGCATACGTCCATCCAGGCGCCGCTGCGTTTGCCGTTGCGCGCATACAGGTCGACATAGGCACCGGCGAACACGCGGCCATCGGCATCGCGCACGTCGTAATAACGCACCGTGGGGTGCCACACGTCCACCGCATCGCGCGCGGCCAGGGTGATGCCGTAAAGGCTTGCGGTCAGCGCGAACAGCCCTTCGATCACTGCCGGCAGCGGGAAATACGGCTTGAGCTGTTCTTCGTCCAGCGCGAATTGCTGCTGGCGCAGCTTCTCCGAGGCGTAGCCGACGTCCCATGACTCCAGATTGTCCAGCTTCAGATCGTGCTGGGCGAACTCGCGCAGGGTGGCCAGTTCCCGCCGGGCCACCGGCCTGGCCCGCGCAGCCAGATCGTGCAGGAACTCCATCACCTCGGTCGGCGAGCTCGCCATCTTGGTCGCCAGCGATTCTTCCGCGGCATTGGCGAAACCGAGCATCTGCGCCGCCTCGTGGCGCAACGCCATGATTTTCTCGATCCGTGCACTGTTGTCGAACTTGCCCGCGTTCGGGCCCTGGTCGGAGGCACGGGTCTGATAGGCCCAATACACCCGCTCACGCAGTCCGCGGTTGTCGGCGTAGGTGAGCACGGCGTGCACGCTGGGCTGTTTCAGGGTGACCAGATAGCCGTCCAGATCCTGGTCCCGCGCATACTGTCGCAGCACGGCCCGGCCAGATTCGGGGATGCCGGCAAGGTCGCGCTCGTCGCTGATGTGTTCGTGCCAGGCCTCGCTGGCATCCAGCACGGCGTTCGAGAATTCGGTGGAGAGTTTCGACAGCTCGACGCCGATGTCCCGAAAGCGCGTGCGGGCCGGCTCTTCCAGCGCCACGCCGGACAGGCGGAAGTCACGCAGCGCGTGTTCGACCAGGGCGCGCTCGGCGCGCGGCAGGTGGGCGAAGTCTGGTGCGTCGGCCAACCCCTGCACGGCCGCATACAAGTCGCGGTTCTGGCCCAGTTCGATGGCGTGCTCGGTGAGCTTTTCCTCCGCCGGTCCATAGGCCGCGCGCAGCGCTTCGCTGTCGGCCACCGAATGCAGATGGGAAACCGGTGCCCACGCCCGCGCCAGGCGTTGCTCCAGTCGTTCCTGGGTCAGCATCACGCTGGCGAAATCACGCGGTGCTCCTGGCGCCACCAGGGCATCGATCGCATCGCGATAGTCGTTGAGCAGGCTGTCCATCGCCGGGGCGACGTGCTCGGGGTGGATCGTCGAGAACGCCGGCAAGGTGTCGTCGCGCAGCAGTGGATTGTCGTGATTCATGAAATCTCCTTGAAAACCCCAGCGTGGCGACCGCGGGTGCCGAAATCAAGCGCGGCCGAAGGTACCTGCTCCAGCATGACAAGGACGCGCCGCACGCCGTTTTGTCATCAAGGGCGCCGTAACCTTGCTGCCATGTTGCTACCGGATATCTGTGACTTGCTGCGGCGCAGTGCCATGTTTGGACCTCTGGATGCCGCCGTGCATGACGTGCTGGCACGTGAACTGGTCTGGCTCGGGCTGCCTGGCGGGCGACCGCTGTTCAAGGCCGGCGAACCGGCCGATGCCCTGTATCTGCTCAAGAGCGGAAGTCTCGGTGTCTTCGACGATGGCCTGCCGACGGCCGAGGCCCGGCTGGTGCACCTCATCAGTGCCGGTGAGGTGGTCGGCGCGGTCAGCCTGCTTGGCGCGGAACAGCGAAGCCGCACGGTGCGTGCCTTGCGTGATTCCGAACTGCTTAGGCTGGATCGCGCTGTTTTCGAGACGCTGCTGGAACGCTATCCGCGCGCCATGCTCGGCGTGGGGCGCCACACCATCGACCTGCTCCAGCAGCGCCATCGTGGCGCGCAGCCGCCCAGTCTGCCCCGTACTTTCGCGATCCTGCCCTTTGATGCCAGTGTGCCGGCACGCGTGCTGGCCATGCAGCTGGCGCAAGCGCTGGAAGCCTACGGCAGCTGCAGCGTCATCGACGGCGAGCAGGGCAGCGGGCGCGGTGGTGACTGGTTTGCCGATCACGAAGCCCGGCTGCGCTTCGTGATCTACCTCGATGCCAGTGGCGATGCGCTGTGGCGACAGCGCTGCATTCGGCAGGCCGATGTGCTGTTGCTGCCGACGCTGGCCGCGCAGCCGGCCAGACCGTGGCCGGACGCGGCCCTGCTGGAGCCACGGCGCAGCGGTCATCGCACGCGGCATTTGCTGTTGTTGCACGCCGGCCATCAGGTCCGTCTCGGCTCGGCCCAGCGCTGGCTGGCCACCTTCAGCGGCAAGCTGCAGCATCACCATGTGTGCCACCGCGGCGACATGGTCCGGCTGGCACGTTTGGTCAGTGGGCATGGCCGCGGCCTGGTGCTGGCTGGTGGCGGAGCGCGCGGACTGGCCCACCTGGGCGTGCTGCGTGCGCTGCAGGAGGCGGGACATGAATTCGATGCCGTCGGTGGCACCAGCATCGGTGCGATCATCGGCGCTGGCCTGGCCTGCGGCTGGGAGCTCGATGCGATGACCGAAACCTTCAGAACGGCATTCCTACAGGGCCGGCCGCTGTCGGACTTGACCCTGCCGCTGGTGGCGATGACCCGTGGTCGGCGCGCGTCAATGACGCTGCGTCGAGCCTTCGGCGCGCTGGAGATCGAGGACCTGCCGCGACCGTATTTCTGCATCTCCACCCAGTTGTCCGGTGGCGGCATGGCGGTGCACCGGCACGGGTCGCTGTGGCTCTGGCTGCGCGCGTCCAGCGCGATCCCCGGCGTGCTGCCACCGGTGCTGCGGCAAGGTCGGGTCTACGTCGACGGCGCGCTGATCAACAACCTGCCCACCGACGTGATGGCGGCCGACGGCATCGCCCACATCACGGCGCTGGACATCCGCGCCGACATTGCCCTGCTCACTACCGCCGAGGAATCGTCCACGCCACCGCTGTGGCGACTGTTGCTGCAGCGGCGCCAGGATGTCCGCCGCCCGGGCCTGGTTTCCACCCTGGTGCGCGCCGGCATGGTCAACGGCGAGACCGCCAGCGCCGCGCGGCGTGAGCGCGCCGATCTGCTGATCACACCGTCGCTTGATCACATCGGCATGCTCGACTGGAAGGACTGGCAACGCGCGATCGATGCCGGTTACCGACACACCGTCGCCTTGCTGGAGAGCCGCGCACGAGACTCCGCTGTGGCGGTTACCATGCGCCAATGAATCCTCTCCGCAGTTACAAGGGCATCAGCCCGCGCCTCGGCGAACGCGTCTATGTCGACCCTGCCTGCAGCGTCATCGGCGACGTGGTGCTGGATGATGACGTCTCGATCTGGCCCGGCGTGGTGCTGCGCGGCGACGTGAACCACATCCGCGTCGGCGCGCGCACCAGCATCCAGGACGGCAGCATCGTGCATGTCGCCCATGAAGGTCCGTACGGGCCCGGTTTTCCCTGCCTGATCGGCGAGGGCGTCACCATCGGCCACGCCGCGGTGGTGCACGCCTGCACCCTCGGCGACTACTGCATGGTCGGCATGCACGCGACGGTGATGGACGGCGCGGTGGTGCACAAGTACGGCTTTGTCGGCGCCGGCAGCCTGGTGTCGCCCGGCAAGGTGGTCGGCGAGCGCGAGCTGTGGCTGGGTAATCCGGCCCGTTTCGTGCGCCTGCTCAGTGATCGCCAGATCGAGCAGCTGCACTACTCAGCCGATCACTATGTGCGACTGAAGAACGGGTATCTGGCTGACCTTTGACGGCGGCAACTGCCACGGTCACCTGGGGCGAGGCAGATGCGCTGATTGGCGGAACAGGCATGGATTTCTCACCCGTCGGCATGAACCGTGGACGGGTCGCCCAGCCTCTCGCGTGCTCAGGAAGCTTGCGATCGCAAGTTCGTCATGACCATGACGCCAGGCCGGATCACTACTTCCCGACAGCTTGCCATCCGGTTTGTTGGTTGTTGATCGTGGCCATCTTCGATGGGCGATGGGAATACGGGCCACGTTCCGGCTTCGGCCAGCTGGCCGCGGCGGTCAATGCGGATTTTCGCCGTCTTGTCTCGGCTTGTCCTGCAGATGACCCAGACGGCGCAGCAGCGGCTGCATGGTCATACCCTGCACCACGATGGAAAACGCCACGACGGCAAATGCAGCGGCGACCAGCTCATTGCGATGCGGCAAGGTTTCCGGCAGGCCCAACGCCAGCGCCAATGCCAACAACGCACCGCGCAGACCGCCCCAGAACAGCACATGCTGCTCCTTCATCGGCACGCGCAAGCTGGATGAGCGGGCACACAGCGCGGCCTGTGGATAAATCGCCAGCGCGCGTCCCGCGGTAACCAGCACCACGGCCGCCGCCGAGGCGCCAAGTACAACCATGAATTCTGATGCGCCTCACTGAGGCCGATCAAGATGAAGATCAGCAAGTTGACCACGAAGCGGGTACACGGCGAGGCATGCTCGCCTGGCGCTGAATGTTGGCATCGACAAAAATCATGACGATGCGCTGAGTCGCTCCAGGTATCGAACGGGACCGCCGAAGCGCCTCATGGCAGGCACATGGCTTTGACTGACTCAGCGGCCGATCAAGCGTATTGCCTGCGCAGCAGGGCGTAGACCGGATCGGTCGCCGGCCGTTTACCGTGCCACAGCTCGAACGCATCGGCGGCGGTTTCCACCAGCATGCCCAAGCCGTCGTACGCGTAGCGCGCCCCGGCCGTTTTTGCCCAGGTCAGGAAACTGCCAGCGGCGGCACCGTAGGAGAGGTCGTAGCAAAGCGCCCGTGCCCCGACCAGAGAAAACGGCAGGTGCAGCTCGGTACCGAGCACACCCGCAGACGTCGCGTTGACGATGAGGTCATAGCTGCCGATGTTGGCAAGGTCTTCCCAGTAGCGGGTATGGGCGCGCGCTGGCTCACCGATCGCGTCGGCCAGGGCGTCGGCGCTCGCCGGTGAGCGGTTGGCGATGGTCAGCGTGTCGATGCCCGCATCGAGCAGGTGCCAGGCGACACCGCGGGCGGCACCACCGGCGCCGAGCAGCAGGGCGGTGTGCCCGCGCAGGTCGACGCGGTGGCGTTCGGTGATGTCACGCAACAGACCATCGCCATCGGTGTTGTGCGCGGCCAGCCGGCCATCGGTGAGGCGGGTGAGTACGTTGGCGGTGCCGGCACGGGTAGCGGCGAGACTGCGCTCGTCGGCCAGCGCAAAGGCCGCGGCCTTGTGCGGCAGCGTCACATTCGCGCCCACGCCGCCCTCGGCAAAAAACTGCTGCACGGCAGTGCGGAAGTCGTCCGCTGCCGCGTCGATCGCACGATAGTCGAGTTCGATGCCGAATTGCTGCCCGAATACCTGATGGATCTGCGGCGAAAGGCTGTGCTTGATCGGATGGCCAAACACGGCGAAGCGGGATGCTTGCATGCGGAGGTCCCTGCGGGATGACGGATGGACGCCATGATGGCGTGCTGCGGACATTCTACCGGCGTGCCGCCGTGGCCCGACGATGCCGGGGCGCGACGGTCGCAGCTGCTGAGATCAGGACCGGGCACGCTGCCCCCCTCGATCAACCGGAGGGCTGCCTTTCATGCGTACCAAACCGTTGCCTGCAAACGTTTCGCCCAGCCTGCTTGGCGCCACCGTACTGTGGCTGCTCGCGGGGGGCGCGCTGCTGCTGACCACCGCGCTGCCGCTGCATACCGACCTGCTGGGCTGGACGCCGGCCTTCTGGCTGCTCGGCGCACCGCTGCTCATGTTGCTGGCGCTGCAACCTGGTCTGCCGCACCAGGTGTTCTCGCTATGCCGGCCACATCGTCGCGCGATGCAGGCGGTGGTGTGGCATGGCGGTCATATCCAGCGCTGAACCGCAGTGGCTCATGCCTTGGCGCTCCCACCCTGGCGCTTGCGCTCCATCCGCCGCAGGAACTCCTGCATGATACGAAGATAGAGTTCATCGCCCAGGTGAGCGTCCTCGACGCCGGCATCGATCGAGGGGTTGTCGTTGACCTCGATCACCACCGGCCGGCCGCCGACCTGTTTCAGATCCACGCCATAGAGTCCGTCGCCGATGGCCTGGGTTGCCTTCAGTGCCAGCTTGACGACCTCGCCCGGCGCGTCACGCACGGCGATGGTCTCGAAACCACCGCTCTTGGCCGTGCCCTTGGCGCCGTGATTGTAGATCTGCCAATGGCCGCGCGACATGTAGTACTTGCAGGCATACAGCGCCTCGCCATTGAGCACGCCGACGCGCCAGTCGAAATCGGTATAGAGGTATTCCTGTGCCAGCAGCAAGGCGCTGTGCTGGAACAGCCCGCTCACCGCCTGGGCCAGCGCCGCCTCGTCTTCCACCTTGACCACGCCGCGCGAGAACGAGCCATCGGGAATTTTCAGCACCAGCGGAAAGCCGAGCTTGGCGACGACCTCCTTCATGCCTTTTGAGTCGTCACGATAGAGAATTTCGGTGCGCGGCACGGCCAGCTTGCGCGAGACCATCACGTCATTGAGGAAAATCTTGTTGGTGCAACGCAGGATCGAGGTTGGATCGTCGAACACCACCATGCCTTCCTTTTCCGCCCGGTGGGCGAAGCGGTAGGTGTGGTTGTCGCTGGCGGTGGTTTCGCGGATGAAAAGACCATCGTATTCGGCCAGCTTCTGGTAATCGTTCTTGCCGATCGGATCAACCTCGATACCGAGCACCTTGCCGGCGGTGATGAATTCCTTCAGCGCCTTCTTGTTCGACGGCGGCATCGCCTCCTTCGGATCGACCAGCATCGCAATGTCGTAGCGATAGAGCTTGCGCGCGCGCGGCTTGCGCCAGAGTTTCTTGGAGAAACGATCGAGCTCCTGGGCAAACGCATCCTCCTGCGCATCATCCAGCGTCTGCAGCCCGACCGGCTTGATCGAGCTGACCTGCCACACACGATCGCGCTCGAATTCGATCCGCAACAGCGGGCAGGGGAACATTTCAAATACCTGGCGCGCCAGATCCTGCAATGCCGGGTACGCGGTTTCGCCGAAGTAGACCAGGATGCCGAAATCGGTGGTATCGCGCCCGCCGGCAGGAAGAAAATGGGTCAGTTTCTGGTTGAGATCCTCGATATCGAGGCCATACAGCGAACGCCGGCGCAGATCGTTCACCGTGCGCACTGAAGGCATCACCCGATGCCCGCGCGCCTCGGCCAGCAGCGAGACGTAGTAGCCGGTGCCGAGGTACTTGTAGCTGCGGCACAGGTTCAGCACATGGGTGCGTTCTTCGTCGACCCCGACCGGGGTGCGCAGATAATCCATCGCGCTCATCACGTCGACGGAGGGATAGTAAGAGCCCCAGTCCGAGGCCTTTTCGACAACGATGACCAGACGGGTCATGACACCTCTCGGGATGAGCGCAAACGGCAGCATGCCAGGCCCGATCAGGGCGGGCATGCAAAGCGCGCAGTTTGGCACAGGGCCGCGCCGGCACAACCGCCGGCACTGAAGCGCAACTAAACGAGCCGTTCACCGCGAATATCACGCGCGGTGCTGGGCGGCGCCTGCTAAAGTCCGCGCGCCTCCCACGCCACGCCACGGAACCCCAGCAGCACATGCATCCACCCCCAGCCACCGCCCAAGTGCGCGTTCGCCGCGCCGAAATCTCCGATCTCGACGATCTGGTTGCGCTCGAACTGCGCACCTTTGACAGCGACCGCATGAGCCGCGAGCAATACCGGCGCCACCTCGACAGCGATACCGCCCGCGTGCTGGTGGCCAGCGCCAACCACCGCAACTTCCTCGGCACTGCGGTGGTGTTCTTCCGCAAGCGCAGCCGCATCGCGCGGCTGTACTCCCTGGCCAGCCAGCCCGAGGCCCGCGGCAAGGGCATCGGCACCGCCCTGGTTGAAGCGGCCGAAGCCGCCGCACGCCAGCGAAAATGCCACGCCCTGCGACTGGAAGTGCGCACCAACAACAACGTTGCAATCGCGCTTTACCAACGCCTTGGCTACCAGCGCATCAGCTTTCTCGAGAAGTACTACGAGAATGGAGCAGATGGTTGGCGCTATGAAAAAGTGCTGGTCTGAATTGCTGCGGCACGAACCGTGCCTGCCGGGCACATCGGGTAGCGACGTTGCTGCCTGCGGCAAGAATCATCGATCGGCAACAACAGCCATGGCGCATTGACTGCCGCCACGGCGGGACATGACCGCTAGTCGCCCAGCGGTTGACTGATCCTGCGCTCGGTCGCCTCGTCCGGTCGCGCCACCAAAGCGCCGGTACGCATCAAGCTCACCGAGTAGTGGCCTTGGTCGACCAGCGGCAGGAACGCGCCGCTGCCGTATACGGTGTCGACCTCCGGCAGCCATTGCGGATATTTCCGGCTGAGGTTGAGCAGATCGAACGAGCCTGCTTCATTGAAGCTGACGACGGTACGCGGCGCGCTCATTTCCTGAGTGGGGTCGTCGTACCGGCCGGATAAACGATCCAGCCGGTACAGTGGCGGCACCCCAGTCAGCAGGACCGGCAACTTCCACTTCAGCACGATCGCCTCCACGCGAAAATCATCCCCGGCCAGCTGCACGTTGCGCGTGGTGCCGTCGGGCCAGGTCAGGGTGAGTGCCCAGCGCTGCGGTGAGAGTATGTGCGCGTCGATGTCGACCACCGGTGCCTCTTCGCCGAGCAGGCGATAGCCGCGCAGTGCGGCGCCGCTGCCGGCCAGCAGCAGGGTCAGGGCAAGGCACAGCAGGCACAGCAGGGCACGCCAGCTGGCGGCAAAGTGGTGCCGCTCATGCAGGTGACGGCGCAACAGGACCAATTGCACCAGGGTCAGCAACAGGAAGACGCCCGCCAGCACCAGCAGCACGGTCATCGGCATGCGCAGCAGTGCGCTCCAGTCCATCTTGGTCATCCTCGCCGCGACGATACGCGTTGAAGCGCCCATCATAGCGGCGACGCCACGCGACACTGCGGTGGCGTCGCTATACTCCCGTGGTCCCGAGGAAGCCTTGCCATGCGTCGATCCCTGTTGCTGTTGCCATTGGTTCTTGTTGCCGCCCTGCTTGCCGGTTGCGGCAACAAGGGCCCGTTGGTGATGCCGCCGACCAGGCCGGTGCAGAGCGCGCCCGTACCCCTAGCGCCCGCGCCCGCTCCCGCCAGCAGCAGCACCGCGCCAGCAGCCGGCCAGCCCTGAGCGTCCAGCCGATGCAGCTGCGCTTTTCCAAGATGCACGGCATCGGCAACGACTTTGTCGTGCTGGATTGCCGGCAGCACGAATTCCCGCTGGATGCCGCACAGATCCGCGCCCTGGCCGACCGCCACACCGGCGTGGGGTTCGACCAGTTGCTGAGCGTGGAGTCGGCACGTGATCCATCGTGCGCGTTCTATTACGGCATCTGGAATCGCGATGGATCGCCCTCGGGCCAGTGCGGCAACGGGGTGCGCTGCGTTGCCGCCTGGCTGCATCGGGTCGGCGCACTGGAACTGGGCGAGAGCGTGCGGATCGAGAGCCCGTCCGGGCCGGTGGCGGTGCGATTGGTCAGTCCGGACGAAGTCACCGTGGACATGGGCGAGCCGGTGTTTGAGCCGGCCCGCATACCATTCGCCGCGGAACAGGCTGCGGACTGCTACGAGATCGAGGTCGATCAGCAGCTGTTGCGGATAGGCACGGTGTCGATGGGTAACCCGCATGCGGTGATGCGGGTGGACGACCTGGGCGAGCCGGCATGGCAACGACTCGGCCCGGCGTTGACCGCCCACGAGCGCTTTGCCGAGCAGGCCAACGCCGGTTTCGTGCAGGTTCTGGACCGGGGTCATCTGCGACTGCGGGTGCATGAACGCGGCGCCGGCTGGACCCTGGCCTGCGGTACGGGCGCCTGCGCCGCGATGGCCGTACTGCGCCGGCGTGGCGAGGTCGACGACCAGGTGCGGGTTGAATTGCCGGGTGGCACGCTGCAGATCGACTGGCCCGGCCTTGGCCATACGCTGTGGATGACCGGCCCCGCCGCCTTTGCGTTCGAGGGTGAATGGCCGGTTCCCGACGCGGAAGTGCTCCGCAACGGTTGAAGCGCGCGCGCGTCCATCGCACACTCCAGCGAGAAGGCCGGCCCACCCGCATGCCTCGTCACCGTTCGAAGGATGTCCACGCATGACCGCGACGCTGCTCGACGATGCCACCCAGGCCCGCGTGGTCGCGGCCTATCTGAAACGCCACCCGGAATTTCTCAGCGAGTATCCCGAGCTTGCGGCCAGGCTGACGATGCCGCGCGAGCAGGGGCCGGTCTCCTCGCTGGCGATCTACCAGATGCAAAGCCTGCGCGACAAGAACGCCGAGCTGGAACGTCAGCTGGCCGAACTGGTCGGCATCGCGGCGGAAAACGAGCAACTGATGGAACGCGTGCATAGCCTCACGGTGGCGCTGCTGCGCGCGAACACACTGGAGGTGACCGCGCGTACCGTGATCGCCAAGCTCAGCGCCGACTTCCATACTGAGCAGGTACGCCTGCTGTTGTTTGGCGACGAGCCGCAGATGCCCCGCGCCGACTGGCTGCAGCAGATTCCCGGCGGCGCCGCGGATCTGCCGGAGTTTGCCGATTTCCTGGGCAAGGGCGAGCCCAGCTCGGGCCGCCTGGCCAGCGACAAGCTCACCCGCCTGTTCGGCGCACAGGCCGAGAGCATCCAGTCGGTGGCGATGATGCGGCTGGGCAATGCCGGCATCCTGGCAATCGGCAGCGCCGATCCCGACCGCTTCCAACCCGGCATGGGCACGCTGTTCCTGAAGATGATCTCGGCCACGATCACCGCCGCGCTGGCGCGTGCACGGGATGTCGCCTGAGCCGTGCATGACGGCGCAACTGCAGGTTGACGTCTGGCTCGACCGCCTCGCCAGCGAGCGGCAGGCCTCGGTGCACACCGTTGCCGGCTACCGCCGTGACCTGGCCAAGCTGCTGCGCTTCATGCAGGAGCAGCAGCTGCATTCGTTCGACGCGCTGGATGCCCACCTGATGCGCGGCTTCGTCGCCGGCGAACATCGTGCCGGGCTGGCACCGAAGAGCCTGCAGCGACTGCTGTCGTCGTGCCGCAGCCTGTTCCGGCAGCTCAACCGCGAAGGCCTGCTGACCAACGACCCGATGCTGGGCGTGCGCGGGCCCAAGGTACGGCGCAAGCTTCCCCAGGTACTGGATGTCGACGAAGCCAGCGCCCTGGTCGAGACCGATAGTGGCGGCAAACTGGCCGTGCGCGACCGTGCGATGCTGGAACTGTTCTATTCCAGCGGCCTGCGTCTGTCCGAGCTCGTCGGCCTGCGCTGGCTCGACCTGAACCTCGACGAGGGCGAAGTGCGCGTGCTTGGCAAGGGCCACAAGACCCGCATCGTGCCGGTAGGGCGCCACGCGATCAGCGCACTGCGAGCGCTGGGCGCGGAGCAGGGCATGGCGGCGGAAACCCCGGTATTCCGCGGTCGCCGCGGGGCACCGATCAACCCCCGCACGATCCAGCTGCGCATGAACACGCTGGCGCTGCAGCAGGGCATCCCGAAACACATCCATCCGCATCTGCTGCGACATACCTTCGCCAGCCACATGCTGGAATCCTCCGGCGACCTGCGTGCGGTGCAGGAGCTGCTTGGCCACGCCGATATCGCCACCACCCAGATCTACACCCATCTGGATTTCCAGCACCTCGCCAAGGTGTATGACGCCGCCCATCCGCGGGCCAGGCGCAAGCCGTAGCCTGCTCACGTGCGCGGCTCTTCTCCCGTACCGATCAGCCAGCAGCAACGAACGGCAAGATAGCGGCGGCCATGGCATTGAAGCCAAACCCCGGCGGCCCCACCTCGGATGGCTCAGGCACAAACATCAGCGGAGCGCTCATGGAATCGTTTCATGCCACCACCATCGTCTGCGTGCGTCGCGAAGGCCGCGTCGTGATCGGCAGCGATGGTCAGGTCACCCTGGGCAATACGGTGATGAAGTCAAACGCGCGCAAGGTGCGTCGGCTCGGCAAAGGCGACGTGGTCGCCGGCTTTGCCGGCGCCACCGCCGATGCGTTCACCCTGTTCGAGCTGTTCGAGGAAAAACTGACCAAGCACGGGCATAACCTCACGCGCGCCGCGGTGGAGATGGCCAAGGAATGGCGCACCGATCGCCGCCTCGGCAAGCTGGAAGCAATGCTGGCGGTGGCCGACAAGGACGCCTCACTGCTGATCTCCGGCAACGGCGATGTATTGGAACCCGAGCACGGCCTGATCGCGATCGGCTCTGGCGGTCCGTTCGCCCAGTCGGCCGCGCTGGCGCTGATGGAGAACACCGAACTGGACGCACGCACGATCGTCGAGAAGGCGTTGAAGATCGCCGGTGACATCTGCATCTACACCAATCACAACGTGTCGATCGAAGAGCTGTGAGTTAAGCGGGCAACGGGGACGGGGGGACGGGGAACATGCCGTCTCCCGCCAGTCTCCGCTTTCCGTTCCGAATCCAGGTTTCTTTGCGCCCATTCGCGCAGCGGTCCTTGCGCCACCTGTAAATCGCACGTTCCCTGTTCCCCGTTCCTGCTTTCAAAGAAGCCCGCCATGTCCGAACTCACGCCGCGCGAAATCGTCCACGAACTCGACCGCTACATCATCGGCCAGCACGACGCCAAGCGCGCCGTGGCGGTGGCGCTGCGCAGCCGCTGGCGCCGCATGCAGCTGGAACCGGGGTTGCGCGAGGAAGTGACGCCGAAGAACATCCTGATGATCGGCCCCACCGGCGTGGGCAAGACCGAAATCGCGCGGCGGCTGGCAACACTGGCGAATGCGCCGTTCGTCAAGGTCGAAGCGACCAAGTTCACCGAGGTCGGCTATGTCGGCAAGGATGTGGAATCGATCATCCGCGACCTCGCTGACGTGGCCTACAAACTGACGCGCGAGCAGGCGATCAAGCGCGTGCGCAGCCAGGCCGAGGATCGCGCCGAGGATCGCATCCTCGATGCCCTGCTGCCGCGCCGGCAGACCCCGGCCGACTGGAGCCACGATCAAGCCGCGCCAGCGATCGAAAGCGACACCCGCCAGAAGCTGCGCAGGCAACTGCGCGAGGGTGCGCTCGATGATCGCGAGATCGAGTTGGAAATTGCCACCAATGTCGGCGTCGAGATCATGTCTCCTCCGGGCATGGAGGAGATGGGCGCCCAGTTGCGCCAGATGTTCCAGAACATCGGTGGCGCCAAGACGCAGAGCCGCAAGCTGGCGATCAAGCTGGCCCGGCCGCTGTTGATCGACGAAGAGGCCGGCAAGCTGCTCAACGACGACGAGTTGCGTGCGCAGGCGATGGAGTCGGCCGAACAGAACGGCATCGTGTTCCTCGACGAGATCGACAAGGTGGCACAGCGTGGTGGTGACCACAGCCATGCCGGAGTCAGTCGCGAGGGCGTGCAGCGCGATCTGCTGCCGCTGGTCGAGGGCTCCACCGTGTCGACCAAGTACGGCCCGATCAAGACCGACCACATGCTGTTCATCGCCTCGGGCGCGTTCTCGCTGGCCAAGCCCTCCGACCTGATACCCGAATTGCAGGGCCGGCTGCCGATCCGGGTCGAACTGTCGGCGCTGAGCGTGGACGACTTCAAGCGCATCCTGCGCGAGCCTCACAACGCGCTGACCAAGCAGTACACGGCCTTGCTGGCCACCGAGGGTGTCTGCCTGGAATTCACCGACAGCGGTATCGACCGGCTGGCCGAGGTGGCGTTTCAGGTGAACGAGCGCACCGAAAACATCGGCGCGCGCCGGCTGCATACGGTGATGGAGCGCCTACTGGAGAAGATCTCATACGAAGCGGCGGACAAATCCGGCGAAAAGTATGTGATTGACGCCGAACAGGTAACCAACACGCTAGGCAGCCTGGTTCTGAATGAAGACCTCAGCCATTACATTCTGTAAATAAGTGACCTGCCCGAATCTGCTAAAATCCGCGTTGTGAGCAACATTATTGAATTGAAAAACACCGGCCAGCGCGCCCAACTGCGCGAAGCTCAGGACAAGCAGAGCTTGGTCAGGTTGTGGCGTGAGGATCTCGAACACGGCAGTTTCTGCGGTTACGTGGGCGGCGTCGGGCGCGAGTTTTTCCTGCTTTGGGTCGTCGGCGATGGCATCACCTACGACGGCATGTATGTAATGCGTCATCGCGACGTCTCGGAACTGGAGTCGCCGGACAAGCACCACGCGTTCTTCGAGAAAGCCCTGGCGCTGAAGCACCTCCTGCCGCGGCCGCCACGCGGCTTTCCGCTGGACAATATCCGCGAGGTGATCCGGGCCGCCGGCGCGCAGGCAACGGTGATCGGCGTGCACGTGGACAGCGAAGACGAGTCCGAGGTCTGCTACATCGGCCGACTGGTCAGTGTCGAGGAAGAGGGCTTCAACATGCAGGAGCTCAGCCCCGACGCGGAGTGGATGCGCGAGGTGTCGTTCTTCAGCTGGGATGAGGTTTCCACCGTGAGCATCGAGGACAGCTACGCGCAATCCCTGCTCGCCGTTGCCGGCCCCGCGCCAGCGCTGGAGCCCGGCGACATCGGACTTGCCGCCGCGCCCGATTCGCTCTGACGTAGTCACTCAAGGTTTGCAAAAGGCCCGCCATCGGCGGGCCTTTTCTTTGCCTCACGATGCACTGACGAAAGCGGCATCCCTGGATTTTGAGGTGAGCAGCAAGGTCTCGGCTCGGCACGATCAACGCAGGTTCCGGTGGCAAGGCGATTATTCGGTTGTCAACGTCATGCCGACAGATGACGTTGCTGACAGGATCACCCTCATCTGGAGCTGGTCCCATGCGCCTTCCGTTACTACTCGCCCTGCTCGGCTTCGTGCTGAGCGTATGCGCCAGCGGCGCCGCGTTTGCCCCCCGTCCAGAACAGTCCCGCCGCGGACAGTCCGCCAGCAGCGGCAAACCAGCACACTCCCGATCCCCGGCGTCAGGCCGCGCACCTGGCGCGCAAGCTTCAGCTTACCCAGCAGACGGCGGCGATCGAACCGATCCTTGAACACCGCGCGCAGCAGTTGCGCGCCGACCGCTCGATGGATCCGCACTCGCGACACAGCCAGATGCGCGCGCTGAAGCAAGGCACCGACCAGCCGTTGCAGGCGCTCTTGCGCGACAGCCAACGCCAGCAATACCAGCAGATGCAGCAGCTGGCCCAGCAACGCCGTCATGCCTGACAGGCGACTGATGGTCGCGGTGCCAGTAGCCCGTAACACAGCCACTCGCATGATGGTTTTGCCGAAGGCGCCGGGCTGATACGCACCGGGAGATCGCGTATGCTCGATCTTTCGGCCCACCGCAAGGACGTCATCGATGACGCGCATCGTTGTCGTAGGAAGCATCAACATGGACCTGGTCACGCAGGCCCCGCGCTACGTCGGTCCGGGCGAGACCATCCTGGGTGATCGCTTTCTCACCATTCCCGGTGGCAAGGGTGCCAACCAGGCGGTCGCTGCCGCCCGGCTGGGTGCCGAAGTGGCCTTGGTCGGCGCACTCGGTATCGATATGTTCGGTCGCCAGCTGCGGCAGGGGCTGGCTAGCGAGGGAATTGATCTCAACCACACCGCCCATCTGGACGACTGCAGCAGCGGCACCGCTTCGATCACGATCGCCGACGGCGAGAACCAGATCATCGTGGTGCCGGGGGCCAATGCGCGGGTCACCCCGGTGCAGGTGGAACAGGCGCGCGGACTGATCGAACGGGCCGACGTGCTGCTGGTCCAGATGGAGATTCCGCTGGAGACCGTCGAGGCCACCTTGCGCCTAGGCCAGCAACTGGGGGTGCCGGTGATTCTCAATCCGGCACCGGCGCAGCAGCTGCCGACCGATTGGCTGAAACTGGCGCGTTATGTGACTCCGAACCAGCATGAACTGGCGGTGCTGCTGGGGGCCGATCCCGCCGAGGATGTCCAGCAGCTGATGCGACGCGCACCGTTCCCGATCGTGCTTACCCGCGGCGCCAAGGGTGCCTGGTATCGAGAGCAGGGCGAGCTGCAGCATCAGCCCAGCTTCCAGGTCGCGGTCGTCGACAGCACCGGCGCCGGCGACACCTTCAACGCCGCCCTCGCCGTATTTCTGCACGAGGGTCTTGCTGAAGCCGTGCGCAAGGCTTGCGCCGCCGCCGCGCTGTCGGTGGGTGCGCTGGGTGCGCAAGAGGGCATGCCGCGGCTGGACGAGCTGCAGGCAGCGCTGATCTCGTTGCGACCGGCGACCTGAGCCCCTCGCGGCCGGACGGCCGCATGCGCGCGTCCGACCGATCCAGACGCTTTCCGGCTTGCACCCGCATGGCCTGATGACACCGACAAAAGTACGCGCTGGCCTGGCAGCCGTCGCTCGGCAGTTGGACTAGACTCGGCCCATGCACCTGCGCGATGTTGGCTTCCTGTTAGCGTTTTCCACCGCCCTGCTGCCGTGGGGCTCGCTGTTGATCGCCGGTTTTGGCGTGCCGCTGGAGCTCGCTTGCTGGTTTGCACCGCTCTTCATCTTCGGCGTGGTGCCGTTGCTGGATGCGCTATGTGGAGCGGAGCGACCCAACGCGCCATCCCGTACGCAACTGAGCACGCTGGAAAGCCGCTTTTACTTCCGCGTGCCGACCCTGCTGGTGGTACCGGTATGGTTGGGCACCCTGGTCTGGTGCACTTGGCAATTCACGCAGCGGCCGCTCGGTATCGTCGGCAAGCACGAACCGTGCTGGCGTAGCCAGCCGGGAGTTGCTGGCTGTCTATAAAGCGAAGGTACGAGGGCGCAACCGCTACGAGATATTTGAGCGCGACGAACTGGCCCTCTGATGATGAATTCGTCTCGTACCTCGCCATCGCAAAGTAGCCCTGCCAAAGCGGACCGTTGCTTCAACGTCGCGTTGAACGGATGAGATGCACCTGCATAGCGTCGGTCCTCAAGACATGTCCATGGGGCCAGCACTACTTGCCGATGCAGAAGATTATATGGATGCCTAACGCCATGTTTTTACGGGCATTGTTAGACCGATTGCACGCTTTGTGGGGCCAACCGTGGGACCAATTCATACAGCCTGCGTGCACCGCAACGCATGCAACACGCGACAGAACGACGCTGGTCAGGGCACCGAGCAGCATGATCAGTCGAAGGCCGACGCCGACCGGCTGAAACCGCACAGCTGCCGGTCGAACCTCAGATCGGGCTGCCCGATATCGGTCGTTCAGCGAGCTCGCGCGCGACGGGCGGCTGGCGCTGCATTCCAGTCCAACAGGACTTGATTGTGCAGTGCTGCTCGAGGCGGCTACACGCAATGACGTGTCGCAAGGCTCCTCTTCCACACGGCGCCGTTCGAGCAGAAAGCCACGGTTCTGGTAAGCATCGGCCAGAACCGGGTCGAGTTCGAGCGCGCCATCGCACCGCGGTAGAGCGAATCAGGCCGCGTCCCGCTCCTGAGCCTGTTGTGGCGGTGTCAGACGCTCACTGAAGAACATGACCTCCGATCCGGTGTAGCGCTGCTGAGCGGTGTAGTGAAGGCCGTAGGTGATCGAGCGCGCATAGTCGTACATCGTTCGAATCTCGTCAGCGTTGTCGTATGACACTATCCAAGGCCGCCGGAATCGGCCGCTGCCAAGCAGACGCGCGATCTTCGCGTGATCATCGTGCTTGTAGAAGTTTCGATAGAGCCCTGCGCCCTTCATGTAGTAGGGCGGATCAAGATAGATCAAGGACGTGCTGGGAAGGAACTGATGGCAGCGTAGAAGCAGCTTGTGGGCATCCTCTTCATAAACGCTGATCGCCCCTGCATGTCGTCCGATGCGCTCAAGACGCAGGCAAAGCTCGTCACGCATGAATCGCGCATCCAGCTTGTACGCGCCACTTTGCGCTTTGCCGCCTATGACACCGCCCTTGAGGATCCCTGAGCGGTTCGTGCGGTTTATGAATAGCGTCGCGAAACCACGCTCAAGCTGGGTGCCCTCAGCTTCACCGAGCATCATGGCGCGCCAATGGTGCCAAGCGTCCATCGTCACCGGTTCTCTCGCAACCAGCTTGATCAGCTCAGCGGTATCCTGGACAGCCGCGCGCCAGAAGACGGCGACAGCCGGATCGGCATCATTGATGTGGATGTGGCGAACCACTCCATCCATGAGTAGCACGAGGGCCACGCCAGCACCGCCGGCGTAGGGCTCAAGGTAGTGGCCGTCTGTCAGCTTGTTGCTGTTGATCACGCTGGCGATCAGCGGAGCAAACCGTGCCTTTCCGCCGGGGTAGCGCAGTGGGGTGAAGAGCTTGTTGGAGTACATAGATAACGGGACTGTAGCCTCGTGTGGTCATCTTGGCCAGCGCTCAAATAATCCGGCTCGCCGTCCTGGTCACTGCCTCTTCGAAAGCTTCGACAAAGGCTGCAGCTTCCTCGGCGTGGCAGATCGCCCATTCCCTTATCACGCCCCACCGCTTCAACTGCTCCCAGTGGGCGACCCACCATCCCTTACTGGCTTCGCGCTGTGCGCTCGTGCTTGAGCCGTCTGCAAAGAAAGTGCTCAACACCTTGTCGGTGCTCGGGTTGACGACATGGAATCTCCGAAGGGCCTCGTGGGGTGCTCCGTTCGGTGCGCTAACCACAGCTCTCAAGAAGATCTTCATGACATTCTCTGGCGATCTGGCGGTACCGTGAGCACCTCGGTGGCAAGGCAGCTTAATGGTGTTTCCGCGCGCCGTGGCCTTCTGCGGAATCGACGTGTCGGCATCGACAATTAGCACGCGGTCCTTGAACAGCGGATCCTTGTCCGGGAGGCCAATCAGGTTGGATCCTCCGACACCGAGCGGGATGAGCTTGATCTGCACGCCGAGCCTTCGGCCCAAAGCGGCTCGCTTCCTGGTCGGAAAGAGGGCTTCACAGAACTGGGCGCCTTCGGGGTCCTCGAAGTAGACGCCGAGCACAGGCTTCTTCGCTTTGGGTGTCAGATCAGGGTCTTGAGGAAGTGCCATGTCGTCAAGGATGGCTTTCAAAGACTGGTCATCTGCCAAACGCGGATGCCGCGTGTCAAGCAGGTAGACCACCTTGTCGGGCGCCTTCAAGTTGCCCCCACCCTCTGGATGGACTGCTTCAATCAGCCGCGGCGAATGCGTGGTGGCGATGATCTGCAGATCGAGCCGCTTGGCGTCTGTTTTCAACGCCTTGACCAGGCGGTCGATCGCGTGGGGGTGGAATCCTACGTCGAGCTCGTCGATCACGAGGAGACCGCCGCAGTAGTTGTCGCCCTCGTCGCGCTTAAGTCGATTGAACGAGGCCAGTGCCGTCGCAATGCTTCCGAGACTGTCTTGGCCCATCGAGATCGCGAGGGCGTCATGGGCGGCATAGCCAGGTTGAATGGTCTTTTTCTTGGATCCCTTAATGCTCTGATGGGTGACATCGGTAGTCACCTGGCTGCCTATGATCACCGAGCTCACGAAGTCCGCCATGAGCTGGCGGTCGTCGTCATGCATGGTGATTTTCCGACTTGCAACTTCGCCCTCATCGGCTTCCCCGATCGACGCCAACCGTTTGATGCCAAGAAAGATGGTGGGTAGGGGCACTTTTGCATCCTGCCCCACAGGGTCTCCCTCAGCTTTGTCGATCGTTCTGGGAACAATGCGCGCACGCTTCCATTCTGTACGTTGAGTCATCGCGCAACGCTTACGAACGGTGATCCCACCTACCTCCGCAACTACAGTCGGAGCGGCCGCTGGGTTCTCCTGTGCTATCACGACTTCTTCGAGGGCGAGATACACGATGCGCTCGATGTTTGCGTAGAACGGTTCCCCGAAGTAGCTTTTGGGCCCACCCTTCGGAATGCCGAATGTGTTGGCAGTGTTGGCAACCAGTCCCTGGATGGTGGACTTGCCGATACCGTTGTGACCCGCGATCAAGGTGAAACGATCAGCAAACTCGATCGTCAGGTTACCCAACTTCCGGAATGGTGGCGCTCCAAACTCAAGAGAACAAACCTTGATGCGGTTCTTGGCCGTTGCCATGTTTCCTCCCTGGTGAGCCACATTGGAGTGCTGGATTTCGATGCTGGTAAGTATGCCGTAAGGCGCCGTTCAATAAGCCGCTGCGCCACGTCCCATTCGTCGAGTTCCGCTTTGCGGCGGGTCGAGGTGCTCAGAGGCCATTGTGCGTAGCCGAAAACCAGGCTGCTGAACTTTCTGAAAGCTGACTGTCGCGACCGCCAGGTTATGGCCGATTCCGGCCCGTAGGCCAACGCTGATCAGGATGCATGCTAGTGCGCTGATCAGGAGAGATTGGTTCGCGCGATCAACTGCATCGTTGTGCATATTCAGCCAAGCGGTTACTCGCATTTCCTCATGGATAAGGCATAGAAAGCGCGTCCCCCGATCATCCATGGGCTGAGACGCGATTTCGGCTCAAGTAGCGGAGTGTTACGGGCCTCACTAGTCTTCCCTGGACTCTAGCGGCACATTTTTACCGCTACAACGTGCTCCAGGGGGGGTTGGCCGAGCAAAAGCTCCGGGTCGAACGGGTGGAACATAGTCACACCGCCGCTTGATGGCCTAGTGAGAAGAAGCATGAGTACAAACTCCCCCCGCATCCTGCGTTTGCCCCAGGTGATGGACCGGACGTCCCTAAAAAAAAGCACCATCTATTTTTTGATGAACGCTAAACGCTTCCCACAAAATTTTAAGATTTCTACGCGCGCTGCGGGCTGGCTCGAAGACGAAATTGATGAATTCGTGCGGAGGACGCGTCGATGAGTCCTGCAGAACGGGAGAAGATAATCGCCGAACTGAGCTCTACCGTCACTGCAATCCGAAATGCCCTCGACGAGATAGCCGACATCATGTGGCAGGTCCAGGAGGACTTTCAAAGTGATCGCCGTTATCTCCTCTCCGCCGCAAAGCGACAATATGGTCGAGGGCAAGTCTCAAACTTGCTGCTGTGCATACGCGTTCGCTCAGACCGACCGCTCGCCCCACCCTCAGCCGATTGGAAACGGATCGAGGCGCGTGGGCACAGGGTCCTTCATGCAAAAACTACGATTGCCTCCAAGCGGCGGCAGCTAGGCCAGGCAGGTCGCGTCGGGAGTGGCGTAAACATCTTCTCCAATACCCTCGCAAAAAACAGAAAATTTGGTTGGCGCTATCAAGATCTCATCCGCTACGCGCATGTTTGTGAGTACGAGTTGGTCAAAACAACCGAAGCGAAGCTAAGGCCACTACGCATTCGGGTGGCCGAGCTTACGAAGACCGGAACTCGTGCTTTGCAATCGCTCTACCAGCACAAACGAATGCTTAGGATCGAAGCAGATCAGGGTACAGTTCCTGCTGTGCTTGTCAAAACGGTTGGCGCGAAGACCGCAACGCCGGAATTACCCAGGATCGAGAAATTTGTTCCGCAACTTCGCTTTCCTGATCGGCAGCCCCAGCCCGTTTGGTCCATCCCGACAACCATTTCAGATCACGTTGCAGACGACGCACTGGAGCCTGGCTCACCGCCACAACTAAGGAGGCCAGTGTGAGCATCCTGCGCCCCGAAACCACCGATTTGCCCATCGACGGAAGGTCGGCCCCTGAAGCACTTCCCTCCCCATTGCCCTCCGTGCCTCAGTTCCAGCCATCGCTGTTGCCTGAATCGGTCCGAAAGTGGTGCATGGATTCAGCTGAAGGCCTATCTGTGCCCCTCGACTTTACGGCTATTCCAGCCATCGTGGCCTTAGCTGGAGCCCTGGGGCGAGTGGTCGGGGTATCCATGAAAAGACATGAATCTTGGATTGAGCTACCAATTTTGTGGGGATTTGTGGTGGGTCGGCCAAGCAGCGGCAAGAGTCCAGCGCTGAACCCGGCGCGACGCATGCTTGAAAGACTAGCCAGTGATGAACGCAAGGGCCATGAAGCTGCGATGCGTGCACATGAAGTTCGCGCGCTGATCGCCGACGCAAGCCGAATGAACACCAAGAAGACCCTCATGAAAGCGATTGCAAGGGGTGACGCATCCGCTGCAGAGTCTGCCGCAGGCGCTTCGCTGTTTGATGAGGTCCCACCACAGGAGCCCCGGCTTGTAGTCAACGATGCCACCGTGGAGAAATTGGGAGAGCTGCTAAATGCCAATCCGCGCGGTTTGGTTCTATTTCGCGATGAGCTGGCTGGATGGTTGGCAGCTCTGGACCGCGAGGGTCGGGAGGGAAATCGTGAATTTTGGCTTGAATGTTGGGGTGGTGTTGGCGCATTCACCGTGGATCGCATTGGTCGCGGGACCATCAGAATCGAGGCTTGCGCCATGTCGATTTTGGGCGGGGTTCAGCCGGGAAAACTCGCCGAGTATGTGCGATTCGCGATCCGCGGGGGTTTTGGCGACGATGGATTGATCCAGCGATTTCAGATCGCCGCCTATCCTGACCTACCAACAAACTGGCGCTATTCAGACCGTGAGCCTGATCGCGCATCGGAAGCACGGGCATGGTCGACCTTCCAACGACTGCGCACACTTGATCTTGAGGAGATCGGCGCAGAGCGTGCCGACGGGGTAGAGGTCCCTTTCCTTCGTTTCAACGACGAGGCGCAAAAAATCCTAGTCGAATGGACCGCTGCGCTGATGAACCGACTACGTGGTGGCGAAGAGCCTGAGTGGATGGAGTCCCATCTGTCGAAATTTCGATCCCTGGTTGGACGGCTTGCATTGGTGTTGCACCTCGCCGATGACCACAAAGGACCAATATTGGCCGAGACGCTAACGAGAGCGATTCACTGGTGTGACTATTTGGAAGGTCATGCGCGGCGCATCTACTCGCCCGCCCAAGACAACGGTTTGACCGCAGCACACTTCATTCTGAATAAACGCAGCAAGCTGCCCGAGATGTTCACTACACGACACATCCAGCGTCACGGCTGGGCCGGTCTGACTGAGAGAGACAACATTGCTGACGGGCTGCAACGGCTGGTAGATCACCAGCATCTTGACGAGTCCACCGAACACACCGGTGGACGTCCGTCCGTGGTTTATTCATGGAGGGCACCCGCATAACCCCCTTACGGCCAATAAATTGTCGCGATTTGAACATTTAGGAAGGGGCGAGGGAGGTACTGACAAAACTGACAAAAGTCCTTTCGTCAGTTTTGTCAGTGAGTCGGGCGGCTCGTTTGAAAACTGCATCGACACACCACGAGCGGTCGGTCATTGTCACTCGTGGACACATAGGTGGCGGAGTGGTCCCACATGGTCACTCTGCCGCCATCAAGTAGATAATTGGTGGCGGAGTGATCTGCTTTTTCGCAGATCCGCTGTGGAAATGTCGCGATTTTCAGCAGAAGAAAAATAGCCGCACTTTGGCTTGCGCGAATTGCGACCCGTGCTATTCCGGTCGCTATCAGTCGCCAGAACCCACCCACCGGCTATGAAAGTCATTCACGGTTTCACCTTGGGAGAAATCTTCGACCAAGCGCATCTCGCCAAGTTTGGTTTCACCCCCGAGCAGTTCCTCCGCGCGCCGATCGCCACGCTCAGGGCGGCCGGCCAGGCTGACGCGATCCAGATCATGCAAAACGGCCATCGGCCACTCCTGCCTGCGCAAGTGGCGTTGCGGCGAGAGCTTGAGGCGCAGTGGCTCATGGAAGGTAATCCCGCCGAACCCCACCGCCGTCGGGTACCCGACTGTCACGCTGAAGATCCGGTGGCGTCGAGCCTCGACAGCGTGCTGGTCGCCTGATGGGCCGGGAAAGTGCTGACACGCTCCGTGCCCTGCGGCCGTCCACTTGCTGGGTGGTGACCCCTTGCCCCGATCCCCTCGCATTCGGCGTCCCTCTTTTCAGTTTTGTCGCGCAGGATGGCGGCATCGTCGAGAGCGCGATCTCACCCCTGCCACGTCTGGGTGAGACTGGTATGGCCCCCGGTCGGGCATTGTGCGCCGCTGCATCCCATCCGAGTCTTACGCTGATGCTCGACTTGGCGTTCGAGGGAGCGCCACCCGCCGTGGTCCAAAGTCTGTACGCGCACCTGGTCCACAAACGCCTGCAGCCGCCTTTCGGCCAGGCGAGCGCGATACCGTTACTTGAACCGGTAGCGGGGCTGCTGATCACGGCCGACGGTGAGATGGCCGCCGTGGCCACTGCCATGCACCAGGGTCTGACCGGCCTGATCACCGTCGAACGCCTGGCGCGCGGCGCCGACCTGCGCGTGCGCTGGGTATCGCCCCGCGATTTCCGGGTCGACCGAGAAGGGTTTGCCCGGGCCTGCGAGGGGCTCACCCACGAGGACTTTCTTGCCGGACTGGGTGGGGCCGCCCCGCAGATGGCGGTCGATGGCGTGGCCTTACTGCTTAAGGACAGGCAGCGGCTCGTGCCAAACCTGGTGGTCGGCGCCTTCCTTATCCGGTTGCTCGCCGACCTGCCTGAGGGCCACCCGGCCATCGTCACGGGGCGCGAGTTGCTGGCGATGATCGAGGTAGCCGAAGGTCAGTTGTCGATGGCCGAGTTGTCCGACTACGCCGTGGCTCTGGGCCAGTTGCGCCAGCTCTTGGGGCTGGTGGCCCGCACTCGTCGACCGGGCAAGGAGGCGCTCTTCGAGCAATTGGTGGCACGCCCTTCCTGGCACAACCTGTACGAGTCCATCCTCGACGCGATGGTGCGCATCCACCAGATCATGGATGGCGGCGAGCCACCCGATCGAGACGCGGTGCGTCAGTCGGTCGAGCAAGTGGCGCTGACCTACCGTGATGCCTACAGCGAAAAGATGCTGAGCTTTCGAGGTCGCATCCTGTCGGGCATGGGCGAACTGGTCACACGGTTCCCTCAAGCGCGGCCAGGCGAAGGCGAGCTGGAACGACGCTTCCGCCAGATTGCGCAACTGCTCGGCGTCTCTGGTTGGGAGAAAGCACGCCCCTACGATGCCGGCTTACTGGCGGCCGCCATGGGCGGCTGGTGATGAGCTTCGCCGTCCATAGCAGGGGTTCAACAAAGAGCCACGACTCCACCAACATCCGAGGACAGCGATGAACAAACACGATCTCCACGCGTCCATCGAACGGATCAAGCAGGGCTTGCGTGACACGCCACAGGCGTCTCTGGCGTCTCTGGCGCTGATGGCGACGATCGTTCGTTGGTTCGGCCGGAACGCATACGCCACGTGCGTGAGCCGGAAGCGGCCCAGCGTCCGATCCTTCACCGCGGGTCCCCTCTGGCGAGGACCGGCGACGCCGGTACCGGAGCACGTGCGTCAGCACGGTATCCCGTTTCAGTCGATCGGCATCGATGCCAACCCGACGCCACGGGATGACCTGCGCGTGGCCCTGGCATCCGCGTTGGACCGCATTGCCGCGCTGGAACAACGCCAGGACGAGCGCCCCCAGTAGTTGCCGGCGCCACACGCCACCCCTTCCACTTCGCCCAGGAGAATGTCCGTGTTCAAACCCCGATGGATGATGACGCCACGCCAGCGTGAGCAGCTCGATGCCCAGTACGCCGATCTGCTGGAGCTGCGGCGCGAACTGGCGACCATGAATGCCACCCAGAAAAGCCTGCGGGCCCGCGAGCTATGCGGTGGGGCGATAGGGCTGCGACGCCAACTTCAACGGGACGGTGGCGCGCTGGCAGCATGCGTGGTGGCGGCCGCGCTGATGCTGACGCTGGCCACGACGAGGCATTCATTCCTTGTGCTGGGCGCCACGATCCTGCTGCCACTCAGTGCACTGCGCCTGCTCAGCTACTACGCCCTGACGCGGGACAGCTATTACGGCATGTTGCGGCAGATCCGCGAGGTGGACCTACCCCCGGAACCCTCGCGGTTCGACGACTAACCCACGCCGCAAACGGCGCTCGCCCATAAGTAAGGACGCGACATATGCAACAAGTGACTTTGTCGGACCACACCGGCGATCAGATCCGCCAGGCCGAGGCCGCGCGGCACGCCACCTACCAGCGGCAGCAGGCCATCCATCAGGCCGCCGCGCAGGCGATCGCCGCCCGTCGCGTCAGCACCCGGCAGTCCTTGGCGCTGGCGTGGCAGCGTCGCCAGTTCGGGCGTGTGATTACCGGGGTCTTCGCGGTGATCGACGCCCGCCTCCGCAAACCGCCGCGCAAGCCGGTACTCCCGGGCGCTGGGCGCGACGAGGTCGTGTGGGCCACCGGTCACGAAGGCGAGCAACAACTGACCGAACGGCTCGCCGGTCAACTAGGTCCGGACTGGATCGCGTTCTCCGGTTACCGCAACCGCAAGGGTGAAGTCGACGTGTTGGTACTCGGCCCGGACGGCCTACTCGGCATCGAGATCAAGCATGTCAACGGCGTCATCCATGCCCACGGCGATACGTGGACCCGGGATAAGTGCGATCGCTATGGCAACCTGGTCGAACGAGGGGTCCCACTGGCCGACCGCCGCGGTCGCGGTCTCAGTCGGCAGGTCAACGAGGCCTGTGCGGTGTTACGGGACTTTCTCACCCGACGCCAGGTCACGGTACCGTTCCTGACGGCGGTCGTCTTCACCCACGAGCGCGCACGGATGGGGCAGATCCAGTCGCCTACGGTGGCGTTTGTGGGCGAGGCGGCGCAGCTAAATGTACGCTCACTGCTGGCCAGACAGGGGGCGCCCCGGCTGACGCCGGCGGATGTCCAGCGTGTGGCTCGGCTCATCGAACAGGATCATGCTTACCATGCCACGCCGGCGCATGTGAAACGGGGTCAGGTGCGGCAACGGGCCTGAGCCCAGGCGCGGCGAGCCATCCGATGGCCGTGGATGCGCTTTTCCGGGACGTTGAATCGATCGAGGAGGCAGGTCATGAGCCAACAAGAAGACAAATTTCAGATTCGGGTACTGCCCAAGATGTGGCGCGGTAACGATGTTCCCATCAACCCTGACATTCTGAAGAACGGGATTCGGATATCCGGTGCCCAATACGATCCCAGACAGGACATGAGATGGGCACTGGAGAGGATAAGCTCGCCGCCGAAATCACCCGAAGGCGATCGCAGCATGAAAAGCGGGGAAACGTGCGGCGACGGGCGTGAGCCGACGCGCGACGAGCCACCCGTCCGGTCGCTATGGGTTCGCTTTTTCAGGACGTTGACCCGAACGAGGGTTCCGTCCATGAGCGGTAAACAAGAGGAAGAAGAATTTCAGATTCGGGTACTGCCGAAGATGTGGCGTGGCAACGATGTTCCCATCAGCCCTGACATCCTGAAGAACGGGATTCGGATTCCCGGAGCCAAATATGACCCCAGGCAGGACATGAGGCGGGTACTGGGGTGGCTAAAGTCGCCGTCGGAACCACCCGAAGGCGAGCGCTGATCACGCGCGACCGTCAATCTGGCAGGATGCACCCACAAGAAGGCATCGGGAGCCGGGATGGCGGGCTACAACGGTGACACGGAGCGAGAGCGGCTCAAGCCATGCGATGAAACCCACCATGCCCTCGGGCTTCTCCTTGACTGGTCGTACCTGTGCTTTCGATCCGCGATTTGACCAAGACCTATGCGGATGGCCATCAGGCTTTGCGCAGCGTCACCCTGCAGATTCCTGCAGGCATCTACGGTCTGCTCGGCCCCAATGGCGCTGGCAAGTCCACCCTGATGCGCACCATCGCCACGCTTCAGCACCCGGATGAGGGATCGATCAGCTTCGACGGCCTGGACCTGCTCGCCAACCCGGAGGCGGCCCGGGAGATGCTCGGCTACCTGCCACAGGACTTCGGCTTCTACCCTCGTGCTACGGCCCTGTCCATGCTCGACCACTTTGCCGTGCTCAAGGGCGTTGCCGACCGGCCTCAGCGGCGCGAGCTGGTGGAAGGGCTGCTCGCCCGCGTCAACCTGTGGAAGGTGCGCCACCAGCGCCTGCACGGCTTTTCCGGCGGCATGCGCCAACGTCTTGGCATTGCCCAGGCGCTGATCGGACAGCCGCGACTGATTATCGTCGATGAGCCCACAGCGGGACTCGATCCGGAAGAGCGCCATCGGGTGCTGGACCTGCTCGCGACGTGCGGTGAGAACGCCGTAGTCATCCTGTCCACGCATCTGGTTGAGGATGTCGCGGATCTTTGCCCACGCATGGCCATGCTCGTCGCCGGCAAGGTTTGCCTGGAGTCAACACCGGCCGAGGCCATCCATGCGCTACGCGGTCGCTTGTGGAAGATGCCGGCACCGTCCATCCAGCGCGACACCCCTGCCGATGCCGCGATCCTCTGCACGCGCCGGATGTCGGGAGCGCGCGTCGCCTTCGCGATCGCCCCGTCCCGACCCTCGCCCGCGTGGTCGCCGGCCATCCCTGACCTCGAGCACGTGTTCTTCTCTGTCGTTGGTGGCTGCGCTGAGTCCCATCAGGCCGGGATGTAAGGCCGCCCATGTACCGCCGTCTGTTTTCCTTCGAGCTGCGCCTGCAGCTTGCCAGCCCCGTGTTCTGGCTGACCGCCGTGCTTTTTCTTGGGATGGGTTTCGTCCTCGCTGTTTCTGATCCCGTGCCGATCAACCCGGCCATCAACGGCCTGCACCACAACGCCGCCGCGATCGTGGTGTTCATGCTGGCGGCGATCAGCCTCTTCGGGATCTTCGTGGCCCAGGTGTTTGTGGGCACGGCGCTCCTGCGCGATGACAACGCTCGCATGGCGGATCTGATCCACGTCACGCGGGTCCACCGGTCCGGGTATGCCGGCACCCAGATGGCCGCTGCGTTCGTGCTCATCGTGGCGGTGTTGCTGGCTGCGGCCGCAGGCATGTCGATAGGCGCCTGTATGCCGTGGCTCTCGCCACAAGACCTGGGCCCGATGCCGTGGGCGGCCTACGCCATGGCCATCGGCGTGATGATGCTGCCCAATGCCGTGTTCGCCTCGGTCTTCGTTGCAGCGGCCATCGCGACGACCCGCTCGATGAAGCGCAGTGTCGTGGCGGTCATTGCCCTCTTCGTGCTGCATATGCTGACCAACGGAATGTTCGATAGCCATCCGATGGTCCCTGCGCTGGTCGATCCGTTTGGTGGTCAGGCTCTGGCCCAAGCCGTCAGTTCGTGGACGGCTTCGGATATCAACGCACACATACCGCTCACGACGTTTCTGTGGCTCAACCGAGGTGTCTGGCTCATTGTCTCGGCTGGACTGGCTGCCTTCGCTCTGATCCGATTCAGGGTGGCGCGCCCGGAACCACTTCGCGCCGGGAAGGTGGCCGATGGCCGGCCGGCGCCGGATACGACGGCGCCGATCGCCGAGGTCGCCGTGGAGAGGGGGCTCTTCGCCGAGTGGCGAAAGGCCATGAGCCTTGCCCGCAACGAACTGCTGAACACCGCGCTGGGTCTGCCCTTCCTCGCTTCCTTGTTCGCGGTGGTCGTCCTGGCGGTCGTGAGCTTGATCCTTGAGCGCTCGGTGACCGGTGTCCCCGTGTATCCGCTCACTCACTTCGTCTTTCGGGTGATCAGTCAGGCGATCGCGGTGCCGGCGATGGTGATCATGGGCTTTTTTGCCGGTGAGCTGGTTCATCGTGAGCGCGAGGATCGTCTGGCGGCCCTGATCGACACGTGTCCGCTGAGCCGCACGGCCTGGCTCGTCGGGAAAAGCGCTGCCCTGGTCGGGCTGATAGTGCTGCTGGTCGTGACGTGCCTGCTTGCCGGCTTGATCTTTCAACTGGTATCGGGGTTCACCGACGTGGAGCCTTGGCTCTACGTTGCCGGCGCCGGCGTGCTCGCCCTTCCTATCCTGATCTTTTCTGCCGGGGCCTTGGCGATCCAGGTGGCGAGCGCGAACAAGTACGCCGGTTACCTGCTCACGGCCGCGCTGGGCGGTTCGTCGCTGCTGTTGCCCGCGCTGGGTGTGCAGGACCACCTGCTGCTGTTCGCCACTGCGTCGCCCATCCCGTACTCCGACATGAACGGCTTCGGCACGTTTCTGGCGGCGGCCAACTGGTTCTACCTCTACTGGGGCTGTGCCGTCCTGGCCTTGCTGCTGGTGGCCTCGACGTTCCGTGTCCGCGGCGATGCGGTCGACACGCGTGCCCGGTGGGCGGGTGCCAAGCTACAACTGCGACGCCCCGTTCTGGCCGTCAGCATCGCGCTGTTGCTCGGCGCCTCCGTCGCTTCGGGCCTTTGGATTTTCCACAACACGCACCAGCTCAACGCCCTGCACCCTGGCCACACGGCAATGGCCGGCCAGGCGCGCTACGAACGGCTGTATCGGCACGACGCGACCACGCCGCAGCCCCGGGTCGTCCGGGTGGACCTGGCGGTCTACCTGCACCCGCACGCCCGCTTGGTCGACGTGCACGGCACCTACGAACTGGTGAACAAGGGCCAGCAGGCGATCTCGACACTGTTTGTGACGACCGATTCGCGCACCGACACGACTCTCGCGTTGCCTTCCGCCACAGCTGTGCTTCGCGACACGGTGGCCGGCTTCTCCATCTATCGGTTGGGGCATCCCCTGCTTCCCGGGCAAGCCATGCACCTGGTGTTCTCGACCCGCTACCAGCACCGCGGACTCCCTCGCAGCGCTGCTGGCGTACGAACGGGGGCAATACCGCATCGGGTTGTCCAGCGTGGACGGGCATGACGAGCCTTTGGACAAGGTCACCGACCAGGCCTTCGTCGCCTACGACAAGGGTGCGCTGGCCATGGTCGCCTACCAATCGATGCTTGGTCCAGCCAGGACTGCCCGTGTACTGCGGGAGTATTTCCAGTCCCATGCCGGGCTCGCTGCACCGTATCCGCAGGCTTCGAACTTCGTGACCAGACTTCGTGCGGCGACACCACCGCCGGCACGTCCGCGTTTCGATCAGTGGTTCACCGCTGGCGGCATGCCGGCATCAGTTTCTCCTCGTCGCGCCATTGCTGCCGATCATGGAGGCGATAACGGTGATCCGCTGGGTCGGTTCAGGTGATCAAGTTGATCGGTGTGCGCAATCGATGGCATGAATCGCACTGTAGAATTTCGTATCCAAGCGGTGACGGCCACAATTTCGGCAAGCAACGTCAAGTGGTGAGTGAAGATGACCAACAAAAGTTCGGCAGGAAGCAATCTGCGTCGCTTCAACGATTTGCCACTCCTGAAATTTGATGTCGAAGATGTCTTTTTGGGTCTGAACCCCGGCATCCAATCAGGAAGAATAAAGCTGTCCGATCTGGACGATCCCTCCACGCTTCCCACGAAGGAGGAACTTCTCTTACACATGGCAGAGCCACGCGATATTCGTGAATTCGCGACATTTGCACGCGAGCTTCCGCGTGGGTTGTGGGTTGTGCGAACTGAGCTGATCGATGGGTCCCTTGGCGAGTGCTTTCGGATCGATGATCTTCCGGAGCTGGTTGATTACGGCATTCAATGCATTATTGCCCTGCGACCCTCGTCGAACTCGGCTCCAATCTCCACCCAAGATCTCTTCCTCCATGAAGTGGTGCACTGGTTCTCTGATGGCTCAGGAGAAATGCATGACTGGAGGTTCCTGTGTTCTTTAAATGCGATGCGCCATGCGTTTGGCCTTGCACCCAGCCAGGACCCGTATGACTTTCGAGACGGATTTGCTGATTTCGAATTCTCTGATCGAATCCCGAACGTCGAAGCTTTTGGCCTTGACTGGTGCGCCAAAATTGGAGCACTCCTGGCCCCTGAGAGGTTCACTTTTCGAAGCTGGCAAGAAGTGAATGGCCTTATGGACAAAATTGAGTGCATGCTCAGGGATCGGGAAAGCACCGTCTTCAGTGCTGCCGCCTTGGACCAGGTTGCAATCGAATTTGATCAGTGGATGGGAGAGCAAGACACCACGACGTCTTCATTCGATCCTTTCGACTGAAGTGCGCGCGTGGCTGATCGGTGCAGATGCGGAACGGTTGGCCGGAACGCGAACGTCAGTTGCACGCGCGATCCGAAGCCCACGTGTCGGCCAGCAGTTCCGCTTGCGCGATCACCTTTTCGGTGGCTTCGGCCTGCTTGTCGGGTGGGTACTTGTGGATCGCAAGCAGCACCTTGACCATGGCGACCATGCGGGCGCGCGCGTCCTTGCGATTCTGCCAGTTGATGGTGGCGGACTTGCGCAGCTTGTCGGTCAGCTCTTGCGCCAGGGCGCGCAGCACCGGATGGCCTAGTTCCCTGACGGCCGACTCGTTCTCAATCAACGCCTGGTAGAACGCAAACTCCTCGTCGGTCATGCCTTCCGGCGGCTTGGCGGAGTTGATTTCCTTGGCCAGCTTGATCAGTTCCTCGATCACCTCGACCGTGGTCAGGCCGCGGTTCTGGTATTTGGTGATCGCTTCTTCCAGCTTCTTCGTGAATTCCTTGCCCTGCATGGCGTTCTTCTGGCCACGTGCCTTGATCTGATCGGCCAGCAAGCGTTCCAGCAGTTCGGCGGCCAGATTTTTGGTCGGCATCGCCTGGATCTGGACAAGGAAATTTTCATTCAGCAATGAGATGTCGGGCTTGGCCAGACCGAGCGTGCCGAAGATATCGTTGACGCCTTCCACCAGCACACCCTTGGCAACCAGTTGCCTCAGCGCAGCCTCCTTTTCCACCCGCGAGCGGGTCTGCCCGGCACGAGTCAGCTTGATCAGGCATACGCGCACCGCCTGGAAGAAGGCGATTTCCTCGCGTACCGCCATCGCCGGCGCCCGGGTGCCGGCCAAGGCCTGTGCGGTGGTGAGCTTGGCCACCTGATCAAGGTAGGCACGGATGCCGCGGTTACGCCCCTTCGCGTCCGGTTCGGGATCATGCTGCAGCACGTGTTCCATTGCCGGCCCCAGCAGTGCCAGGGCCTTTTTCGGATCCTCGAAACCACTGCAGTCAAAGCCGTGGAAGAACTCCTTGCGGATCACGTCAAGGGTATCGAGCAGCACGTGCAACGCCTGACCGGAGGTATCGACCGGCTCGCGTTCGGCGCCGGAATCCTTGGTGTACTGCTTGATCGCCTTCTTCAGTTCTTCGCCGATGCCGATGTAGTCGACGATCAGGCCGCCGGGCTTGTCCTTCCAGATACGGTTGGTACGGGCAATCGCCTGCATCAGGCCGTGGCCCTGCATCGGCTTGTCCACGTACAGGGTGTGCACCGGTGGCGCATCGAAACCCGTCAGCCACATGTCTCGCACGATCACCAGCTCCAGCGGATCGTCGGCATCCTTGAATCGCTTCTCCAGCATCTTGCGCTGGGGCTTGTCGGTGCGGTGCGGCTGGAAATGGAGCGCATCAGCGGAATTGCTGGTCATCACCACCTTGATCTTGCCCTGGGTGATGTCGTCACTATGCCAGTCGGGGCGTAGCTTGATGATCTCGTCGTACAAGCGCACGGCCGCCTCGCGCGAGATCGACACGATCATGGCCTTGCCGTCGACGGATTGCTTGCGCGCTTCCCAGTGGGCAACCAGATCCGCCGCCAGTGTGGCCAGTCGTCCTTCGGCCATGGCCAACGCTTCCAGCCGGGTATGACGGCTGCCCGAGCGGTTCTGCTCGCTTTCGTCCTCGTCATCGGTCACTTCAAGGAACTCGTCCATCAAGGCCTGCTTCTCGGCCTCGTTGAAACGCAGCTCGATGATCCGCGACTCGTAGCTGACCGGCACCACCGCCTCGTCGTCCTGCGCGGCGATCATGTCGTACACGTCCACGTAGGTACCAAACACCGCCTCGGTGTCGCGATCGTCCAGGCTCACCGGCGTGCCGGTCATGCCCAGATAGATCGCGTTCGGCAGCGCGTCGCGCATGTACTTGGCCAAACCATACCGGGTCTTTCCGGTCGTGGTGTCCAGATCAGCGCGGAAGCCGTATTGCGTACGGTGTGCCTCGTCGGCGATGACGATCACATTGGAGCGCTCGCACAATGCCGGCATCGTGGTCTCTCCGGGACGCGGTGCGAACTTGTTGATCGTGGTGAAAATCAACCCGCCAGCCTGTACCTGCGAAAGCTTGTCACGCAGATCCTCGCGGCTATCGGCCTGCTCGGGCGTACCGCGCAGCGACCAACGGCAGTCCGCAAACGTCTCGAACAACTGCCCGTCCAGATCGTTGCGGTCGGTGACCAGCACCACGGTCGGGTTGCGGAACTCCGGGTGGTCGCGCAGCGCCATCACATAGAACAGCGCCAGCAATGACTTGCCCGAGCCCTGGGTAAACCAGATCACGCCGCCCTTGCCATCCTTGCGGTGGGTCAGCGCCTCCACCGCACGCGCCACCGCCTTCTGCACACCGTGGTACTGATGCCATTGCGCAATGATCTTGAAGCTGGCCCCACCGTTGGCGCCGCCGTAGGCGACAAAACCGCGGAAGAACGGCAGCAGGGTTTGCGGTTCCAGCAGGCCGCGAATCAGTACCTCCAACTCCAGCTGCGCCTTGGCCACCTTCTTGCCATCAAGCAGGCGCCACCGCGAGTAGCGGCCGAGGTCCGCCGTCAGCGAGCCGTAGCGGGCGACCGTGCCGTCGGAAATCACATTGAACAGGTTGAACCAGAACAGCTGCGGGATATCCGCCTTATAGGTCTGGATCTGGTTCCAGGCACCTTGAACGTCGGCATGAAGATCGGCCGGGTTCTTCAGCTCGATCACCACCAACGGCAAGCCGTTGACGAACAGGACGATGTCCGGACGGCGAACTTTCTGCCCGTGGATGCTGAACTGGCGCACCGCCAGCAGATCGTTGGGTCCGGCAAAGTCGATCACCGGCACGCGCAGCACGGAGCGCCGGCCATCGGCCTCGACCCGTTCCATCGGCACGCCGTTGCGCAGCCAGTCGTAGATTTCCCGGTTACCGTCCACGATGGACTGCGCGCCGTAGTCCGTCAGCTGGGCCACGGCTTGTTCGACTTCGGCGTGGCCCAGTGTTGGGTTGAGGCGCGTGATGGCATCGAGCAAGCGCGGCGCCAACACCACGTCGGAGTATCGGCTCCGCGCCTCGTAGGTGCCGCCAGGGGACACATCATCGCCCTGCAGGCAGGTGTAACCCAGCCCAGCAAGCCATTCCAGGCAGGCGTCTTCGAGGTGGTTTTCGTTCATGCGTCCTGCCCCCTGTCCCTTGGTCGGTACGTGGTTGGCCCTGCATTGCCAGACGATCAGATCAGGCGGATGAGGCTGTAAAACGGTTTGTACCTAAATGGTAAGTTATTGATCATGCAATGGAATAACCGCCAACCCGGGTGGATCGGACCGAGCGGCTAAATGGACTCTAGGCCCAATAGGGCACATATTTGGCGTAACGGCGCGAACGGCTGGATGGGTCTTCTGGCTTGACCTTGCCGTCCTCGATCGCCTCTCCGATGATCCTGGACACCGTTTCCGCCTTATTGTCCGGAAGCTTGAATCGCTCACGAAGACTTTGATTGGTCATCCGCTTGTTGCCCACGTACAGCAGGCAACAATGGAGGTAACACGCGCGGATCCTGTCCTTGCCTCCCATGGCGCCAAAGTCCTGATGTGCAAACAGCAGCGCCGTCGTACGTTGCTCGTTGACTCGGAAATCCGGTGCCGGCAACTGGAAGAACTCGGTCGCGGCAACCACCTTGTCCACGCCGCTGCTTCGCTCCTCACAGATGAACATGCGGCGCATGAGGTCAGCCAGCCGTTCATTGCGCGATTTGTATTCATCAACGAACCGATCCACCGGGATCAGAGGCCGCCCTGGATTGGATATCTCCATGCGGTCCGCATAGATCTCGATCATCACCGACCCACCGGTCTCCTCGAAGTCCTGATGGATCAGCGCATTGGCAACCAACTCACGAACCGCGATCTCGGGGTACATCCGGGTTTCAATACGCAGCGCCTGGCCAATTACCTCGTTGGCCGGAATTTGGCTGTTGACGTAGCTGATCAATCCCTCGAAGCCCACCGCATAGCCCTTGCCACCTGTCTGATCCCTGACAGGTTTCAATTTGTCCGTTCCCTCGTAAGTGATAACCCGCGCGGTCTTCCTGCGCAGCCCTTCGAAACTGCGAAGATCCTTCGCCAGCAACAACGCACCCAGATTGCTGATGCACCAGCCATCACCTTGACGGGCGATGATCCGCTCGCTGGCAAGGCGCTCGAGCGTGGCGTCCCTAGTGACCGGTAGCGGTAGCTTGATCAGCTCGAAAAACGTCTGTATGTCGAGCAAGGCCACTACTTCATCGGCCGTTTTAGCCACAGCGGCGTGCTGATCCAGATAGCCGGGTTGTCCCTCATTAAAAATGCGCCGGAGCTGATCGGCTGACATGGGGACCAACTCTTCGCCCGCCCTCATGAGGTAGGTCCCCTCCAAGTGCAAGGGGTGACCCACGCCGCGGGAAGGAATATCTATGACCAGTACGCGCCCGTCGGGATGTGCCAGCTCGGTGACATCCAGACGCAGGTGCAGTTTGTTCAGTACCTCAGACACCAAGGCGCCCACGTTGGGGTATGCATGGCTGCCGACCACCTTGCGCGGCAGCTTGTCAGAGACGCCAAGAACCAGGTAGCCGCCGCCTTCGTTCGCCAGCGCAACGCAGTATCTGTGCAACTTGTGAGTGTCGTATTGCTGTTTGGCTTCCTTGAACTCCAGGCGCTCGTGCTCCCAACGGGAGGCCATCATGCGATCCAGGTCGGCAAGCGTCACGGGCATCAGGCCATTTCCGTGGTTTCGATGAGGCTGTCAGTCTCGGGCAAACGCAGTTTGCCCGAGATCAGGCGGGGGAGCAGGGTGTCGCGGAGGTTGGTGAGTTGCGTTCGCTGTTGCTCGTTTGCGGCAATGCGGTCGATCAGCGGCGATGCGATCGAGGTAAATGCGCTGACCACGGCAGCGGAAGGAACGCACAGCTTGATCGGTCGGAAAGCCGCCTTGCTGATCTCCATGAACGTCGATCCGTTCGCGCGCTGCTCAATTTCGTCCATGTTGCGACGTGTCCAGAAGAAGAGGTAAACCGGCGGCAATTTTCCGCCGGGCGGCATCGCGATGAAACCCTGATTGATGGCGGTGGGAATCTTCGCGATGGCGAGATAGCCGATCGGTGCGCGCGAGGACATCAGCAAGGTGCCTTCGGGCAGCAGGCCACTGCTGATCTTCTGCAGTCCGGCGTCGGAAACCATACGCTCGGTATCCATCAATACCGGCGACTGCAGCCGCGACATGTCCTTGGGGGTGACCCAGTGGTGTTTCGGATTATCCCAGTACGCCACTTCCTTGGTGCTGGGAGTGCCTCCGCCGAGACAGGAGACGACGCTCCCGACATCGCTTGCGCGCCAGCCCTTCGGAATCCGCCCCAGCTCCGACTCCTCGAACTCGCTGGGGAACAGGGCGGCTGTGGCGGCATCCATGCCTTCCGGCTCGCGGCCTTCGGCCTTGGCGCGCACGGGATCGAAGTCCACGAACCAGGACTTGAAAAGGGCTTGGGCGATAGCTTCGAGGGTGGTGTTGGTTTGGCGCAGGAGGTCGATGCGATCATCGAGTACCGATATCACGCGACCGATCTCACACTGGTCCGCATAGTCAGGCAGACTGAGCGGCGCTCCAAGTATCTGAGTTGGTGACAGATTTGCTTGGCCGCCGGAGCTAGTAGCTACGGCGATGAACTGCTCTTGATAGCTCATTGATGCCAGCACGTAGGCAGCGAATTTTAGATCAACTTCTGCGCCTCTTTTTTTTGGGCGCAACGCCCCCACTCGTTGATTGATGAAATAGTGGCCGGGTTTGTTGAAGTACGCCACTTTTCCCACCCAAGTGTGGGCAGAGCCGTCGTGCCTGTTCCCAGACATCGAAATCAATAAATCTCCGATCCGCGCCAGTTTGTCCCTTCGCTTGTCTAGAAATTTTTCTCCGACGTAGGAGAAGCCTTGTTCATTGAATTCGCCAGCTTTAACGTTCTTTATCTTGATGACGGGAATTCCGCTATCGACAAAGTCAGCGCTCTTGAACGCGAATCCATTGACCAAATCGAAGACGTCTCCAACCGTGCCGGTGGTTCTGTCAGACGCCATAACCCATTGCCCCCAACTTCTCCCGAATCACCACATCGAGTGCCGTTCCCTTGGCCATCTGCTCGGCCAGCAGCGCGGTCAGCCGCTCCATCTTCTCGCCAAACACCTCGTCGTCATCGTCCTCGGCCACCGCACCCACATAGCGGCCCGGCGTCAGCACGAAACCGTGCTTCGCTACCTCGGCCAACGAGGCCGAATGACAGAACCCCGGCTCATCGACATACTCGCCGCCATCACTGAAGTCTGTGCCACGCCAGCGGTGATAACTCTGCGCGATGCGCGCCAGATCCTCGTCGCTGAATTCCACCTGGGTGCGGCTGATGCGGCCAGTGGCCGCCTTGCGCGCGTCGATGAAGAGAATCTGTCCGCTGCGGTCAGTTCTGCCATTGCCGCCGGCTTTCTTGTCTCGAGACAGAAACCACAGGCAGGCGGGAATCTGGGTGTTGGAAAACAGCTGGCCGGGCAGCGCCACCATGCATTCCACGACATCGGCCTGCACCATGTTGCGGCGGATGTCACCTTCGCCCGACTGCTGCGAGGACATCGAGCCATTGGCCAGCACCGTGCCGGCACGGCCACGGCTGGAGAGCCGCGCCAGCATGTGCTGCAACCAGGCGAAGTTGGCGTTGCCCTTGGGCGGGATGCCGTACACCCAGCGCGGATCGTCCTGCAGCTTGTCGCCGTCCCAGTCGGAGATGTTGAACGGCGGGTTGGCCAGGATGTAATCGGCGCGCAGCGCCTTCTGCTGATCGTTGGTGAAGGAGGAGCCATAGGCCTGACCCAGGTCACCGGCCAAACCGTGCACCGCCAGGTTCATCAGGCACAGCCGGCGGGTATCCGCCATCAGCTCCTGGCCATGGATGGACAAATCCCCCTTCTTCTTCAGGGTTTTCTGGTGTGCGTCCTTGAAGCGCGAGGACTGCACAAACATGCCGCCGGAGCCGCAGGCAGGATCGTAGATGGTGCCCTTGAACGGGGCGAGGATTTCGACCAGCAGGTTGACCACGCTTTTGGGCGTATAGAACTCGCCGGCACGGGCACCTTCCTTCAGCGCGAACTGGCCAAGGAAGTATTCGTACACTTCGCCAAACACATCGCGGCTGCCATGGCGGTCGGGGTCGAAACTAAGCTTGGCCACCACGCCCATCAGCTCGCCGAGCTTGCCCGGCTCCAGTTCCAGCCGGGAGAATTCGCGATACAGCACGCCCTTCAGACTCTGGTTCTCTGCCTCGATCGCGCCCATCGCCCGGTCCAGCCGTTGCGCCAGATCGGGCGCGGTGGCCTGCGCCAGCAACGCGCTGAAGTGGGCGTCCGTGGGAACCCAGAACACGTTATCGGCGTCGTAGAAGGTCTTGTCGCCCACGAAGAGCGCTTCGCTCTCCTTCCGGACCGAGGCATCCTCGATGTAGTACTCGCCTTGCGGATCGGCAATGCGATGACGGATCACCTTCGACTGGGCGTCGAACATGTCCGACACGTACTTGAGGAACACCATGCCCAGCACGGGGTATTTGTATTCCGCCGCCGACACCGAGCCGCGCAGCTTGTCCGCGGCGGTCCACAGCGTTCTCTTGAATTCTTCGTTGGTCATGCCTTCCCTGTTCCGCTACACATAAATATATGAGTACTGTCAGCTCGCCGTTGCCGGCGATGAAAACGGCATAGTGTCATGGCTCTCGCGGGCGAGGGCTGCATTGAGTGTGACGCGGCTGACGCCAAAGTGCTTAGCCACTTCAGTCTTGGTGATGTGCGGATCGGACAGCATCGCCGCGGCCTTGCGAATGTCCGTCGTGGACATGGCGGGTTTGCGACCTCCCCGGCGGCCCCGCGCGCGCGCGGCAGTCAGGCCGGCGATGGTCCGCTCGCGAATGAGGCTATGTTCGAACTCGGCCAGCGCGCCGAAAATGTGAAACACCAATCGGCCGCCGGTACTGGTGGTGTCAATCGACTCGGTCAAGGACCGAAAGCCGATGCCCCGCCGATTGAGGTCGTCAACGATGTCGACCAGATCCTTCAGGGAGCGGGCCAGTCGATCGAGCTTCCAGACCAGGAGGGTATCGCCCTCTTGGAGGCTGCGCATACAGGCAGCCAGTTCGGGCCGATCTCTAAACTTGCCGGTGACCTTCTCATGGAAGATCTGCTCGCACCCGCTGCTTGTGAGGGCATCCAGCTGAAGCTCGGGGTTCTGATCCTGCGTGCTGACGCGGGCATAGCCAATGATCATCAAACGTACCTTGGATTTACGTTGATTTATTTACGACGTTTCTTGTCGTTGCGCAAGGGGTAGATGCCCGTCCGGTCGACGGCGCCGATGTTGTAAGGAAAACGATCGTTTACGGCCATCGAAACGTTGCCCCAAGAGGCCTTTCTGCGGACATGGCCGTCGCCTCGTCGCTGTCGTTGAGACTCCCAGAAGTCAGCCTAAGCCTTAGTAGCCTTACGCGTCCTTTGAAGGCGCGTATCGCGCTTATCCGTCGGACGACGGCTTTCTGTTCTTGTGACTCTCTCCAAGGTATCTACCGCGCGACGCGCATAGGCCAAGGCCTGTTGAACGTCCGAGGAAGCCGTTGATCCCGGATACATCATTTCGGCCACTGATTTGAGGCAGTAGTTCAGCACTGGCGTGGGCGCGCCCAGCTTTTCGCTTTCGTAGCGCGACAGACAAGTGCGATCGACTCCTAGCAGCTTGGCGAATGCCACTTGAGTCGCTGTTCCTCGCGCTGCGAGCAGAAGCTCTCGCTGAGAAGTCGGAAAAGGAAGCTCAATCATTGTTGCTATAATTGCACATGTGTGACACAATTACACATGTAAATTGCACAGCAAATGTGTCGATTAAATCCCGTACTATCCACTCCGTGGAGACTCCCTATGGCTCGCGCTGATCAGCTTAAAGCTCTGCTACGCGCTTATGCGGGCGAGGAAGATGCGCAGTTTTTCTCGGTCGCCATGCAGATGGCGGCCGATGAAGCGCAGCGTGGACACACAAAGCTGGCAGCTGAGCTGCGCAACTTGATCGAGGCTGCAAAGACTCGGCATGCGCCCAAGCTCGATCTGCGTCCTGTTCCACTCGCGCAGCCGAAGGGCGAGCTCGCCGAATTGCTTACCGTGCGGTATCCGCGGCACCACCTTGCAGAAATGGTGGTTTCTGCAGACGTTTCGTTAAAGCTTAAGCGTGTTCTTACAGAACAGCGACAGCATGAACGTCTGAGTACGCATGGCCTGGTACCACGGCGCAAACTGTTGCTAGTCGGCCCACCTGGAACCGGTAAAACCTTGACGGCTGGCGTGCTTGCAGCTGAATTGCGGTTGCCACTGTTTGTTGCTCGATTCGACAGCCTCATTACGAAGTTCATGGGTGAAAGCGCTTCGAAGCTGCGGCTTGTGTTTGAGGCCTTGAAGACAACCCGTGGTGTCTATCTGTTTGACGAGTTCGATTCCTTAGGCCTGCAGCGTGGTAGCCAACATGATGTAGCCGAAATGCGACGCACTTTAAACATGTTCCTGCAGCTCATTGAGCAGGATGCATCAGATAGTCTCATCATTGCTGCCACTAACCATGGCGACGCGCTCGATACTGCGCTTTTTCGTCGATTCGATGATGTGATTCGCTACTCTCCGCCAGACGACGAGCAGGTTTCCTCACTACTCAAGAACAGTCTGGCTCTTTTGGCTCCCGCGGCGATGGACTATTCCAAGCTAGTTGTGGCAGGTCAGGGCTTGTCCCATTCAGACATCGTGCGCGCCTGCCAGGACGCCATGAAGGATGCCGTTCTGGAACGTCGAGAATATGTTACCGAGCAGAGTGTCCTCCAGCATTTGACCGAGCGCTCTGCTAGCCTCACGATGATCAAGTCTACCTAACAGACGGGCAGTCGCGGCCTGTCAATGCAGGCCTTATGCCCGAGTCCTTAGATCATTTGTATGTTGTCGGCTTCTCCGAAGTCCGCCCGTTCAAATCGACCCTCAGCGTTCGGAAGGCGCAGGTTCCCGCCAGGAATCGAGCGACCCATGGCAGGCAACTGCTAGAGCAGTTAGTCGGACTCGCGCGCAACGCTGAGGAAGTCGCGTTAGAGCGGAATGTATTGCAGCTGCCGCCGCATCTTGGCATGACGATTGTTCTCGAGATCTCACCGCGCGGATCGCTAGATTACAAACAGCTGGAGTGGCGCCGCGAAGGCATCGAAGTACTGAGTGTCATAGAGGGCGAGGCGTCGGATATCGTGGCACTTCATGTGCCAGAGGGCGGCTTAGCGGCCTTCGAGAAGCGAGTCCAAGAATATCTCGAGAAGAATACCAAGGCCGGGAAACCTGCCAACGCCGCGCTGATCGACGTGATTGCGAACTTTCGGCGTGCTGCCTTCGACGAATTGTGGACCGACGACCATGCGCAGTTGCCGGTAGCCGACGTGCCTCAGTGGTTTCAGTTGTGGCTGCGACAAACGGGGACACCGGCTGCCACTCGAGCCCGATTTGTGGAGCTCGCGGAACGCTTAGATTTAGGCATTGAGGTCGAGAGCGGGTTTATCAGTTTTCCGGGGCGCGTTGTGGTCGCTGCACACGCTACGCGCAAGGCGCTGGAGCGAGCGATCTCGCTACTGGACCTTGTGGCGGAAATTCGATCGGTAGATGCGACTGCTGAATTTTTCTTATCGGATCTTACGCCCGCAGATCAGGTTGACTGGGTTCGCAATCTGGAATCCAGGCTGCAATTCAGTGATCCTGCAAGTGCGCCTTATGTGACTTTGCTCGACACGGGCGTCAACCATGGCCATCCCCTTCTTGCACAAGGGCTCGATTCCGCTGACATGCATGCAATTGACGTAGCATGGCTGAACGCCGATCATGATGGCCACGGCACACAAATGGCCGGACTAACTCTCCATGGCAATCTAACGAACTTACTGGCTTCGTCAGATGATTACTTGGTGCCTCACAGACTTGAGTCGGTCAAAATTCTTCCGCCGATCGGGCAAAATAGCCCCCATCTGTATGGCCCGATCACGACGCATGCTACCGCCGCTGTCGAGACGACGAATCCCGCTCGTCGGCGCACGTTCGCAATGATGACGACTGCGGTGGGTAAGTCTACCGGCTTGCCATCTGAGTGGTCGGCCACCATCGACCAATTGGCCTTTGGTAGCAATGGTTCCTCTGAGGAGGTAGCCGGAGCCCAACCTCCTCACACTCCTCGGCTGTTTGTTCTTTCCGCGGGGAATGTGCCTTGGCCGGCATGGGCGAACTATCCGGCCATTAACGACCTTTCGCCGATCGAAAGTCCGGCGCAAGCTTGGAATGCGCTTACGGTCGGCGCGTATACCGAAATGACAGACATCGATGTTGGTAAGTGGCCATCGCTCATACCGATCGGGCCTGCGGGTGGGTTGTCTCCGTCGTCCTCGACCTCGGTCTCGTGGCGGCGCACATGGCCCTTCAAGCCCGATGTGGTGGCGGAGGGTGGCAACGGCTGTTTTGATGCCGGTCCGCAGGTCATCGTCGGGCCTGAAAGCCTTCGGCTATTGACCACCCATCACGACATGGCCCAATCGCTACTCACCGACTCAGGAGATACCAGCGCGGCGACAGCGGAAGTGGCTCGTTTATGCGCGCATCTGTCTGACCGATATCCCGCGTACTGGCCTGAAACACTGCGAGCCTTGGTCATCCATGGTGCCCGTTACACAAGACCCATGCGTGCTACGCTCCCCATTGTGCCGCTTAAGCAGCACAAAGAAACTTTGCTCCGCCGATATGGCTACGGCGCGATCGAAGGAGGTAACTCACTCTTTTCAACGATGACGCAGCCGACTTTGGTTTTGGAGGAGACGCTCACCCCGTACCGAGAAAACGGTGCAAATATCAGCCTCAACGGCGTAAATATGCACGCATTGCCGTGGCCGACGGCTGCTTTGCAGGGGCTTGGAGAGTCATCGGTGGCTATGCGCGTCACGTTGTCGTATTTCATTGATCCGAACCCAAGCCAACGCGGTTGGCAGAGCAAATTTCGCTATCAGTCCCATGGGCTGCGGTTCGCAGTGAAGGGGGCGACGGAAACGGCGGACCGTTTTGGCCAACGGATCAACAAAATCGAACGCGACGAGGCTGCAGGCTTGGGAGGCCCAGAGGCCATGCACGATCCCGATCTTGCAGGATGGTTTCTAGGTGCCCAATTGCGATCCCGAGGCTCAGTGCACTCAGATGTCTGGATCGGTACGGCGGCAGAACTCGCCGACAAATCCCACATTGCAGTCTTTCCGGTTGGGGGATGGTGGAAGGATTGGAAAGAGGCCGGACTCTATGCCTCAGAGGTTCGATACTCGCTAGTGATCACGTTGGAGGCTCTCGAGGCTGTGGATGTTGATCTCTACACGCCGGTGCTTACGCAAATTCAGACGCCGATTGTGGTCAATGTGCCAGTCTGAGATTGACCGGCTCCAGCTTCATAAGTACGGGCTTGCGTAGGCGGACTGCTTGGACATCGGCTGGGTCGCCGGCGCGGGAGTACTATGAACCCACAGACTATCAGTCAGGCATACAAAATGCCTCGAATGCTATTCGAGGCCGGACTGAAGCAAAGGGATTCAGGAGAGCACAATGAACCGCGTTACTTTAGGGTTGCTGCTCTGCCTGACGTCGGCGGCGGTGTTTGCGCAAAGCACCAACTGCTATCGTTATGGCAATAACGTGAACTGCCAAACGTACGGTGGTGTTGGAAATCAGCAATCTTCCACCACCAACTGCTACCAGTATGGAAACAATATGAGCTGCCAACAATATGCGCAGCCTCAGGTAAACCCCAACGGGTGTGGCAATGCCGTAGGGTGTGCTTTGCAAGGGTACATGCAGGGGCGTCAACAGGCGGAACAACGAGCCGAACAGCAAGAATACCAAAGGGAACGATTGGAGCAAATGCGGCTTCAGAATCAGTTGTTG